>Ga0172379_10002069_pt1 | contig 37028 bp, 35 predicted proteins | sample GrowelOW334metaG_FD_119756 | JGI IMG/M metagenome (GOLD analysis project Ga0172379, IMG submission 119756) | Groundwater microbial communities from an aquifer near a municipal landfill in Southern Ontario, Canada - Groundwater well OW334 metaG | ecosystem: Environmental > Aquatic > Deep... | reverse complement strand
TATTATTAATACTATTACCTTTAACTATTTACTATTATCTAATTCTACTTATTCATTCTTACTATCTATATCTATATCTTTCTTATTTCTTTTTCTTATTTTTTCTTTTGAATTTTCTTGGTTTGAGAGTGGAGACTGGGTGAGAGGAGGGGTGAGGGTGGGGTGGCGAGTGATGACCTGTGAATTTAACTTTGAAGGGTACAGACCAATTTAGACAATTTATACTTTTATGCCTGAAACACTTACCCCAAAAGAACAACTGCAACGATTACACGCATTGGTAAAAACAACTAAACCAGAATTATTGCAAAGCGAACAAAGAGCCTTTCAAGAAGTCGATCGGATAGCCAGGCATCATCCTGGCCAATCTTCAGGAAGTACTCAATGGGTATGCCAATTCGCATCCCGCGGAGCAGCGGAGTGCGGCCAGTGGCTTCGCGACGCTATCACTCAATGGGCGTACTGTGGCAGAAGATCCTGCTATGGCAACTAGCAAAACTAGACGTCTTGGTTTTCGGGCAAATTTCGCAGTCTATCTCATTGCCCGGACAGACTTCTCCAAAAGCGGCGCAGTACCTCTCGATGCTTTCGGGAGTATCGGCTGAACCACTTTCGGGCGATAGGGCGCAGCCTGACAGGCCAGCCCCTAAGACGAGAGCAATCATGATGATGAAGTTCCTCATAGGTATATCAGTTTGTTAGACTCATTCACGCGTATCGCGTGATCTCCTCAATAAAAATAGAGTTTTTCTGGATCATTTTCCATATTTTTTCCTGCTGTGTTATTTTGTGTCATAAATCAATGCGAGTTAAAGCAAAATTAAATGCTTAAAAGAACATTTTCTAAATCATCAAATGTATTTTCTATAAGCACTGCTTCTTTTTTGCACTTTAGATATTTTTTGAGCTGTTTTGGAATTGCTACAGGCTCATGAATAGATTTTTCTACTTCATCCAAAAACTTAGCTGGATGAGCAGTTTCTAAAAATACACCCTGGCATTCTGGATTTTTTGACATATACCTTATTAGTCCCAGATAAGCTACAGCACCATGTGGATCCATAATATAACTAAACTGTTCATATACGTTAGAGATTGCCTCTCGAACCTCTTGATCAGAAAAATTCGCACCAAACACATCGCTCTTCATTTTCTTGACATCGTGATCATACAACTCGAGCATACGTACGAAATTACTTGGATTCCCCACATCCATAGCATTAGAAATCGTAGCAATAGAGGGCTTTGGTTCAAATTTGCCAGTCTGTAAATAACATGGTATCACATCATTAACGTTAGTGGAAGCCACAAATTTATCTATGGGCACGCCCATTCTCTTAGCTATAATCCCCGCAGTCAAATTACCAAAATTTCCACTTGGTACTGAAACAACAATGGGACGACCACCGGTGTTAAGAAGTATAGACAAATATACGTAGTAGAATGACTGTGGTAAAAGGCGTGCGATATTTATAGAGTTGGCTGAAGCAAGAGTTGTTTTCTCTTTCAATTCCATATCAAGAAATGCCTGTTTTACCAATTTCTGACAATCATCAAAAGTCCCTTTTACTTCCAATGCTTTTATATTTCCCCCCATTCCGGTGAGTTGTTTTTCTTGTAATGGACTTACCTTACCGCTGGGATACAAAATGACTACATTGATATTGTTTATATTTAAAAATCCATGTGCAACGGCGCTACCAGTGTCTCCGGATGTCGCAACCAGAATAGTGACTTTTCGTCCTGATTTCTCTACAAAAAAACCAAACAGACGCGCCATAAAACGTGCGGCAAAATCTTTAAAAGCACCTGTTGGACCGTGGAATAGTTCCATTACGTACAATCTTTCATTAAGCGCAACTAATGGAATTTCAAAATTATATGCATCTTTAATAATCGACTGCAACATCTCCTCTCCAATGTCTGGCATGAAAAAATGCTTACCCACTTCAAAAGCAATATCTTGAAATGATAATGTACGTGCTGCTTTAAAAAAATTAGACGACAACTGGGGTATGTGAATTGGCATGTACAGCCCTCCGTCTGGAGCAAGCCCGTTCATAACTGCTTCTTGCAAACCAACAATTGGACTGTTTTGTTGTGTACTATAAAACTTCATAATGATTGTTGTATAAGTGAGATGAATTGATGTGCAGTCATATTCATGTCTATGGCATCGCGTGGAATTATTATATCAGCGCAAGATATATATAATGCATGACGTAGATTCAATAATTCTGGATAGCATCGTTGTAGGGTCTGAGTGGAAGTTTCATTACTATGAGGTTTATAAACATTTCCAAACACTACTGGCTTTGGTTCCTCAAGATATTGCCTAAACATTTTTTCTTTTGCGTGTTCTGATTCTTCAATGTATATAACCATTGTATACTCTCTAAGTTGTCGACATATTCCCCTGTCAGTATGGACCATGCTTCCGGTGGTATCTATTACTGTATTTTGTGAGACTCCATTACTCATCTCCTGCAAGATATTTTTCATAACAATTTCTTCGCACAAAAGATATTGTGCCTGGTTAAGAGAAAATCTTTCATCGTATGGTTGCCCCATCCAACGGGAAACATCTGCAATTCCCGAATGCCCCAGTCCTTTGAGGGCTGGCTCGAGTTTTTTTTCGATTAAATCATCGCAATTAATATGATTGAATCCTATTTCATGCAATTTCTTTGACCAATATGTTTTCCCGATATTGGACATGCCTATGAAACTGAGTAAAAGTTTATTCTCATCAAATAATTCCTGAAACTGTAATCGTGATAATTTCATATTATCTAATTTATATACCCCATTTTGTACAGTAGCTCCGCATTCAAAATACTCCCGCCTGCAGCACCACGGATAGTATTATGTGATAGAGATACACACTTCCAACTCAAAACTGAGTCTTTGCGAATGCGCCCAATACTTATGCCCATTCCATTATGTAAATTACGATCCAATCTAGTTTGTGGTCGGTTCTCTTCCTCGAAATATGTTAGGAATGGTCTGGGTGCTGAAGGTAAGTCTAGCTCATCTAAAGGATTTTGAAAGTTATGTATGGCATTAATTAATTCTTGTTTTTCTACATCTTTTTCAAATTGAATATTAATAGCAGCCATATGTCCATCGGAAACAGGAACGCGTATACAATTTGCTGATATGATTGGTGTCAAGGATAGCGCAAATGAATTATCTCTGATTTCAGCCCAAATTTTAGATGGCTCTTGCTCGGATTTTTCTTCTTCGCCACCAATCAAAGGGATAACATTGTCAACCATCTCCGGCCACGTTTCAAACGTCTTTCCAGCGCCAGAGATGGCCTGATATGTTGAGACCACAATAGATGTTGGTTCAAACTGTTTCCACGCGTGTACAAGTGGAACATAGCATTGGATAGAACAATTCGGTTTAGTGACAATGAAACCATTTTTCCAGCCACGTTTCTTGCGCTGTATGTCTATCATATCTAGATGATGTGGGTTGATTTCCGGCATGATCATAGGAATATCCTCTGTCCACCTATGCGCAGAATTATTTGAGACAACGGGGATTCCAGCCAAGGCATAAGTTTCTTCTATTCTTTGGATGAATTCTTTTTCTGCGTCAATCGCTGAAAATACAAAATGAACTTTTTTCGAAATAGTCTCTATATCATGTTCAACTGAATATACGTTTAACTCAGCTATGCGTGGTGGTATGGGAGTTTTTTGTACCCACCGATTGCTAACTGCATCGTGGTACGATTTACCAGACGAATGTTGCGAAGCAGCAACACAGACTATCTCAAACCAAGGATGGTCCTCAAGTAAAGAAATAAAACGTTGTCCAACCATACCTGTTGCACCCAAAACCCCTACCGGAATTTTATTTGTGAGCTTGTTCATATATATTTTGATTAGGTAAACAATGAATAATATCTGCGAGTACCCCACCGGCAGTAACTTCAGCCCCGGCACCAGGACCTCGGATTACCAACGGCGTAGTGCAGTACCGTTTTGTGGTAATAGAAATGAGGTTATCACTACCTTCAAGTGAGTAGAATGGACTTGTACTATCTACCTCCTTAAGCATTATTTTTGATTTGTCTTTTTCCAATACCCCAATATATCGTAAAACTTTATTACATGCTTGTACCTTATCTCTCTGTCTTTTAAATATTGAATCCATTTCTTTGAGCTTATTATAAAACTCTGTAATTGACTCTGCTTGCATACATTCATCTGATAGCAATGTTTCAACATGTACGTTGGAAAGTTCCATGGGCATGCCTATTTCTCGACCTAAGATAAGCATTTTCCGCGCAAAGTCCTTTCCATTTAAATCATCTCTCGGATCAGGTTCAGTATAGCCATTTTCCTGTGCCTCCCGAACGATGCTACTAAATGCTTTATTGGCACGTGAAAATGTATTGAATATATAACTTAGAGTTCCCGAAAGTATGGCTTCTATCTTGATAATCTGGTCGCCACTTGCTACAAGATCTTGTATGGTACGTATGATGGGGAGAGCTGCACCGACATTGGTTTCATAGAAAAATGGTGTATACCTTTCCTTGGATAATTGCTTAAGCCTTTTGTATTTCAAAAGCGAATTAGAATTTGCTTTCTTATTTGGGGTGACAATAGCAACACCAGACTTAAGAATATTTTCATAAAAAGAAACGGCATCTTCACTTGCTGTACAATCTACAAAGACGGTATGGGGAAGATTAAGGTTTATCATGTTTGAAATAAAATCTGACAAGTCATTCTGCTGTCCTCCACCCAGTGATGTTTCCCAATCTTGCAGCAGTATCCCGCTTTCATTTATGATCATACGCTGACTATTAGATATACCACATAGCCTTACAGGAAGTTTGGATTCTTTTATTTGTCTTAAGAGGGTGGAACCAATAAGTCCAGTCCCGACAAGAAATACATGTATGCTATTATCTTGCGTTTCAAAAAATGCTTTATGAATTTCCCCTAAAGCCTTCTTTTCATCCTGTGAATCTATTACTATAGATATATTTAACTCAGACGACCCTTGCGCTATAGCAACAACATTAATATCACTCTTCCCAAGGGTACTAAATAGTTTCCCTGATATACCTGGTACGCCCTGCATATGTCGCCCAACAATCGCGACAATAGATAATTTATTTTTAATAGAAATTGGCGATATATACTTAGCTTGTAATTCCAACTCAAACTCCCTCTCAATACCTTCCTTTGCTCGTTGTACCTGGTCTTCTGGAACTGCAATAGAAAGCGACTGCTCGTGCGATGCTTGTGTGATGAGTAAAATTTCGACGTCAGATCGGGATAACGAATGAAATATTTTTGCGGCAATTTCTCCAATGACCCTACCATTGTTTGATTGTATGTGCAACAGTGAGACATTACTGAGTGAGGATATCGCTCGTATGGCGAAATTTTGTTTTAGGGTATCTTTGCATATTCTAGTGCCTGGAGCTGTAGGATTAAACGTATTTTTTATATCAATAGGTATACCTTTAAACCGTGCGGGTTTCATAGTTTTGGGATGTATAACTTTTGCCCCAAAATGTGCAAGTTCTCCCGCCTCCTCATAAGATATTTGTGCGAGTAGGAAAGCATGCGGTACTTTTCGAGGGTCTGCGGTAAGTACCCCGTCAACATCGGTCCATATTTCAATTATATGAGCATCAAGCGCGGCACCAACCAAAGAGGCAGTATAGTCAGAACCACCTCGTCCAAGTGTGGTGGTAATTCCATCCGTACTTGAAGAAATAAAACCACCCATAATAGAAAGACCGTTATATTTTTTGAAATAGCCTGAGAGGAGCTTGCATGTTTTTTCAATATCTACTTGTGCGGACCCAAAATTGTCATCAGTCTTAATTAATTCACGGGCATCTACAAAATTACAATCAATGCCCTTGTCTCTTATCGCTTCACAGATAATGTACGAGGATAATTGTTCCCCATAACTTATTATTTTGTCTAATGATCGAGCAGACAGTTCTCCTAATAGATATATTCCTCTCAACGCATCACTAAGTTCATCATATTTCTCTTTAATTTTTACTAAAATAAGACTTTGTATTTTTTTGCTGACAAGTTTACGCACCACAAAATCATGCTGTTCAAAAATTTCTTTCATTAACTTTCTATACGTGCGGTCTCCTTTAGATGCAAGATGGGCCAGGTTTATGAGGTTATCAGTTACACCACCAAGAGCAGACACGACGACAATGGACTGCTTATCTTTCTTGATAGAGTTCTGAATTATATCAATTACTTTTTTGATATTTTCTGCGTTAGCCACAGATGAACCCCCAAATTTAAGTACCTTCATAATGTTAAACATTAAAAAACCGACCTCTAGGCTGAGGTCGGTCGTGATGTGATGATTAAATATTATTTCACAACAAACTTCAGCCACTTATGGGTGGTTGTGGTAGTTGTGGTAGTTGTTAGACGAAATGTAGTAGTCATATTGTGTTGAAGTCAGCTTAATGCAAATAACAAAAAATGTCAAATATGCTTATGTGTATAAGACGCTAACTGACTTCTAGCTGGACAAAACGCTCTATCTCCATTAATATTACTTCTATAATTGCTCATACTATGAAAATGTTGTTAAAAAAGCATGTTTGGTATTTTCTCTTAGCCTGTATTTTATGGTTTGGAAGTTATGCTGCCATTACTTATAGCGGCCTAGGAGCAGCCTATTTCCACACTGACCGTAATTCAATATTTAAACTTTTAGGCATTGGATTACCCATCTTTGTCCTACCTATAATTCCGCTCATTGCTATTTTCTATTTAGGAGAACAACTAATGAAAAGAAAGTACCTACTACTGTTTACCTTGGGCCTCTTCATTTTGCTTCTGTTATCTCCCACGATCAGTCTATATAACGCACTACAATACCGAGGTGAAGGCATGGGCGGGGCTTTTATTGTTGCGAGCGTGGAACTTTACCTCATTGAGTATTTATTAATTCAATTTGGTTTTGCCTTGCTTTTCTTCTTATTTCGAAGATTTTTTTCTGCGTGGAAATTTTCAACAGTTATCCTTGTCTCTCTCCTTATTTTTTTATTATCCGGCACACTATTTATTTCTCGCTCCTGGACAAGGTCTCTATCTTTTGAACAGAATTTTTGTACTGAACATGAAGCAAACGGATTTTACAGTAGACTTTTCTTTTTAGAACCACTCTCCAAACACGAAATACAAAAACTAATCCAAGAAAATGATCTCACTATCCGTTTCATGGTCATTGCAAAAAAAGAAAATAAGGGAGATTATTTTACTCTTAATTTCAATAGTTTATTCTATTCTTCCTTTGGTAAGGACACTGCGAACGAACCGCTTGCCGAGTTACTAAAACCAATATTAACATCTGTGGGCGGATCAGAAGCCGCTGTACAAGATAAATACGAGGAAGAGATGAAAAAATATGCTCCTTTGTTACAAGCCTATGAGAATAACGAGCCAGTAGTTTGGTTTATTGACCTTGAGAAATATCCCATGACGGAAATGGTTGCATTGGCTAATAAATTAGATAAACAAGGTCAGCTAGGTGTTTATGCGGAAAAAAGTCTGCAGTCCTATGGTGGATATAACCCAGAAAAAATTATTCCTCAAACTTCAGAGCTAAAAATTAGCCAGGAGCGTTGCTACAAGTATATTGAATAGTTAAGCGAAATTATTTGCTCGAACAACTTTTTTCAAAATTTCTTTTTCAAAACTTATGATTGACCTAAAAAAACTCCAAAAAAATATTTACGATAATAAGGTTGCTAAAGGATTTAACACGACAGATATTAATTTTGAGTTTGGCCTAACTTATGGTGAACTTGCTGAGGCATTTAACGCCTACCGCAAAAAGTTGCCTGATTTAGGCGAAGAGTTAGCGGATGTGGCAATATATATTTTTGGACTTTCTGCCATATTGGACATTGATATTGAAAAAGAAATTTTGAAAAAAGTTGCGAAGAATAAAAATCGTGAGTATAAAAAAATAGGCGGAGTTAATATTCGAACGAAAGATGCATAGAAACCGTAAATAACATCGCTTAACACGGCATATCTGGCTCGAAAAACGGCGTTTCACACTATTAACTTAATTTTAAAACACTATTTTATGAGTCTAATCTTCCTCATTCTTGCAATAGCAGCAGTCGTATGTTTGGTAGTTGGTATCACAAAAAAAGATCAAACTCTAATTTATATCGGCATCGCACTTAGTCTGCTGTCTGCTACCCTAATTTTTATTTTGAAAATAGCTCTAGACAATATGTAAAAGGTCTGGGTGTGAGATAACGCCTAACTAAAGACATCTCGTTAAATTAACAGGGTGTCTTCTTTTTTCGTCTGAGAGAGGTATGAGTGGCTCCTTCCTCATGCTCTGAGTTTGTGAGAGGTGTGAACGGCTTACCGGTTGGGCAAGCCAAGAAATGCAAACCCTATTTTAATAGTAACATAGAGTTTTAAAAAGTAAACATAAAAATACCTCGATCGAAAAAGCGAGATACTTTAAAATAAGATTTACTAAATTCAAGTTAGCTATATCATTTGTTAATATATCTCAAGCCTGGTAAAATATCTTCAGTCCTTTCACAACCCCACCTAAGAGGCCACGACGGCCTGGCTTGGAGAACGGACATGTGGGTTTACCTGGTTGCACTCGCGGCTCTGGTTTGCCTTACGGTTGTGGTTCTGGCGACCGTGGCGATCAAGAGTCACATCACCAACATCGTTAACGTCACTAACATCACTAGGGTCCTCGATCGGCTGGTCGCCGTCATCGCGGCGCTCCTCGCTGTGGCATTCCCGGCTTACTTGGCTGAAGAATATCCGGAGACGCGCGAGAGTGTCATCAAGGGCTGTGAGTATATAATCTATACGGCTGTGCTCTTGGCAATCCTCTGGTTCGTATTGCGCATCGGTCTGCCTCTGATCTTCTCAAGAGGTAAGACAACAAAAAAGACCTACGACGACAAAGGGGAAGAGAGGTAGGAATGAACGCGAAAAAATCGCAAAAGCGCTGGGCGAGGTTTGATGTGTTTTTACTCTTCGTGATTGTCGCCGGTGTGTTCGGCTGGGCCTGGGCCCATGCCGACCACAGCGAAGGCGATCGTCAAGACTGCGTCGAGTTCGGAGACGCCTGTAACTTTCGGTTCTGGACCGGCACGGAGTGCTTGTGGTTCGAGATGCCAGACGGCGAACACTGTCGACATGTCTCGAGCCAATTCTGCATCCTGCGGTGCACCTGCGAAAACGGTCAGGTGAATGAAGAGTTGCGGGACTGCAATGACTACAACCCCTGCACGCACGACGTCTGCGGGTGGAGAAAAGGTCTCTTCACCTGGAAAATCAAAGCATCCGACCATTGTCTCAACATAGGGGCTAATAACGGGTCGCCATGCGGAGAAGGCACCGGCACGTGTTATAGTGGTTTCTGTCTCGACAGTAGCGGCAAGGTCATCTGGCCTGGAGAGAGTGATAACAGAACAAGGAAGAAGTGAAGTGGAAAATCCCCACGTTGTGGCAGTCTTGGCCGCAGGCTTCGTCTGTGGTTCGGTCCTCTTTGTTCTTGGCGTCAATTGGCTCATCCATAGGATCGGCCAACGACCCAAATAACAGAAGGACAAACATCCTCAGAACTAAAAGACAGATACGATCTGTCTTCAAAGGAGGTCGCTATGATCCATGGACCATAGGTGGAGAAAAGGAAACCCTGCTCGCTCCACCTGATTAGCAGCTTATTGGCTTCTGGTCAGGAGGTTTTAGCGAGCAGGGTTTTTTAATCCTTAATGTTATGACAAGCAAAATAATTTACTAATTTACTCTGATTCTGATTATCACTTGTTTAAGATAGCAATTAAAATGAGAGAAAATTTGTTGTTATCACAGAAAGTCAGTGCACGAAGAGAATTGACTTTTCCGGTCGCTGGGTAATCTTCGTCGCTATAACAATAAACTGGTTGAGACAAAATAACATCGGAAATCAAGAGGAGCCGTGCACGCACGGCTCCTGAGAATGCCGGCGCTTGCGCGTCAGCACGGGTAGAATGCGCCTTTGAGGGCACACTCCGCCACCCGACCACCACCACAGAGAGTGCCGATGCTTGATGTATTTTTGACTCCTGACCGAACGGTCAAACAGTGGCCTTTCGGCCAAGAATTGCTTCGAGTCGCTTTCGCCGTTCTGCATCCGACGACAGGACCAGGCGCGATGCCTCGATTCCATACTCTTTGTCGATGGTGAAGACCGTGCTTGGAGTTTCTGTTGGGGGTACGAGGCGGTCCCAGTCTTCTAGAGACCGCGCATCCGCCCTCAACATTTCTAGCAAACCTTTCGGCATTGTCCTTCTCTCAATTCCCGGCACGTGCAATGGTAAGTGGTCCAGGATACTGTAACACGCAAACCACTAGCCATGCAACATCACAACGTTTTCTCGACATCTCCGTCTGCCACGAAGTTCAGGTGTTCGGACTTACTATTACCAAGGTCATAAATAAAAAACCACGAGTCTAACAACTCATGGTTCTTCCAGAATATACAAGTAACCTTATCTACTCTGGTAGGATGGAGCGGCCAGTCGTCGGAAAGACGACCAGCCACGCCGCTCGCGTGGCTTCGTACGCCGGGTGGCGGACGAAATACTGCTTGCGAGCGACTACTCCGCGGGGCCGGGTCCCTTGGACACCGGCGATTTCAAGGGCGGGATGTCCTTCGGCGACGCCGGCTTCTTGTCCCCATTCATCGTGGGTTGCGCACGGCATGAGAAGAATTCACCGCCTCCGTTCCGCCAGTTGTCTCGAAATCTCCGTGGTTCCTTGACCCACTTTTCCTCCAGCCAAGATCCCATTAGGGTTCTCCTTGTCAGTCGGCAATCCGTTGTCGACTCATCAAGAAGGGCAATCTGATTAGATGGCTAATAGCCATTCCCTATCTGTATATAGATTATTTTTTTAAAGTATTTCTTGCCTGACATTATTTCCTTAAGTATTAAGGAAATAATGTCAGTCGGCGAGGAGAATTGTATCTCTCGCCAGACTCGTCGGTGCCCCGGCTTCGCGTTCGATCAGTTGATCGAAGGAATCACGTGGTTACACCTGGTAGGAAAGCAGCGGTTATTCGTTATCGGGGGTCTTCTCGATGAAGAGGCGGTCGAGCACCTGGGGCAGTGGGAATTCCAACTCCTTCAGTCGCTTCATCGCACCGCGCTGCCAGTTGCGCATGCCCCCGCCGGTGTGGCCTTTGAGGACCGCATACAGGCGGTGCGTGGCCCAGCGCCTCGAGGGTTCGTTCGGATTGTGGCGGGGATTCGTCAGCTTGACGAACGGTCCGAACTGGTGGTTACTGCAGCGGCCGAGGGTATGGATGATCTGTTCCATCATCTGCCAGCTGACGTACTCCCTCGTCGCCAGCTTGTAGAGGGCCAGCACGACCTCGGTGTAGGAGGGCCAGGCCTCGTCCTGCTCCAGCTCTTCGATGGGACGGCTCGGTTCCGGGCACATCCAGCGCTGGATGATCGGCACCGAGTCCCAATCCCGGCTCTTCGGATCGGCAGCGCTGATCGCGAAGTATACACGCTGGACGAAGCTGGACTCATCCTGAACACTCTGCGGACCCTTTGCCTTCTTCCGTGCCATGACCTGCTCCTTTTGTTGCCTCCGTAATGGACTTGGTCAGGAAATCCAACCAAGGACACCCAGTAGAGGGGCATCGGACAACACAATATCATAACACTACTACTATATTTGTCAATCTCGTGTAAAAGATCACATATAAAAGTTCAGTGATTGACAAATTAGCCAAATTATGATATACTCTCCTGTTCGTTCTTTACAAGGGAACCTTCTTGTTTTTAGCATGAAAAATATTCGTGCCTGAAATTGGAAGGTTCCGAAACCTAAGTAGGAACCGGGAGTCGTGTCCTCAAAACCGAGAGGTGGGTCATGAAGCGTTTCGTGAAGCTCGCCCTGCTGTTCCTCGTCCTCTTCGCCATCTCCGCCTGCGATATCAACAGCGAGTACAACCCGTACCGCAACACCGACACCTCGGAGGGGCAGATGTCGGAAGACGTCAGGAGCTGCCCGGAACCGGAAGTCCCGGTGCCGGAGGAGAACTGCATGAACGGCAAGGATGATAACAAGGACGGCGCGATCGACTGCGACGACCCCGAGTGCTGGTGGGTTCCGTTCTGCGAGTGCAGAACGGACTTCGACTGCGAGGACGACCTCTACTGCACCGAGAACTCCTGCGTGCGCGGTGCCTGTGTCGTCAAACGCGTCGAGGGTTGCTGCGACAGCGACGCAGAGTGCGACGACGGCAACCCGTGCACCACGGAGGACCGGTGTGAGTGGCACAAGTGCTGGAACGCCGTCCCGAGAGCTGACGACCACATCGAGTGCACGGACAACGACCGCTGCACCGTGGGCGACCACTGCAACCTCGCCACGTGCGTGCCTGGCGAAGAACTCGTCTGCGACGACGGCAACCCGTGCACGCTCGACATGTGCGACCCGGAGCGTGGCTGCGTGTTCGATCGCGAGGCCCTCGAGGGACAGGCGTGCGAACTGCCCGACCCCTGTTACACCAACACCGTCTGTCAGAGCGGGAACTGCTGGGGTGAGGACGTGATCAACGCGTGTTGGGATGAAGGGGGCGGTGAAGTCTGCGACGACGGCGTCAACAATGACAGCGACGAGCTGACGGACTGCGGCGACCCCGAGTGTTTCATCCACGTGGCCTGTGCCCCCAACGATCCCATCCTCGCACACGACAGCATCGAGAACGCCCTCTGGCTCCAGCCCGAGAACGAGGTGTACTCGATCACGCTCGAAGGGGTGGCCGTCTACGACGGACCGTACGGCAACGACGGGGACATCTACATCGGGATCCCGGTGTGCAACAACCTTGAAGTCTACGCCGAGCTCACCTATGAGTGCCCGTCGAACGGGTGCGATGACCACGGCGACGTGGACTTCTGGCTGGCCCTCGAGACTCCACCGAACGGGGCTTACCACTACCTGTCCTCGGCCTACCGTGGCATTAGTGGCAATGACCACACCTCGTGGCTTTCCACACGTGAAGGCTGGGTGTTCCTCGTCATCCACATGTACTCGCGCGACGAGTGGGCTCCGTTCACGGTGACGATCGAGACCCAAGGGTACTGCCGCGCGCCCGAGGTCTGCACGGAGGAGTGGGGCACCACGTTCGCGAGCGAAGACAGCGATCACGACCGTCTGCCGCCACGTGACGATCCGGACTGCTGGTACCCCCAGTGGTTCGAGGACTGCACCAATGGCGTGAGCGACGACACGGACGAGTTCGTGGATTGCGACGACACAGCGAACTGCTGGGGTCCGTGCAACTTCCCGGACCTGCCGTTCGAGCCGACCTACTACTGATCGCCAGCCAACTGGCGACAACACAAGGAGGAGCGCGATGACTAACGCACGCGCATCGCCCCGCTAAGCGGGGCCGCTGTTGGGGACAGCGATACCAATCCCCCTTCCAAATATCTTTTTTACCTAGGTAGAAGTGATTGAGGAATAAAAAACTCTTCAGATTTTGAGGAGTTTTTTATTTTATTATCTCAATCGATTCTATCTTTTCAACCCTTGATCGAGCACTCGTGAAACCAAGCCAATGTTTCTTTTCGATGATTTGAAAAAAGTGCCGCCTTTCACCTTCCAGCTCCAATACAAAATTATTTTCTAGGTCATAAGTGGTGATGTCTCCATGGTATTCACCTACTGCTGAATGAAAGGACTTTTGGTGGATGGTAAATAATCTGCCATTGATTTTAATCTTGTCTCCTTCTTTAAGGTGTAATAATTTTTCTATTAACAAGTGATCCATATTTAAATTAATAGACAACAAATAGTAAGGCCACCAAAATAACAGAAAACAAGACTAACTTTTTTATCATATTCCCGGCGTCCATTCTTTCCCGGTATTCAGCTTTAAACCTGGGTCGTAGAAGATATGTCAAAAGAATGACAAAAAAGGGCTGAGTGGCAAATATACCTTTAACGAGGGTTATCGGGGCCATGGAAAAAGCGAGGGCCGAGGCTAAATTAGAACCAAAAGAAACACCGGAATTAAAAAGGATTAATCTAAAATGATTCTTGTAACTCATGAGATGAGATTTTATGTCCTTGTATTTAAATGCGGCAATAATAATAAAACCCAAGGTTGAAAAGATAATCACGTAGAAAAACCCTGAAACCCAATCTACTTGTTCCAAGGCATATTTGTAGATCACCCCTTCAACCGAATGAATGAGAGAAGACGCACACATGAGCAGAAGTGATTTGTTAAACTTGATTTTACCGCCCTGGTTGGAAACGGTCAGAAGTGTTGAAGAAAAAATAATGACCACAAAAGCTATGTATTGGACAAAAGTCAGTCGCTCTCCAACCATAAAATATGCCAAAACCGGTACAAAGACTTTGCCCAGTGAAAACAAAGAAGCAACAATTGAAGTGTCGTCCTCTTTAAGAGCTTGGTAATAGAAAATAAGGGTAAAAAAATCCAAAAGAGCCACCACGGCAAAAAGGGCAATAATTTTCGGAGAAAATATCACCGGTAATCTGTACAAAAGTACAACCGGCAAAAATAGCAACTCCGTAATACCGGAATAAAACAAAAGTATCCAGGGATTTTTAAAATGTTTATTGGAAAAATGGCCGTCGAAGATATTACCCAGCGCATCGCCAATGGCGGGGATAAAAGCGAAGAAAAACCAGGGCATACGGTAGTTATAAGCTAATTATATTTATCTCATATCCGCCTACCTGAAGAAACTTATGAAACATCTCCTTATTTAGCCCTAGCGTACAAGTATTAACATTAGGATGGAAGTTTACTATTTCAGCTTCATACACATCTCTATCGATGTAAAGACCAACATCCTTACCTGCATTATTTAATAGTCCAAAGATAGAAACTGAACCTGGCTCCAGACCAAGTTTTTCTTTTAGTGCTTCACTACTGCCAAACGTAATTTTACTTGACCCAACAATATCCCCAAACTTCTTTAGGTCCATTCGTTTAGCAGCTGGTAAAACAACGAGATAATAATTGTCTCCTTTTTTATCTCTCAAAAACAAATTCTTACAATGCATTCCTGGTATGTCCTTATAGTATTGTTCTGCTTCTTCACAAGTATATACCGCCGGATGATTGTGTTCGGTAAATTCTATATTGTTTTGCGTTAAAAATGATTTGACTTCAATCATAATACAATTGATTATTATGTTATTTACTTTGTAAATATTGGAAGCGGATAACACTTGGGACAGGACTCATACTATCATATAGAAAATTAGTATTGTTCCAGTTAGAATAAATTCCGGTAGAGGGTCCCCCATCTAAATTTAGAACATTAATAAATGCAATCTCTAAACTTAAGAGATAATTCATAAACTCGTAAAGACTAATGTCTGAATTCGCAGTGATAAGATAAACTACATCATCGTTATCTATTCCTACTGCTGTACGACGTGCTTTCTTATCTGAATTGGATTTAATGCCTGGCTGATTATTTTTAATAATAAACGGGAAACTCTGCATGGCGAATTGAAAATGTTCTGTCGAAGTAACCGGCTGCACAATAGTATCTCTAATTAGGATTTTACCATCTTTAATAACTAATAATCCAGACTTGTCCCGGTCAAACATGTTATCGCCGATTCTTTCGCCGTTTACAACTAAATACCCAGAGGGAGAGAAGTCTGCCTCAAAATATCCGCCATTAATGATTATTTCTCCGCCTCCATTTTTCCACTGAGAGATTTTTTTGGCCTCTCTATTGTATTCCAGTGTGGCAGTGTATTCGTCCGGTTGTAATTTAGTCATGCTTAAGATACTTTTTGCTTTTATACTTAAATCTTCGGCCTGGCTAGAGATATGATCATATAAGCCTAAGATGTACGACCACGTCAAAGTCGATTCACGTAAAAATCTACCCGCCCTGATATACATTTTGGTGAAAAATTTTGTCTGATCCGCTGGGATCAAGCCAAGTTCATTCACTGCCACTCCGAGGCCCGTTACACCCTGGTTTTTGCACATGTACAATGAACGCGGCAAATGAAATCTTTGAGTTAAAAAGATAGCTTCATTATAACCCAATCTACTAAAATGTTTACATGTGTCATTAGTATCAAAACCGAAAAAATCACTGATTATTTTGTCCTCTGGTACTCCGTGGTCTATGGCAAATTGTTTTAACACAATTACCTCATTATTACTCTCATTAGTGCCCGAGATATAAATTTTTTTAATTTTATCTTGTTTAAATAGTTCTATTGCTGCTAGAATTCTTTGAGTAACTATTGGACTTAACGTGCCGTCTGCATATACTTTTGCTCCAAACACCACGACAAACTCCTTATTCTCTACATCATCCAACGAACTAAGAATGCTTTTACCAAAATACAATCTAAGTATTGCTTGGGGAAGGAGAAATAAAAGTAGAATCAATATAATGACGAGCAGACTCTTTTTAAACATAGAAAGTATTGTTTTAACAAGATTTTGGCTGCTCAATTCTCTCACTAAATTTTTCAAGAACCCTAATGTAATTCCTAAGTCTATTCAGCAGCTCATCGTAAGAAATAACAACTATGTTTTTTAAGGAATGTGAGAGAAGGCGGAAATCATCCCTCTCTTTTTGATTTTTAAATTTGCTACAATCACCAGATAGTATAATTCCCCGAGGCCTCAAAACTTGGAGATCAATTTCATGATTGTCCTTTAGATAAGTTCTTACTGCGTCACGATGCGTTGATAAATTCGATAAGTAATTTTCAACCTGAATTATAGCTTTTGACAATTCAATATCCCAGTAATAATTTGATCGACTTTCATCAAATTTCATTAAGTTTGTATTTGGTCTTTTGATTTCTAGAATATCTAAGTAATTATCATGGGTAACTAATGAAAAATCTGGAAATTTAGTATTGCCAATTCCAATATTCAATTTTTCAATTGATTTGATATATCCCTGTTGTATAATTAATATATTCTTGCGAATAAAATTTTGCCACCATGATTCCGTGTGGTTCGTTTGTATGCCTTGTTCTAAGTGCTCAGCAAGTTCCTTGAGGGACTTAATTTCAGTTGTTGCCTTAAGCAAATTTACTGATCCAACAGACTCAGAGGCAATGAAATCTGGCAAAAAACTCATAACGGCCTCTTTGTCTTCACTCGAAAGTGTGTGTACAATTTTGGGATCTAAATAATCTTTCACTATATTGACGGTTTGATCATCGAACTTTGAGAGTGATTTTCTCCATTTAACCATCAGTTCCATCTGTTCACGTTTTTCTTGCAACAGCTCTAATTGTCTACGCTGTATTTCAACAGCTGAATTATCGCCTAATTTTTTATCACTTTTACCCAAATTACATTCATAGCAACTGGTAATGAGGTTGATAATATCATTTGTACCTCCTTTGGAAACTGGCTCTATATGATCAACATGGAGTACAATATCAGGTGCTTTCCGCCCACAATAATTGCAAGTAAATTTATCTCGTTTAAAAACCTCAAATCGAATAGTTTTAGTAATACCAATACGTTTCATAATTTTTGATTATTTTTCTCTCATAAAGTCCTTTGAGCTTACCTAATTTTGGCTTAATAGTCAATCTAACCTGCTGATATAATCAAGGTTGAATCTTACCCTTCATCCAACAAAGATATTACTAAAAACCCACGCTTCGGGAATGGATTTTCTCGGATGGGTACATTTTTCTTATTACAAAAAAATGAGAGTTAAAACCAAGCAAAGAATGTTTAGAAAATTAGTGGATAGACCACAACCAGAAGTAATGCAGTCCTATCTCGGACTTCTTACCCACGGCGACACTTTTAAGATTGAAAATGATTTGCGAAATGCTTATTGGTTGCTTGGTGGCGACTACGATTTAAACTCTACATAAAATTTCCCGACCTCCATTTTTCCGCATCAGGGCTAGGTATTATAGCGGCAGCTTATCCTTTGTAAAGGTAAGAACCTATTTAGGTCTCCACCTTGACAAAGGCAAGCTATCAGCCGCTGTAGACAAGCCCGTTCGCTGCGGAAATACGGCCTTCGCACGGACATTATTTAATGGCCGTTTTTTTAATTATATGGAAATCTCAGATTTCTCGCTTTCAGCTTTTGGAAGCCGTGAGCATTATATGGCAGGTGAACTGTTAATTGCCTGGTCTAACGAGGATTGGGCTAGTCCTTCCGATCACTTGGAAGACAATGTGAGTTTGGAGTTCAATCCCAATAGCGGCTATGTCTTCTTGGTCGATGAAGACTATAACGTTGCTATGTTGAATAGCGACAATAAGCTAGAGAACTGGCTCACCTGCCGCGACTGTGGCGAAGAAGGATTTAGAAGTGAAGTTGAACTCACTGATGACGGTTTGTGATATCACTGCAATGCTTTGATCAATTGTGGCCGGGACGAATACTTGTTAGAGCCCGCTATGGCCTAGAGTGAAAATAAAAAGGATCGGGTTCGAGAGAATCCGGTCCTTTTTTCGTGTAGTAATACTTCAATTTTTTCTCTTTCTTTTATTCTTCAAATCAACCATTTTTTAACCAGACTGGCTAAAAAATTCAACGAGGACTTAAATGGATTTATTAATGATTTACCAGCTCTTTTCAAGAGAAGCTTATTTCGCCACGGATAAGCTTTACCACAGTTGTGGCAGTTGAGAGGAACTTTTGTCTCTATATGTCCTATAAAACCTTCGACATGATAACAACCTTTTATCTTAGACCTGCAATTACTACAAATAATGGTCGTCTCACTCCCGCAAACACTACAAAAATTTTGATTATGGCTAGGAAATCTTTCTGTCATGTCATTAATCTGATGACCATGTTTTTTACAAACCTGCATTGTATCTTGGTAACCCATATTTTAGCTAACTCGTATAGAATATTTTATTTTAATTTACTGTATTTCCCTCCCACGGCAGAATGAGTTTCTAACCTTCTTGGCCAAGCTTGGACATATCTATTTCTCATCATCGCAATTCATGACAAAAAAATGTGTGGCAGCTTAATTATATGCCGAAAGAAACCGGCGAGCACTCACGATCTAGTACTTGGGTTGTGGTCGAAACCTTATCGCCGTTATACTTCTTGATTATAGTACTACAATGTATCGTAGGATTTTGGGTGTTTACCCCGTCATCTTCTACAACCACATTTTCATGTTCGCTTTCTTCCACTGGTTTTAAACGTCCATTTTGAAATTGATAAATATTTTTATATCCGCCGACCGCACCAATAAGACCGCTGGCAATAACCTGTTTTTTATTGGTATCAAAAGTAATACTGTTAAAAGTAATTTTCCTGAAGTCCTGCGTTATTGGAGCGGTAATAAACGTGCCTGTTTTGTTATCGTAAATCCAATATTGGTACGATCCCCATAACGCCCCGCCTTCAACGACCACTCCCATATCAGATACGCCGTCGAAATTGATGTCTTGAACATTAAAAAATGCTGGCACTTCATCGGATAACCACATGTTTGGGTCAAGATTAATTACTTGTATAGGCTTAGTTTCTTGGCCTTTAAATACTTCAATATGTCCTCTCGTGGTGGCTGTAAAAGACGCAACATGAAATGCGTAAACTGGCAATGTTGGGTTGATTTGAACTTTAAAAAAATCTTCTTTTCCATTTTGGTTCCCTGAAGCCAAACCCATGCCGTTAAAATCTTTTTCAGACAATATTTTTTCATCCTTAACGGCGCTCGTTGTAGTAGTTACTTCCGAAGTCCTGGATAGTTTTCCAATACTTTTAAAATACTCTCTCAAACTTGATTGTCTAGTAGAAAGAACGCCGCCTACGGGGTAACTGGCAGCGATTGTTAATTCTTTGGTTGTTGGAAACATTGTTGAGTCGAGTAAAACTAATCCTTCATGGCTAAGTGAAGATACATTGGACCAAAAAACGCCAGCATATAATACCGTATCATTTAACATCATTGAAAATTCTTGTTGGTATAATCCGTTGTCCATTTTTGGCGTGCGATTTTCTCCGTAGACGGAATATGAATCAAGTCGCTTGACTGCTTCATCTGTAAGTTTAAATGTATAGGTGTCTGGGTTATAAGAAACTACGTCATCTTGCGAAATAAGCAGTTGGTTGTTTTTTACCAAATAAATTCCAAAATCTGGATTTTTTGTAGAAACGCTAGTACTTTGTTTTTGCACTTGTTTACAGCCAACTCCTGTTAATAGAGTTAACGCAAGGAAAAATAAAAGTGTTTTTTTCATACGATTGTGTAAAAAAACGTAAAAATCGAATATGCCAGTAATAATACACATTTTTGATACACTAAGCAAGTTCGTAATAATTAGACAGTAGAAGTACTATCTGCTAGAATTTAGAGGTTAATTGCTAATAAAAACCTATGTTTAAAAGAACTCTTTTGTTTTTCATATTACTTGTTGGCACTGTTTCATTGAGTGGTTGTGACAAAACAATAGATATTTATAACCCCATTACCAGCGGACAAACGAATTTTGACAATCTAATAGCGCAATTTGAAGAAAAGTTGATGTCTTCATGGGAGAGCAAGGGCAAACCTGTTTGTGCGGTAAAGACGCTCTGGCAAAAAGAGGCTGGACAAGACCAGTTAGTTGTTTACGCTTCAAGCGAGTGTATGAGCGTTGTGGTTAAAAATGACGACTTATATTCAACGTCGGGTTATGGTGCAACCGCAAAATTATATCAATTAACCAGAAAAGGCAATGACTGGGGTGTTACCGATTATGATGAAAGAGATTTCAAAATGGAAACTACCAAGCAGTGGGTTAAAGACTATGAAAAAACAATTCCGGAAAATATTAAAAACAATTTTGATGCGATATTATTGGGTGCTTCTTTAACAAAGAAAGCTGGTGAAATATTTAATATTACTACGCCAAATTATAGTTTTAAAAAATGTAGTAAAGATCAAGACTGCAACAAGGATGAGGTCTGTGATGAACCCGGAGCTTTTAATCAAGGCGGTAATAAATGTGTTAAGAAATGTACTACATACGAAGATTGTGGTAAAGGTTATTCCTGTCGTGGCTCATGTATCCATGGTGAGAATGGCTGTCCGAGTACCGCTGTTAATATTTGTACACCTGATTTACCTGCGGACACTTTAGATAAAAAGAGTCAGCCTTGGTAAAAATTAACTAAGGTATATTCTTTAACCTGATGTAACAGAAGAAATTATTTTTAAAAATTGGTTTACTCGGAGTTATCACCTCATCTTAACGATATTTTTTTCATTTCAATTTCAGGAAGTAATTTGCCAGACGGCAACTTATGCCATTCTGACTTTTTAACAATCCCCACCTTTTGGAATCCAACAGATTCATAAAATTTAATGGACGGCGTATTATAACTTACTACTCGGACCAGTATGTCCTTTCTATCACCAAGCCAATCAAAAGCTTTTTTGATTAATTCTTTACCTATACCTTTACCCTGATATTTTGGCAAAACGTAAATTGCCCCTATTTCATGGACATTGTCTTCTTTGCTTGCCCCACAAAAGCCGACTATTTCTCTGCCAGTTTTGGCAACCCAAGTTTTACGATTTTTATTTTCTTTAATATTTTTGCGCCAACGTTCAATTCTCTGCTTTTCGAATTCTTTTCTTTGGCCCAGGTCTTTCACCGTGATTCCTAACTTTTTGTTGGGATAAGTTGCTAGCCAGGTTATTCTGGATACCCTAACTAACCCCTTACCATCGTTAGGAATGGCACTATAAATTTTAACTCCGGTTTTATCCTTCCTCATATATTTTTAATCATCTTAACATTCCCACCTTTAGTTTTGCCAACCACTTCAAATCCAAATGATTTGTAAAAGTCTGTTAAATGTTTTTCTTCTGGGTCATGTGATAATGAGAAGTATGTGTATTGCACTGGAAAGTGTGAATTTAAAATCTTCTGGACTAACTCTTTACCTATTCCTTTTTGACGGTAAGGCTCTACCACATAAAGCTCTGAAATAAAAATCGAGTTAGGTAATTGGTCGTGGTTGCTATCAAACAACTCTATTAAACAATAACCAGCAATTTTATCATCATCTTTGACTATCCAAATTAAATTGCTATCCAAGGCTTTTTTTATTTCGGCTTCTTTTTGCGGCTCGAATTCGTCTAGTAGTTTGCTTAATTTTAACAACTCAGAATAATTTTTGGTTGTTGCCTTAGTTATCATTGACATAAACATTTATATAATAATCCAATTATAATTATGCTATTAGCACTGCAATGGTACGCCTGGAAATTCTTTTAGACTTGCCATGTATCTCACGGGCATTTGTTGATCTCGTTTTTCCTTTGGAATATAAACCATAACCATATCGTCTTTTAACTTAAGACTTAAGAGAAATGTTATTACCTCTTCACAAAATATATTCATATTATCCCAATAAGTTTCTAGTATCTCTTTAATAGACTTTGAGGATGAGGAAGGTATATCCACCTTCACCTTTAATGATTTATCAAGCGAATAACGAAGTTCTGGTAAGGCCCAGCCTTCATGTTCAATTTGGCGACGTAATTCACGAAAAGACGCATACCAAACTGTATTATTGTTTTTTATGAATGAAATTAATGACTGAAATCGTTCATCTTTCTCACTTAAAACAAATTTTTCTGAACCTTTACGAAATTTCTTTTGATCATCGCTAAATAAAAAACCTATATTCGAGCCCATATACCTGGAATGTTTAATAAGAGCTTGAATAGCCATTTGGCCTCTTATAAAAAAATCTTTAAAAAAAATATTCAAATCATCATCGATTGGCTCATTAATGTCGATTTGATTTCCATGGTATTTTCCATCTTCTCCAGTTTGTATATTATCTATGTGTTTTGTAATTAGGTTCAAACATTTATCCTTTACCATTTTCATCTCCACTAAATTTTGTAATACTGGGCCAAAACTTTTATCATATTCTAACTGTTCATTTTTTTCATATACGCAACTGCGGATACTGCAATGCCCCATAATAAAACGAGTATAGAAGTCATCGCCAACGTCTGATTGATATAATTTCTTCAACACTCCCACTTCAAAACGTTTATTCATATGGCACTTTTTATACTTTTTACCATTACCGCACGGACATGGGTCATTACGACCAACTTTTTTATTCATATTATTTTTTGCCCGAGATATGATAAGATAGTCTGACTCATTGCGGATACTAACATCTTCTTAAATCGCAATATGTTCTTGAATTGATGGCATACTAATTCTACCAGTGTCTAGCTGAGTTATTAAATAATTTTATAGCTTCTTGTTCTTGCGGGGATAATTTCGAAATTTGTTCGTCAGTAAACTGTCCGACACGTAGCAAAATATCACCAATTGAACACAGGCCCTCTATAGATTTTTTATTTAAATCACTATAATTTCCATTTGTTGAAAGAACTTTTGATACGAAAGATTTTAAAAATGAGAGTAGTCCAGTTTCAGTTGATGTGAGTTGAGATATATATTTTTTTACTTCTTCAGGCCCGCCCCATTCCTTCCATCTATAAAGAAAGGCTACTAAATTTTTTTCTTTTTCCAAATACTTATTTTGGGCGAGTGTCTTTATTCTTTCTAATAGAATATTTTCTATTTCTTTTAATTGATTGTCATCCAACAAAGCATCGTCGTAACCAGCACCTTTATCTTGGAGTGTTTGTCTGAGCACGGCAACTAAATGTGTAGCGTGGTAAATATTTACACATTTACTCACTGTGTCAATCAATATTTGGGTTCTCTCTTCTTTAGGCGTTACCTTTAGAAAATTAAAACCAAGTCTAAGAATTTGAGTAGCGACATCGTCCAAATCAAAAACTGCCTGAGGCTCGTCATCGATTTCTTTTTCTGCGTCCCACAAAACCAACAAAGCCATTTTAATTTCTTCCTTATTTAGTCTGTCTCTTCTAAGTAACAATTTTGCTAGAATTTTTCTTAGACGTTTTTCCTGACTAAGCTGTAAAATTTTTTCTTTAAATAAAACATATTTATTTAAGCTTGTTACAATCTCATCAACTTCACTTTCAGAAATTTCGCCATAGGGTATTCCTAATTGGAAATAAAAGTTAAATCTGTCTGGGGAACAAATGCGTAAATCTCGTTCCCAATCTTCGAAAGAAGATGACGAATAATTATCTAATTCTGGAAATATTTCTTTACAAATTCCATCAATACATCTACGAATTCGTTCGTCTGAAATAATATTCAATAATTCGTCGTACCTTTTATGCCTCGTTTGTAGAACACTTGCTTTATCCGATGGAAAAGTTCCTGGTAGTTCCACGAACACATCTTTATTTGCAGGAATTGCCTCATAGAATCTAGGAGCAAAAACACGTATAGCTTCTACCCCCAAAAAATCAATCTTATTGACATCACTTTTTCCCATTATAGACCAATCGAGTCTAAGGGAACTTATATAGCGCTTGATATCTCTAATAGTCTCAAATAAATCATTAAAACCACTGTAAAACATTTTATTCCACCGACTTTGTTCTATGTCCGACAACTCTGCTTTTCCATAAACTGAATCTAAGGATATATCTAAATCCTTAAATAATAAATTCCATAATTCTTGTTTATCTGGAAGTGGAAGAGAAAAAGATACTTGAATTATTTTCTTTAAGTATTCACCGCCTTCAAGACCGTTTTCCTTTTCAGTTATCCTGTCTTCTACACGGTTTCTGTCATAGGCAAGTACAAAAATTGTTTTAGGAAAATCGGCTGTAAGCTTGACTAGTTTAAGAATTAGTTTTGTTTCTTTTTTGTCAAGACGGTCTATATCATCGATGACTACTACTATCTTTTTTTCAATGCCCGCCAGCGCTCCATCAAGTTCTTTTCGGATAGCCTCAAGAGAAGTGTCTGGACTCCAAAACCTTAACAATTTTAACGGATTAAAAGAGAATCCTTCATAAGATATGCCCAAATCTAATTCAGATAATTTTCCAGCATATTCTTTCATTCGCTTGCCAGTCTTTTTACCTGTAATTTTTTCAACTGCTTCGGAAAACTTAATAAAGAAATCTCGCAACAAAGACGTCTCGTCGGAAAAATTCCAAGGATTGAAGGTGATGTATACAATTTTATTCTTATCAAGTTGTCCAAGCGCAAGATTGATAAAGGATGTTTTTCCAGACCCCCATTTACCCTCTACACCAATAACAAAACTTTCTTTACCCGAAAAAGTAGAAATCATATCAACTACTTTTAAAGCAAGTGGAAAACGTTTTAATTGGTCTTGCTTTTCATTTTCTATTGGGTAATCTGGTAGAATCATACTCTACTTAAATTTTTGTATGAGTTTGAAAATAAAATTTGCATATTCAGAAAATACTTGGAGATTTGCATAAACAACTTTTATATCAAACTTTCTACCAGTTGGATGTCCAGCGTCATTTCTGTTCAAACGAATAAAATTGAAAACACCATCGAGATATGTTTCCCAATCTGCTTGGAATTCTTTTGGCAAAATTTTTACATCATTGACAAAATCTTTCTTAAATTCTCTGTATTGGGTTGATATGAATCTATCCGCAATCTTCTTTTGAAAACTAGATTTACGTGACTCATCTCTAATCCAATTTGCGTATGCGTCAATTAAAAGAAGCATCAAATTTTCTGAAGCCACTCCCAACGTTATAGTGGCAGATAAAAGATGATGCCTATTGTAGGCTGTAATTGACTCACTGACATAAGCCAATGTAATTTCGTCTATTGTAGGAATTTTATCTTTAAGTTCCCTTATGTAACCTTCTGGGTCATAAGGCAGCCAATCGTCTTTTAAAAATGCTTCTTTACCATATTCCGTGATGGTTAGCCACGGATAGCCACTATTAAAATCACTTTCATTTCCAGGGTAAAGGAAACCAGCATTTATTAATTCCTGTATAGTTTCACGTGCTATTGAATAGGTACTGTAACGTTTCCAACTTTGTTCTTGGCTTTGGTTAAATAATTGATAAATATCACCCATTTGAGTATGCTGGTTTCTATCTGGTGTCGAAGCAATCCAATTAACCCTAGCCTTAAAAAATTGTAATATAGAATTTTTTATCTCTTCTCTTGTCATATATTAAATAAAACTAAACAATAGTCTTTTCATAATGAATATAATTTACTTAATCTTACTCCTCTGAAGCTCAATGGTCAATCTTATTAATACCACATTTTTACTCTTCTTCTTCCCAATTACTCAAACTCGTCTGTGTCAAAGCATACGATGGATCAATGGGTTGGCCGTCACGTCTCAGGACAAAATGTAAGTGTTTGCCGGTGGCCCAGCCTGTACTTCCCTGGTAACCAATAACTTGTCCCATGGTCACACTATCACCAACTTGCAGGCTTAGTCTTTCGGCTAAGTGACAATATTGCGTCTGGAGCGAATCAACATTTTGAATAATAATCTCATACCCACAGCCATATTGTACGTCAGCCGGTTTAGTTACCTCATACCAGCAAATACCATTTTCACTTTCATCACAAAACTTCCACCGTCGGGTGGTATTTTCTAGGATGTTATCTTTTATTGCTAGCACTGTCCCGTCGGCAAAAGCTCGTACTTCCGTATCTCGTGATGATCTATCCGCTATGTCCCAGGCCACATGTTTAAGACCAACGACTGCCGAAGAGTCTAGTATGACTCCTTGGGTTAAGACACCAAGGGTTGGGAATACATATGGATGAGCAAAATCAAACCACATATCACCATAAATAGTTTTGTAGGTAAAACTTTGGAATTCGGTGAATCTAGCCAGGTTTTTAAGTTCAGTATCAGAAACCTTTCCCGTTCCTTGGATAACCGAAATAACCGTGGTAAAAATGAGATACACAATAAAAATTGAACCGAGGATAAAAATTGTAAGAAGAACACAACATTTTTTTAATTGGTGCCGTTTTGCATACAGTAATTGCACGAGATAAGCCATGCCCATACAAAATTGTATTAGGTCGGTGGCTTAGTCGTGCAGACTCGGTCTTCCTCTTCACTGCTTTTGATAGACAATGGAATTTTGGAATCATTCACAATAAGGAGTCCCTTACCCACTTCCAGACGCTCTAAATATGCCCGCTCGGGTTTATTAATATGTACCTTTTCGTTGAGCTTATCAAAAGAGTCGCTGACTTTGTGTTTCATAACTAGTGTGACAGATGATTGGTCAAACAAGTCGCTCGTGCGGGGATATGCACTGGCATAATAATGATTAATGGATTGAACAATCGTCGTCACGCCCGAGTTATATTTCCTCCCGCGGAGTGCCAGGGATGCCAATTTTTCTACAATCAAGCCTGACTGAAACAACTGACTGGCTTCATCAATAATTAAATTTTTAAATTTGGCTTTGTTTTTGGGATGATTAATATAGTTCCAATAGCTCTCTAAGATGACGGCAATGACAAAATCCCGCTTGTCTACATATTTTAACGCAAAGACAATTAAATCATCGTGGGCAAAGTCTATGTTCTGTTGTTTATTAAACAAATAATACTGCGGATGGCTTGGTTCGTGGTAGGAACGAAGCACGGTTAAAAGTCCTTCAGTTGTTCTGTTTCGCGGTAACGTTTCAATCGCTTGAATAAAATTAATGAGTACCGGTTGGGTGTTATCCATTAACGCCCGCTCATAGACATTACCAATCACTTTTTCAATTTTAGTTAAGTCGGTCACGCCAATTTTTTCATTGCTGTACATGGTTTTAAACAGATCGCGCACAAATTCAATTTTTTGCGCTTTGTATTCTGGTCCGGAAATATGAAAGGGGTTGATGTAATAAATCGACTTGTCGTTGAGTTCGATATATTTTCCCTTGAGGTAACTCGTGACCATTTCAAATTCGTTTTCTACGTCCAAGACAAATGACTGGTACCCAATCATGCGCGAGCGAATTAAATCAAGCTTGATAAAATACGACTTGCCGGCACCAGTTGAGGCAACAATGGATCGGTTATAACTCTCTAATTCTTTTCTATCAATAGTAACGAGTGAACGATTAATTTCATCCACGCCATAGAGTATGCCAGTGCTCGAGGAGATTTGGGGGATAATAAAGGGAAAAGTAAAGGCAGCGACATCGGTATTAATGTCACGATGATTTCTCGTACTCGTGTCGCTATAACCCGCAATAAACGTGCCTTTTAATCCCTCAAACTGTTCGTAGTGATAAATCCGTGAACGCATCATTTTCCGGTTGAGCAATCGTTCCAAATTCATGTGTACCATATTTAACGCTTGAATGGTGTCTGACCGAAAAGTCATTTCAATTTTTAAATCAATGGGCTTAATTTCTGAGCGCAAATATTGTTTTTCAATTTTTTCCGTGCTTTCAAGCACGAGATTATCCGCAATATTTTTCGGTCTATGCTGGGTATTTTCATCAAAGATTTTCGCTTCAATCCGCTGGCGCTTGTCCGAGAGCTTGACCACTGCCTCGGCCGGGTCTTTACTCGTGTAAGTAAACATGAGATCGCTCGCATAGGGAAACATAATCATTTCTTTAAACCAATCGATATAGGCGTGAGAGCCAAGTTCGCTCAAAAACTCGGAGCGCAAATACAACTTACCGTTAATACTCATGAGGTCAATATTTTCGTCTTCAATAAAATCCGGGCTGACTTTGTTGATGACCGAAAACGGCAAACCAACTTTTTCCGCGCGCTCGCGGTGTTCGTCGAGGTGTTCGTAAAATTCACGGTTATTTAAAAATTTTTCCTCATCGAGATAACTCATCATGACCCGGACAATTTCACTCGTGGACAAAATCTTGCTTTTAAGATTAATCGCCTGAAATTGGGATTTAAAGGTAGCCAAGATACTCATCATGCTTTGCCTGACTTCTTGAAAGATTTCTTCTTCGGTAATTTCCCGCTTTTTCTTAATGTCTTTTTCTTCCCGACTAATGATTTCTTTGGACAATGTATATTTGAGTTCGCTAAATTCCAAAACTAAGTAAAACTTTTTGGTAATAATTTCATAATCCTTATTGACCTCGCGGATAAAATCGGCATGCTTACTAAATAAATCATAGGTGCCAAGGCTCCGAATGCTATATGCATGCTCAAGTTGGTTAATATAGTCATTGGCATTGGTTTTCCTGGTTTGGACTAAAATGCGAAGTGGGTATTTGACCTCAATTTCCCGGAGTACCTGTTCAAAGCCAATTACCGCGCGCCGTTTTTCTTCGTCATCCATGAGGTTAAAGTTAGCGGGAAAAATTTCTAAACACATGCGGTAGGCGCCACTTTTCATGATAATAATCCCGTCCTTAATGTCTTTGAACTGCCAAAAATTGGCGAGCGTCTCATAGCTCGGTTTATTTTTAAGCAGTAGTTTGTGTATGTACGACATGGTAGATATATAAAGCGATTAAAATGAGTAGTATTAGACCAATGCCTAAGGCGATCAAAATACTGACAAAGGTTTTGGTGTTATTGGTTTCTTCATAAATAAGGTGTTTGTTTTGCTCGCGGGCATCGCCGCTCGCGCTAAAATGATTGTAAATAAGGACACGAGGTTTGGTTTGGTAATAGGACAAGATAAAGAGTAGATGGCGATAAAAATTCCGGCCCCGAAGCTCAATAATCCCAAGGAGTGCAAGAGCGGTAACAAGAAACATCACCATGCTCGTAATAACCTGTTTTGAAACTAAGGTAAATATTCCAAAACCAACAAATAAGGTGGCAATAAAGACCAGGATAATTTGTTTGGTGGTTAATCCCCAAAACAAGGTCAGTTTATACCCTTCAATTGATTCCGGAATATCTATTTTCGTTTTTTTATCTTCGCTCATAATTTAAAGTATCTTTTTAAAGCCATAACTGTCCCGGCTCCACTACTAAAACCGCGGCGTACAACTGAGCGAAAGCCCGCGACTTCGGACGCCAAAGCAATTTGCTGGACCAGGTTATTACTATCGGCAACAATCGCCAGACCAACTAAAATAAGGATGAGATTGCCGAGAGATAATCCGTCAGACGTTAAAAAGACAAAAACGAGTAGTAAAATGAGTAAGTCAAACGCGAGACTAAAACTTGTCACAATAAACTTGTTCCAAAAAATCATGCCCATGGTACGGGTCATGTCAAAGAAAAGCATGGGAGAAAAAATGGGTGAAAGCAGGATCATGATAAGCAAGATAAAATACCGTTTGGCATTTTTAAATACTACAAACCCAAAGAGAATAATGAAGACCAGAACAAAGAGTGCAAGCGCAATTAAAGAAATACTAAAACCCGTAAACGAACTCCAAAGATTGTCTGACAAAAGGGATTTCAAAGCCATGATTAAACCATTGGCAACCGGGGTACTAAATAGAAACGTGGCAAAGGCAGCCGCAGTTTTAATAACCGCTTCGGCAATGAATCGCGCTAAAAATACTCCAGCAAAACCCAAAATCATTTTACCAAGATCCCCCACAAAATCCGCTGAATAATCATTATCCAGGGCAAAGAGGATGGATTTAAAATAATGGGTGACAATCAAAAGATACACCCAGGCTAAGCCAATGATTTCGCTTAATTTTAAGAGACGGTCAAAATTAATGGCCTGATTAGCGTCGTCTGGCGCAGAGGCATCTGTATCAAATACTTGAGTCGGTAAGGTGAATAAAAAGTTAAAATGAAACTTGTCTAAGATATCTGAAAGGGCCACCCCTAGTCCGCGCACTAGTTTATTAATTATAACCCCAATAATGTCATTAATGGTTTTTTTAACACAATCAATCGTATCCACGACTACTAAAAGACATTTGGGATCATTGATGGTAATCGAGGTATTTTTAACATCCGTACTTAACAAATCTATGTTATTTATGGTCCCCTCGCTTGGTAATTTACTTCTCAAATCTTCCTGTACATTGTAATAAAACCGACTCACATATACCTGGTGAAAGGCAAAAACAAAGGCCCCGGAAATAAAAAGCATAACCAATCCCACAATCACCGTTTGAATCATGTAATTGGAGCGGGCAACATCGGTTTTCTTACCGGAATTACGAATGACGCCCGCAATCGCAATGACAAAAATACCAATAACAATACTTAAGGCAATAATTGTTGGAACGTAATGTTGTAATACGGCATTAATTAGATTGTCCATACGGAATAATAGGAGGAGTTGAAGCATTCAATTGTTTACAACCCTCAAAACCATACAGAAAATACATCTTTGGCTGTTTATCCCATTTAGCACTAATACGAGCTAAGGTTAATTTAGCGTCAACGCCGTTAAGGCTCAGTATTCCGCTATCTGCCACACTCATCGTATTAGTTTTAGTGTTATGGAAAATAAGGAAGGAGTACAATCCCGCTGGCTGGGTATTCGCATTGCGGTATTTCAGAATATCTGCGCTTTCTATTTGTGGATCACTAATGTCTAAGATTTTATCGCCAACTGGCATTTTCCAGTCCGGCTTTGTTCTTATAAATTCAGAAATCTCCTGCATGTCTGTATAACGCCAGTCATATAGATCGACGCTTGTTACTTGTTCAGTATTGACATCAATATTGCAGACCAGTGTACCGAGCTTAATAAGGGATGGCGTGTCGCTTGAGAAACCTTTTTCTTTGGCATAGGTATACCGGGCTTTGGCATGGTTTTCTAAATAGTTAAAACTCTCCGGTACCACCTCAGCCAAGTCCCCGCCCGTATCTGATCGGAGTCCAGCATTAATATATAACATGTCTTCAAATTTACGCCTCGTGAATTCTTGGTCTTTTCCCTCGAGCCAATTTTGTAGTTCAGTTACAAATGATTCCACTGTCTGGTTTTGTATTTTATTTTTGTATTCTGCGCTTTCCCAATAATTTTGATCAGCTACCACTGTTTCCTCAGGTTGTTCAGGAATAGGAGTTTTCTTGTCTCCACCAAACCGCCAGATTTGGATATACATGATCGTGGCAAATATTATACTCAAATAAATAATAGCCCGAGCATTAAAATTGGGAATATATTTTTTGATGATATTGTCAAACCAAAACAAGGGTCCGCGCGGTGGTTTTTTCTGTATATTATGTTCATCCATAGGATTAATGTTTAAGCATCTTTAATGCCCACGAGTCCTAAGACATACAAAATGATACCGATCACAAAAATCGCGCCAAAGGTTATCGCGACGCCAACAATGGTCGCTTTAAGACCATGCTTTGCTTCCTGAGATTTAATAAGGTCGCCACCGGCTGATTGGAGTTTAATCCCGTACCAGGCAATCATAATGACAGCGTAAAGAACTGCTAAGCCAAAGATGACGCCAATCGCAATATTGGCAAAATCCCGTACCGGCTTCATTTTGTCCGACTCCCAGACTGACATGTCTGGCTTCGGTAAAGCTTGAGCAAACGTGACTGATGTTAGAAATAGTTGAGCAATGACGCCACTAAGTATGGCAAATAATTTTTTCATAGAGGTTAATTAGAATTAAGTGATTTAGGTTTAAAAATAATGTGCGTGTAATTTCCCGGCGCAAGTGGGATATCACTTACCATAACTACTCCATCGACCGGTAACCCCGCTGCATGGGATTTGGAGATAAAGTTAAGAAGTGACGCTTCGAGCGTGCTACTCGTAATACTCATAATTTTGTCTGTCGGAAATAATACATACTCACATGGCGTAAAGCCATAATTTTTTAATAATTCCATTTTCTGCAAAAAATTAATGGGTGTGTTTAGATCATACGCAACAAATGAGTGCTTATCATTCAATATGCCTTTTACTATTCCGGAAAATTCTGGAATGTGCCGTGGTACTGCCCAGACTTCGGACAAATCTATTTCTAACGCTGAATCCACTTTTTGCAATTCACCTTTTTCATATATGAGTGACAGGAGCGAATCACCGCAATGTGGCTGAATATACCAAGTCGGATAATGACTGTTTTCAGCCACAAGCATAATTTCTCTCAGGTCGTCATATTCTTTGTGTGAATCAGTTGAAGCAATAAATAATGTACTTTTTGGTTTAATCTTTTTTAAAAAATCCAACCACATAAAATACTCATGACTAACCACAAGCTCCTCTTTCTCAGGTAAGTTTTCTTTCATTTCTAAAATAATTTGTTCGACCATGTCGGCGTAGAGATTACTCATAGGAAAGAAAATAGTTTTATTCGTTTCGTTAAATCAGCCATTAATCTTCCTTGTCTTTCTACCTTCACGGTTTGCTCACTCACATAAATTGGTTCAACAAATTGGGTGTAGGACTGGATTAAGCTAAGGTTCGTGGTAAATATTCGTAATCTTTGTAAACAACTCGCTTTGTTCGTAAATATTCCCAACCAAAATCCTTGCTCCATTTGTGGCGTTTGAAAAATGAATCGTAGCGTCGTGTGGGCACTTGTGTCTGGGTTTGCATATTGCACGTAGCGTTCAATTTTTCGTATCATTGCTGTCATTGACTTTGGTGTTCGTTCATATTCACTGAAGACTTGTTCAGTGACCCCAAAGGCCGAGTAATACACGGTGTAATCTGGCGTTAGCACTTCAATGTTTTTGTCGCTTTTAAACTCACGAGCGAGAGATGCGCCCTCACCTTTAAAAAATATGTTTAAGTTGCCCACAATATTTTTAGCTTCGAGACTCGCGAGTTCCACTACTTCGGCTTCATGGCGGAATGAATTCCAAGACAAAATGGTTTGAGCGCGCGGGTAAGTTTTAAGACGATTTTTGTCATACTTCGCATATTCGTGGAGCGCAGTAAGCCCAGACTTTGAAAGCATATAATAGACGGGCATGCCCGAGCGTGAACCAGTAAAAACTTTGAAACTCTCTAAAAGACCAGCCTGCCACAAGCGGCGCAGTTTTAGGTAGATATAATTCAGACGATCTTTTTGTTTTAAAAATCTCGTTATCTGCCAGGCGGTAGCAATTTTAAATTCAAAAATAAGAGACAGGATTTCCAGTGTGCCCTCATTCATCTGCACATGGTAGGCCTTGCTATTGGTTCGGGGCGTTAAAGAGACGACAATAGTATTTAAAAACATACTTAGTAGTCAAAAATAGTTTTTATAGTATTGGAAACAGTGGACGCGTTTACCGTCGCTACCGGCCCTTCTACCTTAACTTCGTTTTCCGGTACTGCCTCAAAAGTGGTCTGCCGTCCCATCTGCTCAAAGAAAATCTGTTCTCGTTCCGAGGAGTAATAAATGTTATTAGTGGTTTCCCTCTTTTGTTTAATTACCTCTAAGGGCGTGCCGTACCGCTCCATAGTTTCTTCAATAAATATCCGCTCCGTATCTTTGGCAATGTCAGTCGGGTGCAAGGTCCGCTGAATGTTAATAGACATGGCTTCTTGTGGCGTGCCATAGACCAGAGTCTTAATGTAGGCGGTGCCAGTCGGGAGATTAATAATATCTTCGGCGCTAATTTTTTCGCCTAGTATTTTCTCCGCAATTTCGGCATCATCGACCGATTGCGTGCGCATAAAAATCTTAGTCGCAATATTCGATTCAATAGATTTTTGGATTCTTATATCGAGTTGTCCCATGAATTGGTTGGAAATTATTAAAGCAGTATTAAAGGCTCGAACTTCAGAAAACAAGGTTTCAAAGATATCGCTTGCGACCCGCTGAAATTCATCAACCACAAAGACCGCCCGCTGACGCTCTTCGGCCGGTAGCCTGGCTTGGCCAAAAATGGCTTCGGCAATATGCGCCGTTAAATAGACGGAATAATATTTTTTCATTTGTTCGCTGCACGACCCTAAGTTGGCAATGAAAATCTTTTTGGTCGTAATCATTTCTTCAAAGGTAATTTTAGTATCCAGCCGGTCGGTAATATTCATAAATTCTGGATAATCCAGGATCTTACCAATTTTATTGTTTGTCGTTGCGAGATATTTAGCGAGATCATTATCTGTGCGCTTTAAAATTGAACTGGTCCAAAATTTTTGTAAACGAGGCGGTAAGTACTTTAAGATATTTTTAATCTGGTTTGGCTCATGGAGGAGAATATCTAATCCAGATAATGACTGCTCTGGGAGTAAATAGGCGGTCGCAAATAATTGGCGTAAAATATTTTCGAGTTCGGGTCCCCACGAATACGTTGAGTCGATTTGCACAAACCGCTTCATAATGGAAATAAGGAACTCGATTCGTTCATCATTCGTTTTATTGCCCGAGAACTGCGCAAAGAAGGGAAAGCTCAAGGGTTTCTCTTTTTGTGTCGGTGGGTTGAAATATATGACATCGTCTTTGCGATCTTCCGGGATCATGGTGAGTAAGTCGGTCGCAAAATCATTTTTGGGGTCAACAATGAGGCAAGCGGTTTGTTCTTCTTCGTCTTTATGTAGTAAGTGGTGCAAAATAGTTTTCAGGGTTTCGGACTTGCCTGACCCCGTGCCGCCTAAAATATATACATGCTTTTTCATGTCTTCCCAAGTCGGGATACCCATTGCGGTTTGTTCTTGCATCCGAAAGTTAGAGTGACCAAGACCGACAAAAAACCGTTCCGAGATTTCGCGCATTTCGTGACTCATCGGCAACTTTTTGAATTTAATAATTTTAATTGAAGATACGGTTTCGCTTGTAATATTCGGCAGATGCCAAAATGAATATAGTTCAGCATCTGACACGACCTGACCATAATTTTTATATAAAGAAAAAGGCCAGTACCGAAATTTAATTTTCTTCAGTACTGGCCTCATGGCGACAACGCCTGAAAGCTCATTTTTGTTAATAATATCCTCGACTTGTCTCGTGCCCAAAGTGTGGTGCTTGAGCATGTTCATGTTCTTTTGGTTAACTTCGTTCAGCACCGCTTGAATATTTATTACCTTGCTTTCCGCTTCGTCGGGCGTGGGCGCAATAGCCCAGTAGGAGACAATAACTTGAAACAGTGAGGCTTTCATTTTTTCAAGCATGGCGGTGGCTAATGACGTCATAAGTTCCGAGACATACATCCGGTTATATGCGCCAGACTTTTTCTCTTCCGGCAGGGCTTGAAGCCGTTCTTGCTCTTCAAGCAAGTAGTGGATAATCTGGTTAAAAAAGTGGGAGGCGGGTGAAAGGCATATGTTATAGGCCATGAACTGGCCTTTTTCTAAGCCTTCCATAGTGGAAATAATAGAATCGACGGGATCGCTTGAAACATCTTTAAATGTCTTTACACGATGATAAAATTTCCCCTCAATTGTTGATTCGCCATAACACCAAAAGCTTTTATGGTGTTTGGCTAACTCGGCCTCGACCGCCTGTTTATCTAAATCAACAATTTCCGCATTAGAATAAGCATTAAAGATTGCTTTTTCAATGCGTTCAAAATATCTACTTGGTATTTGTAAACGAAACGACACAAAGGGATACTGCGCCCAAATTTGTAGACCAAAAAATACTTGATGCGTAAAGTAGACTTTAAGAAGACGAAACAGTTTTTGGAAAAAATACCAGGTATGAGAAAAGGAATGCGATCCTTCAATCGGGTCAATATATGTGGAGTGGATAGATTTGAGTATTTTTTGTTGTACTTGAAATGCGGTCGCTTGCGAGTTTTTAGGGATAATGATTTCAATGTATTTGGTGTCTTTAAGTGACCGATCAATATCTTTGCGTTTGAGCTTAATTTTTTCAAAGGCATGAAAAATCCGCAGCTGGTTACTGCGGATGATCCAATATATACAGATCGTTAAAATAATGAGGCTCAAAAAGATAATCCCGAGGGTTAATTCCCAGTCAGGAATCTGGTGAATCATTTCGACCCATAAGCTGTAACCGACCTGGTTATCCATACAATTGTAATTATATGTTTTATGGTCAGTATGTTCTTACCCCGATTGGTCCCGCCGCTTTGCGGCGGGCAGGGATTTGTTGTTTGTTTTTTAGAAAAACTTTGGCCCTCTCCTCACCCTTCTTCTCACCCGGTCTCCACTCTCCAACCAAGAAAATTCAAAAGAAAAAATAAGAAAAAGAAATAAGAAAGATATAGATATAGATAGTAAGAATGAATAAGTAGAATTAGATAATAGTAAATAGTTAAAGGTAATAGTATTAATAATA
>Ga0172379_10002068_pt1 | contig 37052 bp, 37 predicted proteins | sample GrowelOW334metaG_FD_119756 | JGI IMG/M metagenome (GOLD analysis project Ga0172379, IMG submission 119756) | Groundwater microbial communities from an aquifer near a municipal landfill in Southern Ontario, Canada - Groundwater well OW334 metaG | ecosystem: Environmental > Aquatic > Deep... | reverse complement strand
GTTTCCGCGCTGTCTCTTCATTGGCCGTGGCGATATCCTACGTCATTTGTCGCTCAAAGTATATCCCTTTTGTGAATGTCGCACCAAATCATGGGAATCGAATCTCAGAGAAGAGTGCCCGCGAGCGAATTATCTTTCCTTGCGCAGGACGGTAACGCAGTTCGTCACCGAGCTTCCGCCCACATTGAAGGCCACGCCGACGCTTGGTTTTTTCACCGTGGAAACCGCGCCGATAGCCTGGCCGGTGAGCTGCTTGTACAGGAGCACATTCATGGACACGCCCGTCGCCCCGACCGGATGTCCCTTCGCCTTCAGTCCACCCGAGATGTTCACGGAGCATCGCGGATCGTCTCTTCCGAAGCGCCCCGCCAGATAGTCGTATCCTGCCCGCCCATCGGCCGACAGTCCGAGGGCTTCGGTGGAGAGCAGCTGGTTGATGGTGAAGCAATCATGCACTTCGGCCAAGTCGACATTTCCGATTCCGATGCCCGCTTCGGCGAAGGCTTTCGCGACCGCCACCTTTCCCGCCATGAGCTCGTGCATATTGGGGCGCGCCGAGATCGCGATGCGCTCGTTCGCCTGGCCTATGCCCGCGATCGAGACGGCCTTCGGGCCTTTCGCGAGGTTCGAACCGCCCGCGGTGATGACGAGGGCGGCCGCCCCGTCGGTGACGAGGGAGCAATCGTGCAGCCTCAGGGGCGGCGCGATCATCGGGTTCTTCTCGGGAGGCAGCCCAAGGATGGCCTCGGCCGTCGTGAGCCCGAGCCTGTCCGAGGGGCCGCCCTTGCCGAAATGCGCGAGCGGATTGTCGAGACCGTTGCGGTAGTTCAAAGCGGCTACCTGGGCGAGCATTTTCGCCAGCGTGGCCTCGTCGAATCCATAATGGGCGGCATAGCCCTTGGCGTATTCCGCGAAGAGCCCGGGAAAGGTCATCCCCCTGGCTCCTTCCTCGGGCCAGTAGGAACAAGTAGCCAATCCGTGCGTAACGCCCTTCGTGTCGAGAAGGTTCATCTTCTCCACGCCGATGACGAGGGCGACCTTGGCCCTGCCCGACTCCACCGCGTACATCGCGTTGTAGAGGGCGACGGAGCCCGACGCGCAGGCATCCTCGACGCGGTTCATCGGCTTGAAGCGGAGCGCTTCGGGCGCGACTTCCACGCCCAGGGCGCCCAGATGCTCCTGATTCGCGAAAATCCCGGGGGCGCAGGAAGCTATCCACACGGCATCGACTTCGGCCGCGTCAATGCCCGCGTCGGCGATGGCTCCCCTGCCCGCCTCGATCAATAGCTCATAGATGCTCTTGAGATCGGTGACGGCGCCTGTTTCCTTGTCCTTCTTCACGAAATTCCCGAACGCGGTGTTGTATCCGCCTATGACATGTACCTTGGACATGGTTCCTCCGCTCCTTCTATTTTTTCTCGATTTTTCCTAAAAATGCCGTCGCTATATCCACGAACAGTTCGGGACTTTCGACGATAATGGAATGCCCCACATTTTCTACTATTTGCAGTTCAGCGCCAGGAAAAGCCTTCGCCGTTTCCCTCGCCATTTCTTCTGAGACTATGAAATCCTCTTTCCCCCATATGACGAGAACAGGCTCTTTGAACAAGCTAGTCGACGCCGACACATCGAAGTGCGACAAGGCTTCGGCGTTTCCAATCCAGGCCTTTTCGGACATGAGGGTAGCCTCATCCACGAGGGATTTGAAAAAAGCCTGATCCTTGAGCGTCGGCACCGTAGCGGCGAGCGCCTTCGAGAGAATGCCCTTGTCCTTTCTCATCATCTCGATGAGGGGATAGCGCTCTCGCGGCGTGAGCAAGCCTTTCGGCGAGGACGAGTCCACAAGAACCAGAGCCGCCGCGGTTCCGGGATATCGGAGCACGAGTGACTGCGCGACGGCGCCTCCCAGCGAATGCCCGACGACGATAGGCGATTCAAGATGCATGGCTTCGATGAATTTCTTAACGTAGTCGGCATAGACATGGAGGTCGGCCTCGTCCGGAAGCGGCGACGAGCGGCCGAAATTGGGCAGGTCCAAGGCGAAGGTCTGGTATCCCGGCATTTCCATGACCCGGGAAAACCACCTGCTCGAACCGGTGTTGCCGTGGATGTATACGAGAGGTTGGCCGCTTCCGGCCATGGCGTAGAAGAGCTGGAGACCGCCGATCAGAATGAATGCGCTGGTCATGATTCCACTCCTGATATGAAAGCGTCGATTTCGCGCGCGACAGTATCGGGCTGCTCGATCACGGCGGCGTGTCCGGCTCTAGGCAGCACCTTCATGCGGGCATCTTCTATGTTGGTCGCGATGATCGACGCGAATCCCTCATGCTTGAGGATATCGCGCTGACCCACGAGCACGAGCGCCCGACAAGTTATGCGACTCAGCTTCGCCGTCAGGTCGATCCGGAGAAAGGATTCGCACAAACGGGCGAACGCTTCGAACCATTCCCTCGGGAGCTTGGCGACGGAATCTTCCCGCGCAGCGAGGGCCTCGCGGTTCTTCCCGATATACTCCGCCGAATAGGTCCAGGGCATGAGCGTCCTGTAATAGACACGTGGATCGCAAAGGGCGGCGGCCATCCACGATTCGGCCGCGGCGCGCAGGAGAGGATCCAGCTCGCTCACGCCATCGATGACGCAGAGGCTCTCGCAGCGCTCCGGATAGGCGATGGCGAAGGCCATGGCCACCTCCGAACCATAGGAAGTGCCAACAATGTGCGCTTTCGATATGCCCAGACCGTCCATGAGTGCCGCAAGGTCGGTCGCGTGCTGATCGAAGCTGTAATCGCCGGAAGGCTTGTCGCTCAAAGTCTGGCCGCGCAGATCGTGGCAAAGTACGCGGTATTTCCCGCCCAAAGCCTCGATCAGGGGCTTCCAGTGCCCGATCGTCATGGCGATTCCATTGAGAAGCACAATCTGGGGACCGCTTTCACCAAATTTCTCGTAGCGGAGCCTCACTCCATTCGCGGCGAAATCCGGCATATAACCTCCTAGAGCCCCAAATAGGACTTCAGCACATAAGGATTCGTGCGCAAGCCTTCGGCGCTGTCTTCTATGACGATCTTGCCGTTCTCGAGCACATAACCTCGGTCGATAGCCCTGAGACTCTCGCGCACATTCTGCTCGGTCACAAGGATGGAAACCGTTTTTTTCAATTCCTTGAGGACTTCGAACACTTCGGCGACAATGGAGGGCTGGAGCCCAAGCGAGGGCTCGTCGAGGATGAGGAGTTTGGGATCCGACATGAGGGCGCGTGCTATGGCAACCATGCGCTGCTGCCCGCCTGACATTGTCCCGGCGTATTGCTTGCGCCTTTCCTTGAGAATAGGAAACATCGCGAATACTTTTTCCAGATGATCTTGGGTTTTTTCTTTTGCATGGGGGATATATGCCGCCCCCAAAACCAGATTGTCCTCGACCGACATGCCCGGGAACAGCTCTCGTTCCTGCGGAACAAGCGCCACGCCCATTCTCGCCATCAGGTGGGTCTCGGTTCCTTCGACCCTCTTGCCATCCAGTTCTATGCTTCCGGCCCAAGGCTTATTCATGCCCATAACCGCGCAGATGAGTGTGGTTTTTCCCGCGCCATTAGGCCCAAAAAGCCCAACCGATTCGGCGCCTACCTCCAGGTTCACTCCATCGATCACTTTCATTCGGCCGTAGCCGCATTCGAGACCTTGAATTTTCAGCATCAGGCGGCCCCTCCCAGATAGGCTTCGATCACGCGTCGGTTCTTGGACACTTCCTCGTATGGCCCTTGGGCGATGAGTTCACCGGCTTCGAGGACGATGACGCGATGCGTGAGTTCGCGGATGACGCCCATGACATGCTCCACGACCCCCACGGCAAGCTTGCGTTCGCGCGCGATTTTCTGCACGGTGGCGATGAGATCTTTGGTCTCGTCGGCGTTGAGTCCCGCCATCACTTCGTCGAGAAATAGCACTTCGGGCTCGTTGGCGAGGGCTCTGGCTATTTCCATCTTCTTCACCTCGAGGATCGTAAGTCGGCTGGTGTCTCTATCCAGGTCCTTCAGTCCAAGCTCCGCGCAAAGAGCTTCCGCCTTTCGCCTTGCGGCCTTGAGGCTATTGCCTCGCGCGAAAATCGATCCGACCATCACATTCTCGACGAGAGTCAGGTTCTCGAGAGGATGAATCAGCTGGTAGGTGCGGGCAATGCCGATGCGCGCGCGCAGGTGGGCAGGCATGTAGGTGATATCCTGACCCTTGTATTCGATCTTCCCCTCGCTCGGCATGATGATGCCCGACACGAGGTTGATGAATGTCGTCTTCCCCGCCCCATTCGGCCCGATGATGCCGAGAATCTCGCTCTCGTCCATGGAAAACGACACCTTGTTTACGGCCACGAGACCCATGAACCGCCGCGTGAGGTCGGTAGTCTTGAGCTTGGTCATACTGCCCTCCTATCGTCTTTGCGCGACAGTTTTCTCACAAGCCCTAGCAATCCCTGCGGCATGAAGAGGATGACGATGATGATCATTATTCCATACACGACGAGATGCCCATAGGGAATCTGCAGCTTGAGCCATTCCGCGACTAGCCCAAGGAGAAGGCCTCCCAAAATTGGGCCAACCGTGCTGTGGATGCCACCGAGCAGGGCCATGGCAAGGGGCAAAAGGGTGAAGTCGGCGCTGAATACCGTATCGGGCGAGGCAAAGCCATACGACATGACGAAAATTCCTCCCAGCATGCCTTGGATCGCCGACGTGATCGCAAACGTGACGAGGAGCCAGCGAAATATATCCACGCCCGAGGATTTCGCGGAAATCTCATTGTTCCTGACTGCCGTAAGCGCGAATCGGAAACGGCTCTTTTCGAACCAATAGGAAGCGGCCAGGGCTACCGCGAGGCCAGACAAGGTTAGAAAGTAGAGACTTGAGGACTTTCCTCCGAAAATGATGCCTTGTGGAACGACGATGCCTTCGGGGCCTCCGGCAAAATCTTTCATATTGTGCACAATGATGCGGAAGATCTCCCCCAGCGCGAGGGTGACTATGGAAAAGTAGGTATGCCTGAGCCTGAGGATTAGGAAGCCTATGAGAAAAGCCGCGAGGCCGGCGAAGATGCCGGCGAAGGGAATGGAGAGCCAACCCGGCATTCCACCTCTTACAACGCCAAGAATCGAGGCATAGGCACCAAGGCCAAAGAGGCCGGCAATACCGAAGGATATCTGCCCCGAACGAAGGAGCATGTCCCATGTGATGGCCAAGGCCATATACAGCATGACGTTGCGCGCTACCTGAAGCGGGTAGTCTCCGGCAAAGGCAGGCAAGGTCACCGCGAACGCGACAGCGACCGCGGTGAGGGTGCGGGCAAGGGTGCGGTTCACGACTTCCTCCCTTTCAGGGAACGGCTTAGTATCACGATGATAATGAGGGCAAAGAACACGATGTCCGCCCATTCACGGGTTCCCCGGAACGCGCGCAGGAAATTCTCGGAAATGCCGAGAAGTATGCTCGCGCTTAGAATGCCGGGAATATTGCCGACACCCGCCATGGCTACGAGGCAGAAACTTTTCATGGTGAAAGGCGATCCGACGCCCGGGAAGATCGCGGACTTGGTGAGGAACAAAGCGCCCATCGCGCCGACGAGGGCTGTCGCGAGGGCGAAGACGAGGCCATAGGTGCGATTGACATCGATGCCGACGATCGCGGCGCCGCGGGGATTCTGGCCAACGGCGAGGGCGGCTTTTCCCGCCGTCGTCCTGGTCAGGAAAAATTTGAGCCCATACGCGTAGACGATCGCGAGCGCGACGAATACGAAGGACCAGACGCCGAAGGTGAGGTCGCCTATGTCCATTGACGCCGAAACATAGTCGAGCGGCATCTTGTAGGTCTGTGAAGTGAAGATCAGGTTGACAGCCTGGCTGAACACGATGGCGATGCCGAAGGTAAGGATGAGCTGATTCAGCTCTGGAGCCTTGAGGGCTCGCTTGATCGTCACTTGGAAGATTATCCAGCCGAAGATGGCGGTGACAATTGCCGTCGGGATGATCGCGAAGAGCGGATCCATCCCCAGCGCCTTGCAGGCAAAATACGTGGCGTACGAAGCGACCATCATGAACTCGCCATGGGCGAGGTTCACGATATGGACGATGCCAAGTATGAGTCCCATGGGGATCGCTATCGCCGCGTACAGTCCCGCGGATTGCAGGCCATAGATGAGGACGGTCGGCTTCCACAGGAGTATCGCGATCACGGCCGCCAGACCTAGAGCCAGGAGGATCGCCTTTTTACGTTTTAGTGCCATCTTGACTGCCTTTTTGCTGGAATATGAAGCCGCGGGGCGGCGCGGGCGATCGTTTCAGGATCGAGCGCGAAGCCCCGCGGCAATGTTCAAGATTCAAGAACCGTCATCACTTCCATGCGGGGAAGGGATACACCGGTTCCGCCGTCGCGGCTTCGAACGGCCAAATGACTTCCTGGAAACCATTCTGCCACTGCAGGATCTTCTGCCTCGTTATGCCCTGGTGCTTGATGATATTGGAGGGTTTGAAGGTGATGGTTTCGCCGAGGGCCGACGCGTACTTCGTCGCCTCGAGAGCCTTGACCAGGGGAGCCGTCTCGGTGGTTCCGGCTGCCTTGATGCCGTTGGCGAGGACGTACACCGCATCGTAGGCAAGCAGGGCGAAATACGTCGCCGGTTCTTCCTTGTACTTCTTCACATAGGCGTTGTAGAACTTCTTGCTGGTCGGATTGGTGTCGTTCATCGCGGGGGACCACATGCCATAGAGCATCACGTTCCGCGAAAGCTTGGACGAGCCAAAGCCGATGGGCCATCCGGGGGGCGCTCCGAGGTAGATGCCGGGCGTGAATTTCATGGCCTTGGACTGCTCAAGCAAGGGAAGGGCATCAGCGTCGTAGCCTGCCCAAATGAAGAGGTCGGGCTTGAATTCCTTGGCCGCCTCGAGCACCGAGGTGTAGTCGCCGCCGCCAAGCGCCGCGCTCTTGAAGGGAGCGCCATCGATCGTGAAGCGACTGGCGCCACCGCCGAAGAGGGTCTTTGTGGCGGTCCAGGAAGACTGGCCAAAGGCGCCTTCCTCATAGGCGAGGAAAATCTTCTTGATCTGGATGTTCGGGTACTTCGCCATGATCGCGTTCCATCCCTCGAGATAGGAAGCGCCCTGGTTGTAATCCCAGGGATGAAGGTGGAAATAGAAATCGGACTCGGGCGATGGTCCGAGCGCCTTTTCAACCGTCGAACTCGCCGCCGCGCCAGTGGACATGACGACCTTGTTGTACTTCTTGAAGACCGGGATCTTGCCAAGTTCGGCACCCGAAGCCATGCCGCCAAGGAACACATCGACCTTGTCCACTGTCGCGAGTTTCTCGACCTGGGCCGCCGCCTTATCGGCCTTGCCCTCATCGTCGGCGACGATCAGTTCGAGCTTCTTGCCGAGGACACCGCCCGCGGCGTTGATCTCATCAACCGCGATCTGCGCGGCCTTGCTGCCCTGGTTACCCGTGATGTCGGCGAGCATCCAGATGCCGCCGATCTTGATGGTACCTTGCGCGAATGTGCCGCCCGACAAGAGGGCCAGCGCCGCAAGAACCAAAAGGATTCGTTTCATTCAAGCCTCCCTGGGACCGCCCTGTTCGGCCGTCCCTTTTTCTATCCGGTCCGGAATGTCCGGCCGGCATTGACCTAATGGATGCGTACAGCTCGCGGCTAGCTTGCGAGCCAGCTCGCGGCTGACCCGCTCAAAGCACCAGTCCTCCATCGACGCGCAGGACCTGCCCCGTGATGAAGACAGACTCGTCGCAGCAAAGGAAGAGCACGGCGTTCGCGATGTCGATCGGCATGGCGAGGCGCGCGAGGGGTGTCTTGGCGATAATAGGCTCCAGCACCTTCTCGGGAACCGACTCGATCATCGGAGTCCTGCAATAGCCGGGGGAAACGGAGTTCACCCTGATCTTCGCTCCCTTGCGCGCGAATTCCTTGGCCCAGCCCTTGGTCATGGCCACTACCCCACCCTTCGTGGCCGCGTAGTTGGACTGCCCGATGTTGCCGTCGAGACCGACGACCGAAGCTATGGAAACGATGGCGCCGCTTCCGCTCGTCATCATCTGAGGGGCGATCGCCCTCGTCATCTTAAAGACGCCGGTAAGGTTGACCTGGATGACAGCAGCCCAGTCGTCGTCGCTCATTTTCTGGATAAGGGCGTCCCTGGTGATTCCGGCATTGTTGACAAGCGCGTCCACATGGCCGAATTCAGCCACGAGCTTTTCGACAAAGGCTTGGATCTGCGCCGTATCGGTGACATTGACGACGGCGCCGCGGACATTGGTTTTTCCGGCTTCAAGTTCGGCGAAGGCCGAATCGTTCACGTCGACCGCAAAAACCATCTTCGCGCCTTCCTCGGCGAACCTGTCCACTATCGCCCTGCCGATTCCGCGGGCGCCGCCTGTCACGACGCAGATTTTGTCCTTCATTCTGTCCATATAATTCCTCCCAATAATTGCTTCATACAAACACAGGCTTACGAAACGATTCCCCATTGGACGACGGTACTCGCCCATACGAAGCCCAGGCCGGCGCCGACGAGGACTATCCTCGCGCCATCCTTTATCTTTCCGGATTCAAGTCCTAGTTTTATGGAGAGAAGCTGGTCATTCTGTCCTATGTGCCCATAATCATCGAGGTAAGTGGATTGCGTATCACCAAGCCCCAACTCCGCGAGAACGGCAGCGTGCGCGCTGCGTTTGAAGTGCAATATAGCGAGGTAATCGATATCCTTTTCGCCCAAGCCCGATTTAGAGAGAGCGTCACGGATGACGGCGTAGAAGTTGGGCATCGTCACTTCGCCCAGCTTGGCCTTGAAGGCGGCCTCGTCGGGAACCGAAAAGTAGGGATGGGCGGCGTCTTCGGGCTTGGGAGGCCAGGCCTTGGAGCCCAACACCGGCACGACACACATCTCCGAGAGCGATCCATCGCCCCTGAACGCCGAGGACAAGACCGCGTTTTTGCCCAGATTTTTCACGAGGACGCAGGCCGACCCGCCCGATCCAATGTCCATCATGAACCTTGTCGGCGGATAGGCAAGGTCAATGAGATCGTTGTTGCGATAGCCGGAAACGAGAAGGACATTGGTAAGATCATCCCGCGCCATCATGAGGGATTTGGCCACATCGAGGGCTGCCATCATCGAGCCGCACATGGCTTCCATATCGAAGCTCCACGCCTTGACGGCGCCTAGACGGTTGGCCACGTTGAGTCCCGCCAGCCAGCAGGGATAGTCTTTATGCTGGGCGCCGCACCAAATTAAGAGGTCAATTTTCCCGGCATCCAGCTTCGCGTCTTCGAGGGCCTTCAGCGCGGCCTGATAGCCCATTTCCGCGGTCGTATCCTCTGGCCCGGCAATAGGCTTTTGCTTGACACCGAATTTTTGGGAGATCACCTCCTCGGGCACCCCTGTCGCCGCGGCCAAATCGGCCGCCGTCAGGCGGTTTTCGGGCAAATAGATCCCAATCCCAGCTATTCCTACATGCATGCCACGCTCCGTAACAGGTGAATCATCTCTCACTACTATATTCACCCGTTTCTGAAATCCGTCAAGGGCAATTTTTATTATTTTTTCGGAAGCGCAAAGGCTCAAGTCGCAAATAGCAGTATATTTTATAGTGTTATATAATTTTAAAGACATATGGTCGCAATCGGTTCATGTTTTGGCGAGCTCCATAAAATTTTTCTTTATTCGCACTTGCGTGTTTTGAACAAGAGCAATATACTATTTTTCGAAATGGTTGAATCAGCTCTCATTCCGATCTCCAGGCAGGGATGAAAGCAGCTGTCCACCAATCGGGGATTCATGATGGCCAGAACAGAACAGGAGAGGAACGAGCCGCCAGCCAGCAAGGAGAGGCTCATCCAATCTTCAATAGAACTCCTCTCGAAAAAATGGTACGGCACTGTTTCGGTAGCCGAAATATGCCGTCACGCGGGATTCTCTAATGGCCTCTTTTACCGCTATTTTCAGGACAAGGAAGAAATATTCAGGCATATCCTCGAAATGGTCATCGAACAGATCGCGGCGGCCCTCGCGGACCTGCCTGGCGGAACAACCAGAGAAAGGCTCGAGCTCTTCGCCAAAATAATTTTTGATTATTCCCAGAACAACACCACCCTCGTCAAAGTCTTCCGTGAAGGCCAGTATCGTTTCTTCGAATACGAGCGCAGGCTCAAGGCCGTCTATGACGAAGCCCTTGGCAGGGTGATGGGAGAAAGACCTTCGCTCTCATCCTACATCTTCGCCTTGGGGGGGCTGCGTTTCGCCGCCATACGTTCAGCCTTCCACGGTATTCCCGTCCGACTCGCCATGCTCCAGAGAATTCTCGAGGAAGGCATGTTCCAAAGCTATGGGTATGATCCGGGCAAGGTTTTTTCCACTTCCATAACTCCCCTTCCCCTCGAAATCATGCCGGACGCGCGGGAGCGGATTCTCCGCGAAGGCAAGCTTCTCATAGGCAAACAAGGGTATTTCGAGACCAACATCCATGAGATCACCTCGGCGGCGGGGCTCTCCACGGGGGCTTTCTATACCTATTTCGCGAACAAGGAAGCCTTTTTCGCAGAACTCATCCATAGGGTGGGCAGGGAGGTGCGGCGCTTCATCTCCATCAACCTCAACCCTTCCCTCAACAGGCTGGAGCGCGAGCTCCGCGGCCTATGGCTCTTCATCGTTTTCCTTTCCCTCGACCGGCACTGCTATGGGATAGTAAGGGAAGCGGAATTCGTCCTTCCGATGGCGGTCAGGGCATACTACGACGCCTTCGTGGATGGCTACAGGGAACATGATGAAGCGGCTCAAATGATCGATGAGACGACGGAGATCGAATTCATGCTGGGCGTGGCGCACTATCTCGGCATCGAGGTCATATTCGACCAATCGCCCGAAAACGCCAGAAACATCATCGCCGAAATCGGGGAATTCTATCGCCGCGGGTTCGGCGACAAGTTGGGCTGAAAAGCTCGAAGGCAGACCATCAAGCGAAGGTTCTGCGGGAGGATATAATGGCGATCGCGCGCATCATCGGGACAGGGCTTTACGCGCCGGGAAATCCAATCGACAACGAGAAGCTCAAAGCGCTGACGGGCATCGAATTCGACGCCGCCAAGCACGAAGCCAAGTTGGGCATTGCCAAACGCCACATCGCGAAACTCTCGAACATCGATGAAAGCACGGCGGATTTCGCGGAAAAAGCGGCGAGAGCCGCCCTCGCGAGCGCCGGGGTCGATCCGATGGATGTCGGCCTATTCATCGTTGCGACCGATACGCCAGAGTATATTTCTCCGGCGACGGGAATACTGCTTCAGGGCAGGCTGCAAGGCGGCGAAACCGAAGCTCGAGCCTTCGATGTGGGAGCTTCCTGCGCGAGTTTCGTCGCCGCGCTGGACATGGCCGCCCGCGCCGTCGCCAGCGACCCCAGCCTTCATTACGCCGTAGTGGTCGGCGTGTACAACATGCCGGCCTACATCCGCGATGGCGACGCCTTTGGCTGGTCCATTTTCGCCGACGGCGCGGGCGCGGTGGTGCTAGAGCGCGCCGAAAACAGCCATTCCCGCTACATAGAAGGCGTTTTTCGCGCCGATGGCACCCAGTGGAATTATGTCGGCGTCTACGCCGGCGGGACGAAAAAACCAGTGACAAAGGCGCTCATAGACGCCGGCACCTTTGGACTGGAACTCCTCCAGCGCCTGCCCGGCGACAGAAATGTAAAGCTCTGGCCACCCCTCGTCCTGCGCCTTCTCGAAAAGGCCGGTATAAAGCAATCAGAAGTGGCCCACTATATCTTCACGCAGATTAATCGTTCAGTCATTGTCCAAGTGATGGACATGCTCGGCGAACCGATGGAGAAGACCACCACCATCATGGACCGATACGGTTACACAGGTTCCGGCTGCGTACCCATGGCTCTCCACGAGGCGATCCTCGGAGGCAAAGTCGGCAAGGGCGATCTTATCGTCCTCGTCGCGTCGGGAGCGGGACTTGCCGTAGGCGCCTCCCTGATACGTCTGTGATTTTCCCGCGTCCCGACTGGTTCGACCGGGTCGCTTAAATATTGCCGAAAAAGGGGAGCACACCATGAACTGGCTCGACGTTTACAAAAGCAAGCTGATATCCATCGACGACGCGGTATCCCATATCGGAAGCGACAACGACATCATCGTCGGCCAATGCGCGTCCGAGCCTCAGGGCTGCATGTCCCGTTTCCATATCATGGGCGACAAAGTGACCGATGTCCGGGTCTTCTCTGTTCTGACCCTCAAGCCCTATGACTTCTACATGAAGCCCGAGATGAAGGGGCATTTCGAGCTGGCATCCTGGTTCCACGCCCCCGGCTCGCGCGCGGCTCTCAAAGCGGGGACAGGCACCGTTACCTATGTCCCCAATATGCTGCACCGCGCGGCCACGGACAGGATCCACGCCCACCGGCCTGAGATATTCTTCGGAACCTGCACGCCTCCCGACAAACACGGCTTTGTATCCCTATCACTCGGCATCACCTACGAAAAGGACATGGTCGAGGCGGCGAAGCTCGTGGTGCTCGAGGTCAATCCTCGCCTGCCGCGCACCTTCGGCGACACCCAGGTTCATGTTTCGGAAGTCGATTATTTCGTCGAGTATGATCAAGAAGTGCCCAGTTTGCCCGCCCCCAACCCGGACGCTACCGACATGGCGATTGGCGCGCATATCGCCGAACTCGTCGACGACGGCTCAACCATCCAGCTCGGCATCGGCGGGATTCCCAACGCCGCCGCCCTCGCCCTGCGGGACAAAAAGGATCTCGGCGTGCACACAGAGATGCTCGTCGATTCCATGATGGAGCTGTACGAGATGGGCGTGGTGACCAATGCGCGCAAAGCGCTCAAGAAGGGCAAATTCATAACGACATTCGCCATGGGTTCGAGGAAGTTCTACGACTGGCTCGACGACAACGTCGCCGTCGAGTTCCAGCGCGGGCGCTGGACGAACGACCCATCGGTCGTCGCGCAGAATTCGAAGATGGTGTCGATCAACACCTGCATTTCCGTGGATCTCACCGGCCAGGTGGCGAGCGAAAGCATCGGACCCAACCAGTATTCGGGCACAGGTGGCCAGTCCGACACGGCCACCGGAGCGGTGGCCGGCTTCGATGGCCTCGGCAAGAGCATCATAGCCTGCTACAGCACCGCCAAGAATGGCACTGTCTCGACGATCGTGCCCATGCTTCCGGAAGGCTCCGCGGTAACGCTGCACCGCAGCCTCGTGGACCACGTCGTCACCGAGAATGGCATCGCGCGGCTACGCGGCCGCACCGTAAGGGAGAGGGCGCGCGAACTCATCGCGATCGCCAAACCCGAATTCAGGGAAGAATTGACATCCAAGGCCAAGGCGCTTGGCTATCTATGATTTCCTTATCTCGATATCGCCCGAAGCGGTGGTGAGTTTCACCGGGGTGAGGCCTGCTCCTATCCGAATCGAGCCGGCTTCCACCGCCTCACCATCGCAGATTACATCGCCAGAAACCGTTGCGCATTGTATCAAAGCGTCGAAATCGTCAGAATAGCGGAAGTTTATGTCCCCCGAGGCGGTTGACATGAATACCGCGCCGCACTGGCCATCAATATCGACATCAATGGAGCCCGACGCGGTCTGTACCTTCAGATTTTCCGAACAGTTTTCCAGTTCAATATCTCCTGAAGCAGTTCGAATGCCCAGGTTCCCCGAACAAGCTTTGACCGAGATGTCGCCCGAAGCTGTTTCCAGTTCAAGGTCCCCTATCCTGTCCAGAACAAGGATATCGCCCGAAAGCGTCCTTACCGAAAGGGAATCCACCGTGCTCGGTACGCCAAGCTCAAGACTGGCCGGTTCTCTGGGGCCTGGATTCGCGGCAATATCAAGCTTCCTGCCATCAAAGCTCTTGACGCTCAAGGAAGGAACTTCATCACCGTCAGCGCGCATCGAAAAACCTGAGACCGAAAGGAATATCTTGATGTCCGAGGATTTCGCCGTGCAGGAAATTTCCCTTACGCTCCCGATCGGAATGTCCTTGAATCGCAGCGTCTTGCCTGACCCATCGCCATTCCCGCCCCGGTCTCCGCGATCTTCAGAAAACAGCTTGCTTTCCTTGAACAGCCTGGCAACATCGAAAGCCCGGCGGATCACGTCCCCCAAGTCCTCACCATCGATCGTTATGCGGGTCTTGCCCGCATAACGATCCTTTTCCCCTTGTTGGCCTGTCTTGCCGCTCTTTTCCCTTTCAGGATCAGGGATACCCGCCTCCGCTTTGAGGCTAGCGGCGAGGGTTTCCGGCTTTTCAAGCCCGGCCACGATCTCCTCTTCGCTCATTTCGGAGTGTTTCAGCCCTAGCTCGTCGATATGATCCTCTATTTCGAGGATGATGTCCCGCTTCGAGGCTTCGTCGAAGCCTTCGAGTCCCCGCGAGAGCGCATCGATATATTCTTTCCTTGTCATAGGTCTTTCCCTCCGCCCGAAATGCGTCTGCGGGCTTGCTCACTCCGATCGTATTCTTCCAGCATGCCCGAAAGCAATGCCGAACCCGGCGCTGTGATGCTGTAATACTTGCGCGGATGCCCGACATCGGGGGTTTCCCAGCTGGAAGTGATACTGCCGTCCTTGGTCATGCGCATGAGAAGAGGATAGAGGGTACCTTCCGAAATATCGATACCGGCTATTCGAAGGCTTTCCATCATCTCGAGCCCATAGCTGCGTCCGCTCGACCCAAGGAGCTGGAGAATGCACAGCTCTAAGAATCCTTTGCGGAACTGGCTTTTCCATTTTTCAAAAAGCTCTATATCCATGAGCTTTCCTTTCGGGGAAGAAGGATAGGATCATGCGGGAACTGTCGCGCTGCAGCGATGTTCCCGCAATCCCCCTTCCCGGCACGTCCGCCTGCTAAGCGCGAGGTGATCTCGTTCAGAGCCAGGGCTCCTTGCCGAAAGACATGGCCCTGTGGAATTCAACCATTTCCCTGCCAGAGTATATGTCGATCCTGCCTTCCCTGCCATAGACATCGCGCATGAGGCGCCTGTCGCCGAACGATCGATAGCGGCCCGTGTCCCGGAAATCCGATTCGACACCATGCCGCCGCCATGCACCGGAAACCGCGTGCATCATTCCGAGGAGTGACCGCATCGCGCGCTTCACATCCGTGAGAATCGCTTCCATGGCTCTCTCCTTTTTAAGAATACCTTGTATTACATAATATAGTTCAGTGCAAATTATTTTTCAATATCTTTCGCGCGATTTTCCACATTTTTTTGCGGGCGCTTCCCTCGAGCGCGCCTCGACCATTGACCGCTTGGCCGGGTTTGGCAACAATGAATCCGTGTACAGCGACGCCCATCTGCATCTCGACGACCTTCTGGAAAGAGATCCAGAATTTTTCTTGAGGATGCCTTCGCCCGATTGGCGAGGCGCCGTCGTAGCCCACGATATCGAAGAATTCAATCGCTCGGAGGCATTGAGGAGAAAAATCCCCGAAACAATAGCGGGATTTGGCATCCATCCCCAGGCGCCGCAGTGGGATACCGCAGATTTTCTCGCCACCCTGGCGGAGCAAAAGAAAATCGGTTTCATAGGCGAAGCGGGCTTCGATTTTTTCGGTGACAGACCCGAGCGAGTGAGAAATGAGGAAAATATTGACCGGCAAAGGCGAGTCTTCGAATTCCAGCTCGCTCTCGCGGCACATCACGGACTGCCCCTTCTCATCCACGCGCGCAAAGCCATGGACCTTGTCCTCGGTTATGGCAAGGAGATGCGGAAGCTGCCCGCTGTCATTTTTCACGGATGGCCAGGCAGGCTTCAGGAGGCGGAATCCCTGCTGGGAAAGGGCATTCCCGCGTACTTTTCATTTGGGACGCCCATCCTGCGAGGCGCGAAACATGCGATCGAGACCTGCGATGGGCTTTCTGCGGATCGGATCCTCTCCGAAACGGACGCCCCTTGGCAACCGCCTGCTGGCGCGCTGTGGACGAATCCCTGGCATATCGCGGCCGTTGTCGAAGTCATCGCATCGCGGCGGAATATGGACCTCGAGGCGGCGAGCCTGCTCCTGCGGGAAAATTTCATCAAGGCCTTCGGCCTGAAGGAATAGAAAATGCCAGCATCGGGATACTTCAACGACAGGACGAAAATCCTCATAGGAGACTCTGGCACCGAAGTCCTGGCGGCGGCCGGGGTGGCGGTCTACGGTCTCGGAGGGGTTGGCGCCGCCTTGGCCATGGATCTTGTCCGCGCGGGGGTAGGTCGCCTCTATGTCGTCGACTTTGATATCGTGGACGTCTCGAACTTGAATCGGCTTTATTTCGGTTTCGCGTCCACCGTTGGAATGCCCAAGACGGAAGCCTTTTCCCGCTTCGCCCGAGAGATAAATCCCGATGTCGCGATAGAGTCCAGGCAAATATTCTTTTCCGGAGAGGGCGCTCATGAAATAGTGGATGGAGCGAGCGACATTCACGCTGACTGCGTCGATTCCTTGAACGCCAAGGTAAACCTAATCGCCGAACTCTGCGCGAGGAGATGCGATTTCATCGCGAGCATGGGAACAGCGGGAAGACTTGCGCCCGAAAGGCTTCGGATTGGGAGCGTTTGGAAAACAGAGGGCTGCCCGCTCGCAAAAAGCGTCCGCACAAGACTCAGGCACATGGGGGTTGAAGCCGATTTCCCCGTCGTCTGGTCGGATGAGCCGCCGGTCAAGCCTGTGCATCCCGATGGGGTTTTGGCGGCGGGCGGGCAACGCGCGCCGGACGCCGCGCCATGGGTTGGAAGCGGAGAAAACGAGGCGCCTGGCGCGGCGTCCGGCGCGTCCCCGGCACCCGGCCGGAGGCGCATGGTTCAGGGCTCGAGCCCCTTCGTGCCGCAGGTGGCCGGACATATCATGGCGAGCTGGATTGTGCGCCGGCTCCTTTCGACGCATCTCGCCGCAAAGGAAGCCGACTAAAGTTCATGCTCTTCATGCTCGACCGCTTTTTCATCGAAGAGAAACCTTCTCGGATTGTTGGAAACGAATGCCTGCTTAAGCACTGAATCCAGCGCGCTTTTGGAAAAGATCCTGTAGTAATCGGCATAGGACCTCACCTTGAGAAGATTGACCATGAAATCCGAGCCAAACAGGATCCGCTTTTCGACCAGCTCCCTCTCGCGAGGAGGGATATGGCCCAGAGCAGCGATGAGGGAATCGTAATATCCCGGCAAAGCCCCATTAAAGGAAAAATCTCCGTACACGCCCGGGAATTCCCCCATCAGTGAAAAAATCTCATCTCTCCACTGGGTGGGAGGGGATAAGCGCATCGGCATGCTGTACTGCGCGCCTAAATGGGCGAAGTCGATGATAAGGCGCGGATATCGCTCTAAAGCGGGACGGTAGCGGCTTGGCGAGGTTTGGCGCCAGGAATCCTCAAGGGGCAGGATTCGAAAGCCTCCATCATCACAATGCGTGATTATGGGAATTCCTTTTTTCTCAGCGAACGAATAGAGAATCTCCACTTTTTCCCGTTCAGGTCCCTCATCGGGCCAGGGGTCAAAACCCAGAGGTGGGTACAGCTTTATTCCAGCGAAGGGGGAATGCTTCCGCCGCGTGTCACCGATGACAAGACTGTCCATGGCCTCAAAAGCGCGCCGCGCTTCCTCCCTGTCCCGGGTAAAATCCGAAAACCATTCATCCAGGAAACGCGCGAGAGTATCGGCCGAATAGGCCTTTGGGTTTATCCCGAGGAAGGGATGGATTTCGAGCAGGCCATCGGGGCGATCCCTTCGGTACTCGCGGATGCCGAGGAGGACATCGACGATCTGCGCTTCGATGGTTTTCCGCGGATATTTATCATAGTAGGTGTCGGGCTTATAAGGCCCAGGCTGATTGAAATCCATGAGGAGGGGGGAAAGGATCAATCGGCTATACTCCCGGTCGCCCACTCTCAGCCTGCCATCCATGAGAAGCGGCGTTTCCTCGGCGGCCTTGGCATAAGCTCCGGCAAGATCGTCTTCCATAAGAATGAAAATGTCACCCGGCTCATTTTCCATGACCGAGAGCATATTTCGCAGTTTTTCCCCGCCTCGGTGAAAGAAGGATGATGCAAGATATTCGAAGGAGGTTATCTGGCTGTAAATAGCTTCAAGACGTCTCATCCTCAAGGTTTGGATCATCGCGAGGAAGGAAGGATGGGAGAGGGTGTGAACATGGCAGTGGATATCGTAGAAGTCCGGAAGTAGCCCTGCCTCGCTCGCGTCGCTGTCGACGGACCGCGTCAGTTTTTCGCTTTTTCTGACCGCTCGTTTCGTCTGTTGGCTGTCCATACCCCTAATATAATGATGATTGCCCCCAATGCCTGCATCAGGTTGAAGGCTTCCTTGCGTATCACCACGCCCGCGAGCACGGTTATCACGGTGACCAGATTGGTGAAGACGGCGCTCTGGGAAGCCTTGAGCCTCGTGAGCGTATAGTTGATCAGGAAGAATGCCACGACAGAGGAAAGGATGCCGAGATACGCGATTGAGTACCAGACGGAAGCGGCCCTGCCGGCAAGAGAGGCGAGCGCCCCTCCCGAGACGCTTCCCGATAGAGTGCCGATCGCGGAAGAAAAGCCCAAGGCATTGCGGCCAAGCACGATGAGTCCGAATCCTATCGCCCCGGTCCACATCATCGCGAATGTGCGTTCGAAATCGCTAAACTGGCGCGAAGCCTTCCGGGACAAAACATTGAAAAATCCGGCGCTCAGCATCGAACCTATAAGGAAAAGCGCCCCGCGCAAGGTCCCCTCGCCGTTTCCCGTGGAAGCCGGGCCAGTGAGCACGACGATCGATACGCCGAGAATCGAAAGCACGAGGCCAAACGTCTGCAGGGGCGTCGTCTTTTCCCCAAGCGTGATGACGCCCAGGATGGCGACAAGGGCCGGCAGAGCTCCCAGAATGATACCAGCCGTGCTGGTCGCCGATTCCCTGACGCCATACGTTTCAAAAATAAAATACAGTATGGGCTGAAAAAGGCAGGTAAGGAGGAGAAAAGCGGGTCGCTTGCCCCTGTAATCGATTTTCATGAGTCCGGAGGCCACGAGAACGGACATTACGATAGCGGCCAGCGCAAACCTCACGAATATGAGCTCCATGGGATCGAGAACATTGAGAGCATCCTTGGTGACGAGAAAGGAAAAGCCGAATATCGTCGCGTATCCGATTCCAGCGGCAAAAGAGTAGCTTCTTTTCATTGTGGCGACAGTAGCATCGCCGCGGGATCTTGGCAATTGGAGCGAAATGCCATGATGCGCATCCGTCACCGTCATGCTATAGTCGATAGAGAGGTACTGCGATGGATGAGAATGTAGAGGCTTTCTGGGCGAAATTCGAGAAAGAGACCGGAGAAAAAGTACTTGCGAGGACGATGGGCCAATACTTTGCCACGCCAAAAGACAGGGGCGATTGGGGCCTGCTCGTTCTATCCCCGACAGGAATCCGCTTCCGCAAGACACCTGGCGAAAACTGGTTCGCTTCGCTCTTCAAGGCTTCCTCGCCTTCTGTGACTGTTGGCAGCGAAGAAGACATCTTCATACCTTATGCGTCGATAGCGAAAATATCGAATCCGCCGCGGAAATTCCTCGATTTCCTTTTCGGGACGCCCTTTCTCGCGATTATCATCTCATTCGCGAAAAATGGGGAAGACCAGGAAGCGCGATTCGCCGTGGACCCCAAAGGCGATTTTTACGCAAAACTTGAGGTATTCACGAAAACGACGTAATGAGGCAGATCCCCGATTCGATTTTGCGCCGATAGCGGCTAAAAACGCATTTCAGTCCAGCTGATAGGGCAAAGGGGCCGCGCCGAGATTGGGCGAGCACCAACTGGCTCCCGCTTTTCTGAGTTCCTCTTCCGAAAAACTTGTCGTAAGCCCCAAACAACGCGCTCCCGCGGCGACCCCGGCCATAATGCCGTTTACCGCATCCTCGACGACGAGGGACCGGCTGCTGTCAACGCCCACCTGAGACGCCGCGAGAAGGTAAATATCGGGAAACGGTTTCTTCCTCTCGATGTCTGAACCTGTCACGACAGCATCGAAAAAATCTTTCCGAATGCCAAGGATGCGCAAGTTGATCAATACCTTCGCAAGATCGGCCGCCGACGCCAGGGCGATTTTCAGGCCCATTTCCCTGCAGGAATGGAGATACTCCGTGGCGCCGGGGAGGACCTTCAAGTACGCCGTCGCCAGCTCATCGTAGAATTCGTAGGTTCGGGCCTTGGCGGCGACAAGATCGACGACCAGCCCCCGTTCGGCCGCCGGCCCGCCAATATAGCGGTCTTCCCCGGCGCCGACATAGGGGTAGAATGTGTCGCGGGGCACATCGATCGAATACTTTTCCTTGAACATCATCATTGCCGCGCGCGCTATCAGCTCTTCCGAATCCACGAGAACCCCATCCATATCGAAGAGAACGGCGTCGAATTTCTCGGCGTCGGCGCCGGCGGCTTCCATCATAGTCATTTCTGCTCCAGGCTCGTGGTTTTGGGTGAATGTATCACGCGGCGGCAGGGAGCTTCCAGTGCGGATTGCCCTTTTCACCCCAAACCGCTATCTTTCCAGCGATGACAGATATTGCCGCAAGTCTCGCGGAAGCGCGCGTGCCTTTCATGGAATACGGAATTACCGCGATTGACTCATATTGTGGTTTCTCGATGAAGAAGCCGATCGTTTTTTTTCTCGTCGAGACAGGCATCATCGAACTCGCGCGAATTTTCGAGTCGCTAGACTATCCCTCCCTGCCTTATGCCGACGCCAGTCTCGGCGCGGAGACAGCGGGGCTCGAAGCGCGGTTTCTCTGCGTTGAAGATATCAACAAGCCTGATATTGGCGCGCTCGCTGCGACCGATTTCCGCAGGAACCCCATAAATGGGCATTACTTCGACCCGCGGGGCATATACCCCCTCCTGAAACAGCGACGCATGGCCACCGATCGCCGCGAGGGAGAAAACGTTCTTTTTGAAACCGCTGTCATGCTGTCACGCTTTCAACCTGAGGAAGGAATGAACATCCCCACCCTTCCCCTCCCCGACAAGCCGTCGGCGCTCTGGCAGCGGGATCTGCTCTCCCTCATCCTTCAGTCACCCCATTCGGCTCAGGCTCTTGAGTTCCTCAGGCAAAGCGGCTTCGTGCGAGCCTATTGGCCGCATCTGGATGCCCTTCTCCTCGTCGATCATGCCAAGGATTGTCATCCCGAAGGCGGTGGATGGTCCCATACGATGGAAGCTCTCGGCCACAGAAAATCCCTCGATCTGACCCTTTCCCTTGCCATACTCTTGCATGATGTGGGCAAGCCCCTCTCCGAATCAAGCGAAGGGCGCCGATTCGACAAGCACGCCGAAATCGGGGCCAAAGTAGCCGCGCGCTTCCTGCGCTCGCTCGGCTTCGAAGAAAAAGTCATTCAAGATGCCGTATTCATGATCCGGTGGCACATGCTGCCGGCGGCCTTGCCCAGAATCCCCATTTCCCAGGTGAGCGATATCGTCCTCGATAGCCGCTTCACCGACCTCCTGGAGCTTTTCCGCTGTGATGAGTTTTCAACCTTCAAGGGACCTGATACGTATTACGCTTCATGCGCGGCCTACAGGACGTTCATGAAAAATTACAGAAATCCTTACAGGGACAAGGACGGCAGGAAAAACACTCAAATTTTTTCCAGATTATGATGATAAGCGATCACCCATTTGGGAGCCTGGAATTTCTTGAACTTGGCATAACTGTTCGAAAGAAGCTCGACGATCAACTGATCAAGCGGCATTGATCTCATCATGGAAAAGGCTTCCGCCGGTTCGACTGGATTCCTGTAAGGCCGATCGCCGACCAAAGCTTCAAAGACATCCACGACGGCAATAATTCTCGATTCCTCGGGAATTTCCTTGCCCGTCAATCCCTCGGGATAGCCAGAGCCGTCCATTCTCTCGTGATGGTAGAGAACGATGGAGCTCAGGTGGGACAATTCCTTGAAATTCTTGAGTATGCGCGCCGAAATGATGGGATGGGCCGCCACTGCCTGTTGTTCCTGCTTCGTCAAGGGCCCTTCTTTCAGGAGAAGGGAGGAAGGGACGCTTATCTTTCCGATATCATGGAGAAGCGCCGCCGTATAGAGATTGCGGAGTCTCCTCCCCTTGTAGCCCATCCTCTCGCCCATGAACATAGTGAGCGCCGCCACGCGGCGCGAATGATTGGCTGACACATGTTCGGTCTGTTCAAAGAGAAAGATGATGGATTCCAGTCCCTTGGTTTCGTAAAAATAGATATTCCTGCGCCAGAGCCAGGCAGAAACCGCATAGCCGACGGCAATCGTCACAGATACGATGAGAAGATAATCCAGCCAGTTGAGGAGAGGATCCTTGTACGAGGCCATGATCGAGAAAGCCAGCTCATGCCCACTGATCGGATCAATCACCAATTTGCTTTCCGACTGCAGCGCGTCGAGAAGTCGCTGAGCGTTTATCGTGGCGACAGCTTCCCATCCAGGCAGCGGCGAACCGCCGAAATCATCCTTCAGCCCGAACCTCATCCGAAGCGAAGAATTGGAGCCCGTGATTTCATACGCTGATTGGGGCGGATCGCCCGGCTGGATATCGATTTCCTCGATGAAGGGATAGAGATCATAGATTTCTTGAAGTTGGTCCCGGGCACCCGGCAAGTCGTTTTTTTTTACCAGATTTTGGAGTTCCGTCCAGGAAAAGTAGCCATCGTTGAGGGCCGAGGCTTGGATTTGGAGCATCATCTTGAGCCCTATCTGGGTGGCTTTGAACTGAGTGTCGCGCTGGGAAAGTCGTATCGCCGTGATCCCCGCGATGCAGATAGCCGACATCAACAATACTGCCACTACTGTTTTAAATGCATAACGTTTCATTATGTAGACAAGAATAATGGAATATCAGGAAAAGTTCAAGGAAGGGAGCCCTTGGTGCGGCGGCGATAATCTTCGACGAGCGCGAGCGCGTCATCTTCCTGATCGTCTGGCACGACGACGCTGACGCCCTTTATATCGACGGAGAATAAAGGATTGATGTTGAGCATGTTGTCGGACATTATCACCCCATCGATCCCTCCCGATTGAAGCAAACTCAGGACGACAATGGCGTCGTCCTGAAATGAGGCCGTAAACACTGTTTTCATAGTCCGCTCCTGGCGTTTTCTATCGACTCGAGACTCTTGTCCAGGGCCGGACCAATTCGCCGGCAGCCCTTCTCGCCCACGAGCCAGTCTTCCTCGATGCGCATGCCTCCGCAATCCCGCCATTTCGCGAGCTCGTCGTAATCGATGTAGGCCTTGTTGTTGCCTTCGGATTGCCATTTATCGATAAGGCCAGGGATGAAGTAGATGCCTGGTTCGACCGAATGCACCATGCCCGGCGCGAGTCTTTTGGCAAGCCTCAGCGACCGCAGCCCAAATTGGGAACTCCGCTTGGTTTTGAAATAACCTACGTTATCTTCGCCCAACCCCTCCATGTCATGCACATCGAGCCCTATCATATGGCCCAGCCCATGAGGGAAGAAAAGAGCGTGCGCGCCTGCCATGACCGCTTCCTCCGCGTTTCCCCGCATTATGCCGAGATCGATCAGCCCCTGCGCCAAGGTCAGGCTCGCGATTTTGTGCACGTCAAGAAAAGGGACTCCTGGTCCGAGCCGCTTCACCGACTGAGCGAAAACGTCGAGCAGAAGGGTATAGAGTTCAGCTCTCCGAGGAGGAAATTTCCTGCCGACGGGAAAGCTCGTCGTGAGATCCCCCGCGTAACCCGAGGGCATTTCGGCGCCGGCATCGAGAAGGAACATGTCTCCATCGCGGCATATCGATTCCCTTCCATGGTTGTGCAAAACCTCGCCGCTCACCGTTGCGATGGTCGCGAAGCTCAGCGCGCAGCCGCGTTTCATCGCGACATGCTGGACGAGGGCGGCCGCTTCCGATTCCGACCAGCCCGGGCGAAGTTCCGCAAGCAGTGTTTTATGCATCTGAACGCTGATGGCGACGGCTTTTTCGAGTTCGGCTACTTCCTCTTCGTCCTTGATTTCCCTGAGAGCTATGATAGCGGCTATCAGCTCTGCGCTTGGAGTATCCCTGATTGTCTCCACCGGGAGGTCGATAAGCCCCGCGGCTCGCCTCAGCGCTTCTTCCCTGCAGAATGGAGGGAAAAGGATAGCCTCGCGAGCTTGGCCTTTAAGGAATTGCCCCGCCCGCGATAAAGACATGCTGCGATCGATGCCGGCAAGCGCCGCAAGATCGGCGAGTCGAGGCTTTGGTCCCGTCCAGATCATCTCGTCAACGGAGCATTCCTCGCCGAATAGCACTGCGCGTCCATCGGCCACGTCGATAAAGGCCGCCATGTTCGGCTCGTTCAGGCCCACAAAGTACAGCCAGTTCGAATCCTGCCTGAATGGGTAGCAGTTCTCGGGATAGTTCATGGGGCTTTCAGGGTGAGCGGCAAGGAATACCTGCCCCTCTGCGCCAAGGGCGCGGAGGGAGGCCGCGAGCTTTTCGCGACGCTTTTTGTAGACTGCGCTTGCAAACATGGAGCAATACTATTCCCGCCATGGCCCAAGGTCAATGAATTACGCGCATTTCCATCGTCTGCCTTCTCATAGAAGGCGAATTTCTCTGTATTGATAAATGGCTAAATTCCCAGCTTCGGATATGGTAGTCATAATGGACTATATCCGGGAATGCTTGGCCACGAACCTGAAAATCCGTCGGGCGGTCATGAGGCTATCGCAGGAAGAACTCGCTGAGCTGACCGGGCTTTCCTCGGGATTCATCGCCAACATGGAAACAGGCCGGAGCTGGCCTTCGTCGGAGACACTTTTCAAGCTCAGCGCCGCGCTGGGCGTCGATCACTGGAAACTGCTGGTCGATCCGAAAAAGGAAGGCGTCGCCTATACGAAGGAAGAGCTTTCGATGCTGCTCGACAGGGCTAAAAGCTATATTCTCGGAGATCTGCCGCCAAGTTATGCCGCTCCGCGCCAATTGCTGAGCGACGGCGAAGACAGGAACGGCGCGCTTCGATAATCGGTCATCAAAGCCCGAGTTTCTTCATCGCAGCTTGATTTGTTGAGGCTTTTTTCGCGTCGAGCGTATTCAGCTTCAGAAAAATAGCGACCCCAATCACCAGCAGCACCGCGGGGATGAGCGCCGTATGCAGCCGTATCCCGAATTGCGCCTTCGGCGCGCGCGGGCTTTGCGCGAAATCGCTGAGGCTGTGCACGATCCAGAACGACAGTGCCTGGATGGCGTAGGCGAGCCTTCCGGCGAATGACCTGAAACCGATGTAGGCTCCATCGTCACGCCTTCCTGTCTTCACCACGATTTCATCGATCACATCGGCCATGGCCGGCGTCATGAGCATCCAGAAGCCGCCGAAAGCAAGCCCCCAGGCGAACATTGCGCCGACGAATCCGTAATAGCTCGTCACGAACATGAGCGGCATGCAGAAGACCGCGAGCCCCGCTGCCGAGAGCGCGAGCAGGCTCTGGTTGGACTCTACACGTTTCCTTATCGCCAGCCATAGCGGGATTCCCGCCATGGCCCCGAGAAGCATACCGGCGAAAATGAGGGTCGTGCTCTTGCCGCCGAGCAGGTAATCCCCGACATAGTGGATCGATGCCGTCATGGATATCGTGGCCGATTGGTAAAAGAAGTAGAGGATGATAAAGGCAAGGAAATTGCGGCTGGAAAAAGCTTCCTCCAGCTGTGACGCGAGTGATGTCTTCTCCTTTCGGCCGGCTTCCTGCGCCATGTACCGCCCGATCATCTCGGGGGTCTCCTTCACGCCGGGAAGCAGGAATAGGGCCGCGACGACGCCGATGATCGCGAACACGAAGGCATTCTTGAGATAGGTTTCAGGCTGCCCATAGCGCACGAAAAAAGTGGGGAGGACGGCCCCTCCCGCGACGCCAAAGACGCCTACCAGAGTCGCTATGCCCGCTGCCTTGGCTCTGGCCGATTCATCCCTGAACTTGTCGGGGAATACGGACTGGTAATTCACCTCCCATATGGAATAGAGGGCGTCATAAAGACAGATAGAGGCCAAGAGCCAAAGAAATACGGCTGCATTCGAAGCATTCTTCGGTGGCGCGAAGACGAGGACAAAAGCGAATACGCAGGTCATTGATCCAACGACGATCCAAGGGAAGCGTCGTCCCAGCCGAGGCGCCAGACGCGTTGGACGCGATGTGAGGAAGCCCAAGAGCGGATCGTTCACCGCGTTCCATATTGAGTAAAGAACGATCGCCAGGGCGACAAGACCCGCTGGAAGTCCGATTTCTGTCTCATAATATTTGAAGACGAGCGAAGCGAATGCTCCCGTGAGGAATTCGGCCAGGAATTTCCCGATGCCATACGATGCCATAAGTGACAAAGCTTTTCTGCCCGATGTTCCCACTTCCTGCCGCGAGGCGGCTGTCGCGGCAGCGGCCGCTTTATCATTTTTCGCCATTTGGCAATAGTACCTTCCGCGTTTGCGAAATGCAACTTGCCTGGATGGCTTCCCACAATCTTCGTGGCACTAGCGAAAGGTTGACAGCGCTAGACATATTTTCTAGTATTGAACGATGACATCAAGGCAGACCCCAGATATCGGAACGCCGAAAGCGCAACGTAATCATTCCTTATCATCGCGATCGCAGCACGCGTCCTCGCGCCTCCACATCGCTCTCGCCTCCATGGTTTTTGCGATGTTCCCCGCATGCGCGGGTTTCCTTTTCGCCCAAACGACAACAACAACCCCAAGCGCGCAGGCACAAACTCCTGCGTCCGCCGTCACGACCGCGGCGGTTCCGGCGACAACACCTGGCGTCCTTTCGAGCTATACACTCGAAAGCGGAATGGAAGTCATGCTTCTTCCTATACCAGGCAGCAGCGTCGTTTCGATGAGTATTGTCTTCCGCGGCGGAGCCGATGTGCAGACGAGCAAAACTGCCGGCCTTTTTCGCATGCTCGAACAAGTGTTGTTCAGAGGCACGACAATCTCCCCGGGCGAGCCTGAACCGGCCGGAGCCATCGACGCTCTCGGGGCGACAGCCATGGAAGGCGGCGTGAAGAATGACAGGCTCAATCTGGCCTTTCTCCTTCCCCCAGACATGGTGGGACAAGGATTGGATACGATTGCCTATCTTTTCTCGGGCTTGCGGGTAGAAACGGCATTCTCGGATCCCCGCGCGATAGAAGAAGCGAGAAGCGCCAGCCTTGCGAGCATCAATCAGGTCTTCTCCGATCCGGACGCCATTTTCGAATCCGCCATGGCTCGAAAATTGTTCGTCGCGGCCCCTTGGCGTCTCGATGCCGCAGGCGCAGACTACATCATCAATGCGGCGACGGATACTTCCCTCAAGGCTCTCGCCGCGACATGGCTGGTGCCGAACAATGCCGCATTGATCATCGCGGGAAATTTCGACCCCGCAATGGTTCGCCCAATGGTCGACAAAGCCTTTTCCTCGTGGAAAAAGGCGCCCGATCCCTGGAAAAGCCCTTTGGCTGTTTTCCCCAAACCCGGCATCACGAGGCCTACGCTCATGGTATATCCTGATCCTTCGGTGAAGCCGGGAGAAGCGATTCTAGAAATGCGCTACCGCGGCCCCGACGCTGGATCTACCCGTTCTCCTTCCGCCGAGCTATGGGCGGGGATGGCTTCCGATCCCGGATCGAAGCTTCCGCAAGCCATCATCAAAGGCATGCCGAAGTGGACATCGCCATTGGACATCGCCGCAACATATAAGCTTTCGAGAAGCGCCTCCTGGTTCTCGGTTTCGGCAAGGATACATCTCGACCCGAAGGGTAATGCGGCCGATGCTGCCTTGAACTTCAAGGAAATTGTCCGCGGCTCCGAAATGTATTCGATGAAGACGAATTCTTCCTATTTCAGCCTCAAGGAATATGAAAGGGCAGAGAATGTACTCCTCGAGAGGAGGAAAGTCGCCCTCTCAGATCCCCATAAGGCGGGGGTGGCCATCGCCGATGGCTGGATCATGGGTGGAAGCGCTTGGATTCGCGCGTGGCCGGATCGCATTGAAAAAGTCGCGAGCAAGGATATCGCCACGTTCGCCGATGAGTATTTCATGAAAAATCTGGAAATTGTCTCGGTGCGGCTGGATCCTGGCGACTACGCGACGAGGAAGAAAAGCTTCGACGCTTATGGATTCGAGCTAGTAACGCCCCAAAAAGCCTTCTGGTGGCGCTGAAGCCTTTACTCCTCTTCGATCATGAGTATGCTGGGTAAGCCTTTCAGCGCTTTGGACACTTTTTTGAGATTATCCCGTGTATCCGTCTCCATGGTGAAGAAACCCGACAGCGTCCCATCCCCGCGCTCCCCCAGCTTTCCCTCGCGGAGGCGCCCCGAAAACTTACGCACCGCCGACTCGATCTCGGAAAAAATGCCGGGCACCATTTTCGTCGCCACCCTGAACCTCGCGATGCAATAGGAAGCATCCTCCCATCGTACCTCTATTTTCCGCTGTTCGAAGTCGGCGACGGCCGCGATGGACTTGCAGTCAGCCCTGTGGATGATGATTCCCCTCCCCCTGGAGACATAGCCTACGATGGCATCCCCGGTAACGGGAGTACAGCATCCGGCGATGCGGATCATCATATTGCGCGCGCCGTTGATCGATAAGCCTGCCTCATCGCTCCTCAGCTCCTGCTGTGGCTTATAGGTCCGGAATTCGACTTCAGCTCGCCCATGCTCGGTGGAAAATACCTGCGCCGCCTTTTCTTCCTGCAGCCTCAGCTCTTCCTTGAGAGCTGTCTCCCTGCCTTTTTCCTCCGCCTTCTCCTTTTCCGGCTTCTTGCCTACGACGATGCTCTTATCGATGGCCAGGGCTTGCCCGCTCAGCACGAGAATGGCTCGGATCTTCGAACGTGCCTTGGAGGTATGGGCGAGTTTAAGCCAATTCAGGTTGGGCTTCGCGAGGGGCGAGGTGATGATCTCCACGACCTGGGTATTCTTGAGTTCGGCGTCGAGGGGGATGATGGCCCCATCGGCCCTCGCGCCCAGGCAGTGTGCGCCGACATCCGAATGGATGGCGAAGGCGAAATCGATGGCGGTCGCGCCCGCTGGCAGTTCGATGACTTCCCCGCGGGGAGTGAATACGAAGATGGAATCCTTGAGGAGTTCGCGCTTTATTTCATCGAGGTATTCGGCGCCCTGGGAAACGAATTCGTTCCACTGCTTGAGTCGGTTGACAATGGGCAGGTCTTCGAGGCGTGGACGCTCGGCCGAGGATCCTTTCTTGTAGAGCCAATGGGAGGCGACGCCAAATTCGGCGATGGCGTGCATGTATCGCGTACGGATCTGGACTTCGAGGAGCTGACCATCGTAGCACATGACGGTGGTGTGGAGACTTCGGTAGCCGTTGGCCTTCGGCATGGCGATGTAGTCCTTGAATCGGCCATCGATGGGCTTCCAAAGGCGGTGCACGAGACCAAGCAAAGCATAGCAATCCTCGTCGCTATCGCAGATGATGCGAAGCCCTAAAAGGTCGTACAGCTCTTCGGCGGGTTTGCCTTTCCTCCGCATTTTCTGGTAAATCGAGTAGAAATGCTTGGCGCGCGAACCCACCTCGACATTGATTCCCGCCTTCAGCGAAGCCCTGCGAATATCCTCGCTCACCCTGGCGAGGAATTTCTCCCTCGTGCCTTTTTTGGCCGAGACAATATCCTTGATCTGGTCGAAGACTTCGCGGTTGAGAACCTTGAACGCGAGGTCCTCGAGTTCATCCTTAAGCCAGGATATACCGAGCCTGTCGGCGAGGGGGGCGAATATATCGAGGGTTTCGGCCGCGATGGTTTTCTGCCTGTCCTCGGGCAGATATTTGAGGGTGCGCATCGAATCGAGCTTATCGGCGAGCTTGACGATGATGACGCGGATGTCGCCCGTCATGGCGAAGAGCATTTTCCGCATCGTCTCGGCTGCCTGCACGGTCTTGTTCTTGGCGCGAACGGTAGAGAGACGCGCGACGCCAGCGACGATCCTCGCCGTTTCTTCCCCGAACTCGGCGGTGATGGCGGGATCGGGAACCGCCGCAAGAGCTTTTCGGTGCGTCTCTTTCTGGTGCTCCTCGGGTTTCGGTTCCTGGTGTCCTGTCTTCTTTCCGGCATGGGCAGGCTGCTGAGTCTTATCGGGACCTTGGGTCGCCGCTTCCAATGCGACTCCCTGCGCGCTTCCCTGGGGAAAATAGCCTGAGACGCGGTGTTCGGTGATATCGTGGACGAGGCCGGCAAGGATGGAATCCAGATCCATACCCATATCGAGGAGAGTATGCGCTACGCGGAAGTCGTGCTCCCAGGCAGGTTCCCCCGATGCGCGGACCGATGAACCGTGTTTGTCCTTCGCCCACCCAAGCGCCTTCGCGACGAGGGCGGCGCCTTCGTCCCCGAAAGCGGCGCGTGCCTTTTCGAAAAACTGAACGGTCATGTCATCCATCGCCGACTCCCGCCTCAGGGTTTCCGGGCCCCAATGATCCTTTCCAGGCCCGCCAGATCTTTCCATACTCTACTATCGCAGAAACCTTCCTCCACGAACATATCATGGACACATTTGATCTGCAAAGCGTCGGCTTCTACCAGCAGAAACCCATTCGGGACGAGCGCCGCGCCCGCCTGACGAATGAGCCGGGGCATGATCGCCAGGCCATCCGGCCCGCCATCCAAAGCCAGTGTGGGTTCCTTCCAACCCTGAGCGAGAAGAGCGGCTGTTTCGTCGGTCGGAACATAAGGGGGATTCGCCGTTATGATATCGAAGGGACCTTCTATCCCCTCCATCAAATCGGCAAGTATTGTGGGCATGGCTTTGTCAAGCAAGCGCCCGGCGTTCAGCCGCGCGACATCGAGGGCGGCGGGCGAGATGTCGGAAGCGCTCACCGACCAGGCTGGCCTTTCGGCCGCGATGCTGATCGCCACTGCCCCCGAGCCGGTGCAGACATCGTGAAGGCGCAGCTTCCTTGCTACGCCGGGCGCCACGAGAGTGTCGCCTATTTCGAGCGCAGCCATCACGAGCGTCTCGGTATCGGGCCGGGGTACAAGGACGCGCCGATCGACAAGGAATTCCCTTCCAAAAAACTCTTTGGCGCCGACGATGTAAGCGACGCTCTCGCCCGAAAGGCGGCGGCTCCAGCTTTCTTTGAAGGTCGGCGGAATGTCGCTTGCCGCTTCGGGAAATTTCGAGAAAAGCCGCTCTCGCGAAATGCCCATGCAATGCGCGAGTATCAGGCAGGCATCGAGGAAGGGTGTATCCCCACCATCGGCGCCATCCAGCGCGCCGCGCAACTCGTCAGCCTTGCCGACGAGAAATTGTCTATAGGTCAAGGCATCGCTCGCCTTGGCCGCGAGCCCATGCAGGAGTTCCCACCACGGTCGCCGCTCGTTTCATGCGCCACCCTCAAGGGCCCGCTTCCTCGCGTCGGCGACCAGCGCATCGACCAGTTCCTCGATATCGCCTTCCATGATGAGGTCGAGCTTGTAGAGGGTAAGGTTGATTCGATGGTCGGTGAGTCGGTTCTGCGGAAAATTGTAGGTTCGGATCCGCTCGGAGCGGTCGCCCGACCCCACCTGACTCTTGCGCTCGGCGGAACGTTCGGCCTGCAACTTGGCATCCTCCAGCTCGAAAAGGCGGGCGCGCAAGATTCGCAGGGCTTTCGCCTTGTTCTTGATCTGGCTTTTCTCGTCCTGGCAATGGACAACGAGGCCGGTCGGAAGGTGGGTTATGCGCACGGCCGAGTCGGTTGTGTTGACGCTCTGACCGCCAGGGCCGCCCGAACGCATGACATCGATGCGCAGGTCTTCCTGCTTGATATCGATCTCCGTTTCCTCCATCTCGGGAAGGACGGCCACTGTCACCGCGCTCGTGTGGATGCGCCCCGAATTCTCCGTCGTGGGCACCCGCTGCACCCTGTGCACGCCCGATTCCCAGCGCAGGCGCTCATAGGCCGATTCGCCGCTCACGGAGAAGATGATCTCCTTGAAACCGCCCAACTCGGTCTCGCTCGCGCTCATCACCTCGATGCGCCACTTGAGTCCATCGGCATAGTGGGAATACATGCGGAAGAGATCGGCCACGAAGAGTGCGGCCTCATCGCCGCCCGTCCCCGCCCGTATCTCCATGATGACATTTTTGTCGGCCAAGGGATCGCGGGGAGCCAGGAGATCGCTCAACGCCTTCTCCAGCTCGTTTCGTTTGGATTCAAGCAGCTTCGCTTCCTCTTCGGCCAAGGCTCGAAATTCGGGATCGGCATCGCCGCTTGCCATGGCTGATGCCTCGGCCAAGCCGGCGAGCACACCCTCATATTTGGAGGCTGCCTCATCGATCGTCGAGAGTCTGGATCGCTCCCTCATGATCTCCCTGTATTTTCCCTGATCCCTCAGAATTTCAGGATCGGAAACCATGAGATCCAGTTCCTTCAAGCGCTCTCGTATGCCTTGTATTCTATCTATCACGGGCCCATCGTATCCTGCATGACGCTTTCGCTTCAAGAAGCCGGCCTGCCTCCTTGTGCGACCGAAAGCGTCCGTATATCATTTCGGCATTATGCTGGAATACAAATTCATCAAGGACAACCTCGAAGCCGTCAAGAAGAATATCGCCGACCGTTACATGAACGCCGACGCCGATCTCGTCGTCGCGCTTTTCGACGAGAAAAGCGCTCTCCTTCGCGAGATTGAGGAACTGCGCAAGCAACGCAACGAAAACGCCCTCTCCATGAAGGGGAAAATCGATCCCGAAGCGAGGGCGGCCAAGATCGAGGAAGGCAAACAGCTCAAGGAAAAAATCGCCGAGCTCGAAGCCCGTTTCGCGGATCTCGAATCCCGCCTCGCCATCGAGGGCGCCAAGATCCCCAACATGGCTAACCCCGAGGCCCCTCGCGGCAAGGAAGACAAAGACAATCTCGAGATTAAGCGCGTCGGCGAGCCCACGAAGTTTGATTTCGAGCCCAAGGACCACGTCCAGCTTGGACAGGACCTCGACCTCATCGACTTCGACACCGCCACCAGGGTATCCGGCACCAAGTTCTACTATCTCAAGAACGAAGCGGTCATCCTCGAGATGGCCCTCGTCCGCTACGTTCTCGATTTATTGATAAAGAAAGGTTTCACCCTCTTCCAGACTCCCGATATCGCCAGAACCGAAATCCTCGAAGGCATCGGCTTCAATCCCCGAGGGCCGGAATCCAACATCTACACTATCGAAGGTGAGGACACTTGCCTCATCGGCACGGCCGAAATCACCTTGGGCGGGTACTATTCCGGCACCATCATCGACAAGGCCAAACTGCCCCTCAAGCTCGCTGGCGTCTCGCACTGTTTCAGGCGCGAAGCCGGCTCGGCTGGCCAATTTTCGAAAGGCCTCTACCGCGTACACCAGTTCACCAAGGTGGAAATGTTCGCCTACACCCTGCCCGAGGATTCGGATGCCATGCACGCCTACCTGCGATCGATCGAAGAAGAGATCTTCTCCGGCCTTGGCATTCCCTTCCGCGTCGTGGACACCTGCACCGGCGACCTGGGCGCCCCCGCCTACCGCAAATGGGATCTCGAAGCCTGGATGCCTGGCCGCAATGGCGGCGAATGGGGCGAAGTCACCTCCACTTCCAACTGCACCGATTTCCAAGCCCGCCGCCTCAACATCAAGTACAAGGACGACGACGGCAAGAACAAGTATGTCCACATGCTGAACGGCACCGCCATCGCCTGCTCGCGCGGCATCATCGCGGTCATGGAGAATTTCCAGCGCGCCGACGGATCCATCGCCATCCCGAACGCGCTTGTTCCTTACTGTGGCTTTTCCGAGATCAAGAGATAAAAGAGGGGCGACAGCCCGAGCCTCTTCAGGCCAGCGGACTGTCGCCCCCTATCCCGGCGGCCATTCCCTTAAATCGTTATAGTGTAATATTCTTCCATATTGTCATAGGATTGCACGCAAAAAACCAAAACGACATGATCCGCTTCGATTGGCCGCATTTTCCATTCGTCATGCTTGCCCTTGTCGATATAACGTTGCTGCGTTGAGTAAATAGTCTTTCTCGCCGATCCATGGGCCGAAAGGATCATGTAATTCATTGACGATGGGGAATTGCCATAATCATGTCCATCAATGAAGGGAGCGAATGATCCTCCGTTGTATTTCAAGGCGGACTTGTTCCAGAGAATTCGGATCGTGCTATCGGTGTTGTTGCGAATCGTCACCGTAAAACTCGATACTCTCTTTTGCCCCTGGCCGTTATTTCCATGGCTATTCCCTGGCCCATCGTTTTCCCATGACGGCTGCACCGAGATGGTCACGAGGCTACCGCTGCTTCTTGGGGATTCGCTTACGGCAACGAATACGGGAGGCCGAATAAAGAGTGAAAAGCTCGTGCATGACGCGACCATAAAGCTGAAAATGACGCCCGCAAGGAAAAGTGCTTTCTTCATGTTTTGCTCCTGCAAAAAATACGTTGGATACTCTGAATGCCAATTTTAATATTTCTTTTTATATAAATAAAATACTGATCATCATATCTTTTGTCCAATAGAATCCTTATTTTATTCAAAGGATCGTTTTGCAGCCGTGCAGAAGAATTTTTTGCTGCGATGATCCCCAGGAGCGGACTATGAGTTCTCAACGCATTCTCGGATTTGCTTTGCTGATCGTCGGGGTTTTTCTGTTCGCGATTGGGCTCAATGCCTCTAATTCCGTGGCCGATCAAGTGACAAATACTTTTCTTGGACGATTTTCAGATTCTACCATGTGGTACTTGATCGGCGGCTTCGCCGTTGGAGCTTTCGGTTTTTTGCTCATCCTTTTCGGATTTAAAGCTAAGCGCAGCTGATCTCGAGTATGCGCAGGCGGCACTCTTCCATCGGCAAGCGTGCTATGGCAATTTCCCCTTTCCGCTTTCCAATCAGCGCCTTGGCGATGGGGCTAGCCCAGCTTATACAGCCTCGATCGGGATCGCTTTCGTCGACGCCCACGATACGGTAGAGGGTTTCGCGTGGTTGCGGGACATCGCGAGCGATGGGGCCCTCCCCCGTCTGACAGCCTTCCTCCCGTACAAGCACCGTGAGACCGAAGACGACTCGTTCGACGCTCGCGGGCGCCTCGACGACTCGGAAGTCACGTAATTTCTCGCCCCAGCCGACAAGGGAAGCGGGATCTCGTGCATGCCATCAGCTTCATCGGATCCGGCGTCCTCATCGATAAAAGCCCTGCTCATCGCGATACCGCCTTTGCGCCAACCGCTTTACCATGGCTGCTTTACTTTGGCCGTCTCGCTCGGTGAGTGGCTTCCATCGAGCGCTCGAGGGCTTCGATCGCCGACTCGACATCACGGGAAACGATGAGCCGGTAGAGAATATCCACAACGGTCAGCTGGCTCAATCGGGATGTTTCGGCGCCTCGGCGGTAAACCCTCTCCGAAGCGGGGACGACGAGGGGAATATCGGCATAGCCGCGCAGCTTGTTCGCCCCTTCCATGGTCAAGGTGATGACGCTGGCTCTTCTGGCTTTGGCTTGCCTCGCCACCTCGAGCATCGATTCGGTTTCGCCCGAATAGGACACGATGAAGGCGACATGGGTGGGTTTGAGGGAACAGGCGGCCGTTATCTGCGCGTGGGAATCGAAGGTATAGGAAGCGGGGATGCCAATCCTCAGCAATTTCTGGTGGAAATCCGATGATACGATCCCCGAGGCGCCTATGCCAAACAGCATTGTCATGGCGGCTTCATGCACTTTTGTGGCGGCCAGGTCCATCATGGCGGGATCTAGGGTTCGTGACAAATCGCCGAGGCTGTGCCGGGCATAGTCGATCACATCGTGGATGGTTCTCTCGGCGGGCGTCCTTGATTCCAAGTCGAGATCGGGAAGAAACTTTTCCTCTTCGTCCCTGAAAACATCCTTGGCGAGCCAAAGCTTGAATTCGTTGTATCCCCCAACGCCAATGCGTTTGCAGAACCGGATCACGGCCGCGCTCGAGGACGATGAATTGCGGGACAATTCCACGACATTGTAATGGAGTGCTTTGTGAGGCTCGTTCAATACGAAGAGGGCAATTTTCCTCTCGGCTTCGGACATCCCGGGAAGCATGCTCCGGATGATATCCAGCGCGCTCGATTTAGTCTCTTCACCCATTGATCTCACCTTTTCGCCCTGCGTTTCGCTCATGAAGCTTTATAGCATTCGAAATTATATTTCAATATACATGGATTTTATGCTTTGTAAAGAAAAATATTTTCATCGCACGATTTGCACGCGCCAATGGTGAGACTTGTATTAGATTTTTGTAATGTATGAGGAGATTTCCCTTCGCCAAGGCTGCTTATCGCCTTCCTTTTCCCAACGGATGCGGCGTTTCACCACAAAAGCGCCATCATTCCCGCTTTTAAAGCCAACGACGCCAAAGCAGCCAGCGCCGAGATATACGATTTTCTCCCCCGCTTCGAGGGGTTCCGCGGCAGCCACTCTCTCGAGCGCGCAGTCGAAGTGAACGGGTTCGCCCGTATCTTTATCGGCGACCGCTCCCGCCATGTCAAAGATGGGTTTCCCGCACATGGCACAATCTTTGACAGGAAGCGGCTTTCTCGGCTCTTCCCTTCTTACGCCCAAAGTGGAAGCATCCCGCTGGCCGCGACCAGGCTGTCCTTGCTGTCCCCGGGGATGGTTTCCACGCCGGGGCTGCCCAGGCCGCGAGGGAGGACGATTTCCGCCTTCGCCAGGTTGTCCCTGGTTTTTACCGTTATTATTCATTGTCAACCTTTCTTTTTTAACGTGCTTGTCAGGAAATTGGCTATTCTCGTGACGGCGCCATCGACATAGGTATCGTCGTTCAATTTATGACGCATTTCGTGAAGCTTGTAAACATCTTGATGCTCAAGCCCTGCGAGTAGATGTTCCGTCGCGCCCTTGTTCCCGGGGTTGGAGCCTGCCCATGAAAGGGGGTCCCTGCCGGGACTATCGTTTTTTTTCATATGGTCTCGTCGAACGCTCCTTCATAGCTGATCGGCTTTTTGCCAGAAGACAGAAGGAAAACATCATATCGAACTTGTTTCCCACTATATT
>Ga0172379_10002067_pt1 | contig 37061 bp, 48 predicted proteins | sample GrowelOW334metaG_FD_119756 | JGI IMG/M metagenome (GOLD analysis project Ga0172379, IMG submission 119756) | Groundwater microbial communities from an aquifer near a municipal landfill in Southern Ontario, Canada - Groundwater well OW334 metaG | ecosystem: Environmental > Aquatic > Deep... | reverse complement strand
TTGAGTACTACTCACGATAAAGGGTAAGGAGCCTACATATATGTCAAAAGTTATTCACAACCCAGCACTGGCCAACGTCGAAGAGCACAGCAGCACTAGTGCTACCTTTGTGATCGAACCACTCCACGCTGGTTATGGCAACACACTCGGCAACAGCCTTCGTCGCGTCCTACTCTCAAGTGTTCGTGGTGGTTCTATCGTCGCCTTCCGTATTGAAGGCGCAACACACGAGTTCACGACAGTGGCTGGTGTCAAAGAAGATGTTGTTGATATTATGCTTAATCTTAAGAATGTTCACCTGAACGTCCACACCGACGAGCCAGTAGAACTCCGTCTTGAGAAAAAAGGCGCTGGCGTTATTACTGCCGGTGATATCAAAACTACTGCCGATGTTGATGTTATCAACCCAGAGCAAGTTATTGCTACGATTGATGACCCAAAGAAATCAGTCGTTATCGACTTCGTGGCCGAAGCAGGTCGTGGTTACCGCACCATCGAAGAGTCAAGCGTTTCTCGCCTTCACAGCGACATGATTGCTCTTGATGCCGTCTTCACCCCAGTACTTCGTGTTCGCTACAAGGTAGCTAGCACTCGTGTTGGTCGTGAGACAAACCTCGACAAGCTATCAGTCAACATCGAAACCGATGGTTCTTTGAGCCCACGTGATGCTTTCGAAGAAGCAGCTGCTATCCTGGTCAACCAGTACTCAGCACTTGCCGGTAGCACCACTGTTGAAGCCGCTCCAGCCCTCGGCCAAGCCGACGAAACTGAGACCAACGAGCTCAACACACCTATCGAAGACCTCAACCTAACGGCACGAACAGCCAACGCCCTCATTAACAATGAGATCCGCACTGTTCACGACCTAGTTACCCTTAGCGAGCAAGATCTGCGCGAACTCAAGGGCTTTGGTTCAAAAGCTCTCGACGAAGTCAAAGATAAGCTAGCGGAGCTGGAGCTGTAAGATGCATCGACACGGATATAAAGGACGTAAGTTTGGCCGCGAGCGCGACCAACGACGAGCTCTTCTAAAGGGTTTGGCGACGAGCCTTGTCGAATACGGCAAGATCGAGACGACACTGCCAAAAGCCAAAGAAACTGCTCGCTACATCGAAAAAGTGATTACAAAAGCTAAAAAGGGCGACCTTGCGAGCCGCCGTCAGGTGATCGCCAAGCTTTCAACTCAATCTGCAGCTTTCAAGCTCGTTGATGAGATTGCGCCACAGCTGACCGGTCGTACTAGTGGCCACGTTCGCGTACTGCGAACTCGTCTGCGAACAGGTGATGGCGCACAGCTTGCCACCGTCTCATTCGTTGATGAACTCAAGAGCGTCCCTAAGAAGGAGGCAAAAGCGTAATGGTTAATGCAAAAACCTACTCACAAAAGCCAAGCGAAGTGAGCCGCCGTTGGATTCTGATTGATGCTGCCGAAGCACCAGTTGGCCGCGTGGCAACTCAGATCGCTACCTACCTGACTGGTAAGTACAAACCTACCTTTACGGCACATATCGATGGTGGCGACTACGTAGTCGTTATCAACGCGAAAGACGCTGTTTTTACTGGTAACAAAGAAAACGACAAGAAGTATTACCGACACAGTGGTTTCCCTGGTGGTATCAAGGATGCAACCGTGGCTGAAGTCCGCGAAAAGTTCCCTGAACGCCTGATTGAAATGGCTGTAAAGGGTATGCTTCCGAAAAATAAGCTCTCGAGCGAGCGTATGAAGCGTCTGCGTGTCTTCGGTGGCAGCGACCACACTCACACCGCGCAGACTCCAGAGAAAGTAGAGGTTAAATAATATGGCTGAATCTAAATACTTTTACGGCCTCGGACGTCGTAAAGCCGCTACTGCTCGTGCTCGTCTGTACAAAGGTAAGGGCAACCTGACCATTAACGACAAGCCAGCTAGTGAATACCTCTCAGAGAACAAGACGCTGCTTGCTGAAATCACCGACCCACTTGCACTGGTCAACATGCAAAAAGACTTCGATATCACTATCAAAGTCAAAGGTGGTGGACTTTCAGGCCAAGTTGACGCGATCAAACTTGCGATTGCTAAAGCAATTACTGTTGGTCACGCCGACCTGCGTTCGACACTCAAAAAAGCAGAGTTTCTGAAGCGTGATCCACGCGAGAAAGAACGTAAGAAATACGGTCTTCGTTCTGCTCGTAAGCGTGAACAATTCTCAAAGCGTTAGTAACGGCGCCAAACTAAAAAATACTCCCTGAAATGGGAGTATTTTATTTGAGACAATACCTTACTCTAGTGCAAAACCTTTACTACTAAGGTAGGCTCGCACGTCATCTGCAACTCGCGGTTCCCACTCGGCTCTGCCATATCGCATATAGCGGGTTGCTAGTTCTACGTCGGTCACTTGTTCTAGGGAACGATTTGAGCCCGCGGCGATCTCACTACGGAGCCATTCGGTGTGCGTCAGGCCGGTCTCGCTCAGCTCAAGAGTATCGGACATCCTGTCGTCACCTGTGTCCTGTGGTGGTAGTCTTTCCATGCCCTACACTATAGTACTCGCATTTACCTCTGTCAATTATAAATCTATTGACTGGGGTAGTGGTATGATAGAAAGGAATGTTTGATACACTTTTTCATCGGTGGCTAAAAGTGCCTTATACGCTTAACGTACGATACCACCAGCGACCCAAAAAACCGCGTGCATCCATCCTTTTTATTCATGGCATCGGCAACACCGGTGATGCTTGGAGTGAGGTGATTGCTCGTCTTCCGGCGGATGTGCGCATCATTTCCATAGATCTGCTGGGGTTCGGCGACTCGCCACGCCCGAATTGGGCTATTTATAGTGCCAAGACCCAAGCTCGTTCAGTGCTGGCAACCCTATTTAGGCTGCGTCTAACGTCACCGGTGGTGGTGGTTGGTCATTCACTCGGTGCGCTCGTTGCCGTGGAGGTGGCGAAGCGCTATCCACTTCTGGTGCGATCAATAATCCTGTGTAGTCCACCGTTTTACCAAGTAGATGACGTCAAGACACTTCTTCCGCGGAGCGACAAGATCCTAAGGCGCCTTTATATGTCAGTCCGCAATCATCCGGAACAATTCATTAAACTGTCGGCCTTTGCGATGCGCTACAATCTCATTAATCCTTCGTTTAATGTCACCGAGGAGAATATCGACAGCTACGTCGCCACGCTTGAGGCCATGATCATCAACCAAACATCGCTTGGCGACGTTCAAAACCTCCATATGCCCATCACGATCATCAAAGGAACGCTCGATCCGTTTGTGGTGAGTAAGAATCTGCGGCGAATCGCAAAAAACAAGCCGAATGTTGATCTAAAAACCGTCGTTGCCACCCACGAAGTGAAAGGCTTGTTTGTCCCTGGCGTCGTTCGGGCTGTCGAAGAGACAATTGGCACAAAATAAGCTATAATACAGCTAATGAGTAAACCCGTTATCCTCACTGGCCTGCGTGCCAACAATGATCTAACTATCGGCAACTATTTCGGTGGTATTTTGCCGATTATTGATATGGCGAAGAAGAAATCTGATGAATATCAGATAAATATGTTTATTCCTGATCTTCATAGCTTTACCACGCCAATAGATCATTCGCAGCTGTACGAGCAGATTCTTCATAACGCGCGGTTGTTTGTGGCTGCCGGCTTGCCAGTGGATAATGACAACATCTATCTTTACCGCCAAAGCCAGGTCTCTGCACACAGCGAATTAACATGGATTCTCGACTGCTTTACCGGATTCGGCGAGATGAGTCGTATGACCGAGTTCAAGGACAAGGCGACTAAAATTGATAACGATCGTGTGAGTGTCGGCTTATTTAATTACCCCGTTCTCATGGCGGCTGACATCCTCCTCTACAACGCCAAATATGTGCCGGTTGGTGATGATCAGACCCAACATCTCGAGTTTACGCGCGATATCGCCGAGCGTGTGAATAACCGCTTTGGTGATCTATTCACTATTCCGGAGCCTGTTGCCAAGCAGCACGAATTCTTCGGTAACGATCAAGGTCTGCGCATCAAAGATCTTATCGATCCGACCAAGAAAATGAGCAAATCAGACGATAGTGGCCGTGGTGTCATCTTCCTGGGTGATGACCCGGATGTAGCTGCAAAGAAGGTCATGAGTGCAACTACCGATGACAAGGCCGAAATCCACTTCGACAGGGACAACCAGCCCGGCATCAGCAATCTACTTGAAATTCTGGCGCTGCTTCGGGGCGCACCACTCGCAGAAGTGGTTGCCGAGTTTGAAGGCCAGTCGAGCTATGGCGACTTTAAAAAGGTTGTTGCCGATGAGCTAAAGGCATTTCTAGTGGACTTTCAGCTACGCCTGGCGTCTGTCAGCGACGACCAGATACTCGCTAAGCTAGAGGCTTCTGAAGAGCAAATGCGTTTACAGGCCAGTGAAACACTCCTGCGGGTGCAGCGTACGGTTGGACTCCGTCAGAAGGAAAACTAATGGTAAAGGTCACGAGCTCCGACATCCTCGGCATCATGAGGCAGTTTAAACTGGCTGGCGACGACAACGTGCCTCGCCATATCGAACAGCTGGCAATTAGTAACCCCGGCCCACTCAATACTCTCGTCTCGTTTCGTTTCAACAAGCAGCAATACTATGTTCTTTATGATGATTCTGCCGAAGACGACATCGTCTACATCACCGATCAGATTCATAGCGACAAACCGGAGATCGCCGGTATGGTTATCGCCAACCCGAATGACGACCTGACGACCTACGGCTTACCATATAAGGGCAAGGACGTCTACTTATTTGCGGTGACGAATGCGAAACATCGCCTTGATCTGTGGCTGACTAATCGCAATCCAGACTTTTCGCGAAGCACATGGCAAAAGCATATCAAGGCCGGCCACATTAGTGTGAACGGAGAAGTACAAACCTCTACTAAATATGACGTGAGCGAAACTGACGACGTTGTCATTAACGTGCCCGAAGCGACTGACTTCAGTACCCACACGTTGCCGATTATTTACGAGGATGACAACGTGATCGTTATCAACAAGCCAGTTGGTGTGTTAACGCACTCAAAGGGCGCTCTGAACGACGAATTCACCGTGGCTGATTTCTTCCGCCGCTTCGTACACTACAATCTCGACAGCAATCGCCCGGGTATCGTGCATCGTCTCGATCGCGACACTAGCGGCGTCATGATCGGTGCCAAGAACGAAAAGACTGCCACGCTACTGCAAAAGCAGTTCGCCGATCGCAAGACGAAGAAAACATACGTCGCTATTGCTGATGGCATTTTGCCACAGTCCGAGGCACGTATCGATTTGCCAATTGGGCGTAACCCTTCGGCGCCAAGTACCTTCCGGGCCGATATAAAAGGCAAGTCAGCCCAGACCAACTACGAAGTCTTGGCCACCAAGGGTAACCAAAGCCTGATTCTCCTCAAGCCTGAAACAGGCCGTACCCACCAACTGCGCGTCCACTTGGCCTACATTGGCGCGCCGATTCACGGCGACAAAGTCTACGGCAAACCAGCCGATAGAATGTATCTGCATGCCTTCCGATTGGAAGTCACCATTCCTACCAGTGATCGACGAGTGTTTGAAGCACCAGTTCCTGCGGAGTTTACGGCGAGGTTCCCGGAGGCCTCTTTGTAATGAGCCTGCTGCATCCCGACACCGAACGCATAATCACGGAGCTACAGCTCAGTAGCCCGCAGTCGCTCCTCATCTCAGGACTCGAAGGCATTGGACTACTCGACGTCGCCCGGACTATCGTAGATAGCAACCAAGTCACAATTGTTTCACCCGACGATTCAAAAGCCTCCCGACCGATCGCCACAGAAGCTATCCGCCAGCTCTATGAAACCACTCGTTCAAAATCGGTCGATCGCCAGTACGTTATTGTCGATCAAGCTGACGCTATGACTTCAAGTGCCCAAGGTGCGTTTCTTAAGCTTTTGGAAGAGCCGAACGTTTCGGTACATTTCATCCTGACCTCATCGCGACCCGATGTACTGCTACCCACCATTCTCTCACGCGTTCAACACCGCGTTATTCCACCCATCACGCGCGAGCAGTCAGATGCTTATCTGACAGACATGGGCGTGACGGACGCTACCACCCGTCAGCAACTACTGTATATTGCCGAGGGACTACCCGAAGAACTAGCACGGTTAGTGGCTGATGAAGATTACTTCAAGGATGCGTCGCAGCGCATGAAAGATGCGCGCGATCTTCTGCAAGCGCAGCCGTACGAAAAGCTACTGACGATCAATAGCTACCGAGACAACCGGGCAAGGGCCCAGCAACTGCTCGAGGCTGCTATTCGCATGACCCGGCGTAGCCTCAGCCAGCATCCCGACAAAGGGCTTATTACTCAGTTAGATAAGCTTCTCATTGCCAGTGAACGGCTAGGCGCCAATGGTAACGTCCGCCTCACGCTGACGCAGCTTGTGATATAATGTACTCTATATGATAGGACTACTCCTCGTAGCGGCATTCGGCTTTTGGGCCATCATGAGTCGTCAAACACTCGATGAAGTTGCCACCGATTTACCACAAAAAATATCTGAAAAGCTTGACCAACTTTGGGCTGTTGCTCAAGAGTCAATTCGCGACAAGAAGTATCTGCGTGCTGAGAAAGCGCTGCTGACCATCCTGCGTGTCGACGAGCGCAACGCCACCGCCTACAACCGTCTTGGGATTCTGTATGCCAAGCAAAAAGCCTTTAAAGATGCGATTGAATGTTTTGAGATCGCCCAGAGCCTCGAGCCAAGTGCTAGTAGCCTACACAACGTCGGCCTTATCTACTATGAAACGAAAGATTACATCAAGGCCGGCCTGGCTTTCGAACAAGCCCTAGCTATGGAAGAAGACGTATCCGCCCGTCACATCGCCTACGCGAAGGTACAGGAAAAGCTTGGCCAAGACCGCAAGATGATCACCGCCCTAGAGCGCGCTGTCGAGATCGATCCAATTCCACAGACACTGACAATTTTGGCAGATGCCTACGAACGAACAGGCCAAACCGAACTTTCGCTGGAACTTCGTAACAAAGTCGCCAAAATGATTATTCCTCAAGCCCCAGCACGCCGCGTCAAACAACCTCGCCGCGTCGTAATGTAACAGGGTAGATTTACCTTGAAAAACATCTGTTTATAAGATAGAATAGCTACTGATGCATGCCGCTTTAGCTCAGCTGGTTAGAGCAACACTTTTGTAAAGTGAAGGTCCCCGGTTCGAATCCGGGAAGCGGCTCCATAATATTATTAAGCGCTTCGTGCGCTTTTTCGTTTGCTCTATTTTTACAGCAATATACTCTGCTAAAATATAAATATGAAGCCAAAAGAAAAGGGCGACCTCGCCGCCGCCCACGCAATAGCCTATTTTATGACAAATGGGTACGAAGTATGTCTTCCGATAGGCGACAAAAGGCCATATGACTTGGTGGTTGAACAGGAAGGAAGACTGTTTAGAGTTCAGGTAAAGTACGCGGGCTATTACAAAGACGCAAAGAAACACAAGGCAGCCTTGCGTACCATGGGCGGCAATCAGACATTTTATACGGCCAAGAAGTACGGTGACGACGACTTCGACCTGCTCTTCGTGTTCGTCGCAAATAGCCGAAAGTTTCTTATTCCTTGGAGTGAGTTAAAGAATAGAAATTCAGTGTCGGTCGAGTCTAGCAAGTTCGCTTCTTATGAGGTAAAATAGACGATGTATCTTTGCTGGGGTAGTGAAGCGGTCAAACACATTAGACTGTAAATCTAACGGCTTATGCCTTCGCAGGTTCGAATCCTGCCCCCAGTACCAAATAAATTCGCTCACGTCTGTGGGCGTATTTATTTGGCTCATCAGTAGTCGATATGGTAAAATCGTTCAGGTACGCCGCGATAGCTCAGTTGGTAGAGCGCATCCATGGTAGGTCGCACGACCCTGCCCACATGTCTAGAAATGGACTTGTGAATCCCGAATAACGGTTAAAGCCCACGCAGGGTAAGACCGTGGCGGAAATTATAGCTAGCTATAACCGCCCGAACGACTGACAAGGGGAGCTACGTTACTTCGGTAATATGCTTAAGATACAGTCTAGCCCACTTCATGCGAATAATAAGAAGTGGTGTAAGCGAAGGATGAGGTCTCGGGTTCGACTCCCGATCGTGGCTCCACGTCGAAACCCATTCCAGCTTTGCTAAGCCTTTTGCGATCAAGTAGCAAAAGACTCAGCAAAGCTTTCATTGTTTCTCCTTTCGCTCACGCAAACAGTCTGCAAGCAGACTTGGTTTGCTCAGCGGGGTAAATAGCACTGATACCTCTAGTAATTATCTAAAAAACCTGCTAGAATAAGTAAGAATTATTATAACAATCTTAAGCGAGTAAGTAATGGCAAAGAAGAATACAAAGCGGAAGTTAGTTGGCCTTGTCAGTGATTTAACTGGTCACCGTAGCTACTACACCACAAAAAACACTCAGAACACCACTGAGAAAGTTGTGCTCAAGAAGTACGACCCTATCGCACGCAAGCATGCGACCTACACAGAGACCAAAAAGAGTCTCGGACGCAACGAAGTCAAAGAACGTAAAAACTAATCAATCACTCCGATCAATCAGATCGGAGTTTTTTATAACAGGACGGCTCGTTCGTCGATATGTTTGGCGAGCCATATGCCATTCTGCAGCATCGTCTCTAATAGGCCTTTGGTGATACGGGTATGTTCTGAATAGAGGTAGAGGCAGCCATCGCTAATCTCAACCGTCAGCGTCCCAAAGTGCTGCGCCAGTACCTTTGTCATCTCGGTATCAAACAGCCGCTCAACCGTCAGCGACTCGGCTGGCGTGGTGTAAATGGCGTAACGATCGGTAAATGAGCGGTCGTACATGCCAAAAGTCCCCAGCGGTGCTCGCTGGAGTGTCGTAAACTTGGCAAAGAGATTGGCGTAGAAGATATCACTGTGGGTATGAAGGCCCAAAAAGACATGTGGTAGATCTTTGGCGTTACGAAGGTCAAACTGCATAATCAGCCACTGGTGGTCGCGCGATGTCTTGCCTGGATAGTGAATCGTATCGCTACGTTCAACCAGCGCTACATCGTAGTTGTAGAGCGAGCCGACACAGTAGTGTCGGTCGCGATGGCTTGTCGAGAGCGTCAAGCCGCGTACCAACTGATCGTCGTCATCACGCTGGCTGACATGTCCAAAGTAGACTAGCCCGACCGACTCGGCGAAGCTCATAATGGCATGCTTATTTGCACGATGGACAAGCAGAGATTTTGGCAGAATTCGGGAAGCAAACTTTTTCATATTATTTCTTTGACCCGCTAATGGTGTCGAGTAGGGTCGAGACGTACTCCGCATGACTCCAGGTCAGTGGGGCAGGAGCAATCGGTTCATTCGTACCCCTGTCGATCTGTTCGGCGAACATAGAGTTGTATTCGCAGTTATCGCGTACCCAGCGGATAATTGTATTGGCCTCTTCGAGCTTGTCTTTCTCTATATAGTATTGCGCCAGCCACAACGTCGTAATGAACCACATATTGCCCGTACTACTCGGGTCGGTACGTCGATAATCATCGTTTTCAAACCGTGGCAAACCAGGTGCACCGGCGTTCATACCAAACAGTTCAGTGGCCGTCTCGATGGACGAAACCATTTCAACGCTATCGGCTGCAAATAACCCGAAAATAAAGGAGCCGAAGATACTCGATACATCAATTGTTCGATCCTTCTGAAGCTCACCATTCTTCATGATGACACCCTTATAGAATGATTTGTAGCTCTCGTTGTACAAATGCTTGTGCGCAGCTGTGCGGATATCATCAGCCGCTGAACGCCATTTGACGGAATGCTGTTTGTCGTCCATGGCGTCGGCTAGTTCTGCCGCCGCCACAAGCGCTGCATACACTGTCGCTGTGGTATAGGTAGTCGTCAGATAAACTTGTTCCCACAGATCATAGCTTGGTTTCGGCAAGCCCGTCTCATGACTGATGTATTCCGCCATAAAGTTCGCCATTGGCACGATCATATCGAGGTAATAGTCGTCGAGCACGGCAGTTTCCGGATGCAGCTGGTAATACTGCGCAAAAACGAACAATACAAGGGCAGTTTCATCCTCCTGGAGAGGCGGCGCAGTCTCTCCGTCCTGTATATACGGGTGCCAGCTGCTCCCGAGCGCACCATCAGCACGGTATTTATGCATCAAATAGCCGTTGGGGTGCAGGCCGGCACGACAGAAGTCAAAGAAACGCAGAGCTTCTTCGGTGTAGCCAAGCCGTATCAGTGGCCACAGAGCGTAAGCACCGTCGCGGGGCCAGCAATAGCTGTAGGAATCGCGAGAGTAGTTGAGGAGGCTCGTGTCGGTACTGGCGATGATTGCTCCACGCTTATCGATATGCGATTTGATGATCATAATACTCTGCACGAAGCTTTTTTGATATTCGGGACTGATCTTTTTGGCCACACGCATGGCTGGCTCGAGCCATTCGTGCCACCAGTCAGCGGTCAATTGAACACGAGTCGAAAAACCATGTTCCCTGATCTTCTTATGAATAGCCAGCGCTTCACGCAGCGACTTGCCAGCGGTAATCCAGTAATGGACGCGGACGGAACTAAGCGCCGGGATCGTTAGTTGGAAGCGAATAGTGGAGTCAACCCGGCCATGTTCAACGTTATTGAAGCTCAGCTCACCATCTTCGGCGTCTCGGTAGGTGCCGTCGTGGCCTTCAATATCAAATAACCCCACGCTATATTGATCGAATGGCTTATCGTTATATAGTCCCGACACAATGAAGGCTCGTCGCCCACGGTAGTGCAAAATAGCGTCACTGCCAGGAATATACTGCACGGTGTCGGTGTTGCTGCGCGAATCACCGATCACGAACGCCTGGTGCATAAATAGCCGCACATCACGTTCTCGATTCCAGAGATTCACCACATGGATGTTGCGAAGCAGTGCGCACACTTCGCTATCCACCACATCATCGAACTCCACGGCGATACCAATGCGTTCGTTCTTGGCGACAATATGCCCGATAAGGCCGAGGTGTGGGTAGCCAAAGATGAACGTCCAGTCGCCGTTATCCAGCCAGGATACGCTACCGTCGACCCAAATACCGACCTTATGGCGCAAATCCTTGCCCGCTGAGTGGTTTTCAAGCCCCACGTACGGGTAATAGAAATCGTGCACCATACCAAATCGGTTGATGCCGACATGCAGCTCACCATTTGATAAGACAAGGGGCCTAGCCATGCAGGCCTCCAGTGCCATGATGAGCATGCAAGCGGTAGCGCAGGTCTCTGAGGGCATTCATAAAGTACAAAAACGCGTCGTACGGTGAGTCGTAGGGGCTAAAGTAGGCGTGCACGTCACCGTCGGTGAACCATTTGGTACACATGTAGTAAACGTGGTCAGAGGTCTGCAGTGAGCGCCAGTCCGCAATCAGTTGCCGATCGTTGGTACGCAAGATGTCTGACTCCAGGTTGTAGAGATAGCGTAAAGCCTCTTGCTGCATGTTATTGCCCAGCCAAGCGGTCAGGTCGCGCTCTGTATCCGCCCAGGTTACCGTCCGCGGCATGCTCAGTTCTCCAGCCGGTTTATGCGTTTCGATCGCTTCAGACACCGTATAGAAGGTATTGTCCGAATTCGATAGCCACTTGCCGACGAACTGCTCGAAGAAGTCGAAGATACCGGTATCGGCCCATTGGTGCTCGCCGAAGGTCTCGTAGTCCATAAATAGGTTCACCAGGGCATTATCGCCTAGCGAGTCATTCGCCCACGAAGTGTAGGTATCAGATGACAGTGGCCACTGCTGCCACTCTTTGTTGCTGAAACGGAAGGCCACATCGTCACTCAGGCGATAATTCTTGAGTAGCAGCGCGATGTTCTCGGTACCAGCTGGTCGGTAGACATGGTTCGGACTGCGCCATTCCAGCACCGGATCCCACCCCTCGGCCAAAATACCCTTAAATCCGTAGTCATCCGCCCACTTGGCTAGTTCGTCGTTGTAGGCCAGCTCGGTATTACGAAAAACGCTGGTTTCAACGCCAAATAGCTCACGTATCTTGGCTCGATGTAGCTCCACCTGGCGCACAAACTCCTCGCGACTGTAGAAAAAGGCGAGGGAATGGTAGTAGGTTTCGGCCACGATCTCGACACGACCGGTGTGCACCAGGCGCTGGAAGCTTTCGATGACATCAGGTGTCCAGCGTTGCGCTTGCTCCAGGAATGTACCGGTGATACTCAGAGAAACCTTAAACTCCGGGTGTGTTTCAAGAAGCTTCAGTAGCAGAGCATTCATTGGTCGATATGACTTCTCGGCGACCTTTTTTAGTACCTTTTCATTGTTACGATCGGTATTGGTGTCGGGATCGCTAAAGTAGTCATGCTCATGAGCGGTATCGAAAATGCTATATTTGCGCACACGCCATGGCTGGTGAACATGCAGATAGAGGGTAATGCCACGTCGGCTCATACCGTGACCCCGCTTTTCATGCGTGCGTAAAGGGCCATGCAGCGCGCTGCGACGTCGTGCCACGAGATACGGTCGTATTCGCGCTTCACGTTAGCGGTCAGCTCGCCGGCGAGGGCTCGTGAGGTCGCAATGCCCACCATTTGGTCGGCTAGTGTATCGATATCCCAGAATTCATAGCGAAAGATGTTATTTAGCACTTCGCCGACACCAGATTGGCGTGTGATAATGAGGGCATTGTCGTGATGAGCCGCCTCAAGCGCTGTCAGACCAAATGGTTCACTGACCGAACTCATGACGAAGATATCCGACACACTGTAGGCATCACGCCACTGTTTGCCACGTACGAAGCCAGTGAAGAACACCTTGTCGGCAATCCCCAGCTCGGCACTGAGCCGCATTAGCTCATTGCGTTGTTCACCGTCACCAGCCAGCAGAAACGCGAATTTGTCATATTTCTCCGATGCTCTGGCGGCCGCTTTTAGAAAATGCGTCAGGCCTTTTTGGATAGTGAAGCGGGTGACTGTGCCAACGATGGTGTAGCCTTCGCGTTTCAGCTCTTCGAGGTATCTATAGGTCTCGCGGTCGTATTGGTATGGCCCAAAACTATCCACATCAATCGCGTTATGGATCACTTCGACTTTGTCGGCCGGGATGTTATAGCGCTGTACGATGATACTTTTGGTGATATTGCTGACCGCGACGATGCGATCGGCCATCATCAGCGCCTGCTGCTCGATCTCGTGCACCACAGGGTTGCCGAAATTCTCGCCAGAACGGTCGAATTCGGTGGCGTGGACGTGCACGATCAGCGGTGCGTCGGTCAGCTCCTTGGCACGCATACCCGCTTCCATCGTTAACCAATCATGAGCATGAATGGCATCGACGTGGTTGTCGGCCACAAATTCTTCAACGAATCGAATATACGATTTTTGTACTCCACGCATATCCGTCAGATCATTTGCATCGGCATCTTTCAGGTGACGACCTAGCAGCATATCGCTGTCATAGGCGCCCAATCCGTAGCGTTCCAGAGGGGTGAGTGGCGTCGCACCGTGAACGGTCATAAATTCAGTGTCAGGGTGAGAAGCCTGGTAGGGGACGACGAAATCAATCTCAGCTCCGGCGATAGCGAGTGCCTTTGACATGTGATAACATGCCACTCCGAGTCCTCCACTGTTGTGGGGCGGAAGTTCCCACCCGAGCATTAAGATTTTCATACCCCATGTCGTTGACTCTTTGGACGAGCCAGCCGAACACTCCTTTTTTGTTAGCTCATTTACCCTACATTATAGGGATACGGTTATGCTTTTACAAGGAGTTAACGAAAGAAATTTTCCAGTATATACTGTCGCCCAGACTACTTTGACGCTCTCATATTAAAAAGTCTCCAAAGCTACGTGTTAAACTAGAGTCTATGGCGTACAAAGATCCAAATGATCCAAGGCGGCTCATAAGCGGGCGCAAGCATTACCTCAAGAATAAGCAACGCTATATTGAGAATGCTCTGCTGGCAAAACAAAAGATGCGCGACTATGTGCGAGAAAAGAAGAACGTGCCATGCGTAGACTGTGGGCTTCAGTACCCTTACTACGTGATGCAATTTGACCACCTCAGGGACAAAGAGTATCATATTAGTACACTTGTTAACGCTAATAACCTCAAGAAGCTCGAATTAGAGTTAGCTAAGTGTGAAGTCGTGTGTGCGAATTGTCACGCCGAAAGAACATATCGAAGGGGAGTAGCTCAATTGGTAGAGTAGCGGTCTCCAAAACCGTTGGCTGCAGGTTCAAGTCCTGTCTCCCCTGCCACGACATATAGTCGACACTTTGTCGACTTTTTGTTTTATGAATGGTATAATTCTTCTCATGCATGACCGATTAAAGCACCCCGATGAACAATATGACACTCAGTTAAATTTTCGAGTTCGAGAATCTGTTGCTAATTATGTTCCAAGACTTGCTAAGATCAATGGTGAAACAAGACAGGAATTATTTGATCGACTTGTGGGGGAAGAATATGAACGATACCTTACTGAAAATGCTGATCAAATCATAGCCGAAAACCGACAGCAAATTGTCGTTCTAGAGGCAGAGATCGATGATATACAAGCTATTGTTTCTGGTAGCTGAGAGTTCTGTGCTCGTCCACTAGAGCTACTTTAAACTATTTTCACTTCTTTTAAGCCAGAGGTATGCTCTCAATTTGATACAATTAAGCATGATGAAAGAATACGAGTATTATCTATTCGACTGGGATGGCAACTTAGCAAAAACGCTTGATGTTTGGCTAGATGCCTGCCGATACGTTGCCGAGAAGCGAGGGGTGAAAGTTACGGATGAACAAATAGGTTCAAGTTTCGGAGCATTCGTTCGTCACATGAAAGAATGGGGCATTGACGATCCTGAGAAAGCACTGAACGAAACGGATGCGATAGCAAAACAAAGATTGCCAAATGTCGATCTTTACCCTGATGCCCTTGAAGTTCTGATTGAACTTTCAAAGCGCGGCAAACACCTCGCTCTTATTACCACCTCTCCTCATGAGAATGTCCAACACCTACTTGAAAAACATGGGCTGAAGCAATATTTTGAAGCTATAGTTGCAGCTGACGATACGTATAATCATAAGCCTCATCCTGAGCCACTCGAGAAAGCACTTGGGCTATTGGGAGGCACGAAAGAGCACGCAGTAATGATAGGAGATTCGGATAAAGATCTTGGTGCTGCGCATAACTTTGAAATTGACTCAATTCTTTTTTATCCTGATGAACATCGCAAGTTTTATGATCTTGAGAAACTTAAAAAACTTGAGCCGACATTTATCATTGAAGATTTTAAAACAATTTTAGAACCTTTTAGCGAATAGTGTAGTTATAAGTTCGAAACTCGTCCGCTAAGAGCTGCCGAATTTGATATACTCGCTCTATTATGAAGATAAATTTCCTAAAAATTGGCGGCAGTGTCATTACGGACAAAAACCGTCCGCTAACTGTAAAATTAGATGCGATCGATGCCATCGCAGCAAGTGTTGCGCGCTACCAAAAGCAATCAGACTGCGGCTTAGTAATTGGCAATGGAGGTGGATCGTTTGGACACTATCATGCAAGCTTGTATAAGCAGGCTGATGGTAGTGTATACACTGATTACCATGCAGCCATCATCCACCAGTCAGTCACGCATTTAAATGACCTGGTTGTACAGGCATTACTAAAGAACGGCATTACTGTCATGAGTCTACCGGCGGTCAGTTATCTGAAGTTCGAAGGCGCCACACTTGCCTCCACCTCTAAAATTATACACGGGCTGCTTGCACGTGGCATTGTTGTGAGTGTATATGGTGATGTGGCGCCAGCTTCAGATGGATTTCGAGTTGTTTCAACTGAATCCCTATTCGTCCATATTGCCAATCACCTGAAGAAACACAATGAACTAGCATCGTGTATACTGGCGACAAATGTGCCCGGTGTACTGGATGATCGCAGCGAGGTCATACCACACCTTAGTTCATTGGATGGCAATACCGACAAAGCCGCCTTTGATGTAACGGGAGGTATGGTATCGAAAGTCGCTTCTGCCCAAGAATTATCTAAACTCTTCAGTTCAGTTCGCATTGTGGATGGAAGACGACCAACGATAGTGTGCGAGGCTCTAAATGGGGCAGAGCATGGGACAAACGTACATTCGGCTAGCTCGGGGCGTAACAAACCGAGACTGTACAGTTAATCAACTACCCCCACTTGAGGTAATCTTCGTCGCGGATTGCATGTTCAAAAGAACTAACTACATCACAATAGGTTCTATGATCTTCTTTAAGCTGCTGCCGGGCGTAAGTCACGATATACCGTCTGAGCTCGAAGTCTTTGATATACTGATCACATGAGTGAAATGGCATGGATGAGAACTTTACAGCAAGCCTGTAGCGATCCCGAGGAGGCATCTGTCCTAGCCAAGATGATGGATAGTAAATTTGATAAAGCAGAGAGTCTAAATAATGGGGCGGTGCCCCGAGAGCTCGTTTGGAGACAGGCTTATATCCATCAGCTTGCAAAAATAGCTGCAGGTTTAGAGGTTGCCCATTTTGGTCCATAGGTAAACCCTTTTCCTGGTCATAGTTTTCCATTACAGCCAATCTTCTATTCAGATTATAAGTATGATACGCCGAGAGAGTTTTCCGAGGAGCATTTAGCTATGCGCAGTAGCCAGGCTCCCGCAGATGAGATTCCGTTCTAATTTTTCCTGAAACTCGTCCACAGAGCTGCCACAATGACTCTCACCTCTGTTAGTTCATATGTTTTTGTTTAATTTGGTATTATTGTTATGTGACAACAACGGATCCAACACCGAATAGTATTGAAGTAGATAAAGGGTTTGATTTTCTTGATCTCGATCAGCTTCTTGAATTGATCGATGGGGCCAATGGCGTGGCTTGTCGTCAGATGTATGCTGATTACAAAGAACTCATGGATACAGCTCCTGGTGCGGCAAGTAATCATCAGGTGTGGGAGGGAGGATACAGGGATCATATCGCCCAGACTATGAATCTTTTTCGTATGCAATTTGCGGATATGGAAAAACACGGATGGTTGGATATACTCCCCGAATCAGAACAATTTTCATTATCTGATGGTCTTACGGTATTATATCTTCACGATCTCGAGAAGCCATTCAAATACAAGGTAGCCGAAGACGGCTCATTAATTGATAACCCCGATCTTGCCGACAAAAAAACACGCAAAGAATTTAGAAAAGCCCTCATCGACCAGTACGGTATCCGGCTTAATGATACACAACAAAATGCACTCTTGCATGCCGAAGGCGTGCGAGATGAGTACTACAGGCAAGGTGAGCGTGTCGATCAGCCGCTCGCTGCGCTAGTTCATGCGTGTGATCTAATAAGCGCACGAGTCTTATACGACATTCACGGCAATGGTCAGCTGTAGCTATTGAAATCGGAAAGAAGGTCGAAGTGTATCCACTAGGAAGGTATAGGGAGTCTTTGTTGCGGCAGTTATACATACGAAAATAGCCACCGAAATGACTCTAGCTGAAATGTTCAATAACGAACTTTTCGGCGAGCTACTTTCGGTGGCGGTCATGCCACGGTGGTGTTGCGTTTCCGCGGCTTGCGGATAGCAACAACGAATCCGATGATGAGGAATGCCCAGGAGGCCAGTGGCCACACGATGCCGGAATGCCACCGAGGCTCTCCCCATGATGGGAAGTATTCCTCTCGGACATAACTGAACCACACGGCAGCGATCAGCTGCGTAAACCAGCCGAGCACAGCATCACCCTTGCTTGGTGACGTAGCCGGTATGACCAGCATCCCGATCACACATAGGACATTCAAATAAAAAAGAACTTGAGCCATTTTGTTTCCTCTCAACTCAGTTTGTCAGCATGACAGATATACGATAGCATTTTTGTGTAGGTTAGTCAATTATAGACACATCCGACACAGCCTCGAGCTAACGAGACACTTGTGCTTGCAAACTCGCGCTAGCCGTCTATACTTTTCGACATGGATATGTTCACTGGTGATATGGAAAATTGGCTCAATGAGACAGAGGTTGGTGACGCACATCATGCGAAGCTCCTTAGAGATGCCTTGTCAACGAAAGATTTTAGTGAGCATGACGATGCATCGAACGTTAGCTATGCTTTTGAGGTAGCCAAATGGGTAGCGCGCCATTTTGAATATCTGACGTACGGACAATCACATGAAATTGAAGGGGATAGGCTGCCGGTAGCAATCAAATCCCTCATCGCGATCGAATGGCAGCCGGGCGGGGAATTGCATGTCATCGTTCCCTCTGGTTCGACAATATCCATAGAGTTCAAAAGTGAGCAGGTCAAGGTGCAGTATCCTTCACGGCTCGGACAGATAATTACTCGTTCACTAACTGAAGGCAAAACGTTTCAAGAAATAATTCTCGACGCTGAGCGCGCTATCAATGAAGATGAATCTATAGAGGAAGAGCATATTGCCCTTAGTGACATGGCCACTCTTGAATCGATCAAGATAAATTGGCATCACCCGCACTCTGCAACGAGCGGCCTTCTTTTAGAGACCGATGGAACGCATATCGGCGTCTTACCATACGGTGAGCCACAGGTTGTGTCTCGTCTATTACCTCTGGTTACCGACCTCCCCGGGAATAGCCCGGAACTCGCAGCTCTTGTGGCCGAGCTTTCTGTTCTGGCTGCCGAACATTGCCAACCTCGAACGAAGAATTACTTCACCGACAGGCAAGAAATCGAAGACTTCATCGCAGCAATTGACGCCATCTAGGTACGAGGCTAGACAAGGGAAGACATGGCAGACACCCCGCTGGTCTTCTGAAGCAGGCTGGGGTTGCTCTATTATAAAACCATGTTAAAACAGGGAGCGGTGACACCGACGACCGAAGTCATCAGTGCCACCACTCCCTTTGATGTTGTCAGCTGGCCTCTGGCGGCCAGACGAGGAACGTACGTGACGCCCACTCGTTCAGGTCATCCAATGCGCTGTTGTAGGCATCGAACGCCAGGTCTAGCTCGGCCCGTTCACGGTCGTGTCGCGACCGGGGCCGAAACCACGGACGCGGCTCGTGCATCTCGATCTGCGCCTTCAACAGGCCGATCATGCCCATCAAGACCTTGTAGACACGGTTGTAGTCGGTGACGGAGCTGCGCAGCAGCACAACGACCGTCACACGGTAGAACTGCCGCCACTTGGGATCTACCTCGAAAAGGAAATTCTCGAGCCTTTCCTTGATGGCGTCTTCGCCGTCAAGTCCGACCAAGTCAACTTGCCCCATGACATCTCCACTCTAATCGGCGTGAACAACGGTCGCTATTATAGCATTTCAGTGCATGAATGTCAATAATTCTACCGAGGTGAAGCGGAACGGAACTAGAATCTAAGCCCCCAAAGCTGCTACCATGGAGATATGACTTCTACCCAACACTACCTCAAGAGATTCTTCGAAGATAAAGATGGCAAACTGACCATCATACAATTTCCCAACCCGCTGCTGCTGGCCTGGTTAGTTATACTGGCGACCACTCTGATGCCAATCGACTCCGAATTTAAGACACAACTGCAAACCGTCAACACAGCCATATTATTCGCCTGGTCATATCTGGAGGTGAGTCAAGGGAGTAGTAATTTCAGGCGCGCGCTTGGCACGGTAATCATGATCTTGATTATCCTTGGTCTCTTTAGTATCCGCCTATGGTGAGCGAAGAGCATCCTCACGGAACTATCGTACTCCTGCACGGCTTCGTGTCATCATCTCACTATTGGTCACGGCTAGCGCCGTACCTGGAGTCAGCCGGCTACACTGTGATCCGCCTGGATCTGCTCGGGTTTGGTGATGCGCCCAAGCCTCATGATAGTGTCTATGACTACGACGATCATCTTCGCCATATCCATCGCCATATTAAAGCCCTGGAGCTGACGTCGTTCACGCTCATTGGCCATTCTATGGGTGCACTGCTAGCAGCGCGCTACAGTAGGCTGCGCCCCGAGCACCTAGACGCCGTTATATTACTCAATCCGCCACTCTATAGTGACACCGAAGAAGCCCGGTTTGTGCTGCGTAAGACTGGCCGGATTTATCGATTTCTGCTTGATTCTCGTTTTCGCAACTATGGTTGGCGGCTGCTCAGGCTGGGCGCACCGCATCTCATCAAGGCCCACAGCAATACCTCTCGAGATCACTCACTTATGAACATCATCGAAAAGCCTTTTATATTTGATGATCTTGCGAAAACAACCGTGCGCACACTTCTGCTGGTTGGCTCGAAGGACAGGCCGGAATACGTGGCTAATCTTGCCCGTCTGCAGCGCAACTCATGCGTCACTATTACCGTAGAGAATGTCAGTCATCATGGTGCAACTCGGCGCCCGCGGGTGATTCAGGCAGCAATTCAGAAATTTCTCTCGGAGTTGGCATAACCGTAACAGAGGTGTCCGCCACGCAAGTAATGACATATTGCTAGCTTTCGCCGCTACATGTGGTGTATACTATGGGTAGTGTATCGGAGGAAATAATATGGACGACGAAGAATCACTCAACCAACCAACGCAGATGGTTGATGACGACCAAAAACGACCATCTCCTTACGAACTTCTCCTACGCCAAAGTCGCAAAATGGGGCAGACTGCCACCCGCACGTATGATGTGACTAGGGAGTTTCTCAAACAAGACGTTGCCGTGCTGTACCCACCCAAGATACGGCAGACTAATGCTGATCGTTCCGCCAAAAAACTCAACAAGATCGTTGCTCAGTCGAAAGAGATTCTAGCCATTGCCCAGACAGTCATGCTGCCAAACAACCTCTTTCCGGACACGCTAGTACTAGATCGAACCAAAGTCACCATTACTATCCGCACATTCTTTTGGTCATCGAGTGTGATTAGTATCCGGATTGAGGACATCCTGAATGTGACGACGAGCGTCGGGCCATTGTTTGGCTCACTGACCGTTTCGAGTAGGGTCATGAACTCGACCGACCACTACCAGATCAACTATTTCTGGCGGCGCGATGCTATCCGCCTCAAACAGGTGCTACAGGGCTACATGATTGCGGTGCACAACAACGTTGACACCTCACACCTATCAAAGGAGGAACTTATCGAAAAACTCATAGAACTTGGCCACGATCCAAGTTCTTAATTTTTCGTAGTTTGATATAAATGCCATAATCTTGATATACTGTCATATATGAAATCTTTGAGTTTAAATCAACCTCACGCTATCGTGATGGTCGGTATCCCAGGAAGCGGTAAAAGTTTTTTCGCAGAGAAATTCGCCGAGACATTTAATGCTCCGTACGTCAACTACGACACATTCCGTCCATTTATCTCGGACTCAAAGCAACTCTCGAAAGTGCTCGCTCACCAAATGCGCGAACTACTAAAAACCAACTATTCAATTGTCGTCGAAGGCGTCGCTCAGACTCGCGCCGAACGAACCGAGCTTGCAAAATATCTAAAGCAGCACGGCTACGAAACAGTCTTTATCTGGGTGCAGACTGATCCTCGCACTGCGCTGACGCGCTCGCTCAAACAGGCTAAACATTCAAAAGAAGAGCATGAACGCCTCACGGAACGTTTTAGCCCGCCGCACGAGACCGAGAAGCCAGTCGTCATTAGTGGCAAACATACCTATGCCACCCAAGTCCGAAGCGTCCTCAAACGTCTGTCTGGCCCACGTGCCGAGATCTCAACCCATAGCACACCGCCGGTACGCTCCCTACGCGACGTACGACGAACGAGGTAGCAGAAAAGTCCATGCCAATACTCACAGATAAAGAGTTTGGTGCGATTACAATCCGACGGAGTGTCAAAGCCCAGTCTGTGCGTATGCGCGTGGCACCCGATGGCACGCTGCGTATTTCTGCACCACTCTACACCCCGATTCTCTACGTGCGTCGGCTCATCCACACTTCGCGCGCCCAGCTGCGCACACTGCTGGAGCAACATCAGGTGAGTGCCGTGGCGCTGAGTGACGGCATGCAAATTGGTAAAAGCCATAGTTTGATCGTCCGCCAGGACGACAGGCTTCAGGTACAGCGTCATGGTCAGCGCATCACTGTGTCGTTGCCACCCGGCAAGACGTTGGAGGACGTTTCGACGACGACAGCTGTACGCGAAGCGATCATCGCCGCACTGCGCGTTGAGGCAAAGAGCTATTTGCCCAAGCGCCTGGCGTATTTGGCTGAACAACGCGGCTTTTCGTACGCAAAGGTACGATTTTCACACGCCAGTAGCCGCTGGGGAAGCTGCAGCAGCAATGGCACGATTAGTCTGAATATTGCTCTCATGAAACTGCCGTTTGAGCTGATTGACTATGTGCTGATCCACGAGCTGGCGCACACCAAACAGATGAACCACAGTTCTGACTTTTGGGAACTGGTCGGCCAGGGTGATCCCGACTACAAACAGCACCGAACTATACTGAAGTCCCAGACGCCGTCTCTATAGGCGCAGACTAAAAAACAAGGTATAATGACACTACTATGGAGTTTGGTGGGATAACGACAAGCAAGAAATCGCAACAGATTATGCGACTCAGTGGATTAATAATCCCTGTTGTTTTTACCCTCTACGGCCTACTGGTCATGTACAAAGTAGTGCCGTCAACTTTTTACACCTCAGATACGATATTCTTCAGTTTAATGACCGGCTGGCTGCTGCTCGGCACTTTCCAATACCTATTCTATACAAAGACCCTTCGCGGGGCAGCGTTCAGGGTTGCGTCGTACCATATCTTCGGCGGTGCCTACCTATTACTCATCTCGGGTTTCACCATGCCGTTCATCGGCTGCTGGGTTCTACTGCTGCTGGCAAGCTATGCCTATTTCTCCGACAACGGTACTCGGTTTAATCTGCTCGTCTTTATCGCTATCGCTGCGGCCGATATCATCATGCATCCAGAGATTCCATCGGTGCTTGTTAATGACATTATGGCGGTATTGTCGGTCATTATCGTGGGTATCGCCACCATCGCACTCACCAAAGCGCAGCAAACCGACAGCGCTACGCTGGAAAAGAGCAAGAAGCAAGAAGTCCTGCAGCGCGACAGCATCATCACTCTGGTAAATAACCTGGCCGACGCTGTACTGAGCACCGATCGTAATGGAGTCATCAAGATCTATAACGCCGCTAGCCTGGGGCTGCTTGATACCAACGAGAGCCTGGCCGGCAAACAGGTCGATGACGTCATGACCCTGTATAACGAAGACGACAAGGTAGTGCGCTTTACGGAACTTTTGAAAAATTCACGCGGTGTCAGTATCAACGACACACTAACGATGACCATTGGTGGCGAGGAAGTCCGCCTGGAGCTTACTTATTCACCAATTCGCAGTAGTTTTAGTCGCTCTAAAAAAGCCAACTCGACCGATGGCTACATCATTATTTTGCGCGACATCACCAAGGCCAAGAGCCTCGAGGAAGAGCGCGATGAGTTTATTAGCGTCGTCAGCCACGAACTGCGCACCCCGATCACTATTGCCGAGGGCACCATCAGTAATGCCCAGATGATGTTTGAACGTGACGATATTCATGACGACCTACTACGTGAGGGTCTGGAGACGGCGCACGAACAAGTCGTCTTCCTAGCCAAGATGGTCAACGACCTCAGTACCTTGTCGCGCGCTGAACGCGGTGTGGCAGATGCCGCCGAGGACATCGACGTCAAAGAGCTAGTCGAAGGGCTCTACAACGAATACGCACCAGAAGCCAAGAAAAAGGGCCTCAAGCTCGATCTTGATGCGACCGCCAAGCTCGGCACCGTCACCGCCAGCCGCCTGTACCTGCATGAACTACTGCAAAACTTTATCACCAACGCTATAAAGTACACCAAAGAGGGCAATGTAACACTATCGGTCTCAACTAAGGGTCAAGTCGTTCATTTCCTAGTGAAAGACACCGGTATCGGTATCAGCAAAGCCGACCAAGACAAGATTTTTAAGAAGTTCTATCGCTCAGAAGATTACCGCACACGCGAAACAGGGGGGACTGGCCTGGGGTTGTACGTCGCCACCAAACTTGCCAAGAAACTGGGCTGTACGATCGAAATGACCAGTCGGCTGAACCACGGCTCAAGCTTTGGCATTCGTTTGCCACTCAAGAAGTGATTGATAGCTGCCTAACCCAAGTCGCGAGTGCCTCATGAAACGAGGCTAAAGCGACTGCAGCCCTAGAAATTACATCGCTAATTCGTGAATTTCTAGGCGCGTAAGGGCCTCGTGAATGAGGTACTGGGGACTTGGGTTGCTTAGCGTTGACTGTTTTTAATAGGACGAGCTTTCCAGGTAACCGAGCCGCGGGCATAGCTCAGAACACTGACGAGCACCAACACGGCTTCTTGTAGAACGACGTAGGGCCAATGGACGGCACCGAGCCACCAACCATAGCGCCAAGCTACTTTAAAGAAGCGTAGCGACAGCAGGGTAGCGAGAAGCAGTACTGCAACCGATAGGTAAACCCCTGCCGCGAAGCTAGAGAGCAGGAAGATAACAAAGCCACCGATCGGCGCGATGACACAGAGGAACAGCAGGGTAGCTGCGAAGATTGCCATCATACTGCTACCAAACAGTGGTCGAAGCAAGCGAGTGCTCGTCTCTACCTGCGAACTCCACTTCTTTTCATAACTAACGCCTAGCTCTTTGGTACTAATAATAAGCTGTTTGCCACTCGTCGCGCCGAGCTCGTGAGCGATAGCGATTTCCGGCTGGGTGTGGTCTTTGTAGCGCTCGAAGCCACCGAGACCGAGCAGTTTCTGCCTTGAAACTAACCAAGTAGCGGCACTAACGGCTGGATTCTTCGTGCTCCCCGTGAGTAACACCCAGAAATAGCGTAGCGTTCCTAGAAAGATGCTGGCACGCAGACCGTCTTCACGCTGCGGCATGACCGAAATGAGCGGCAGGTCGCTGGCTACCAGCTGCGAGGCGATGCGCGTAATGCTGTGCGGTTTCAAAGTCGTGTCCACATCGAGAAATAGAATATAACGGCCGCTAGCCTCTTCTAGCAGGCCCTGGAGGGCATTATTCTTTCCCAGCCAGCCATCGGGCAGAGCGCGGCCATCAACGAAGCGCACGCCGGCATGGGCAAAGGACTTTATCAGCACCGAGGTATCATCAACCGAACTGTCGTCGAGCACAATAATTTCGAGCTTCGGGTATTCGCTAGCGATAACCCGTTCCAGACATTCCGTCATGGCATGCATCTCGTTGCGAGCCGGTATACAGACGCTGACGGTTGGCAGTTCCACATCAGCTGCGACTGGTCGGTATTTATGACGGCTGAGAGCGCCCTCAAGCCGTATGAAAGTGAAAAGAATAACGAGACCGGCGGCAGCTATAAGGCCTAAAAGAAGCACAGTAAACATCACCTTTATCATAGCATGCTTGACGGGGTGGTCACTAGTGATATATACTGGCATTGACAGTTTGCAGTAAAAGCAAACTTTTTTAATTGGAGACGCTCGCAGTGGCAGCAAAGAAAGATTCATCAAGTACCGTTACACGCATCAAAGCAAGTAGTGATACGTCCTCAAAAAAGACGAAGAAGACCGCCGAACCGAAAGTTTCAGCACCAACTTCATCACGATCGACGTTCATTGTGCTGCGTCCTTTCGTCGCTATGGGCCGCTACCTCAAGGGTGCTTGGGTGGAACTTCGTCAAGTTCGCTGGCCAACCCGCGGCGCCACCTGGAGCCTGACCGGTGCAGTGCTACTCTTTACCGGATTCTTCGTGGTAATGGTGCTCCTGCTCGACGCTGGATTTAAGTTTTTATTTGAAAAGATATTAGGATAAAGGAACAAAGAGAGATTATGTCAAAAAACCGATACGATTCATCCAGGCAATGGTACGCCATTCACACTTACAGCGGCTACGAAGAAAAAGTTGCCGACAGCATTCGTCAGCGTATTAACGCCGTCGACATGGCCGACAAGATTTTCGACGTCATGGTGCCAAAGGAAAAGCAGATCCAGATCAAGAATGGTAAGCGAAAAGTTGTCGAAGCTAAGATTTTCCAAGGCTACGCGCTGGTAGAAATGAAACTGACTGACGAAACTTGGTACATTGTCCGTAACACGCCTGGCGTGACTGGCTTTGTTGGTAGCGGCACCGAGCCTACGCCAGTATCTGACTCAGAAATCGCTAAGATCAAGAAGCGCAAGGGCGTTGAAGATCCTAAGCACCAGATCGACTTCCGTGAAGGCGAAGTAGTTTCTATCACCGACGGTCCATTCAAAGGCTTCGACGGTGCTATCTCAGAGATCGACACCCAAAAGGGCAAGATCAAGGTCATGGTCAGCATGTTTGGCCGCGATACACCTGTCGAACTCGACGCACTCCAAGTTAAGAAAGTTTAGATTCGCACTCGCGGATTAGAGAAATTACGCTGCGGCTTTTTTGAATGGTTGCAAAGTTGGCTTGCGCCTGCCAGGTAACGCATACACAGGCGCGAGATCATCTCTGGTGTAGTCATTATTCTTCGCAATATATAGATCACCAAAAGCATTAATTCGCATCGCCTTGGCATCAATCACATGATCGTTTGCAAGTGTCGCATGAGTGCCACTTCTGTGAGTGCGTATGTAGACATTCGGGTGCTCAGCGTATAATCTCTTGAGTACGTCAGGCTTGGTAAATAAGTCATTTTTGAACGTTGAGTAGAACATGGCGGCATCTTCTGGTACCCATTCAGCAAACACGCCAAATTCACCGCTAAAGAGAGCCGGGCCGACACCGATAAGATTGCTTGTAATAAAGTTGGGGTTCAGTGCGACCGTGCCAAGCCGTCGCTTCATAGCTTGTTGACCAAGTATTTCAGCTCCCAGTATCAAGCCGCCGACTGCCTCATATCCCAGCCATGCCGCTAAGCGAAGTGAGTCTTCCTTGTTTGTGAAAAGGCGTTCTGGTACACATGGTGCAGTCGTATCACTATATAAAATATTGTTCTCATATTCGTTTGCGTAAGGATATTGGGCGGGTGCAAGCATTGATCCTCGCGACTCCCCAGTCGTAATCATATTTGATGATAAACCATACTTACCGCGTATGTATGCACTGATAGCCTGAGAACTCTGAGCACTTTTAGCCAGAGATATACCAGTGGCGTTCATCGCTGTCTTGCCAAGTCGTAGTAGCTCCCAGGGGTAGGGGTGTTTATTGGTGCTATGCTCAGCACCCACCACCACTACATCAAGACCAGTCAGGCTGGCGAGACGCGAAGCGACGTAATCATTATGGCCAGTTATTGGCGTCATCCAGGCCGTATCGATATGAATATACATGTCTGAGTCAGAGCGACGTTCATCATCCAATCTGTAATAGCGTGCCGCTCGGTCTATCCCATCCGGTGTTTGTATGCGCAGTCCGTAGTATTCACCAATATCCTCGACGTTATGGTCGATGATCCGCCCTGGTTTCAGTTCGGTTACATCCTTGTCCTCAAAGCCGACATCAAAAAACGGCACATCAATGTGCCGTCCATTACCAATCTCTACTGTTCGCATCATGCCGCCGCCACGCGCCCAGAGTGTTTCAGGGCTAGGTGCAACGAGGTTATGGACGGGCTTCAGTAGGTTCGGCATATCTATCTCTCTTTTGATCTTTGATGTAATCATATGCTTTTTAAATCCAGTCTGCAAGCACTTTTTTCTGCTAACTATCCCCCCAGATCGAGAAAAGCGTACAATAGGCACAGGAGGGAGAATAGACTAATGGACGACCACACCTTGCGACGCATAGCGAGTGCACTTGAAGACATAGCTCACCAACTTCGAATTATTGCTGGAAAATAGTTGCGAGTTTGATCTGGCCTTACAAATGCTTTTATTAGCCTCGTAACGCCTTCTCATTTAGTGCTGATATGCCGTTAGCTTTATGTCTATATGCGTTATATGGAAAGTATTATCGCTTCTTATGCCGATCATGCGGTGATTCATACTATTGAAACGCATGACGTACAACTTGTCGACATCTCTGGTCACTATGGACGGCATAGGCGTATTAAATCGACTAACTGGGACTAGCTCGAATCCAGCACCACTTACATGATAGCCAGTAAATAGATCGTTCCATGTTTTATGAGTCATGACTAAAAGTTTGTCCACAAAGTGAGCTTTTTCTTCAGTGCCACACTCGGATAACGAGTACCCACCCGTAAGGTGCTTGAAGCAAAAAATTGGATAGTCATCTATCTTGACATCGTATGAACTGGTCAACTTAACCTGACTATTACCCCGATAAGCCGAAGGACTTTTGATCTTCTTCAGAGTCTTTTTTCTATCGCCATGCTTGTCACTCATAGATGACTAAGCCTGTTGCAATTGGGTTTTGAAGTAAGCCTTAATCTTCTCATCTGAAATAATTTCACCCCTATCGGTAGTTACCCAGGGAGATTCACTGTGGGTCATGTCGCGTAACTTCCACGCAGAAAATTGCCCGTACACCTTGTTAACTTCGGCGATTAGGCTTTCTTGCTCGGGTGTAATACTTTCGTTTATTGGCTCTTCGATGGTTACTTGTGAAGCTCGAAAATCTTTCAGCTTATCGTATAGGCTGACTACAACTGGACCATGTTCCCATGCTACAAATTTTTCATCAAATAATGGCTTATTATAGAGAGCTAAGTGGAAACCCTGGACGTAGTAGGCGAGCTTCTGGAGCTTTAGATTCGTTAATACATCACCGCTTTCCTTATCAGTCATGCGGAGTAATACATTTGCCACATCGTATGCAGTAATATTATTCATAGTTGTCCCACTACTCTTGCAGTTTTTTATGTTTGTTGCAAGCATAAGCTTGCACATATAGTATAGCATAAGCGTCTTTTCAATATTTTAACCTTAGTCCTACTCCCTAGTTTGTTTTGTTGATCTTACTCGGAGAGGATAGCTACCTTTTCCTGCCTTGATAAATACCTCTAAATACGCTACAATATTCTAGTTACGCACTCGGTAATAAGTACTGAGTACAAAGGAAAACTTCATGGCAAAGAAAATCATTGGAAACATCAAATTCCGCGTGCCTGCTGGCCGCGCGACAGCCGGGCCACCAGTTGGTTCAACCCTAGGTCAATGGGGCCTCAACATGATGGATTTTATTAATCCATTCAACGACGCTACCAAAGACATGATGGGCAAGGACGTCATCGTTCACCTTCAGGTGTTCGAAGACCGTACCTTCACCTGGAAATCACTAGGACAACCAGTTGACGACCTCATTCGTGAGAAAGTTGGCATCAAAAAGGGTAGTGGCAAGCCACACACCGACAAAGTTGGTAAAATCACTCGTGCACAACTAGAAGAGATTGCCGAGATCAAGATGCAGCACCTCAATGCAATTGATATGGACGGAGCCGTCAAGGTCATCGCCGGAACCGCTCGCTCAATGGGCGTCGAAGTCGAAGGCTAAACAGAGCCACTTTGCATTTAAATACACCGCCGTAACGGCGGTGTATTTTATTAGCTAGAACTTCTTGCGAATATGAGAATAGCTGTAATCCCAGTCGGCGTTGGCTTTCTTGTGAGGATTAAAGATGTTTTGTGGGTCAAAGATATGTTTGGTCTCACGGAAGATATCGAGCATCGGTCGGCCATACATTTTTTCCAGCCATGGCCCGCGCACCAGGCCGTCGTTGTGCTCGCCACTGAGGCTACCGTGGTATTTCAGGACTAATTCGTTGACTTCCTTCATAGCTGGCAGCAGTTTCTTGCGCTCAGACTCGCGCTCGATGTTCATCAGCGGGATAATGTGGAAGTTACCGTCACCCATATGCCCAGCTATTGTGGCAAATAGTTTGTATTTCTTGATAACCTTGCGAATCCGCGGCAGAAACTCTGGCAAGTACTCTGGGCTTACTATCAGATCATCGATAAACGGCGCCGTGTGCTTGTCTTTCACCTTGCTTCGTAGCAGTTGGAAGCTATAGCGGCGCATAATCCAGAATTTCTCGCTCTTTGCCTCGGTCGCGTCTTCTTCAAACCCGTTGATCTCGTAGCGGGCTTTGACGTGTCCTAGCTCTCGATGCAGCTTGTGGATCTTCTGCCGCACTTCTACCTCAGTATTGCCGGTGAATTCCACCATCAGGATGAGCTTTGGAATACCGCGCAGCAGCTGGAGGCCGTCAGGAATGAGGGTGAGGAGCAGGTGAATAAAGCGGACTGGGCCGAGTAGTTTCAGGAAACTCGGCATAAACCGAATACTGAGCCAGAGTGTTGAGTCGTCGAAACTCTCAAATGTGGCTGGCTTGTGCTTCATGACAACTTTTATTAAATCTCCAAGGTCTTCAATATCTCGCATAAACAGTACCAGGAGGCCAGAATGTTTTGGCCTTGGCACCAGTTTGAAGGTTGCTTCAGTCGTAAAGCCAAGTGTACCCTGGGCGCCAATAATTACCTGAGTGAGATCGAAGATGCCGGTTTCTCTATTCCAAACGTTCCATAGGTGATAGCCGGTCGAATCTTTGCTGACATTTGGCCGGGCAGCTTTGATCTGGTCATAGTTCGTTTCAAGCAGATGGAACATGTCGCGGTACACCTGGCCCTCGAAATCATCTTGGGCCATCTTGGCATGGAGCTCTTCGCGGTCGAGTGGTTTGACGACGCGCTCAATGCCGTCAGCGAAGACAAATTTAAGCGCTGGCACGTATTTGTCGGTCTTACCAAACTCTAACGACTTCTCGCCACCACTGTTGTTGTTGACCATACCGCCCATGGTGCACATATCTTTACTGGCCGGGTAGCTGGGTAGTAGATAGTCACCAGTCTTTTTGTCGAAGTCTCGGAAAAATGTGCCAGGCTGCGATACTGCGCGATCTTTTTTGACAGAGACGATCTTATTGAGATGACGATTGAAATCGACAATGATCGAATCGTTAATGGCAGCACCGCTCATGTCGGTGCCAGCGCTCCGGGCAGTCAGTGATAGGTCGCGGTGCTTGCGCTTGCTGTCAGCCACGAGTTTGACCGCTATCGACACATCTTTGGCAGTTTTTGGGGCAATAACGAGCTTTGGCACGATTTCAAACATCGAGGCATCGTGCGAGAACAGTTCCAACTTCTCGGCCGAGTCGTCGATATCCCCGCTAAATCCACGCGTTTTTAGACCAGTTTTTATTTCATCCATTAGCACTAGCATAATACGAGAGGCGGTTAAGAAGCAACTCTTGACCAGCTTTGGAGTCTAGACTATACTACACCATAATTATGACATATGAGCATTTTCCTGGTTGGCAACATGACACCTTCGATCCGCAGCCAAATCCTGCGCGACGAGCCTTGGATGCCATGAGGGAGAAAGGGCAGCAGCTTGACGCCGCAAAGAGGGAGTTTCGCATAGCTAAAAAGGAAGGCATCCCCGCTGATATCCAGGCTCATCGCCAAACTGTCTGCGGACTGTTACTCGAGCTCGGCGACGACCTTAACTTTTTCGAGGTACAGTATGGCAGCGAAACGTTTGACGATACTGATGCCCATCTAATAGTTCAGAATTTACACTTAGTTATCCAGGATGGCCTTAGCGAACTTGGTATGGTATAATAACCCTTATAACAATCAATGTTGGGAGGCCTAAATAGCCGTTTGTACCACAGAAAGGGTTTACACCTATGGCAAAGAAAGCCGATCTGCTCACGCAGGCAAAAGACCTTGGTCTTAAACTAACCGAGAAAAACACAATCGCCGAGATTGAAGCGGCTATTTCTGGCGCGACCACTCCAGAAGTAAGTGTCACCGAAGCAGCTCCTGCCGAGAAGCCAGTTGCAAAAGCCGGCAAGCGCAGCGAGAAATCTATCAAAGAAGCAGCCGAAAAAGCTGAAAAGGAAGCACGCAAAGAAGCTGGCGATACTTCAGCCACCGATCCTGAAGCCGAAGCTGCAAAGAAAAAGGGCCCACGCCCAGTAACTCGTCCGGTTATCGAACGACGCGGCAAAAGCTACCGCAAACTGGCAGAGCAAGTTGAAAAAGACAAGGTTTACAGCCTAACCGAAGCCCTTGAACTTGCCGTCAAAACGAACCCAACAAAGTTTGATGCATCTGTTGAAGTCCATGTCCGTCTGGGCGTTGACCCACGTCAAGCCGACCAGAACATCCGTGCGACCGTATCACTACCCAATGGTACTGGTAAAACAGTTCGTGTTGCCGTTTTCGCCCCAGAAAGCGACCATGCTGCTGCGAAAAAAGCCGGTGCAGATGTGATTGGCGACGAAGCCTTCATCAAACAGCTCGACAAAGAAGTTATCGATTTCGATATTCTCGTAGCAACACCGCAATACATGCCAAAGCTTGGTAAGTACGCTCGTCTGCTTGGCCCTCGTGGTCTCATGCCGAACCCTAAGAGCGGTACTGTGGCGACTGACGTAGCGAAAGCCGTTTCAGAAGCTAAAGCTGGTAAGGTAGAATACCGCGTCGACAAGCAAGCGATCGTCCACCTGGCAGTTGGCAAGGTTAGCTTTGGTGCTAACAAACTAGAAGAGAACGCCCGCAGCTTCTTCGACAGCCTACAGAGCCAAAAACCATCAAGTATTAAAGGTAGCTACGTCAAATCGACAAGCATTAGTACGACCATGGGCCCTGGCATCAAGGTAGAGAACGTCGTTAGCTAAAGACATCTCTTATTTGCCAAAAAATACTCGCCATGTTCGGCGAGTATTTTTGTTATACTATAAGCAGACGAAGAGGGGATGACTATGAAACAGTACTTAGACTTGCTACGAGACATCAAAGAGAATGGGGAAGAGAAGGGCGATCGCACCGGTACCGGTACTAAAAGTGTGTTCGGTCGTCAGGTGAGATATGATTTAGCGGATGGTTTTCCTGCCGTTACTACAAAGAAGCTTTATTTCAATAGTGTCGTTCATGAATTACTGTGGTTTTTAAAAGGAACAGGTAATATTGAATATCTCGCTCAAAATAATGTTCATATCTGGGATGAGTGGCCTTACAAGGCTTATCTTCAGAAGAATGGACATGAAGTTCCAAACTCATCTACTGATGAATGGCGAGCCGGACTCAAAGACTTCATTGGGAAGATCGCAACCGACCATGCTTTTGCCGAACAATGGGGCGACCTGGGACCCGTCTACGGAGTGCAGTGGCGCAAATGGCCAGATGGCAAAGGTGGTGAAATAGACCAAATAGCCAACTCAATCGAAACAATTAAAACCAATCCGAATTCACGGCGCAATATTGTTAGTGCCTGGAATGTAGCTGAAATCGATGAAATCGTCGAGATCGGCGGTTTGCCACCTTGCCACAATATGTTTCAATTCAATGTGCGCGACGACAAATTAGATCTGCAGCTCTACCAACGTAGCGCCGACACATTCCTGGGAGTTCCGTTTAACATTGCCTCTTATGCGCTGCTACTGAGCATGGTTGCCCAGGTGACCGACAAGCAGCCAGGGGAATTTGTCCACGTCCTGGCTGACACGCACCTATACCTCAACCACCTCGAACAAGTGGATGAGCAACTGAGTCGTGAGCCGCGCGCGCTACCGACGCTCTGGATTAATCCTGACATTAAGAGCATCGATGATTTCACCTTTGATGATATACGGCTCGAGGATTACGATCCATACCCTCCAATTAAAGCTCCTATCGCAGTCTGAGCTAAGAGTTCAGGCTGTAAATACAGTAGTGACCTGACCCAAAAATATTATTTGAGAACAGGGTTAGCCCGATGTTTGGGCAGGCATCTGTGCCTAGTTGAAATACATACATACGCCAATAGGTAGCGCCGTCGGTGTTATAGAGAAGACCTCGACGAGGGGTATTGGCCGTGCCTGCACCAACGTCTGTTGTATCTGGTTCGGGGTAGTTTGATATAAAGGGTGACATAGTACTTAAGAACGTTGGCTTTACCGTCCAGGCAACGCTATCCCAGCACTGACCACCGCTACCGACATACGTCGTCGTATCGCCCAGGCATGAATACATGGTTGGCCACGAATCCCATTGAGCATTGTAGAGCTTCAGTGCTTTAGTCCACGCTGTTGCGGCACTGACAGTTTTTGCGTTTTTTGCCCGTGTTTGAATGCCATTGTAGGCAACTATAGCAATCGTCGCCAGAATCCCGATTACCACAATCACAATAAGAAGTTCAACGATGGTAAACCCACGCTTTTTTATCATAAGAGCATAATATCACGCTCATGGTTATAGAGACAAATTAGCGCCGCGCGTAAGTCACCCAATCAAAAGCGTATTTATTACTCTCGTCACGCTCGTGATGCTCCCGAGAAGTTTCTTGCCACGCCTCTTTACTAATCTCAGGAAAGAAAATCTCGGCCTGAGGGAAAGTAGCATCAACTTCAGTCGCAAGAACTTCATCAACGCTATCAATAGCTAATTCATAAACCTGTCCGCCACCGATAACATAGACGTCTTTTGTCGACGCAGCTGCATATGCCTCGCCAAAACTTGACACGACCGTCACGCCATCTATCTCACCTGGGGTCCGGCTAATCACAATGTTGTGACGGTTTGCGAGTGGCTTGCCGATTGATTCATATGTTTTGCGTCCCATAATAACCGTGCTGCCCATCGTAGCATCGCGAAAATGACGCAAATCCGCCGGCAAATCACGCAGCCATAAGAGGTCATTTGAAGCACCTATCCCTCGGTTTTTGTCATACGCCACAATGATTCGTTTCATTGCCTTATAGTACCAAAACATTGTCTCGTGGTACAATCGAGAAGACAAAAGAGGGAAGTGAAAAGGAAGATTATTACCTATGGGTGTATACAGTAACAGGCAAATCAAAGCAGCCGTAGCAAGTGGACATATTGTGTTTCACCCATACCGCGAAGAGCATATTGCTGGAAGTAGTGTTGACGTCACGCTCGGACATTATTTCTACAAACAAGAATACCAACCTGAAGCATCTGGCGTATATAACCCTTTTGACAAGGCGGATGTTGCTCGATATTTCAAAGGACCCCTCGAAGCCATGCCGCACAAGGAATGGTGCAAAAAATATGGCTACGAATTGTTCGATAACATTCCGGAAGATCATCCAATTATCGTGCTTCGGCCAGGAGAACGAATTCTTGGACATACGCATGAATTTATCGGTATTAAGGCGCCCGGAACCAGCACAATGCAAGCCCGCAGCACTTGGGGCCGTAATGGTGTGGCCGTCTGCCTAGACGCAGGTTGGGGCGACCCAGGCTACATCAACCGTTGGACAATGGAAATATATAACATGAACCAGCACGAGAGTGTTGTCCTGCCAGTCGGTGAGCGTATCGCCCAACTCGTGTTTTACGAAACAGGTCCTGTCGATCAAGAGTACAAAAAGCTGAGTGGCAAGTATCAGAGTGCAAATAGTGATCACATCGATGACATTATTGCCAGTTGGTCTCCGGAGCAAATGCTCCCACGCGCCTACAAGGATACTCGCAAAGTTGCACCGCCGATCGAAGGTCTTAGCAAGGGCGTTAAGTAGTGAAGACGGGCAAATACATCGTCATTGAGGGCAATGACGGCACAGGGAAGTCAACGCAAGTAGAAAAGATTCGAGAGCTACTGGAAAACGAGGGTATTGAGTCGATTGAGTTTCATGAGCCAGCTGGTTCGCCTATGGCTGATGCCATACGCACAATACTAAAGGACGGATCGCTAGAGAGAAGTGGTGAGACGAACCTACTACTATTTACAGCTGCACGTCATGAGATATGGCGCCGCGCACAGCAAGAACTCGCACTCGGCAAATGGGTAGTAGCAGCCCGCAATTACTACTCTACCGTTGCTTATCAGGGCTATGGCGAAGGTCTGTCACTCGACCTCATTGCCGAAACCATGCGTACATTCACTGGTGAGCGGTATCTAAATCCAGACTTCGCAGCAATACTGCATATCGACAGATCTGTTCGCGAAAGCCGCATTGCCAATCGTGGAGAGCTTGAGAAGCCAGATGCTTTCGAATCACGCAACATCGACTTTCAAACAAAAGTAACCAATGGCTACCTTGAGATTGCAAAGGACAAGGGATTACCTGTCGTGGATGCATCACAATCCGTTGAAGACGTCACCCGCGAATTGTGGACCCGTATTCAACCGCTTCTGCTTTAGATTGTGCTGTCGTGACGGTCAAGTGCGAAGTAAAGCGAGGTTACCGGCAATACGGTCGTCGATGCTTCTCGCAGTTTCGCATCGTGAACAAATGGCTCAACGATCTCTTCACCAAACTGCTGGCTCCAGGCTTTTCGGCGAGCCTTATGTTTTGACATACCGTTAGTTAATACATCGATGAGTGCATCTTTTGAAAGATCGATCGGATTGATCAGGAATCCTGAGCGACGCACCAACTCAAACTTTTCGCCCTTGCTGCCGCTGACGTCGGCAACGGCGCGCTTGCGGATCGCAAGAATGGAAAGAGGGGACTTCGTGGTGTCGTTTAGATTTACGAGCCGTATGCCGTAATTTATTTTGGCATCAGCCTCATCATGAATGTGCTCTAAGGTGATACCGGCTGCCGCAAGTGTCCGGGAACCTTTCAGGCGACGTATCTGCTCGTCAAGCTCGTGCGCTCTTGTCCAGTCACCCAATTGCTCGACGTAGGCAATCTCGCCAGACACACCTTTTGTTGCGCTCTTCCAATACGACTCTGCGGTTAGTTCACTTAAACCTGCCGCTCGGTTGTCGAAGTCTACGAGGGCACTCTCGGCAAGATCACCCGAAGCGCCAGTAACGATATGTTCGTCCTCGGCCATTGCGATCATATGACGATAGCGTGTGTGATGGGCACGGCGACGTTCTTCCTCGTTGACTGTAAGATTAACGATGCGCTGACCTATCTCAACTGCATGCTTTGTCTTGCCAAGTTGCCGAGCAGCCACAGCAATCGCTTCACGAGTATATGACGCATGAAGGCGAGAGTATTTCACCGTCTTGCCAATCTGGGCATCTAAGTCTGAGTGGGATATTTGCGGAAATGCATCAATTGAATTCATCAATAGTATATTATAGCACAATTGCATGCTTATTTCAATATCAGCGTATTAACTCACCACCTTTGCAACATAAAAGGCAGGCGTCCTAAACTGTAAGAGTCAAACCTAAACAGAAAAGGAGCCTACCTATGGCTTATTCTACCAACCCAAACCTGCCTGGCGCTAGA
>Ga0172379_10002066_pt1 | contig 37069 bp, 51 predicted proteins | sample GrowelOW334metaG_FD_119756 | JGI IMG/M metagenome (GOLD analysis project Ga0172379, IMG submission 119756) | Groundwater microbial communities from an aquifer near a municipal landfill in Southern Ontario, Canada - Groundwater well OW334 metaG | ecosystem: Environmental > Aquatic > Deep... | reverse complement strand
CCGATAGCTATCGGCAAGGAGGGATTAGTTAATGGACAATGCGATTGGGACACTTTAAAAAGGAGGATAGATTGGAAGGTTTTTAGTGAATCCTCCCCAACCCTCCTTAAAAAGGAGGGAGTAGGTCAGCACAATTTTTAAAAAGCAGAATGAACCAGCTAACTATGGAAAACAAATGATGAAAACACCTCTGCACAGTCCCTCCCTTTAAAAAAGGGAGGTTAGGAGGGATTAACTAAAGGAATCTATCTATAGAATGCTTTTAGGACTCCGTGAAAAGGGGAATATAATTTAGAGGATATACTAGTGAATCCTCCCCAACCCTCCTTAAAAAGGAGGGAGTAGGTCAGTACCATTATTAAAAAGCAGAATGAACCAGCTAACAATGGAAAACAAATGATGAAAACCCCTCTGCACTGTCCCTCCCTTATTTAAAGTGAGGCTAGGTGGGATTAGTTAATGGAATCTATCCATAGAATGCTTTTAGGACTCCGTGAAAAGGGGAATATAATTTGGAGGATATACTAGTGAATCCTCCCTAACCCTCCTTAAAAAGGAGGGAGTAGGTCAGCACAATTTTTAAAAAGCAGAATGAACCAGCTAACTATGGAAAACAAATGATGAAAACCCCTCTGCACTGTCCCTCCCTTTAAAAAAGGGAGGTTAGGAGGGATTAGCTAAAGGAATCTATCCATAGAATGCTTTTAGGACTCCGTGAAAAGGGGAATATAATTTGGAGGATATACTAGTGAATCCTCCCCAACCCTCCTTAAAAAGGAGGGAGTAGGTCAGCACAATTTTTAAAAAGCAGAATGAACCAGCTAACTATGGAAAACAAATGATGAAAACCCCTCTGCACAGTCCCTCCCTTTAAAAAAGAGTGCCGATAGCTATCGGCAAGGAGGGATTAGTTAATGCATAATGCGATTGGGACACTTTAAAAAGGAGGATAGATTGGAAGGTTTTTAGTGAATCCTCCCCAACCCTCCTTAAAAAGGAGGGAGTATTTCAGCACAATTTTTAAAAAGCAGAATGAACCAGCTAACAATGGAAAACAAATGATGAAAACACCTCTGCACTGTCCCTCCCTTTAAAAAAGGGTGCCGATAGCTATCGGCAAGGAGGGATTAGCTAACTTAACTCCTCTTCCGATAGCTATCGGCAAGGAGGGATTAATTTACCCAGACAATAAACCCCAAACCATGAAATATGCCGAAATAAAAGAATTTGCACGGAAACTCCGGAGGAATCAAACTCCTTCGGAAGAGCGGTTGTGGCATTTTATTCGGAAGAAACAGTTAAAAAACAAACAATTTCTGAGGCAACATCCCATAATTTACGATCGCAGTTACAATAATTTCTTTTGCTACATACCCGATTTTTATTGTCAGGAATGCAAACTGGCTGTTGAACTCGACGGTAAAATTCATTTGCAACAAAAGGAACGTGATTCAAACCGTGATGCCATTCTGGAAGGGATGGGCATAACCGTTCTGCGGTTTGACAATGAGGAATTGCATCATATAAAAATAGTTCTTAAAACTATTGAGGAACATTTGGAGTGATAGTTTTGTAAATAAACCCGATATGGCTTCATTTGAAATATACCAATCCAATATTAGCTTTTGAATGGAAGTTAACCCTGCAAAAAATAAATTTTTGCCCAATAAAAATTTGGCTAAATTGCTGACACAAGATGTATATTGGCTATGGAACAACTCGTAAATTTAGGTGTTATTAATGGCGTACTGCGTTTAACCGAAACGTTGTAGCCAATTAAACATTACATTACTGCACGACGCATAAATTGATAAATTATGAAGAAAGTATTATTGTTATTAGCAGAAGGATTTGAGGTGTTTGAAGCCAGTGTTTTTATTGATGTTATCGGTTGGAATCTTGTACATGGCGATTGTTCTACTCAACTATTTACGTGTGGATTGAGAAAAGAGATCAAAAGTTCATTTGACCAGAAATTTATAGTTGATTATTTGATAAATGATATTGAAATTAATGATTTTGACGCATTGGCAATTCCCGGAGGATTTGAGGTTTATGGATACTATAATGATGCTTACCATGACACATTTCTTGAGTTAATCCGTAGGTTCAGGGCGAATGATAAAATTATAGCTTCCATTTGTGTTGGCGCTTTACCATTAGGGAAAAGTGGCGTATTAAAAGGCAAAAAAGGGACAACTTATGATAGTGTTGTTAGACGGGAAGCATTAAAAGGATTTGGTGTAAATGTTATTAATCAACCTATTGTAATGGATGATAACATGATAACATCGTGGAATCCATATACTGCGATAAATGTAGCATTATTGCTGCTTGCGTCACTGACAACAAAGGAAAATTCTGACAACGTGCGTAAATTAATGGGATTTTGATACTTGTAAAAATAAAAAAATATGATTGCTAATACTCCACCGACTCCGTATTATGCTGTAATATTCACATCCACAAGGACTGATATTGATAATGGTTATGCCGATATGGCTCAAAGGATGATTGAATTAGCTAAGCAACAAGCTGGTTTTCTTGGTTTTGAGAGTGCCAGAGAAGATATTGGGATTACAGTTTCATATTGGAAAGACTTGGATTCAATAAAAATATGGAAGGATAACACAGAACATACCATTGCAAGAAATATGGGTCGGGAAATTTGGTACAAATCCTTTAAAACAAGGATTGCAAAAGTTGAGAAAGATTATGGATTTCAAAACATATAGAAGATATAAAAATTAACTGGCCATAGTGTATAGTGAATATGAGTTTACAGTATAAAAATGAAAGATTTGATAAACGATATCAGGGAATCACTTGAAGTATTTGCAGATGTTAAGCGGATTGAATTTGCCCAAATATCATATCCAACTAAAATGCACGTAATCGGGGTGACTGTTCCCAATTTGAAAATTGCACTCAAAGAATTGAGTAAACAGACAAAACCGTTTAAAAACCAAGAAAAATTAGATTTAATAAAGCAACTAATTAATGAGGATGTTTTTGAATTGCAACAAATTGCATTTGAGTATTTACAAACAGAGAAGAATCTGTATAAATGGCTGACGGAAGAATATATTGAAAGTATTGAGAAAAATTTAGACAATTGGTTGTCTGTCGATTATTTTGGAGCAATAGTGGTTGGTTGTGCTTGGAGAGAAAACCTGATTAGCACCAAAAAAGTAAAACACTATTTGAGTTCTGATAATTTTTGGATTAGGCGGATAGCTATTGTGGCAACTGTTTCATTAAATCAAAAAGCAAGAGGTGGACATGGTGATAGCAAAAGGACATTGGAAATTTGCCGATTGGTTGTTGACGACCACCAAGAAATGATAGTCAAAGCACTTTCGTGGGCATTACGTGAGTTGGCAAAAATTGATAAGGAACCGGTAATTGAATTCATTAGCGAATACAAAGACAGATTACACAAAAAAGTACTGAGAGAAGTGAATAATAAGTTGGAAACGGGATTAAAGAATTAACCCGGATTATTCTTTAATAATCCTGACGAATACACAATACTGCCGATATCTCATAATGCAGACCGTTGGCGCTAATAAAAAAACATCATATATTATGACAACTGAAAACCCTTTGAAAAATATTAACCCGCTTTATAACGACTTGGAAATTGTGAAAGAATTGGTGTACGATAAATGTGGCTTCTGCATAACAAACCTAAAACTGAACTCAGAGAGCGCAGAATATGGTGCTTGTTCTTTTGTACTTAATGGAATGTTAATTGAGTATAGAGTTTCTAAAATCACACCAACAAAAACAGGACAATTCGTAACAATTTGGAAAAGAAACCAGAATGGAATAACGGTTCCATTTGACCTTATGGACGACATTGATTTTGTAGTAATAAACAACCACTAAATAACAAAAGAGAATAGAAATGGAAATAATACAACAGTCTTTTGGGGAATATTTTATCACAACCGACAAAAGCAAAATGGACCTCGTGGCAATTCATGACTTTTTATCAAAACATTCAGGCTGGAGCAACAATATTCCTTTTAACAAGGTAAAAACTTCAATTGACAATTCGTTGAACTTTGGACTTTTCCACCTCGACAAACAAATTGGATTCGCAAGGGTAATATCTGACTTTTCGACAATTGCCTATTTAGGCGACATTTACATCTTGGATACCTATCGTGGGCAAGGCCTGTCGAAAAAATTAATGGATATAGTTATGAACCACCCAAACTTACAAGGTTTAAGACGTTGGATATTATTGACCTCTACTGCTGATTGGCTATATGAAAAATATGGCTTTACGAAAGTTCCAAAACCGGAAATTTATATGGAACTGTTTAATCCAACTGTTTATAAAAAATGAAAAGATGAAACAAATCGGAAAATTATCGGAAAACACAAACTACAGTGCCATAGACTTAGGGAATTTGAATGATTTGATGGATTACTCACTGATTCATCCTGTGAACAAAAAACTCATTGAAGGTAAGGTATTCTTAAAGGATGCCACTAAAGCAACGGGTACCGAAATTTCGTTTAATTCGCTTCCTCCGCATACGGAACAACCCTATTTCCATATTCACTGGAAAAACGAGGAAACGTACATAATTTTAAAAGGATTCGGCTATTTTCAAGTGGACGAAGATTGTTTTAACATAAAAGAAGGCAGCGTGATCCGGGTTGCCCCAAAAGGTAAACGGGGTATCTGTAATTCATCGGATGAAACAATGATTTATATGGTCATTCAGAGTAAAGAACATTCGCTGGAGGAACACACCACGGCAGATGGGGAAAGGCTTCCTGTTGAACCCAAATGGAGATAACAACAATACATCGGGCTACAGAACCGTGTGCAAACCACGTGGATTGTAGCCCATTTTAATTTTCATTTATAATAAAATGGGAAAGGTTTTAGAAAAGCTATACAACCATGAATTTCTTCCGGTATTCCAAAGGCGTCATCCCAACAATTTTACTAAAAACTTTTCGGAATGATTTTGGGTCAGAATAACCCGTTCGATCAATAATTTCGTTAATATTCTGATTCGTTTGTTCCAATTGTTTCTTGGCTGACTCGATGCGTACATTTTGTAAATATTCAATAGGGGGAATTCCGGTTGCCTGTTTAAATCGCCTGACAAAATTTCTTCTGCTCGAAGGAATATCCTTCATAATATCCTCCAATGATCCAATCTCATGAAACCGGGTTTCCATATTTTCCTGTACTTTTTTCACCAGATCATCATTATGGTTACGGCTGGGCACAAACGTGCCAAAATAACTTTGTTGGTACCGATCCATATCAATGGCAAAAATCTTGGCTATACGGATAACCATCTCATTTCCGCAGTATTTTTGGATAATCCGCAGTAACAAATGGAAGGTGGAAGTTGATCCTCCGCTGGTATATAACCTTCCGTCAATAGTTATCACATGATCGGGTTTTAAAACAACAGATGGAAAAGCAGCTGCAAACCGGCTAGTTGCATCCACATGCGTAGTGGCCATTCTTCCGTTGAGCAAACCCGAAGCGCCGAACAAAAAAGCGCCGGTACAAAAACTCGCAATTTCTGCACCCTCAAGGTATTGAGTCCTGATCCATGGAATAAATTCCTGATTCTTTAAAAGTGTGTCCGACATATTAGTTGTAGTAAATGAAGGAATCAGTACAATATCCGTTTTCCGGTCAGATTGTACCGAAAATATAGGGTAGCCATGAAACGTGGAACCTTCTGCTTTAATCTGTTCAGGAGTCCGCACTACATGAATACTGAAGGGTATTTCCTTATTATTTTCAGCAGATACACGGTTGGTTGTTTCAAATACATCTAAAATTGCAGCTATGCTCAACAGCTTATAATCTACGGGTATAATCAGTCCTAAATTTTTCATTTTCCTGTTTTCTTGCAAATTTAAGACTTTTTTATCTCTTTTGTCTCAAATGCCCCGAAATTTGACCTTTTTTCAATATTATTTTATGCAAAGTATCCGAACTTTGCATAATAACAAATTTATATTAAAGTAAAAGTCAATTTTATGATATATAGAGCCATACAATAAGTGATAAACAAGAAATATATATTTGAAACAACAATTTTATTTAAAATCAAAGGAGGAAAATTATTATGAAGAAAATGAGTCCAGTAGTACATTTTGAAATGCCAGCAGAAGATAGAAAACGGATGGCTGATTTTTATACCCATGTGTTTGGATGGAAAGCGCAGATGCTTGGCCCTGAAATGGGAAATTATGTGGTTGTATCCACCACGGATGTTGACCAAAATGGAAGGCCAAAGGATGCGGGAATGATAAATGGCGGTTTTTATCAGAAAAACGAAGATTCAGCTCCACATCCTTCTGTAGTTATTGGGGTTGATGACATTAAAGAATCCATGAAGGATATTGTGAAGGCAGGTGGCAAATTGCTTGGTGAGCCAATGGAGATTCCGGGAATAGGAATATATATTTCGTTTATTGACACTGAGAACAATCGGGTTGGCCTACTTCAACCTTTAATGAATGGAAATAAATAAGATTGGCAATCATTTTATCTTGTCAATTCAGAAAAATTATCAATAAAAAAACGAAAACCAAGAAAGCAAAATCTAATGATGACAAAAAAAGAAATAGCCAATGATTTTCTGAAAATGCTCACATCACAACAAGTAGATGCGGCTTTTGAAAAATATGTCCATACCGGGTTCATACACCACAATATGCACTTTGCAGGCGACAGAAATTCTTTTTACGAAGCCATCAAATCGGGTATGAAAAATGTAAAAACTGAACTTGTTGTTCTGCGTACTTTAGAAGACAACGACATAGTAGCAGTTCATGCAAAAGTGAAGTTTGATAATGCACCCAACTGGATTGCGCTTGTTCATTTTTTCAGATTCAAAGATGAAAAAATTATTGAAGAATGGGAAGTTTCAAATGAAGTACCGGAACATATAGCAAACGGGAATGGAGCATTCTAGAAATTATTAACCTGAAAATTAAGACTATGAGTAAACAAGATTACACTGCAACCATTTGGGTTGAACAAAACTCGCACATAGTTTTTGAAGCCGCCAAAAATTTTCGTGCCTGGTGGTCCGAAGAAATTGAAGGAGATACCGAAAAACTTAATGAAGTGTTTTTTTATCGCTACAAAGATGTTCATCTATGTAAAATGAAACTCATAAAATTAGTTCCTGACAAAGAATTAATTTATCAAATAATTGACAATCAATTTAGTTTTACAAAAGACAAAAGTGAATGGATAAACACGAAACTGATTTTTACAATTTCAAATGAAAGAGGCAAGACCAAGTTGCTATTCACCCATCAGGGGTTGGTTCCAGAGTATGAATGCTGCCAAATTTGCTACGATGCCTGGGGCAATTATATCAAAAAAAGCCTTTTCGATTTAATAACTATTGGCAAGGGAAATCCCAACCCGAAAGAGGGATATGGCTTTAATGCCGAGATAGTTAAAAAATGGAAATTGAAATAAGTGACGAGAGAAAACAACAATCCGCTAATAGAAACTACCATACGAAATGATAGAGGTTTTCAAAACAAATGTAGAGCAACCGGAGCAATCAGAATTTCTAATCAATCAAATTCGTTGTCATGTTCCAGGCGGCAAAATCAATTTCGATTTGGAAGATTGCGATAAGATTTTGAGGATTGAAGCTGAACGCATTTCAAATGAAACCATTATTGGATTGTTGAACCAGAATGGGTTTCTGGCTGAGGTTCTGATATGAAGTGATTATTATAATTGTATGCAAAAAAAAACTGAAAATTAGAAAATTAGTTTCATTTATGCACATTTCGCTGGATGGTTTTACCACAAATGCGAACGGACAAATGGATTGGGTTCTTGCAGATGAAGAAATGTTCGACATTGCCGGACAGCAGACCCTGAAATCGGACACAGCCCTTTACGGACGGGGAACGTACGAAATAATGGAAGCCTACTGGCCAACAGCAGCCGATCAGCCCAATGCAACTAAACACGACATGGAACATTCGGCCTGGTATAACAGTGTTCAAAAAGTTATTGTTTCAAAAACATTGAAAAGTTCCCAAGTAAAGAACGCGAAACTTATAAGTGAGAATTTACTTGATGAAATTAGGACGTTGAAAAAGGAAAAGGGAAAGGAAATCGTCCTGTTTGGTAGCCCAGAACTTACCCGTTTTTTAACAGATGAAAATTTAATCGACGAGTACTGGCTATTCATCAACCCAATCATACTGGGGCAAGGCAATCTCTTATTCAACAATCTCTCACACAAAATTAAACTAAAACTCCTAACGAGCAAAACATTTGATTCAGGTGTAGTTTGCTTGCATTACGAAACAAGTAATCAAATTTAACTTTGGCAACTAAATGGACAAATTGCGGCGATGCAGACAACATGGAGTTTGACAAAATGTAATCAGGAAATGTGCAATTTTTTTTATTCTTCTATATAAAACAACTTAAAACTTAATGGTATGAAAAACGAAAAACCAGAATTGTTAACAGCCGGTAAAATTGCGGCACAGTTGGGTGTATCAGGGGCCGTAGTTTCAAAAACTATTAAAGCGCTCGATATTAAACCGGAATTGGTAAAAGCCGGTTGCAGTTATTACGGAGCCGACGCAATAACGAAAGTAAAAGCTTCGCTTAAATAAATCATATTGACTTTATCGCTTGATTCGGAATTACGCAGATTATATGACTCATTGTTTGGCTCAATGTCAACCAATGAGTCATATCCGTATGTTAGAATATTATTAAAACTTAAAAGACAAAAATATGTGGACAAAATTTTATTCAATTGTAACAAATGAAGCTACAAAAGAACAAATGTGGAAACTATTTACCGATATAAATAATTGGCATGTTTGGAACAATGAAATTGAATTTGCAAAACTTGAAGGCAAATTTGAGGCAGGGAATCATTATTTGATACAACCCAAAAACGGAAGAATTGTAAAAGTTAAATTGGTTGAAGTTGTTGAAAATATGCATTGCCTCGAATTTGGAACTTTTCCTCTTGCTAAAATGTATTACGACCACTTAATAGAAGAAACTGCAAACGGGCTGAAAATAACCAACACCATAACAATGAAGGGTTTATTGAGTTTTCTATGGGTTCAATTAGTTGTAAAAAAAATTGCAGCTTCAATGGCATTTCATGTACAAGAACAAATTAAAGTAGCTTCAAAACTTTGATATAGTATGAAAAAACCATATAAACCAGAAGAAATAGCTGACCTTTTTATTGAGTATATCAATTCAGGTACTATTAATGGAACAACTATTTCACGATATTGCACGTGAGTGGTCATTGTAAAACGACACCCCGACATGAATTGAATAAATTAAAAATGATGACAAAAGAAGCATTAAAAACTTGTAAAAAGGGACATCAATTCTACAAAAGTAGTGATTGTCCGACCTGTCCAGTTTGTGAAGAGGAACGTAAACCCAAAGGCAGTTTTCTTGCTTTAATTGGTGCACCCGCAAGACGGGCATTAGAAAGGGAAAATATTAAGACTTTGGAAGACCTTTCAAAATGGAGTGAAAAAGAAATTATTAACCTTCATGGTATGGGGCCAAGTACTATACCAAAACTAAAAGAAACTTTGAAGGATAATGGACTTTCTTTTAAATCATAGATATCGTTACCTTCGGGTAGCAGCAAAATTAACGGTTATTGTAACGAGCGACAATGCGAGTAAGAACGACTGACAAAAACAGAATATAAATAAATAGAGCAAAATGATAGAAGAACAATTAAAAAAGCAGTTTCAAGAAATTGAAGACAACTTCAATGTTGCTGTAATATCTAACAGTGTTGACGAAATTAAAAAATGTATAACAAGCGACTGGGTTATTGTGGACAGCCAAGGCGGAATTATTCCACAAGAAGGTTTTTTTAAAGTACTTGAACAAGGATTACTTTCTCATTCAATAATGACGAAGCAAATATTGAGAGTAAAAGTATATGGCGACATTGCACTTGTAACTGGTCGTGGACAAAACACTGGAACTTGGCAAGGACAGCCCTTGAAAGCTGACGAATGGATTACAGACGTTTATAAAAAAGAGAATGATAAGTGGCTTTGTGTATTGACACACTTGACACCAGTAAAAAAATAGCTTGTGTAAAACCCGATTTTGAAATTGATGCAGGAAACGAAATCGATTTTATATTGGGTCTTCTAAAATTGTAAAAGTATTATCAAATCAAAAATTCATTACTTTTAATCCCTTACAGGACACAACTTAGCGATATCAGTTATCTTATACATACATTAACAAACATTGAACAGGACAAGATATGAGAACCTATATTTCTATTTTAAGAGGGATTAATTTAGGAGGACATAACACTATAAAAATGGACAACCTGAAGAAATTACTTTCCAACAATGGGCTTAGTAATGTTGAAACCTATATTCAAAGCGGAAATGTTGTTTATCAATATAAAAATACTGATACAAAAAAGTTAGACTCCCTGATAAAGGAAAATATATTTCAGGAATTTGGTTTTGATGTACCTGTTATAACCTTGACAATTGAAGAATTAAAGAAGATTGCAGAAAACAATCCTTTTTCAAGCAAAAAGATGAAAGACCCTTCTTTCTTTCACGTAACGTATTTGACAGATACGCCTCAACCTGAAAATTTGAGTAAGATTAAAGATATAAACTATCAACCTGATGAATTCGTAGTACTTGACAAGACTGTTTACCTTTATTGTCCCGAAGGTTACGGAAATACTAAACTTTCAAATAAATTTTTGGAAAACAAGTTAAAGGTAACAGCAACAACCCGGAATTGGAAAACAACAAATGAACTTATTGCAATTGCTGATAAGGTAAATGACAAACTGTAATAAAGCTTTTGGTATGGAAATCACAATTCTTGACCCAGATTTAGACCCTAGTGGAAGTTATACAAGAGATTTTATTAAAAACGTTACACCTATAATCAATAAATTAAAATGAAATGAAAATTCATACCACAAATTATTCGAACACCTTTATTGAAATTGCTGACGATTGCCCAGTGACATTTGGAGAAATCCCTCCAACAAAAGGAGATACTAAAACTGTGGCGGGTATGCAATTTGACCTAGTGAGTAAAAACCCATACAAGTTTACTTCTGATGATATATTATTTCAGGTTTACGCTGAACGAAATGACTTGATAAGAAGTGAATACGATGAAGCAAGGCAACAATTTTTCTCAAAAGGACAACCTTGTTTCAGGGCTTCGCCATTGACAAAAAGATATGGATGGGGTGTATATAGCAACAAAGATGGAAAAATAGCCTTGTACGGTTGCGAAACAGAGGAATACGAAAAATTTTCAAAAGACAAGGCACTTAAGGTAATTAAAGCAATGAAATCAAGTAAATAAACAGCTATGAACAAAACAATTTTAAAAAGCATCGGGGCAGTTTTAGCTGGATTTATTTTTGTTGCAGTTATTTCAATTGCAACTGACATAGTATTAACAAAAACAGGAATAATGAAGCAGCCTTTTGATTTAAACGCTACTTGGTTTATAATTTTAGTAATTTTTTACCGAAGTTTATATACCACAGTTGGCTCTTTATTAACCGCCCGTCTTGCCCCGAACAAACCAATGCGCCATTCAATGATAGGCGGAGCTATTGGTTTTGTATTCAGCATTATTGGAGCAATCGGAATGTGGGACAAACCACCTCATTGGTATGCAATTACGCTTATAATTATTGCCCTGCCTTGTGCTTGGTTGGGCGGTCAATTATTTGTAACTAAATTCAGTACAAAATGAAAATTTTACCAAGTATTACCACAGGAATTTCAGAGACCGGAAAGGTAAATGAGTTTATGGCTGAACTCAATTATCCATTAATCGACGTTATACAATATCTGAGAAAATATATTTTATCAATAGACAAAACCATTGGTGAAGGCATTTTTTACAATGCACCTGTATTTTTTTACACAGGAACCACAAAACCGTTTGACCCGAAAAGTTACAAGCGGTATATTGTTGGTTGCAACTTATATAAGAAAGACACTTTACGAATGATTTTTCTCAGAGGAGCAAGTGCTTCTGACCCAACAGGTTTACTTGACGGCGATTACAAAGACGGTAGGCGGCTTGTATCGTTTAAAAGTATCGATGATGTAAAAAGTAAAGAAAAAGAGTTGAAAAATATAATACAGCAATTGCTAAAATTGGTGGACAAATAATTACAACGTTGGCTTATGCAGCTATCTCAATTCCTGTCTTTTTAATTTCTACAACAAAAGGATTCCCTGAATTAAAATCATCAAGAGATATTGGGTGGGGTTCAATTCTAGAGTCAATATTTGCGGCTAGCAACATCAATTGAACTTGTATATCGAATCGTCTTGAATCATCCAAATGTGTAAAAATCAAGGCTAAATCGATATCACTATCATCATTTGATTTTCCTTTTGCATAAGAACCAAATAAGTAGGCACTCTCAATATCTGAATACTTTTCTTTAATTAATTCAAGATATTTTGCTACTGCAATATTAATGTTTTTATCCATGGTCTCAGTTCTTTTAATTTGTTAATCCATTCAGCAGTATATTCAGGGGTACACTGATTCTTAAAACTCATTTTATAGTCATCGTATCTTGCGTTGATATTGAATGCTGTAATCGTCACAAGTTGCTCCTTCTCATCATCAGTTAATTCTAAAACAGCTTTCTCAGCTAATCTCAGTAGATTATGTATAAAAGGAGGATAATCTGATTTTACCTTTACAAAATATGCTTTCAATAGTTTTTCAATCATCAAATGACCGATGAAAAGCGACCAACTATATCTCTTTGAATCAAACATCGCGGTCATGGTCTCAAAATCATCATCTGAGCCATCAATCCAATATTTAATCAATTTGTCCTTATTAAAATCAATGCTTTCCATAAACTCAAAAGTACAAAATTATATCAGATATCTATGTTTAATATTTTACGGTAATTCTCTTTTACCATTAAGCACAACGAACCGCTAACAGCAAGCAACCATTTATTAAAATAGATGAATTGGTGGCAAGCTTATCTTACCGAAATGGCTATTATTATTCGTCGGAATATTTTTCAATAACATAACCGCCCCAATCTGCAATTGTCTGCAATAGAGGATTGAGTGGTTTACCAAAATCGATTAATGAATATTAAACTTTTAATGGTGGTTTTGAGGTATAAACTTTTCCCTGTATAACGCAATCGTCTTCCAAATCTTTTAATTGCAAATTTAACGTCCGTTCGGTAACACTTGACATTTTCTTTCTCAATTCATTATACCTTAATGGTCCGTCCATTAAATGAAATAGGATTACGGTTTTCCATTTTCCACCATCAGACCCTCAAGCAAAAGTTTACATTGGTTTAGGAGCGTTGTATATAAACGATGAGCGGTTTACTCTGGTTGATGGAAAAGCACAACCCGGATTTGCCATGTTCCTATCGAAAGGAATGCCCTATTTTGCAAAAATGCAGTTGATGTAATTGAGGTGATTTGCAACAGTAAATCGCTCAATTTGGGTTTTAATGGGAGAAATTTCTAAGGGATTATCTCCCATCGTTCGTTTATCAAAAAATAATACAGGAATAAACCCAATAGCATAATGGGGCATATTGCAATATCGTACTATAATATCTTTGGAGTTCTTATTACTTTTGCAAAGTAACAATGAAGATTATGATTCAACACACTTGTATAATTAAACATTGAGACTGACTCGTCCTAAAAGAAGTTTACACTTTTTGTTTACAAATCCTATTTCAGGACAGTCACACAAAAACAAACAAAATTGACTTACTTATGACAGGATTTAAAATCACAACAACCGATAAACAAGAAATCAGGTTTGAGTTTTATCATGAAACTGCTCCCGTAACATCAAAAGCATTTGCTGACATGTTACCATTCACAAGAACCTTTCATCACGCTAGGGTTTCAGGACAAGAAATATGGATTGATGATGTTCCTAAGCTCGACATTATTCAAGAAAATGCATCGGTATTTACGGAACCAGGTGAAGTGGTATTTGGTCCATCAAAACCTACTAGGACTAAAACTGCAAACTGCTTTGGTATATATTATGGTGAAGGCAAAGGGCTGGACGCTTGCAACATTTTTGCTAAAGTAATTGACTCTGACAAACAAAAATTAGCTGATTTGGGAAATAGTATCTGGAAAAATGGATCACAGGAATTGACAATTTCACTATCGGAATTTTCAAGATAATTGATAGATTAGCGGAAAATGTACCTCTTAATTATAAAAAAACCAAAAAGTAAACAAAAAATGATAACAGAAATTAGAATCTACAAATTGAAAGAAAACACTGCAACTGGATTCAATACAGTGTTTATGGAACAATCATTACCAATGATGAAACGTTGGAAAGTGAATGTTGTTGATTACGGTTTTTCTCTAATTGACAAAGACAGTTTTTACTTAATTCGTAACTACGATAATTTGGAACAACGAAAAGTAAGTCAAGATGCATTTTACGGAAGCGGTGAATGGATAAATGGACCAGAAAAAGCAATTATGGGTTGTATCGAAACATATAACACATCGGTAGTTGATAGTGGAAAATTAAAAATTGAAACAAATGAAACAAACAGGTAACATCAGTTATAGTAAGCCATAATGAAATGCAAAATACATTAGAATTTTATAATAAAATGACAAAAGATAAAGTATTGGACAAAAAAATAAAATGTTTTTCGTGCAATGCTGAAATACCAGACATAGAAAGTGATGTTCATAGATATATGGATTCTTCGCCAGGATGTTGGCACCTGTTTGAACAAATTTTAGAGAAAGAATATGCTGATACCCAATATTGGAAAAATCACCGAATAACAGTTGATGCTTATGCAGTGCAACATTATGGAAAACCTTCGCCACGGGCCACACAATCAGTAAATCTTCACTTGGCAAGTCTGTTTTTAATTTATGAGAAAGGATATGACCTAACTATTGCCTATAGAGGGTTGACGACTTTGGCAAACTATAAATCAGAATTATTTTGGTTAGACCCACCCAAAAATGTTGGCAATATTACTGTTGCCGACATTATAAAAGTACAGTCGGCAAAGGAACATGGCAACCTTGTTTATGAATGGGGAAATTCTGTTTGGAATACTTGGTCAAACCATCACCATACAATTAAAGAGTTTGTTGAAGGGCATATAAAAGAAATATATTGATGACAATATTTTGTGAACAAAAAAATATCCGCGAACCTTTGTAGCAAAAAAACTAATGACTAATTGAAGAGTATTGAAAAGAGGTATTATCCAAAATCAAATAACCCACTTAATCAAGTTGGGTTTACCTGAACTTTTAAAATTATCGGATCAAGAATATGCAAACACGTTTCGCATGATTGGTGATCCCACTTTTCCAGAATACAAGAACCGGTTTGATATCCCGGTTGTGGTGGATACCCGGCTACCAATTCCGGAATTAATTGCAAAGGCAAAAATCGACAATTATTTGAAGTATAACGAAATAACGCATCTCTCTGGCGAAAGGTCGGAACCTTATATTTTCTTTACCCACGATTCAAAAAGGTATGCCACGCATTCTGCTGCATTGGCCATAAGTAAATTTGCCCCCGATGAGGTGGGCTGCACTTTACAGGAACTTATATTTTTCTGCTTGTATGAGCCTCTTATGTTCGAAGGTATTTCTATGGATGCCATTCTTACTAATTTCCGGCAGGAGGATTATCATCCATGCATTGTTAAAGTAAGTGATAAAGCTGAGATTGGCGCTCATTGGCATAATGATGTATCGGCTGGAATGAATATCCTTTCAAAGGGTAAGAGTTTATACAAATTCGCCTCGACATGAAAAGAACAAATTTGAAAAAGTATTGGTTTATTGAATAAATGTAAACAAAGGCAAAAAGTTAGCAGATAATGAATGAACAGAAATTAAAAACAGCATTCGACAAATACTTTGAAGCACCCATTGAAGTGTGGAGAACATTTACGGAGCTATGCAAAGAGGTGAAATTTGAAAAAAATGAAGTCATTAAACCTTCAGGGCAGACAGAAAAATATGCTTATTTTATTTTAACCGGTGCTTGTGGAGTTTTTCTGTGGAAAGAAAACAATTATGTCTGTTTGGACATTGTTTTAGAAAACAATTTTTTCGCCGACCACTTGTCGTTAATTACAAGTGAACCTTCACCCCTTGAAACCATTGCATTAGAAAACACAACAGCTTTGCAAATCAGTATTGACAATATAAACAAACTTAAAAAAAGTTCGTTTGGCAGTATTTTATTTTTAATTGGAGCCGAAAGCTCCTTTGTTGAAAAACAACAACAGCAAATAGATTTATTGATTAAAACAGCCGAACAGCGATACAGCGATTTGCTATTAAAAAACCCAAAATTAATTCAACGAATAGCCCAAAAACACATTGCTTCCTATCTGGGTATTACAACACAAAGTTTAAGCCGGATAAGAAAAAAACAGAACTAGGTTTTTTACCTTATGGTAACTTTTATCAAGTGAATTGTATCCAATTTTGCACCACTAAACTTTAACTAAAATTGGAACAATGAAATCAACATTCGCAATCATTTTCACACTTATTTGCTTAACTGGCAAGGCACAAGACAACACACAAGTTAGCAGAAAAGGTTTTATATTTGGCACATCGCTAGGTGTTGCAAACGCAAACATGAATTTTCCTACTAGTAAACAAAACAATACCAACCTTGCCATTAATTGGAAAATTGGCTATATGGTGAATCCAAAATTGGCTTTATTAGTAAATGGTGCTGTTTCTATTTACCATTACAATTTAATGGGAAGGGCACGAAAAAGAGATTTTGGTGGTGTTTTTCCCTCAGCTCAGTATTGGGTTTCCGATAAATTGTGGATTTTGGGAGGTATAGGTTTAGGAACGGATGCACCTGTTTTTTACGACTTAGAACCTGACAATATTGATGAAACAAAATACTATTCCGGTTTTGGAGTAGTTTCAAGTGCTGGATATGAACTGTATCGAAAGAAAAATTTTGCAGTTGACTTAGCAGCAAGGTTAAATTATAGCAGCGTAAATTTACCAATTGGTAAAGCCAATGGATTTACTTCTGCATTTTTAATTGGAATAAATTTTTATTAAAGTGAAAAAGTCCTATTTTTAAAAATAAAGCCATAAAACAAAACGGCTATGAACACACCTATTGTAATTGCAAATGTGTTAACACTTCTAACTTTTATTGTCCACACCTTTTGGGGCGACAAGGAATTGAGAGTTATTGAACCCTCGGGCGACAACCACGCGAAACTCGAAAAATGGGTCATGGCACGGGGTGCTTTTCATATTGTTTCCATGGATTTTTTATTGGCTACCATTGGCTTAACGCTGATTAACTTTACCGGTTTTTTTCAAGATAAGAATTTGATATTGACCATCCTATCGGTTTATTTTCTCGCGTATTCCGTTGGTTTTCTGGTAAGTATTATTATTTCGAGGCAATTCCCTAAAAATTATTTGAAATTAGGGCAATGGATTTTACTTTTGTTGATAAGCGTACTAATTTATTTGGGAATTAATTAACTTACTCATTATGCTACGGTTTGCTGGATACATTAACATACTTATCGCATTGGGGCACTTGGTTGGCCTAATATGGGCCGACCAATTATTTGAAGTAACCGGTATTGGTAAAGAGATGCAGGAACTTGCGGCAATTCATGCCTCATTGCCTTATTTGCTGACACTATTTGTTGCTGTTGTTTTCTTTGTATTTGGCCTTTATGGGCTTTCAGCCGACAACAAATTCAGAAAACTGCCATTCCTTAAACCCGCTATTTTCATTATTGCCGGAATCTATATTTTCCGTGGATTGGGAGAAATGGTTGCCGATGCCTTGCAAAACACCAATTCTGCAACAGAAACCCTGTATTCAATGGTGGCCTTGTTCGTTGGGTTACTGTTCTTGTTTGGCGGATTACGAAAATGGAAGAAACCATAACAAAATTTGATAGCCTAATTTTGTATCATTATTCCAGGCAAATCGCTTTTAAGAATTTCAATTTTTAAATTCCCATTTTCGGCGCATGGATTCAGCACAATTTCAATTAAACTACAGTGCTTGCGCCGATTTTATACTGGAAATTTATAATCCCCGAGTTAAAACTCGGGGCTATTCAAGTTATATCCCTATCGGGATATTTTAAAAGCGTTTCCATGATCAGTATTCACTAAAAATAATAATTCTTATCGATACTATATTTTTTATGTGCTGACATAAGGCTGTCACAGTACCATTTTAATTTTGTTGAAACAAACAACTTTAAAACAAAATAAAATGGAAAAATCACAAACATTACGTGGACTATCAACCATCAGTTTCTATGCAACTGACCACGATGCAGCCAAAAAATGGTACAGCGAATTATTAGGTATTCAGCCATACTTTGAAGTTCCGGGTTATTTTGAATTTCGTATAGGCGACTATCAGCATGAACTGGGAATTATCGATAGTCGCTATGCCCCTGAAGGAGGTCCGGCGCATCCCGGTGGAGCTATACTATTCTGGCACGTTGATGATTTGAAAGCAACCCTTGAAAAGCTAATTTCTATGGGAGCCAAAGAATACCAACCCATAACTGACCGAACCGAAGGATTTGTTACAGCAGCAGTTACCGACCCTTTTGGAAATATTTTGGGTATAATGTATAATCCTCATTATCTTGAAATCTTATCTTTGACCCAAACAAATTAATTCCTAAACAATCCTGCCGTGGAAACATATAATGGAATGGAAGCTTTTTATGCCGTGGAAAGACCGCAGTGGCGGAAATGGTTGGCGGATAATTGCCAGTTGAAGCCATCGGTTTGTTTAATTATATACCACAAAAAAAGCAAAACAAAGAGCATTACCTACAACGAAGCCGTTGAAGAGGCTCTTTGCTTTGGTTGGATTGATTGCAAAGCCAATAGCCGCAATTTTGAAAGCTATTATTTGAAATTTTCACCTCGTAAACCCAAAAGCAATTGGAGCAAAACGAACCGGGAACGGGTTGAACATCTGATACAGGGAGGATTAATGACAGAACAGGGTCAAAAATACATTGACATGGCAAAACAGACCGGCAAGTGGGATTCTTAAGAGCAGAATAAAAACGCAAATTGTAAGTAATTCACTTTATACTGTTTATCTGTTCGGTAAGTTGCAACAATTTCTAGGTCGGAACGCTGCGGTGGATAAGTAAAGCGCTTTATCCCCCGAGGACTCGGGGTCAAATCGCTCAACATAAGTATAAATAAGAAAGTTGAGTGTACTTCTAAAGTACTCAGTCATCCGATTGCAAAAATGCAAAATGACAGCGAGTTGCATCAAAATTGGTGATAAAGCCTTATCTTTGTTAAAAATATTAATTATGAGTTTAGCATTGACAAACAATACAATAGACAAATATTTTGGTTTTTTGGCAAAACTGGATAATGTATCTAAGAAGAAGTTGATTGTAAAACTTACTGAATCAATAGAAGTTAAGGAAGAAAAAGATTTTGATTTAGCCAGTTTATATGGAACTTGGGAAGATTCAAGAAGTTCTGACGTTATAATCAAGGATATTAGAGACTCCAGAATTGAAAAAAACGACGTAATTGATTTCTAATGAAGTATTTGTTAGATTCTAATATTTGCATTCATTTCTTTAGAGGAAAATTTGGAGTTATTGATAAATTGAATTCTGTCGGATTAAGAAATTGTGCTATTTCTGAAATCACATTGGCAGAATTGGTGTATGGTGCTGAAAACAGCGATAATCCTGAAAAAAATTATGGCATTGTTGAGCAATTTATTAATCAACTAACAATATTGCCAATTTTTGATTCGATACGGCTTTACGGCAAGGAAAAATCAAGACTGCGAAAAGATGGTAAAATGATTAGTGATTTTGACTTGTTGATTGGATTTACCGCTATTGAGAAGGAATTGATTATGGTTACCGAAAATGTTAGGGAATTTGAAAGGATTTCAGGTATAAAAATTGAGAACTGGATTCAGAGATAAAAAAAAATAGTGGTTAACGTTAGTCGCTAAGTGCCGATTAAACTCCTATTTATTGGCATCTGTCATTATTATCACTTTATTATAAGCCTCACCTAGCAAGGAAGTATCTTACAAAAAGGATTTGTTTATTAATCCTCGCTCAAGGTAAACTTCTTTTTGTATTCAGCCGGCGATACAGCCTTCATTTTTTTAAACATTTTCGAAAAATGAAAGCGGTCGGAAAACCCGCAAACCTCGCTAATTTCATCAATGGTATGGGTTGAATGATCTAAAAGATGACATGCTTTTGCAATTCGCTCTTTTCGGATATAATCCTGAGGGCTCATTTTAACCTGGTCTTTAAAAAAGCGGGTAAACGAATTGGTGGCCATATTCACCTCACCGGCTAAGCTATTATTGGTTAATTTGCCTCCTAAACCTCTATTTATAAATTCCAGGATACTTACCATACGCACGTCCATTTTTCGGGAAATAAACTTATTCTTTGGTATTTGATTTACAGCCGACAGTATTAATTGATAGACTTTTATACTGATATGAACATCAAACAATTCCGTTCCCGTTAATAGATTATTGACAATATTGCCAATGAGCATTTCCTGATCTTTGTTTATTTTAAAACTAAATATTTCATTCGAAACATTGTCCAGTTGCCCGCCAAGGTTAAAATGGATAAACAGATGTAAAATTTTGTTTTCTTTTAAGCAAACATTCTCTTCATCCATATTTTTGACCCGGCTACCCACCAATTCAAATTTGGCTAAATCGGGCATGGGAGCAATGCTTTCAATGTCGGTCGAAAATTTAGTATGTGGTGGAATCAGAATTAAACAGTCGGGCCCTAGGTTTATTCTTTTTTCATTATATACATAAGCCCCCGCAGTTTTATTCCAATATAACCGCCAATAGGGAAACGACATTTGAGTACATTTCCATCGGTGGAGCCACCAATAACGACAGCATAACACACTCATATTGACCGGAACAAACTCTTGCCTGAGATTGGAAGGATCGCCTGATTTTGGATTTTGATAAAAATTAAACATTCAGGGTATATGTTTCAATTATACACAAATATAATGTGTTTAACCATTTCTATTCATCATCGATAAATTTATTTTTATATCCTTGATTCCACAAAGAAACTATTTGCGGTTATTTTTTGAGAATACTTGATCTGAGAATAAAACAAATTTATGGAAAACATGCATTGTTTAGCGGTTGATATGGGAGCCGGTTCAATTCGTATCATGTTGGGAACTGTTTCGGAATCAGCAATTACCATTGAAGAAATTTATCGGTTTAAAAATGAAATTCAGGTATTGAACAATAGCAGCAAATGGGATATCGGTTTCATATATAAAAGCATTGTAAAAGGTATAAACTGTGCTCTGGAAAAAAACAAGCAAATCACCAGTATTGGAATCGATTCATGGGGTGTTGATTATGCCCTTTTGGACTCCTTGGACAACTTGTTGGAACTTCCATATTCCTATCGTGATTCCAGAACTGAGGGGATGAAGGAAAAGTGGAATACCATTATGTCCGACGAAGAAACGTTTCAAAGGACCGGAATTAATTTCTATCCATTTAACACGCTGTTCCAGCTTCTTTCAATAAAAGGCAACCCTAATTCAGCCTCAGTAGGTTCCATTCTTTTTTTACCTAATTACATCTATTTTAAATTAACCGGAATTAAGTTTAATGAGTTAACCATTGCATCTAGTTCACAGTTATTGAATGTAAATTCTACTGTTTTCGATAACGAAATACTTAAGAAATTAGGTATTAAACCGGAATTGTTACCCAATATCGTGCAACCTGGGCAGGTAATAGGACAATTAACCGACCCTGCCATTCAGGAAAATAACATTAAGGCAGTAGCAGTGTGCTCTCATGATACTGCATCAGCAGTTGCTGCGTTGCCGGCGCTCGATACCGATTTTTTATATATAGCAACAGGAACCTGGTGTATTTTGGGGATAGAATCGGAGACGCCCCTAATTTCAAACGAGGCTTTACAATTGGGAATAACAAACGAGAGAGGCATAAATAATACATATAGGGTTTTAAAGAATATTATAGGATTGTGGCTAATACAAGGCATCCATAAGGCAATGGATGTGAAATTGGAGTACAGTGAATTGGACCAGCTTGCCGCAAATACTCCTGAAACCGATCATTTGGTTAACCCCGATGACAGCAGCTTCTATAATCCCGAAAACATGATTGAAGCATTTAACAATTACTTTCGGAAAACCAACCAGTCTTTGCCCGTTTCAATGGGTGAATATATAAATTGTGCCTATAAAAGCCTTGCTCTTGAATTTACCTATTACATTAATAAATTTGAGAATATTACCCACGTAGCTTATAATACCCTACACATAATTGGCGGCGGCAGCCAGTCGGCACTGCTTTGTCAAAACACAGCTAACTTCAGCCAAAAACTGGTAGAATCGGGCCCAACGGAGAGTGCCGTATTGGGCAATATTATGGTACAAGGCATTGCCATGAAAAAAATTAAGGATGTTACTGAAGGAAGGAAAATTATTGCCAATTCGTTTCCTCCATCAACGTTTATCCCAAAACTTAGCAAAAGCAAAACCGATATCATTTTCAATAAATTTTTAGAACTTAAAAAAATATAAAAATGACAACTCAAAACAGACTAATTGGAACATTACCCAAAATTGGCATCCGTCCAACCATTGATGGGAGAAGAAACGGAGTAAGGGAATCGTTGGAGGACCAAACCATGAATATGGCTAAAGCCGCAGCCCATTTTTTGGAACAGAATTTACGTCATGCAAATGGTTCCAAAGTGGAATGTATTATTGCGGATTCTACCATTGGAGGAGTTGCAGAGGCCGCCGCAACTGCCGAAAAATTCAAACGCGAAGGGGTGGGAGTTTCATTAACGGTAACCCCATGTTGGTGCTACGGATCAGAAACCATTGACATGGACGCCCAAATGCCAAAAGCAATATGGGGTTTTAATGGTACCGAGCGGCCCGGGGCTGTTTATTTGGCTGCTGCCTTGGCCGGGCATAATCAAAAAGGATTGCCCGCTTTTGGTATTTATGGCGAAAATGTACAGGATGCCGGCGATGAAACCATTCCGGCCGATGTTCAGGAAAAACTATTGCGCTTTGCAAAAACCGGACTAGCCGTTGCCACTATGCGCGGCAAAAGCTACCTTTCCATGGGAGGCGTATCAATGGGTATTGCCGGTTCAATGGTTGATACAAATTTCTTTGAAAGTTATTTGGGAATGCGATGCGAATTTATTGATATGACTGAATTTACACGCCGAATTAATGAAGAAATATATGATAAGGAAGAATTTAAGAAGGCCTTGCAATGGGCAAAAACCAATTGTAAAGAAGGGAAGGATTATAATCCTGCAGGTTCACAGAAAAGCGAAAATGAAAAGGACAAAGATTGGGAATTTGTAACCAAAATGACTCTGATAGCCCGCGACCTTATGGTTGGCAATCCCAGATTAAAGGAACTGGGCTTTGGCGAGGAAGCAATGGGCCACAATGCTATTACAGCCGGGTTTCAGGGTCAGCGTCAGTGGACCGATCATTTTCCTAATGGTGACTTTATGGAAGCCATTTTATGTTCATCGTTCGACTGGAATGGCCTAAGGCAACCCTATATGATGGCCACTGAAAACGATAACCTAAATGCCGTGGCCATGCTTTTTGGTCATTTGTTAACCGGTTCGGCACAGGTTTTTTCCGATGTTAGAACCTACTGGAGCCCCGAAGCTGTTAACCGGGTTACCGGTTATAAATTGGAAGGATTGGCGCAACATGGCATTATACATCTAATAAATTCAGGGCCGTCGGCTTTGGATGGCTCAGGGGAACAAACCATCGACGGTAAACCGGCTATGAAACCCTGGTATGATATTACTGAAAATGAAGTTCAAAAATGTTTGAATGCAACCACCTGGGGACCGGCAGTAACTGAATATTTCAGAGGAGGAGGCTTTTCGTCAACGTTTAAAACCAAAGGAGGTATGCCCATTACCTTATCGAGGGTAAATATTATTAAAGGACTGGGACCGGTATTGCAAATTGCAGAAGGTTACACGGTTGAATTACCTGAGGCTGTACATAAAACTTTGGACGAGCGGACAAACCCAACCTGGCCTACTACCTGGTTTGCACCACGCTTAACCGGTGATGGAAATTTTAAAGATGTGTATTCTGTTATGGCCAATTGGGGGGCCAATCATGGGGCATTTAGTTACGGGCATATTGGCACCGATTTGATTGCCTTAGCCTCAATGTTACGCATTCCGGTTTGTATGCATAATGTCGAAAGTAACAAAATCAATCGGCCAAGTGCATGGTCGGCCTTTGGTATGGACAAGGAAAGTGCTGATTATAGGGCCTGCAACACGTATGGCCCATTGTATAAATAATTAAGAAATTAAAACTAACAAAATGACAAAAATACATTCATTACCTTACCCCAATCAGATAGTTACCATAATTAAACGGCTGTACGATAAAGGTATGACCACCACATCGGGTGGAAATATTTCGCTCATAACTCCGGAGGGTGATATTTGGATTACTCCCTCGGGTGTGGATAAAGGTTCGTTGAAACCGGAAGATATTATTTGTATTAAAGCCAACGGTACCATGGAAGGTAAGTACTCACCATCGATGGAAACTCCCTTTCATACATTAATTTACAAAGTACGACCTGATATTAAAGCAGTAGTGCACGCGCATTCGCCAGGTTTGGTATCATTTAGCGTGGTTAGGCAAATACCAAATACATCAATCAGCCCGGGATTATTTAATATTTGTGGGAAAGTAGGTTATGCAAAATATGGTGTACCGGGAACCGCAGAATTGGGTGTAAATATTTCGAATGAGTTTAAAAAAGGATTTAACGCGGTTATAATGGAAAACCATGGAGCTGTAGCAGCCGGTGCAAACATAACAGAAGCCTTTAACCGATTTGAAACCCTGGAAAGCCTATCGCAAACCATAATAAATACTAAGTCTATTGGCGAAGCGCATTTTTTGGAATTAGATAGAATAACAAAAACTTCGGATGGAACGCTGACTAAAAACAAGGGCATCAAAACAATTGGCAAAACCGATGAAGAGATAGAAAATAGCAACAAAATTATTGAAATTGCTTACCGTGCCGACAGGCAGAAGGTTATGAATGGTGGTTTTAACACCATATCGGTTCGCTCTGAAAATAACCATTTCTTGACTACGCCTGAAAACATACCTCTTTGGCAATTACAAACCAATGATATTTTGCTAGTTACCGATGATGCGGTTTTAAGTGCCGATGCCTTATTGCACCAGGAAATTTACCGGAAAAACAAACACATAAATTCGATAATAACTACACAGTCGTCGAACACAATGGCCTTTGCCACAGCACGGGTAAAGTTAAACGTGCGCACCATACCTGAAAGCTGGATATTATTGCAGAATATCCCAAATGTTGGTTTTTGTGAACTTGAAGCCGATAGGCTCCGGGTTGCCGATACGTTTGTTACCGGAACCTCATCGGTTATTTTGGAAAACGATACGATAATTATTACCGGTAACGAGTTACTTCAAACTTTTGATAGGCTCGAAGTGGCTGAATTCAGTGCTAAATCAATCATTCAAGGTTCAGCCTTGGGAAAACTGGAACCAATAAATAACGAGCAGGTTAACGATTTGAAAGAAAAATTTCTCTCCTAAAAAAAGTACAAATTGCACAAAATATTATGGCTTTCAGGAAAGTTCACTGCCCTGAAAGCCATAATAGCATTTACAAAAAATGTTTCTATATCGAATTCTAAAGGTAAATTTTAGGTTTTTTATTTACCTAAAACGGGCTTGTGAGCTCACCAGAAGGTAACGGCCTTTCGGGATTTCCTAAAAGCGATTTCCCTGCATTCAAAAACCTCCTGAATGCCTCCACAGAATAAACCAACGGATACATTTTTTCGTGGTACCAAAGTGCTGCAAAATAAAGCCCAATGGCACTCGGTTTGAGTCCGCTTTGCTGTTGCTCATAAGTTTAGGATATCACTTTTGAATCGGTGTGTTAAACGTACAATTGGTTTAATTTTTTTGTTCTGAAAATCAGTATATTGTTATTTTAAAAAAAAACAATGCGCCTTTTTTATTGAGTTATGCAACTTACTAATAAACCATAATTATTAATCGGTGGAGAAAAATAACAAACTGGAGTTTTTAAATCACTACGAACCAGTCCATAATCAGCTTTATAAATTTTGTAGGGCAATTTCGGGAAATACGGAAGACGCTGAAGATTTAATGCAAGATACCTTACTCAATGTATTTGAAAGGTTTAATGAAATAAAGGATTTATCTGTTTTTAAATCGTATGTATTTAGTGTTGCGAGTAATCTGCATAAGATGAAACTACGCCGAAATAAGTTTAAAGCTTCTTTTAACGAAGAAGAAACGAACCAGATAGTTGATTTTGGACAAAATCAGGAACACTTTACCGAATTTAAGATAGTTTATGAAAAAATTCTCTCACTACCTGCAAAAACATCGGAAACGCTGATTCTTTATCATATATCTGACTTGTCGGTTAATGATATCCAGAAAATACAAGGCGGCAGTATTTCTGCTGTAAAGTCACGTTTGCAAAGAGGAAGGGAAAAAGTACTATCTCTTTTAAATACAAAAGAGCAGATAAGAATTGCAACCATGCTTTTAACATTTTAATTGAAAAGAGATGAAAAAAATATATACACAACAAACCATTGATCAATTTTTTGAAGAGTTTAAAAATTTACCAAACTCATACAAAATAGAAAAGGTGCACCAACTACTAAATAACCCTAATGCAAAGGCCACGCATAAGGTGAATTCTTATTTTAACCAATTAAAATCAATTATTATGATAAGCACGCTATTTGTAAGTTTTTCAGCTTTGATTCTGGTTTTTAGTCCAGGTAAAAACTTGGATGCCAATTCAAGTAAAAAGAATTTGGATGTCACTAACATTGAAACAATAAATGAAACATTTTTACCTTCAAATGGAGGAATTATTTCTGAAAACACACCAGAAAAAACTGAACCCAATCCAGGAAAGGCAAATTCAATAACAATTGAACCAAAACAAAATGACAGTATTCCAACGAATATGGCTCATATAGAAAAACTGGGGCAAGAAAGCCACAGTATAATTGAGAATGAAGTTGATCGTTCAGAATTTGAAAACCAGAATTGTGACTGGCCAGCTGATACCATTATTGATAAAAATATACTATTGATTGAATTAACTGATAGTGAATTGAATGAAATTGGTATTGTAAAATATGGTGATGAAAAAAATGGATATGAAATTTATTATAATAATTTAACTCCGAATGGCACACCGGCTAGTGCCCAAAGCGGTATTAGATCTATTATCCCAGATGTTAAAAAAATCCAAACCAACTACGACTTTTACAGAGTAACACTAACAACAATTAATTTTATTCCCTATTTTAATGAAGAGGTTTTCTATTCGTCACTTGATACTCTTGTGCCAATTGTTTTGAGGGTTGGCAATCCCAAACAAATATTTCCCAAAGCACCAGATGAAATTTACTGGTTTAGCCCACATGAAACCTTATTTGAAAAGCTACCTGAACGATATCATTATTTAAAAGATGTTTATTGGAATTTGCAATGTTTAAAAAGTAAATACCCTGACAAATCATTTACTAATTATTTATCGCCAACAGGTAATAATATATTCAAAACCGTAAATGCTTTTGATTTAAATAGAGAAGAATTGCGACAAATAGGAATAAACGTTGTGGGACAATGCATTGTACTTCAAGCAAAATATAATACTCAAAACAGTAGTTTTTGTGCAAATTCGAACGTTCCCAAAGACAGAAACTATTATGATTCAATTGATATTGTTCGAATTCCTGAAAGCTCTTTTCCAATTCTGGAAACTGATACTTTGGGTCGTATAATAAACTACAACGAGTTTGACTATACAAATAATAATATTGTAGAGAAAAATTTGGATGTTTTAGTTCCGATTAAAATATCAAAGAGTGAATTATTAAATGTAGGCTACAAAACTGAGATATGGTGGTATTATCCTTCAGACGAGTTTATAAGTACATTGCCGAACAGGATAAAAAATAATCTTAAAATTGAACGTGACGCAATACTTTCAGATAATTATAGCGAATCGTCATGCACGTATTTCGAGGCCTGTAAATCTACATTACAACTCGAAAACTTTAAACTTTATCCAAATCCTGCAAATTACTCTGTTACCATTGAATTTGACCTAACTGAAAAAGCTGAAGGTGCCATTTCAATAGTCAATATTGCTGGTGCAAAAATAAAAACGTTGGTTTCCAATTCTACTTTTCAATCGGGTCACAATACACATCAAATGGACTTATCAGGAATCACTCCGGGTATTTATTTGATATCAATCAATACCAACAAGGGATTTAAAACTCAGAGGTTAATTGTATCTCAATAATCAATCAGTGCGTGTATGAAATGAAGTGGGTTATTTCGTTTCGCTCCATAAGGGTTTAGCCGTTATGTAGCTGTGTCTGTATCCACCATGCCGAATATGATGTAGGACGAACTGTAACCCAATAATTGCGCCCGCTTTGTATTGTGACACGTTGGGTGAAGGGGTTTATTTTGTAAGTTCGAACGTATTTCTTACTCGAACATATTTAGATTTTAATTGAGAACCAGATTTAATTTTTACTTTCTTTTCATTTTTTGGAAAATCCTTTTCAACAAACTCTAATTTGAATTTATCTGGCATATTCTCTGCTTCTTTTGGATTATCAACTAAATAATTAACAAAATCAAAAGTCAATCCAATATTTCTTTCTACAGTTTCTTTATTTGTCATATATTTTACTTTTTCATTTTTTTAATAAATCGCTCCCGATACCATTCCCATCTATCTTTCAAATCTTGTTCAGCATATTTTGCAGCATCCTTTAAATTTGGAATCTCAATTACTTGTTTTTCCTTATCACCATTAGGTTTCATTGTGTCACGATGAAAAAAACCATGAGCGCAATCATACCTTACAATTGGATACCATTTTTTCTCAATGAACGATTCATATTGAAATACAACATCAATTAATTCTCCATTTTCAATTTTCATTCGAACACGCAATCTTTGGTCTTCGTCTTTATCTAAAAATGATTCGAACTCTTTTTCTTTCACAATTTTGTATTTCAATTTTGCGAAAACAAATCTACTAAAATTAATTGAAAATCGCTACTTTGGTGATTTCCACCCTCAGGGCAACCGCGTTTAAAAACCGAAATTTGAAATTCCCTTTTTCGGCGCATGGATTCAGCACAATTTCAATTATAAGGTAGTGCTTGCGCCGATTTTATACCATAAAAACTTGATCCCTGGGTTGTGCTTCGACAAGCTCAGCAACCACCCAGGACTATTCATATTAAAGCCCTTTCGGGATTTTTATTTTGGAAGCTCCTCCCTCTATACCTTTTTAATCTTCGAGATTTTTTAAAAGCGAATTCCCAGTATTCAAAAACCTTCTTAAAGCCTCAACATAATAAATCAACGGGTACATTTTTTCGTGATACCAAAGTGCTGCAAAATAAAGCCCAATGGCACTTGGTTGGAGTCCGTTGCTCTCATGCTCATTGGCAAGCCACTCAAATCCTTTGATACAAGGTTCTTTATGGCTTTTTGCCAAAGCACAAATGGCAAGGGCTGTTTCTTCAATACTTCCTGTGGTTCCTTTTTTACCTCCCCAACTACCATCGTGGTTTTGCTGTATAAGCAGAAAGTTTTGCGATGACTCAATCATGGTCATCAATCGTTCCTTAATTTCACCATGAACACAACTATTTAACAAGCAATCTTCCATATAACTGCATACTTTGGCGGTACCATAAACGGGGTTTTTCTTATCATCGGTAAACTGGTTACCAAACCATAGCGGTAACCAATAACCATCAGTGGCCTGATGTTTTTGCAAAAAATCGGCTGCTTTTAAGGCACTTCGGTAAAATTTACGGTGTAAGTGGAAAGGAATGTTGTTCCCAGATTTTTCAATTGAACTGAACAAAGCCAGCAAAGCATGTCCTGTTAAATCGGCACAACTACTATCGAATGGCAACCGCCCCCAACCTTTGCAAAAAGTTGGAAACCCGCCATCGGAATTTTGCAAGTCAACCAACCAATTGCAGCCGTTAACAATAGCGCCAATTTCTTCACGGGTACCTTCGTACATTTCAAGTAAAGCTAATATTGCCCCTGGAGTGTCATCGGCGTCTGGCACTGAGCCTGAATAGTTGGTCCAACCCCAGCCTCCGGGTTTTGCACCGTTGAATGGATGTATTGTTTTATACTGAATGGAATGAAGATGAGCTTTTAATTGTTGAATATTATCCTTCCCAATAACCGAATTCAATTGCGGTCCGAGCGCTTTTATGCTCAGGGTTGTTACCCAGGTAGATAAATCGGTGTCGATAGGCCAACTGCCGTCAGTTCGTTGCTGTTTTTGCAAGAATGAAATCCCATTTTTTACCACTTCGTTATTACCTTTTCCACTGGCAATAAGGCACATGCTTACAAAACCTGTTAATGGGATTGCTTCTAGGAATCCGCCACTTTCGGGCATTATGGCGGTTAATTTTTTTATGGCCGGGGCAACAAAACGATTCCGGTAGAATTTTACTTTTGATTTTCGTTTGGTATGAATAAAAATGCCAACCCCAATAAGTGCCGGAATTGCGTAGCTAACCACTTGTAAGTTAAAAAAGCGGTACCATGATTCCGGTAAAAGCGACAATTCAAAGGGAAGTTGTGGAATCCGGTTACTGGCTTCGTCGGGCAATACACCGCAAAGGATGAGCATAGATAGAATTGGCACCGAGAAGGTGTAATCAGTGCCGTAAAATTGAAGAATGGACGATGTTATGTTGTGTTCATTCAAAGATATTTTTTTTGTTTCCAGAAAGTTTTCGATGGCTTTCAATACCGGATTTCCATCTACCATATTGGGCTGGCAATAAAAAATGGCCGCATAGCAAAGCAAGCTGGTGCTTACATTGCTTTCGCTTTCGGGGGTATCGCCAAATCCGCCATCGGTGTTTATATGGGTGCAGAGCCAGTTGTAACCCAACTTAATTTGCTCTTCATCATCTTGGTTTCTGTTTATTTTTAACGCAACAATGGCTACCGCTGTTGACAAGGCACTGGAAGACAGTTGGCCTGTCCAAAAGCCTTCACTGTTTTTCTCTTGGATGAGAAGATTGACGAGGTTTGTGTATTGATTTCCGAGTGAAGCTATCATATGAATTTATTATTTATATCTGAGGCTAAGTTGGTTCTTTTCATCTAGGAACGGTGAAACCCTCCTGAATACCATTAAAATTAATGTATATATGAATAAAAGAACAAAGAGAAAAATAAATAGTTGAACCCCTTAATTTCATCATAAGTTAAATTTGTAACTTAAAGTAAAAAACTATTTCCTTACTTTTTTCATGATAAAAAAGTAACAAAAAATCTAGACAAAACAATGCTTCCACCCGCTCCTCCAAATAGTAAGCCCCACGGCAAGGTAAATGAAACTCAATTTTTGGAATATTTCTACCATAAAAATCGTATGAATGAAAAATTTCCGTTTCAAAACGCAAGCGCCCTTGCACGTGGGGCTAACCATTTGAAATTCACCCCACCGCCCGCCCGCAGTTTTGTCAGGCCACCGCACCGTTCTTATTTAATATTTGAACAAGATAGCAATCAAGAAATTGGATATGGGGAATATTTGGTAAAAAAGTAGATTAGCTCAGCACTTCAAAAAAAAAATTAAACCAATGAGCCTAATGCCAATAGCCCATAAAAAGTATATTCCACATCAAGGCTGGTATCTATAGCTGTGCCACAAAACCCACCCTCGGAATAGAGCGAATCCACATAATTGAGGCAGTCGGGTTTAATCATGCGGATGTCGGAGTTCACAAACCGCAAAGCGTACAGTGCCACTGCTGTTGATAATAAATCACCAATCGGGGCTTGGTTTATGGCGGAAAAGCTCCCATCATTTCTATAAAACGCATATAACCGTTTTTCCATATCCTTTGTTGGTTGGCAAAAACAATGCCGGAGAACCAATTGGGCAGCAGTTACCGAACATGGCATTTCGGAATTCGATTTGATGGACTTCAACTTTTTTTGAATTCGGTATAGCCCCAAATAATCTCCCAAATAATAAAACGTCATTAAACCAAGAAAACCGGAATAGGCTGTGTGCTCTTTTTCCCCATGGTATAAATCGGTATCTAACCTTTTTATGAATGTGGAAGGAAGCGTTTCAGCACCAAAAAGTTTTGCGTGTAAAATGGCAGCACTGTGTATATAAACCCCTTTCAGGTCATGGGTCTGAACAACGTTTTTTACATATTGCTTCAACAGAGGCATTACTTCCGGAACATGGAGCCCTTCCGCCACATAGCACCCGAATAAGGAATAGTACAAATCGCAATTCCCACCCTTATCGGCAAATCCTCCTTCGGCAGTTTGTTGTTTTATCAGAAATACCCGCATTTCAGCCAATGTCTGTGCATCAATTACCTGAAGCGAATTCTTAAGAACCCGTTCCATTGAATTTGCCTGAAACTTTTGAAGCGTTTTTCTAGCTACCCGCTTAGATATAGTCCTTAAAAGTTTTTCCCAAAATTTCATGCAATGCCAGTTTTAACCCAATATTCTGATAATTCCCAAGGCAATCGTTACATCGGGAAATGTAATCTTTTAAAAGTTCTTCAACGTTTTGACGAATGGAATATGTATCAATCAAATGCTGGATGGATTGGATGTCATTTTGAATAAAAGCATCCTGGAAAAGAGTTTTATCCGATGGAGGCAATTTTTCAGACAGAGCAGAAAGCATCACAGAAGGTTTTTCAAAGGTAAAGCCGCCGTTGAGATTTGTGAAATCTTCGAGGTCGTCTTTTATTTGGTAGGCCACTCCAATTAAGCAACCGAATTGTTCCAACAGTGCCAATGAATTGCTATCGGCGCCAGCGGCTGTAGCCCCTAATAGGAGCGATACGTTAAATGCGGCTGCCGTTTTATTCTCAAAAACAAATAGAATTTCGCTCAGTGAAAGTATTTTATTGTTTCGCAACGACATCAACTCAATTCCTTGGCCAATTGACAACTTGCGGTGTCCCTGAGCAACAATTTTGATGCAATCGCGAATAACTTCTGGTTCAAAATGGGTTTCGGCAATTAACCGGTAACCCTCACCTATCAACAAATCGCCAATGTTTATGGCTACCGGAATACCATATTGTGCATGTAAGGTCTCCTTTCCATAGCGGGTTTTGTCGTTATCTTCAATGTCGTCGTGTATGAGCGATGCTTTATGAAAACACTCCACCGACAAAGCCAATCGGTTTAAGTCCTGCGTTTCGGGTTGATTGTTGAAGGCATCAAAAGCCAATACGGTTAATAGCGGGCGAAGCCTTTTTCCACCGACTAAAAGTGATTCGCGCACTAACTGCTCTGTTGAATTATCGGACGGTTTTAGAATACGGTTCAATTGTTCTTCTCCAAAAAGGGAGGAGGTGCGGTTACGCAGATAGTTTAAGTTCAGCAACCTAAAAGTAGCGTTTTTGTCGTAATGGTAAAGCTCTTCCTTAATCCAATCCGAATCGGCCTGGGTATCGGAACATCCGCATGATAGCAGCGGAATGGCAATACTTGGAATGGAAAATTTACTTACCGAAACAAACATCTTCTGCAAAACATCCATGCACCCAACGCCAATAACGGCATCTACTTTACCGCTTTCAATCAGCCGTGCCGTTATGGTGGTGCCTTCGGTAACAATAGCCACATAGCCCAGGTTTTCGGCTTCGCGCAAAAATCCGGAGATACTGCAATTGCCGCATTCGCTGCATAAAAGACCCAACTCGTCTTCCTGGCCTTTGCATAATGCGCTGTTTTTTAAACATTGCGGGAGCAACAAAATACGGCGATTATACGGAACCGCTTTTACCACGGTTCGCCAGATGGAGTTTCCGCAACACACCATCACAAACGCTTTATAATTTGAGTGCCAATGATTTTCCTCCAACAACAATTCTGCCAATTCTGCCAATTTATTATACGACACGGGAGCCATCACCTTGTTTTTCAGGAAATAGGCATCCACTTCCTTTCGTATGGAATACCTAATATCCTTGGCTAACGGAACATCGAGCAGCAATTCGGAACTTTTCATTTCATTTTTTTTAAGATTATCCATAAGCACCCATTCCAAAGAATGCAGTTTTTTTTGCCACCCTATATACCCAGCTCTTTTCAGGAATTGAAGGGCAAGAACCATGACTGCAAACAACAGGAGCATTTTCAAATTCCCGCCACATACCGGGTCGGTTTGATGTATTAATGGCCCCGTGTTTTTTGGCAAAATCGTTGAGCCATAAGGGGTCTTCCATTAAAACGCATCCTTTTGTTTTTTGAAGGATGCCAGTTCGGAAATCACCAATCAATTTAGAGTTTTCATAAATCGCTTTCAGGTTTCCATTCACAATGGTATCGCACGAAAATTGAATTACCGGACAGGGTTCAATGTTGCCCGACGCATTTATATGATGGCTCAACCCTTCGGTTGCCGGGCAAAACGGCTCTCCATCGGCCCTCCAATACGAATCAATCAATACCATGGGGTATTTAACCCGTCCATCGACCAAAAAATGCCTGAGCCGGAGAATTTCATCCCTATCAAGGGTCAATGCATAGTTTGGGTTCTCGCCCGCTGGACGGTAAATATAATACCAAACATAGATTACACCTGCATCGTGCAACATTTGAATAAAGGCATCAGACAGGGCCATGTCGATGTTCGATTTACACACGCTAATGGCTACCCCGGTAATTAATTTGTGCTGTACCGAAGTTTTGATAGCTTTCAAAGTGCGATTATAAATATTGTTACCACCCCTGCGGATATCGGCAACCTGTTCATCGCCTTCAAAACTGAACAGCGGGGTTACATTTGCCAGTTTCCGTAGTTTTTCGGCCATTGCATCTGTAAACAAGGTGCCATTGGTAAATAATTGAAAATAGCAATCGGGGTGTTTTTCGAAAATATCGAGCAGATGTGGGTACATCAGCGGCTCGCCGCCCAATATCCCAAAAAAATAGGAACCTTGTTTTTTGCTTTCAGCTATTATGGAGTGTATTTTTTCAATGTCGAGGTATTCCTTATGGTCTTTGGTGCTCACCCAGCAACCTTGGCACTTTAGGTTGCAATCGTTGGTAACCGAAATAAATTGGAATGCCGGAAAAAGTTCCCCGTTTTTCTTCCGCTTTTTGAATTTCCGAAATCCCCTCCATCCTTTCCAACCCATGTTGACGATGAATTTCCGTTGGCAACGGCGATCGGTTTTTATAAAATTTTTGAAAAGGGACATTATTTGTTTCTTTATATGCTTATGCCCTTTCAGGGCGATAAAATTATTTCATTCCTTATCATAGGGCTCCCGATAGCTATCGGGACTATGCTATTGCTTTTGCCCTTTCAGGGGGTTGCAATCAAGTTAAAGTTAGTAAAACATTGATAATGAGCAATTATTTCTTAAAAACAACCATTGTTACCTTATTAATAAAGCCATAATTTCGATAAGGTAATAAGATTGACGGCTATGTATTTCAGGGCGCTCATTCTCTATTTTTTATATCATAAAATCTACATAATTATAAAGTTCCACTACCTTTTAAAGCTTGCGTCCTTTCCTCCATAGCTTTCTTCATTGCCTCGGTGCGAACTATTGATTGACGCTTTATTTTGCGTTGTTCCAAGGCGGAATAAATATCGCCCCCTAAAATACTATTAATATCCATAACCTGCCTTTTTTGTTCCGCCAATTCATCAATCACCTCGGAACCGCTAATGGCGCCACCTTGCTTATACTTAGGGAACACAATGGCTGTTTGCGGGCATATACGGGCACAGGCAGGGCAGTTGTTTTTGCAACCTTGCGGGTTTACCACTAAAACCTGTCCTTGTGTTTTTTCATAAACGCCGAATAAGCAGAAATCGGCACATTGCCCGCAAGCGGTGCAGCGCGAATAGTCAATAACCGGGAACCAGGATAGCCATTCAGTGGATGCGTCAATTTCCTGAAACGATTGTTGTTGGGTACTGTTTGCCACAAATGAGGTTATTTCCTGAAACAGTTGCTCGTTGGATGCTTCCAGAAAGTTAAGGTATTGAATGGAAATGGAATCGACAGGTTTGATAACCCCGCCTAACAATAACTTTAACGACCGCGAGTAACAACCCACCATTAAATATTCATTTCCTTTGCTGAAAATGCCGTTTAGCTGTTCATCCCTTAGTGCCGTGATTCCGCACAAATCGGATAGTTTAGTAATTTCGGCATTTGCCTGCCTGCAATATCCTTCAATCAATTGCAATCGGTCCCGATTAATGATATCGCCACCGCAATTGCAAAACACTATTTTTTTTCCCATGCTCAAAAATGGGATAATCTTTTCAGAAAACAGGTGAATGGGATGTTAAATTTTTAACAATGGTTTTTAAAATACTGGAATATAGCAAAATAAGAAGTCGCAATAATAATTTTAAATAATTAAAGCTTCCCCCTTTGTAATGTATTGAATATCAGTTGTGAGGAATTATGAAAACAAATAACTATTTCAATTTAAATAGCTGTATTTAAATCAATTGCAAACCTGATAACTAAACAATACCAAAACTACCGCTTATATCATAAAAAAAATCAAATTTGTCATGAATCATAATCCTGAAAGGATTTAATGTATTTAGATTAACTTCGTTGAGATCGCTTTGTTATTCGCTATCGCTCATGAGGTACTGTGTTAAATTCCAAATTTTTCAAGAACTTTTTTTTATTTTTGTTTTAGCCAAAGGAAGACTTCATGCGATTCGTTGTACTGATGTCTATCTTGTGTAGTG
>Ga0172379_10002065_pt1 | contig 37069 bp, 38 predicted proteins | sample GrowelOW334metaG_FD_119756 | JGI IMG/M metagenome (GOLD analysis project Ga0172379, IMG submission 119756) | Groundwater microbial communities from an aquifer near a municipal landfill in Southern Ontario, Canada - Groundwater well OW334 metaG | ecosystem: Environmental > Aquatic > Deep... | reverse complement strand
TTAGAAGTTGGCTCAACTGGTAGTCAGGTCTCACAGCTCCAACAGTTTTTGGCGACAAATGCTCGGATCTATCCTGAAGGAATTGTTTCCGGCTACTTTGGCCCTCTAACCCAGGCTGCTGTAACCCAGTTTCAAGTTAACTATGATATTGATCAAGCTGGACGAGTTGGCCCGATAACGATGGCCAGAATGAATGGAGTGATGAACTCCGGTCTCGGTTTGGATATCTCATCTGCGGTTATCTATAATCGCACAGTTACTGTAGGCTCCAATGCAGTGAAGATCAGTTGGAATACCAATACTCAAGCTTGGGGTAAGGTGTTTTATAGTACTTCACCACTAAAGATCTGGGAAGCACAAATGAACTTTACCCCTTCAACAGTAAGTGGCGTCGTTGTTCAAGGTACTTCGGCGGGGCTCGGACAGAGTCTCACTTTGTTAAACCTCCAGCCAAATACCACGTATTACTATTTGATAGAGACCAGAGATTTCTCCGGGAATGTTTCCGTTACTTGGCCCAGCTGGTTTCGTACCAATTAGAATCTAATGATTCGGACGACAGACTAAAAACATCGGGTGGTACCCGATGTTTTTAGGTGGGATATAATAAGGTAATATAAACCAATATGCCAAACAGCTACACTTACCAATTCTTTTCTCATGCTCATGAGGCCTGGGATGCCATCTATCAGGCTTGCTCTGAGGCCAAGACTTCTATTTTGTTTGAGCACTTCATCTTTATTGACGATGAAAGCGGCCGACCACTGATAAATCTCTTTAAACAGAAGGCCAAAGAGGGGGTAAAGGTGAGAGTGTTGCTTGATGCTCTTGGCAGTACCGAGGCCTTCCCCTTTCCTCTCGGAGCGGAGTTAAAAGCGGCGGGGGTGGAAATCGTCTTTTTTAACACTCTCATTCCGGGGACTTTCCATTATCTTAACTTTTGGTTTTTCCGTGATCATCGCAAAATTGTGGTAGTTGATTCCCAGGTCGCTTTTACCGGTGGGGTTTGTTTCCAAGAACAAATGAAAGAGTGGCGGGATACTTGCGTGCAGATCGAAGGGCCCGTCGTCCAAGATATTGCCTTGTCGTTTACTGCCATGTGGCGGCGGGCTAACAAATTAAAACGAATACTTCATCATCGCAAATCGCTTGGTGTCGAAAATAAGTTTGTTTTTCTTACTAACGAACCCTTTGTCCGCCGACGTTTTTTGTACCGAGAATTGTTGGAGCGGATAAAAAAAGCCAGACGTTACATTCGTCTCACCACTCCTTACTTTGTACCAGACGGCAAACTCGCCCACGCTCTTCGTCGCGCGGCCAGACGCGGCGTTGAAGTTTCCTTACTGATTCCTAATCATTCCGATAAGCGTTTGGTTGATTTGGCAGCTCAAGGTTATTTTTCCGGACTACTTAAATCGGGAGTCAATATTTATTGGGGTGGCGAGAGATTTAATCATACTAAGGCGGGGACGATAGACGGGGAGTGGGGAACCTTGGGGAGTTTAAACTTAGACTCCGCCAGCCTTTGGTACAATTTCGAGGGTAATATTGTTACTAATGACGTCGGGTTTATCACCGCTTTGGACGAGCAGTTTATAGATGACTGTCGCAGTGCCGAACTGATCGACATTGTCAGATGGCATAACCGCCCCTGGTATCTCAAGTTTTTGGCATTCTGTGTTAGTCCTTTGCGCCTTGTACTATAAATTAAATTACGTCTATCGAATTTAAATTTTCTTCTTATTGCACAATTATTTTTCCCGTCATCGAAGGATGGATAGAACAGATATAGTCATAAGTTCCAACTTGATCAAAGGTGAAGGAGAAAGATTCGCCGGTATTTAAGTTATTGGAATTGAAAGTATCCGATTTAATCTGGTGTGGAGCCGAATCCTCATTGGTCCAGGTTACTTTGGTGCCCGCAGCCACCGTAATTGTTTGGGGGCTGAAAGCAAAATTCTGAATCGCAATCTTTTGCTCGGTTGTTGGAATTCCAGTGACAGGAGTTGTTACTGCCGGAGCTACTGCTGGTGTCGATTTAGAACCAAAGTAAATTCCAATAATAACTAAAACAATTATTAAAATAACCAAAACGATAATGGTGCTTTTTTTCATAATGGCTCTATTATAGCACTGATTTTGGTATACTAATTCAATGTTCAGAATTAAACTCATTGGTTTTCTGTTAATTGCCGGCTACTTTTTATATTGTCTAGCTACTCCCGGATCTTGGCATTTTATTAATTGGATTAGCCTGGTCATCCATGAGGCGGGGCATTCCATTTTTATTTTCTTTGGTGAGTATATCCATGTCTTGAGTGGTTCAGTCTTTCAGTTAGTAATTCCCGCTATTTTTGCTTTTTACTTTTTCTTGAGATCGGAAGTTGTTTCCGGCGCCGTGGTATTATTTTGGCTCGGCCAGAGTTTCACTAATGTTTCTATTTACATTGGCGATGCGTTAAAAATGCAGCTTGATCTCTTGGGTGGCGATGGGGTTATCCATGATTGGAATTACTTGTTATCAGAAATTGGCCTCTTGTCTTACACTGATACTATTGCCGGGACGGCCTACGTTGTCGGCTTTGCCATTTTTCTTTATGCGCTGATCCTAGGCTTGAGGACCTTGTTCTCGCCAAATAATAACTTTGTGGTACAATAAAAACGACGACCTTTTGGTGGTTTGATAGGGGAGGTGATGGATATGGCCCTTAGTTTTTTCGAAAGAATGTGGGCGCAAATCCAGGAAGCGTTAGGTGACTTCAATCGTTGGTGCGCTGGGGAGAGGCTTGGCCACCCACCGACCGACAATGAGGCTCTCGATCACTATCTTCATAATGGCGGGCCGGAAGACTTTGCCCGTCGGGAACAAGAGGGGTTAGTGCAAGTAAAGCGGTAACAATCACCAAACTAGGTCGCCGTCGGGCCGGGATCGCGCAAGCATCCCGACTCGTTTTTGTTTTTGTGGTTGTTTCATCGGTAAATTTATAATAAAATAACTGGCAGACTTTGCACTTTCAAGGCGTGTGCTTTGAGCAAAGCTGGTCAGCGATTGTTGTGAAAGGAGTCTAGTATGCGAGTTTTTTGGACCAACGTCGGTTTGGGATTGTTGCTGATGGCAGTATTTCTCTCTGGTTTGGTGATGGTTTCGCCGGCCAGGGGCGACACGGTCTGGGAGTCAGGCGTTGAGGCTGGTTGGCCGGCCGGGGCTTCTTGGAACGGACTCTGGACCGTCCAGGCCTCGAGCCTCTCGGCCAACACCGGCTCACGTGGCGTTAACATTGTGGGCCCTTCGGCTTCGGGCGGAGACGCTTTCTGGCTCGACTTGCCGTCTTACGGTTACCAGACTCTGACCTGGGAGTATTACTTCAAGATTCGCGACGGGCTCGAAGTTGGCGATCAGGTGACGGCCGAGTGGACTAGCGATGGTCAAACTTGGTTGTCGTTGGCCACTTACACCGAGACTGCCGCCGGCGATTGGCAGTTGGCCAGCTTTGTTTTACCGGCAACGGCGAACGACAATGGCGACTTGAAGTTTCGCTTTCTCGCCAAGCTCGGTGGTTCGACGGACCGAATGAACTTCGACGATTTCAAGTTGTCCGGCGCGCTGACACCCGAACCGGTGACGGCCGTTTTTCTGGGGGTTATCTTGCTTCTGAAGCGCCGTCGTCAAGGCTTGCCATGACAGGTCGGGTTTAGAAGTTTATCTTTTTCGGGGCGACCATTCGGTCGCCCCGTCATTTTTCCGATTTTTTTCATTTCTGTTCTTACTCTCTGATTACCGCCGGGTCAGCTGTAATTTTGGGAATATTAATTTTGAGAAGTCTACCTCGCTTGACTTAAAATTTGGTCTCGCTATCTTTAACTTCAGAGGAGGTGTTTATGAGATTGTTAGATTGCCTTCTGTTCGCTTTGCTCATTGGGCTACTGGTGGCTTGTCTTTCTTTCACGGTGAGTCTTTTTCTCACCATGGGTTCACAGAACGACATAAGTGAGATAGTTTGGTTGATCAGCATTGCCATTGGCATCGTCTCGTTTCTTCTGGCTTTTTGGTGGAAGTGGAGAGATGGTAGAGACATGGAAGGAGGTAGTCCACCATGAACCGCACCAGAGAAGGGGCGGTTCATTTTTTTGTTTGAAAAATTTTTGACACAAAAAAATAGAAGACAAGGGCATCCGACGGAGTCACAGGGTAGCGACCGGCGGGGTCTTGTCTTCTGGGTTTTGTGCGGTTTCTGATCCTGGAGCAACTTGGTGCTCGAAGTTCAGGCGTGGCACTATGGGCGAGATTCGCCCATGAGATGAGAGACGGACACGAACCAAAGATCTGCTGCTTAGGCTATGGGAGCGTCGCGCGCTCTCATACGGACTTCCTCCTTCTTCCTTGATATCACAGGAGGACAACCGACTTGATACTGGGCCTAACATGCCCCTCGTATGTTTTTAATGTTATGCCTAGTGTGAGGTAGTGTCAAAAAACTTATCCACAGCCAAGTTCTTGACTGGTGAACACTCGTTCACCTATACTATAACCATGAGTAAGAACCAATTAACTAAAGTAATCCGCTCCGAGCTCAATTGGTTGAATCACATCATCGATCAGAAGATTGTCCGGGGTCAATCTTATCGCGGCGAGGCCAAGCAACACAAAATGTTGCTATCTAGACTGTCTCGCATATGAGTGACAACTATCAGAGCAAGATTCTAGTTTTCTATGAGCGGCACAAACGGATGCCCAGTTATCAGGAGATCATGACTCTTCTTGGTTTCAAATCTAAAAATGCCGTTTTCAAATTGGTGAACAAATTAATCGAAGCAGGAATCTTGGCTAAAGATAATACCGGTCGCTTAGTGCCGAATAAAATTTTTGGCGAGGTGCCAATGCTTGGCCTCGTCGAGGCCGGTTTCCCCACGGTGGCGGAAGAAGAGCAGCTCGATACCGTCAGTCTTGACGAGTATCTAATTAAAAATAGAGAGAAGACCTATCTGTTAGAGGTCAAAGGTGATTCGATGATTGAGGCGGGGATTCAAGAGGGGGATATGGTGCTCGCCGAGCGCGGCCGGGTGCCGCGCGATGGCGACATTGTGATTGCGGAAGTGGATCAAGGTTGGACCATGAAGTATTATCGTTTCCGCAATGACCAAGTCTATTTAGAACCGGCAAACAAAAAGTACAAACCGATCTACCCCGAGGAGAGTTTGAACGTGACGGCGGTTGTCACGGCCGTGATTCGCAAATACCGCTAGCCCCGTGTTAAACTGGTGCCTATGAATGAAAATTTCGAAGCCTTAGCCGCTAAAATCTTGGAGACAATCAAGGTGTCTAAGAACGTTTTGCTCCATTGCCATCCTAGCCCCGACCCGGACAGTACCGGCAGTGCTCTGGCAGTCCTTCACTTCTTGGAAGAGCAGGGTAAAAAAGTGACTTTGATTAAAGGTGATTCACCAATTCCGGATTTTGCTGAATTTTTGCCTGGTCATGAGAAGATAGTAGAGAAGAATTATCTTGAAGTCGATTTAAGTGTCTTTGATTTGTTTATTATTTTAGACAGCGGCGGCTTAAGTCGGGTAACGACGCTTGGCGAGGTCAAGTTTCCCAAGATGATGAAAACAATCCTAATTGACCACCATGCCTCTTCCGAACCTTGCGCTGATATCAACCTCATTGATCCCAGCTATGCCGCAACGGCTGAGATGTTGTGTGAGCTCTTTCGAATCTGGCAAGTCTCGATTACCAAAGAAATGGCGGCCTGTCTTTTGACCGGTCTCTATACTGATAGCGGAGGATTCAAGTTTGCCAATACCACGGCTCGGACTTTTGATTGCGCCGCCCGTCTGGCCAAAATTTCACCGGATTATCACCGGATCATTTTTGGTTTCGAGAACAATCGAGCTCCCGAGTCGGTTTATTTTGAGGGGTTGGCTCTTAGTTCTATCCAAAACTTTTATCACAATCAAGTCGCTATCACCGCCCTTAGCGCCGAGAGGCTCCAGGCCCTTGGCTTCAATGAGAATCACGCCAACACCATCAGTATCGCTAATATTCTAAAGTCAGTTAAAGGTTGGGACATCGGTATTTCCATGTATGAGTGGCAACCGGGTTTGGTTAAATTGAGTGCCAGAACGCGTGATGCTGATATTTATGATTTAACTAAGTTTGCGGTTTTAGTCGGTGGTGGCGGGCACAAAGCGGCAGTAGGTGCTTATATTAAGAAGACCCTGGCTGAGGCCCAAGAGTTAGTTTTGGAAAAACTCAAAGAGGCTTACTCGACTTTAGATTGACATTATTTATAATAGGTTTACAGTTTATGAGGGGTGGATGTACTTTTTATAGGAAGGAGGTGGTTCAACCAGTTTCGTTATGAGAGCTGAGAAGGTTCTTGGCTCTAGCAGCTTCCACATTCATGGATGAATGAGGTAAAAATCCCTATGACTTCTGTAGTAAAGCGAGTCGGAAGAGATCGTGGTGATCGTGAAGGTTTACTACAGCCGTGCGATGAACATGAGTTGCAGTGTGACGGCAAGACTGCCACATTGTCACTTGAAGCAATCGATCGTGATTGCTTACGGGCTCGTTTCTCCTTACTGACGACAGCCAGGGGGTGGGCGATTCAGGTGGGAAAAACTTCGCACAGTTGTGGTAGCCAGTTTCCGGTTGCCCATGGTGACATCCTGTGTGTCTGGCTCAATGGTTCGCTGGTTGCCAGGCATCTGGTGGAGATCGAAACGACCAAGGAGGGCGTGCAGACCAAACCGGTGGGGTTAAGATTCAAGACCCCGCCAGAGTTGTCGATTGCGACATCGGTTGCTGCCGTCGCCTGATGATTACAAGGAGGACACCTTCTAAGGTTAGCGATAGTGAGCCAGCGGTAATGCGCATCCGCTGGCTCTTTTTTATTGGAAAAAATCACAAAAGAGTTTAAGATAGCTACCATATGACTACGGCTTCCAATTTTCTGGCTCAAGTGGCCGGTGCTTTGCCTCAATTGACGCCATCGTTTCACCTCAAGGACCTGATCGATGTCTTGGTAGTGGCTTTTGTAATTTATTTGATTCTAATCTTTATCAAGCAGACTCGCTCCTTTTTTATTTTCAGCGCTATCTTGATTTTGTTTGGTGTTAACTTTGTTTCCATCAATCTCAATCTTAGTCTGACTCGCCAGCTTTTCCAGCCTCTCCTGACTTTTTTCTTGGTTATCTTTGTCGTGGTTTTTCAAAAGGAAATCCGTCGTTTTTTTGATTGGTTTATGTTTCCTGGCCGTCGACCTTGGAGTGCGCGTCGTGATGAATCTACGACACTTGATATTCCAGCTATCGTGGTGGAAGCGGCTCGTGAGATGGCCAAGCGCAAAATTGGAGCGCTAATCGTTCTCGCCGGCAACTATCCTTTAGAATCTCTGGTTCAGGGCGGTTTAGCCTTGGGTGGCCAGCCTTCAGTCCCGCTGCTTTTAAGTATTTTTGACCCAACTTCGCCCGGTCATGATGGAGCCGTAATTATTGAGCAGGGGACTATTAAATCCTTCGGTGCGCATTTACCGCTAGCGGAGAACTTTAGAGATTTTGCGCGTAAGGGTACACGTCACCGGGCGGCACTAGGTATTGCCGAACGGACCGATGCTTTGGTAGTTGTGGTTTCCGAGGAGCGAGGCGAAATCTCGATCGCTCAAGGCAAAGAGTTAAAGACTTTGTCTGGCCCCACAGAGCTAGAAAAAGTTGTTCGTGAGCATCTGCAGATTGATGAATTGGCGACTGGTCGTCCTGGTTATGTTTTCTGGTTGAGGAATTCTCACATCAAGATTATTTCGCTAATTTTGGCCGCTATCATGTGGGGGGCCTTCTCCTACCAGACCGGCTTAATCAATCAAGACTTTGTAGTGCCCATTGAGTTTCGTTACCTACCGAAAGAACTAACTATCACTAAGACTTCACTAAGCGAGGTCACCGTGACCGTTCAAGGCTCCAGCCGTGATTTGCTCAATCTTGATAAAAATGCCATCAAGGTCGGCCTTGATGTTTCTCAGGTGGAACCGGGTTCTAATATTTTCGAGTTGAACCAAGGCGAAGTGGACAAACCGCCTTATCTTCAAATTAAGAATATTTCGCCTAAGAAAGTTTCGGTTACAGTCGGGTTGACAAATAATCAAATTCCCGTAAGATAAGAACTATGCCCGGGGGGCGTTTTTTTGAATAAGCGATCTATAGTAAACTAACCATTATGAATATCACCAATTATGTGGCCGAGACCAAAGCGGAGCTAAAGCATGTTAGCTGGCCGACTCGCCGGCAGACGATTGTTTACACGGCTATTGTTATTGTTCTATCTATCATAACCGGCCTTCTGTTGGGTCTTTTTGACTTTATCTTTAATGCTGTCTTACGCCTAGTAATCGGCGGCTAAAACAACGATGTCTAAACAAGAATTACAACAAGAACGTAACTGGTACGCTATCCACACTTACGCCGGTTATGAGAATGCGGTGGCGCGTAACTTGAAGCAGCGTATCGAGTCTCTTGATATGGGGAACAAGATTTTTAGTGTGATTGTGCCGATGGAGAAGAAGGTTAAGGTTAAGGGTGGTAAACGGGTGACGGTGGAGGAGAAGATTTACCCCGGCTACGTTTTGGTCGACATGATTGTGACCGATGATTCTTGGTACGTGGTTCGTAACACGCCTCGAGTGACGGGTTTTGTGGGTTCCGGAGTTGTTCCCGTACCGCTTGATAAGGCCGAGGTAGACACTCTCTTTGCTCGAATGGGTGATGACCATGTCAAACATAATATTGATCTCATTGCCGGTGAAGCCGTCCAGATTGTCGATGGCCCCTTCAAAGACTTTGAGGGTAAGGTGAGCGAGATTGATGACGATAGAGGCAAGATCAAAGTTTTGGTATCCATGTTTGGTCGTGAGACTCCCGTCGAGATCGACTTCTTGCAAGTGAAGAAGATTTAAGGTAGTTTATACAAGTCTATGGCAGCTAAAAAACCAATCAAACAACTCAAATTAGTCATCCCCGCCGGCAAAGCGACTCCGGCACCGCCAGTCGGTCCGGCTCTTGGTCAGGCCGGTATTAACATCGGTGACTTCGTTTCCAAGTTTAATGCCGCTACGGCCAAGATGGCCGGCGATATTGTGCCGGTAATCATCTCGGTTTACCAAGATCGAACCTTTGATTTTGTTCTCAAGACCCCTCCCGCTTCCAGCTTACTTTTGAAGGCGGTTGGCAAAGACAAGGGTTCCGGTAAGCCTAATACTTCTAAAATCGGCAAGGTAACCAAGGAGCAGATTCGCCAGATTGCGGAGAAGAAACTCCCTGACCTAAATGCGACTGATATTGACCAGGCAATGAAGACAATCGCGGGCACTGCCCGTTCGATGGGAATTGAGGTAAAATAAAGCCACTATGGCTAAACTAATTATTGGTATTACCGGGGAGATGGCTTCGGGGAAAACTTTCAGTGCGCGCTACTTGGCAGAGAAATATCAGGCCGAGTCTTGCCGTTTTTCCACCCCGATGCGAGAGATTGCCAGTCGTCTCTACTTAGATTCCACCCGCGAAAATCTAGCCGCTCTTTCTCTGGCTCTTCGTCAGACTTTTGGCGAGGATCTTTTCTCCAGAGTGATTGCTCACGATGCCGAGCGTTTTCAATCAGGCTTGGTGATTATCGATGGTGTTCGCCGTCTGGCTGACATTGCTGCTCTGCAAAAATTACCTCAATTTATTCTCCTCTATATCGAATCAGACCCTAAGGTGCGTTACAGTCGCCTCACTTCTCGGGGCGAAAATGCCGATGATTTTGGCAAAACTTGGGAGCAATTTGAAAAAGATCAACAATTAGAAACCGAGACCCAGATTCGCTCTCTTAAAAAAGCGGCTTCGGTAGTGATTACCAACAATGACTCGGCCGAGGAGCTTTATCAAGCGCTGGATAAGATCATTTCTGAAAAACTTAAGAATTAGATTGGGAATTTCTCTTTCAGTTGTTTAATTTTACCACCTAGAATCAATTCTATTTCCTCGCTTTTTTCCAAAGCCACTCCGGTGACAATATCGCGTTGGTGGTATTTGCCTTGTTTGGGTACGATCGTTTGCGACAGCTCCTCAAATACCAATTGGCAGATTCTTTCTCCGGGATACAAGCGGACGGTTTGCGAGTGAGTGTTGTTTCTGAGAGGGGTTATTAGTTGACCTTCGAAGCCAGCGTTAACCACCCCCGATAAGTCTAAAGACAAACCTCGGCGATTAGTAGAAGCTCGCGGATAAAGAACCGCAATTAAGTCATTGGGAATCTTTACCGTCTCCAAAGTGGAAACGAGAATATATTCTTGGGGCAGGAGATCGAAATATTGGCCCTCTTCCAATTCCACGACGTCAAAATATTCGTGATTCTTTTTATCAAAGTGAGTAATGTCGAGTGATTCTCGGCCGCCGGCACTCAAATGCCAGGTCTTAGGGACCATAAAAGTAAAGCCCAAACGTAAATCAATGGAATGATTTTGTAATTGGAAACTGTCTAAGTCCGGTCTAAATGACAGACCGCCTTCCTTTATCCGCTTCCGGATTTCTTCCTTGGTAATAATAGACATCGTTATTTGGTTATTTGATATTCCAATAATACGACGTCTGGGTTCAATTGTTGAGTTGACAACAGCTTAAGATTAAGGTCGAGATCTTGATTGAATAAGTTTAGGCCTTTGCCAAATAGCTTTGGCTCAATCGACAAATATAGCTTATCGACTACTCCGGCTCTCAAAAACATCGTATAAATTGTTGTGCCACCACAAATAGCCACCTCCTTAAATCCGCGTTTTTCCAATTCGGCCAAGAGTTGGTCGGGAGGAAGGGTGGTAGCTTCCACTTCCGGATGAGGGGCGGGCAATTCCGTGTAAACGATGTTTAGCCGTCCCGGTAATGGTCGGGCGATAGTTTTGAAAGTATTTAAACCCATCACAATGACGCCAGTCTGTTTAGTTTTCTCGACAAAGAACTTTTTGTCTTCTTTGCTGGACCAAGTCGCGGCTTGATTAGCCCCTCGAGCAATTATCCCGTCAGCTGTTAAGGTGGCAATGATATAGGCTTTGATCATCAGAGGATTACGCCGTGCAAGTCTTTTAATGGTTCCATCGGCTCATATTGTTTCGTCAGCTGGTCGATGATTTCGTCGGTGATTTTCATATCCCTATCCTCAATGCGATTATAAGTTCCCGGCGGTATTTTTAGTTCGACCAAAGGATGCTTGTTGGTGCGTCTGATTAATTCTTTGGCTGCCTCGTAGTGGACGTCGTAAATGTGAGCGTTAGAAATGGAGTGGGAATAGATCCCTGGCTTGACCCCGAGTTTCTCGGCCAGAATGCTTTGGAGTAAGGCGAAACCGGCAACATCGTGAGGCATCCCTAGTATCACGTCATTTGATCGGACAATATTGTGAAGATGGAGCTTGCCGCCGATGATGTTGACGGTAAAGGTGTAAGGACAAGGAACATTCTTTTTCTTAAATAAAGACAGGCCATCCTGAGCGGGGTCCCAAGTAACGACCACTCCATGGCGAGAACTTGGTTCTTTGGTCAACAGGTCAATCAATAAGGCAATCTGATCTCGACCAAAGTGTCGGCGCCAGCGATAACCGTAAGCCACCGTCACCACGTCGCCGGGGTTGGTGAAGCTATCCCAGATTTTAGTATAACCACGCAAAAAATCAGCCGGCTTGCGCGACCCCAAGAGGAACCAAACTTGTTCCGCCACGAAAATCTTAATGGGGATCTTTCTCAAAGTCAGAAGGGGGAATCCGTCACGCTCAATATCGGTTGAAAAATGGAGGCCGGGGATAGCCTTGGTTTCGTGGCCGGTACGTTCGCTTAACTCGGCGATTCCCTTGGTCATAATCTCCTTCAAGAGATCCTGATAAATTCGGTCAAAGGTAGTCATGTTTTTGGCATTATATCACGGCTGTGGCACAATGACTGCATGACGATTAATTACCCCTATTTGCCTCCTGGCTGCTCAATTAAACTGGTGCCGGAAACTGATAAATTTATGACGGAAGCTAAACAAATGCGCCTACAATTTGCGACGGAACGTAATCAGCCTAGTGGCGCGGTGGTTGTGTCAAATGGTGAAATTATTGGTCGTGGCGCCAATCAGTCAGCTTTAAAAAACGTTTTTCTATCTGACCTTCATACCAGGGGCTGGTGTATTCGGCATCGGTTAAAAATAAAAACCGGCAATAAATACTGGCTTTGTCCTGGTTGCGCTAACTACAAACTTCATTCCGAATCACGAGCCGTAGCAGATGCCAAAAAGAATAATCGATCAACCGTCGGGGCCGAACTGTATTTGTGGGGCCACTGGTGGGCTTGTCAGCCCTGCTGGGATCGAATGCTTGAGGCCGGCATCAAAACGGTGTATGTTACTGATGATGCTCATCTCCGTTTCCATGGCAGTCGGAAGAAATAACAAACATTAAGATGAAAGACAAACAAATCGAAAAGCTAATCAAGACCGAGAAGACGAGACAAAAGAAGGTGATTAATCTAATCGCTTCCGAGAACTATGTTTCAGCTGATGTGCTGGCCGCGCTTGGTTCCGAGCTTAACAATAAATATGCCGAGGGTTACCCGGGGGCGCGCTACTATGGCGGCAATCAGGTTACCGATCAGGTGGAGAATCTTTGTCGCGAAAGAGCCTTAAAGGTCTTCAAATTATCATCAAAAAAGTGGGGCGTAAACGTTCAGCCTCTCTCCGGCTCGCCGGCCAATTTGGCAGTGTATCTTGCTCTTGTTCCTCCTGGTGGAAAGGTGATGGGGATGGTTCTCGCTCATGGTGGTCACTTAACTCATGGTCACAAAGCTTCGGCCTCCGGCAAATTCTTCCAACCCATTCCTTATGAGGTGAGTCAGAAAACGGAAATGATTGATTATGACGAAGTAGCCAAGATTGCCGAACGAGAGAAGCCGGTGATTATTGTGGCCGGTTACACCGCTTATCCGCGCAAAATAGATTTCAAACGTTTTCGGCAGATTGCCGATTCGGTCGGGGCTTACCTGATGGTAGATATGTCTCACTTCGCCGGTCTGGTGGCCGGAGGAGCTTATCCCTCACCATTTCCTTATGCGGACATTGTGACAACAACGACACACAAAACTTTGCGTGGTCCGCGTGCGGCGATGATATTTTCGAGAAAGAACTCGGCGAGACAATTGCCCTCTGTCAGCACGGACACATCGGGAAATGCTTCCCGAGGGCAACAGTCTCGCCTAACTGCGCCTCGCCTTATTTCTGATTTGATAGATAAGGCGGTCTTTCCGGGACTGCAAGGCGGACCACATATCAACCAAATTGCCGGTGTGGCGGTTGCCCTTGGCGAAGCAATGACTCCGGCGTTCAAAAAATATGCGGCGCAGGTAATCAAAAATACTAAAGCTTTGGGTCAAGAGTTACAGCGCTTAGGTTGGCGCATTATTTCCGGTGGGACTGATAGTCACCTAATTTTAGTGGATACTTGGTTGGACGGTAAAGGTTTGGGCGGCAAAGAGGCCAGTGAAGTTTTGGAACATGTGGGGGTTATCATCAACAAGAACACCATCCCTTTCGACCAACGTTCTCCAGTCGATCCTTCCGGTGTGCGTTTGGGAATGGCGGCCGAGACGACGCGCGGAGCGACGGAGGCGAAGGCGAAGGAAATTGCCCGAAAGATTAATAAAGCTTGGCGGCGGAATCTAAGCAAATAATTGAATGATCAAGAAACACGGCAAATTCGTTGTTATTGAAGGGACAGATGGTTCCGGTAAGGCCACTCAAACTGCGCTTTTGGTTGACCGCTTGAAATCTCTCAAACTTGGAGTTGAGACTGCCGATTTCCCGCAATATGATAATTTTTCTTCCGCTTTTGTTTCTAAGTATTTACGTGGTGAGTACGGTACGGCCGACGAGGTCGGCCCTTATCGAGGCTCCGTCTTCTTTGCCCTTGATCGGTATGATAAATCTTTTGAGATCAAGAAGTGGCTCGCGGCCGGCAAGATGGTAATCAGCAATCGCTATGTTTCTGCTAACATGGGTCATCAGGCGGGAAAGATAGGAAATAAAAAAGCGCGAGATAAATTTTTAGACTGGCTAGATAATTTTGAATACAAACTTTTCCAGATTCCCAAACCTGATCTGACAATCTTGTTGTATGTGTCGCCAGACATTGGCCAGAAATTAGTCGACAAAAAAGCGGCCAGGCAATATATCAAGGGCAAGAAGCGCGATATCCATGAAGCCGACTTGAATCATTTGAAGAATGCCGCCAAGGCTTATCTTTATGTGGCCAAGAAGTATCGTTGGAAAGTTATCGATTGTACCAACCAAGGTGAGATTTTGCCACGGGAAGTTATTCACGAAAAGATTTTTAACACGATAAAAAAATATGCAATTAAAAATAAAAGTTAAACGTTTGAATACGGAAGCCAAGTTGCCGAGCTACGCTCATCCGGGCGACGTGGGCTTGGATATGTATTCGCTCGAGGATTATGAACTAAAGCCGGGAGAACACCATATCTTTTTTCTTGGTTTTGCTTTGGAGTTCGAGAATGGCTATGCGGCGATTGTCAAAGACAAAGGTGGTGTTGCCAAAGCCGGTATCCACACTATGGGCGGAGTTTATGATGCTGGTTATCGCGGCGAATACAATGTTCATCTAGTTAACTTAAGTGACAAAACATATTCGGTGAAGAAGGGAAACAAGCTGGCCCAATTAGTTATTTATCCAGTCTGTTTTGCCCAATTTGAAGAAGCTTCAGAACTTTCTGATACTAGTCGTGGTGATGGTAGATGGGGAAGTACTGGTAAGTAGGATAAAATAACCTTTTTTGTTAGGATAAAGCCATGAATATCATGGAGGAATTACAAAAGTTTGTGGGAGAAGGAGCTAAACTTGAGCATCCGACGGATTTGACCCGCGGGGATTTTTCTTTTCACGCGCGGGGCAAGGCGGATGAATTGACGGCCAAGTTTAACCAAAACAAACCCGATTGGTTGGAGAAGGTCGAAGTGGTGGGCAGTTTTGTCAACTTTTTCTTGTCGCCCAAGTTTTTTGCCGATTCAATTGCTGGGATAATTAAGAAGAAAGAAAGGTTTGGTGAGGGTAAAAAATTAGTGGGGCAGAAGACGGTGGTGGAATATACCGACCCTAACCCGTTCAAAGAATTTCACATTGGCCACTTGATGAGCAACACCATCGGCGAGTCTGTCTCTCGTTTAATTGAATCACAAGGCGCGGAGGTTAAGCGCGCTTGCTACCAAGGCGATGTTGGTCTCCATGTGGCCAAAGCGATTTATGGTATGAGGTTGGAGGAAGCAAATTTTCCACCAGAAACTGCTAGTCTCCAAGAAAAGGCTAAGTTTCTTGGGCGAGCTTATGCTGCCGGAGCGACGGTGCCAGAATTTGGAGTGGAAGAATATCAGAAAGGTTTGGTTGGGCTCAATAAAACAATCTATGATCGCTCTAGCCCAGTAGTAAATAAATTATATGATTGGGGTAGAAAAATCAGTTTGGATTATTTCGAGATAATTTACGAGAAACTCGGCACCAAATTCGATTTCTATTTTTTTGAAAGCAAAACTGGGGAGTTCGGAAAGCAGGTGGTGGAAGAAGGTTTGGCCAAAGGGGTGTTTGAGAAAAGTGATGGGGCCGTAATTTTCAAAGGTGATGAGAAGGAGGGATTGCACACTCGCGTTTTCATCAACTCCGAAGGTTTGCCGACTTACGAAGCGAAGGAATTAGGTTTGGCCAAAATCAAATTCGAAACTTATCCTTACGACAGATCGGTGGTGGTGACGGGCAATGAGATTAATGCTTACTTCCAAGTTTTACTCAAAGTAATGTCACTTCTCTTTCCTGATCTAGCGCAAAAAACAATCCATCTTTCTCATGGCATGTTGCGTTTACCGACTGGTAAAATGTCTTCGCGCACCGGCGATATTATCACGGCGGAAGCTTTGCTTGCCAATATCAGAGAGAAATTAGGAGAAAGGGGGAGTGATGAGATTGCGGTGGCGGCGCTCAAATATTCCATTCTCCGCCAATCACCGGGCAAAGATATTATTTTTGATTTCGACAAATCACTTTCCTTCGAAGGCGATTCCGGACCATATTTGCAATACACTTGCGTGCGTGCCAAGTCGGTGTTGGAAAAGGCTGCTGCGCTGGAAAAAAGTTTTTTCGGGTCCTCGGAAAAAATCCCCAGACCGCTCAAAAATTTTTCTCCAGCTCTGGTTGAGAAACTTTTGTATCGCTTCCCGGAGGTCGTCGAGCGGGCCGCCGCTGACTACGCTCCTAATTATCTCGTCACTTATCTCACTGATCTCGCCTCTGCCTTCAACTCTTATTACGCTCAAAATAAAATTATTGGTAGCGAGGAAGAATCTTACCGCCTCGCTCTCACCGCCGCCGTCGCTCAAACGCTCGAGAACGGCCTCGATCTTCTCGGTATTAAAGTCCCTGGAAAAATGTAATAATACTCAAGTGATTAAACAAATTCCAAGGACAATATTGGCCATCCTACCCATTTTGCCCTTGTTGTTTCCTGGCGGCTTGTCTCTAGCGGCCAGCAGTTTTTCCGACAGTTTTGACAACGAAACTTTGATCTCCCAAACAGCCAGAATCGCGGTTGATACCCCAAGTAGTCAAATTACTTTGCAAGCCGATGCTGAATCTTTAACTGACGATGAGACCACTCTATTGGTTCACTTCGAGAGTGATGCAGACATCACGACTCCGGCTATCGCCGGCGGAGCCGGCGGCACGCCTACTGGAATCACTTACACCACCGGAGGTGGCGGCTATGATAGTGTAGGAGAAGCGGCAATTATCAGTGGTGCTGGCAAGATCGCCTTTCCAGTCTCAGGCAATTTTAATTTCAAAAAAGGGACGATCGATTTTTATATGTCTCTTGCTGACTGGAGTCTGACTAGTGGTCGTACGACGGATTACCCGAATGAAAATACTATTTTATATATTGCTCATTCATCTAATAAATATCTCTGGCTTATTCGTGACTGGAATGGAACATTTAAGTTACGAGTTTGGGATAATGGCCAAGGGAGTAGTTGGATGGTTAATAGCCAATCTGTAAGCACCTCTAGTTTTACGGCTGATTCTTGGCACCATTTCACTGTCAGCTGGAACATTGAAGAGGACTCCTTTTACATGTCGATTTGGAAGGACGGCGTATACTTAGATACTAGTGAGATGGCTGATGCCGCACCGAACAACTTTGATGTCGGCTCTTTTATCAGCCCCTTTAGTACCACGACTTTCTATATTGGCAACAACAGTGGCGGAACCAAGCCTCTGAATGGCAAAATAGATGAACTTAGAATTACTTCTACTGAATTAGCTTTGACTGATAAACCAGGGAAGGCGGGAATTGTGACCAGTACAGCCTTTGACACCGGCGTTGCCAGCCCGGCTTGGGGGGATATCTCGTGGAGTGAGACCCTGCCGGCCAAAACCGATATTGAGCTTCAAACCAGCACTTCTGACGATGGCGTTACCTGGACCAGTTGGTTTTCTCAAGATGAGCCAGTTTTTACCGCCACTTTTGATGATGGTTATAGCGGTACCTATGATAACGCTCTATCGGTTATGAATGGGTTCGGCTTTGATGGAGTGTCTTACATTGTGACTAATAACATCACTTCTCCAAGGACAACTAACTATATGATTACGTCGGAAATTCAGGCGCTTGAGGATGCTGGTTGGGAAATTGGTAGTCACACCTCAACCCATACTACTCCGTCGACATCGAATTTATCAGCCGCTCAAACCTGGCTGACAAGCAATGGTTTTACTTCTAGCGCCTTCGCTTATGTGGGCGGCACTTTCAATCAAACTTATATTGACTTAGTCAATGATTATCACACTACAGCTAGGACGATTATTAACCAGTATCAGACTTATAACACCAAATATCGACTTTATGCCTATCCAGGAAATGCTAGTGTGTCGGATGTTAATAGTTGGGTTGACGCGGTGGTAAATAAAAAAGCTTGGGGAATCTTAACTTTCCATTCAATTGGGCAAACTGGGATTTCTGGCAATGTTTCTACTGCGGACTTCACATCTATCTTGCAGCATATCTCCGATTCTGGTTTCGACGTCTTGAATATGAGTGATGCTTTAACTAGATTAGCGATGTATACCGACAATACCGGCGATCAAATTTTGGCGGCCAACAAGAGATATATCAGATATCGTGCCCTGCTCCATTCGTATGATGGAGCAACTACTCCAACTTTGTCTAGCGTCCAGATTTCCGCTCCGGCAAAAATCTATAAAGATATTGCTACCACAGTTAGCTCGGCTGGTACTTATGATCACGCAACCTGGCCACAGACTACCGATACCGCAATTAATAATCTGACCGTTACACCGAGCAGCGATTCGGTAGTAGTTACGGTTGATACTTGGAACACGAGCGGTACTTATTACAAGAGATGGACGGAAAGTAGTACTAATCCGGCGATTACTACTACTCACAGTGTCGGCGATCTGGCTGCTTCCACTGTCTACAACATTGCCATCGACGGTGCCGCTACCACGACCGCCACCACCAATGGTAGCGGCGTCCTCACTTTCAATTACAGTGGCGGTTATTCTTCCGCCCACACGATTACCGTAAGCGAGACCGATGCCCCAACGGTTTCTCTTGATGATCCCGTCGCTTCCGTTATCGTGTCAGGGGATAATGTTTCTCTCACCGCTTCTGCCTCCGACACTTCTGGTGTGGCGGGGGTCCAATTCAAGTTTGACACCAACTCTAACGTCGATAATGAGGACACCAGCTCACCTTATGTCGCCACTTGGAATTCCACCGTGGTCAGTGATGGCTCGCACACTCTCTCCGCCGTCGCTCGCGATACGGCTGGCAACTACGCCACCTCAACTATCACCGTGACCGTGGACAATTCTCCTTCCAATCGAGCCATTTTCGGGGTTAGATCTGTTCCCATATCATCGTCATCTCGTTCATCTAGCGTTTTCACCCCTACTCAATTAGCCATTTTAAAAATTCTTCTTTCTCGCAACCCCACTTCTCCCACTATTTCCTCACCAATCGCTAAGATTAATTTCATTAAGCCTCTTCGCCTTGGTCAGAACAATTCAGACGTCAAACAACTCCAATTCTTTTTAAATACCCATGATTTCCCAGTTGCTGTTGACGGACCAGGCTCTCCTGGCCGAGAAACTAATTATTTTGGCAAGTTTACTCAAAAAGCTTTGGGGCAATTCCAGCTTCAAAATGGCCTAGTCGCTTCACCTCAAGATCCGGCCTATGGCTATCTTGGCCCCAAGACAAGAGCTTTAATTAATGGAATGAGATAGGTTAGATATGTTAGGATAGAGCTAATTATGGCTCCCGATAAGCCGGTAAAATCAGAGGTCGCCAAGCGAGAGGAGGAGGTCCTCAAGTTTTGGCAAGACAATAAGATTTTTGAGAAGACTCTGTCTAAAGAGTCGCCTAAGGGCGAGTTCATCTTTTATGACGGGCCGCCTTTTGCCACCGGGACGCCGCACTATGGGCACATCTTGGCTAGTGCGATTAAAGACGCCGTGCCGCGCTATCAGACCATGCGGGGTTACCATGTAGACCGTCGTTGGGGTTGGGATTGCCACGGGTTGCCGGTGGAGAATATTGTCGAGAAAGAATTAAAAATCTCGGGCAAGAAAGAGATTGAGAAGATTGGCGTCGACAAATTTAATGAGACCGCGCGAAGCAAGGTCCTCACTTATGTGGAAGAGTGGAAGAAGACGGTGGAGCGAATGGGTCGCTGGGTTGACTTCGATGGCTCCTACAAGACAATGGATAACACTTATATGGAGTCGGTCTGGTGGGCGCTCTCGGAGTTAAATAAGAAAGGTTTGCTTTATGAAGGCACACGAGTCTTGCCTTATTGCCCGCGCTGCGAGACGCCGATCGCTAACGCCGAGATCGCGATGGATAATAGTTACAAAGATATTACCGACATCTCGGTTTATGTGAAGTTCAAAATTAACTCCGCCGAAGAAAAGTTTTCTCAGGTCCTCGGAAAAAATCCCCAGACCGCTCAAAAACTTTCCTCCGGCTCCGTGTCTTTGTTGGCTTGGACGACGACGCCCTGGACTTTGCCTGGCAACACCGCTTTAGCTGTCGGATCAGAGATTATCTATGTTGCAGTTGAAATTTCAGAAACTGGAGAAATTTTAATTTTGGCTAAAAGTCGTTTGGAAGTTCTTAAAGATAAAAAATATGAAATTGTGGCAGAATTTTCCGGCCAAGATCTTGTTGGTTTAAAGTACCGAACTCTTTTTGATTACTATTTGAAAGAGGGGCAAGTTTACGCCGCAGATTTTGTGACGACGGAAGATGGAACGGGAATTGTCCACATTGCGCCGGCCTTTGGTGAAGATGATATGAAGTTGGCTAAACAGGAGAACTTGCCGGTGGTGGTTCATGTTGACGCGGCCGGCCGCTTCAAGCCGGAGGTTAAAGATTTTGCGGGAGAATTAGTGAAGCCCAAAGGTGATCACCAGAAGGCGGATATTGAAATCATTAAGTATCTCGCTAAGCAAGGAACTTTGTTTGAGAAGCAGAAGATTGTTCACTCTTACCCACACTGTTTTCGTTGTGAGACGCCACTCTATTATTACGCGATTCCGGCTTGGTTTATTAAGATTCAGGAATTGAAGCCGCGTCTGCAAGAATTAAATCAGGAGATTAACTGGGTGCCGGAGCATCTTAAGCTTGGCCGTTTTGCCAAGAGTATGGAGGGCGCACCGGACTGGAATATTTCTCGCAATCGCTTCTGGGCCACCCCTTTGCCGATTTGGAAGTGTGATAAGCCCGCCCGACCGGACGGTCGTTCGGGCGGGTGCTCGGAAGTCAAAGTAATTAGTTCACTTGGAGAGTTGCAAGATAAGGCTAAGACCGCGGGTAATAAATATTGGACCATGCGTCACGGTGAGGGGGAACACAATGTGCAGCAAGTCGTTAGTTGTAAGGTCACAAATCATCACCACTTAACGACCAGGGGCAAAGAGCAAATCTTGGCTACGATGCCAGAGGTAAAGAAGATGAAGATTGACCTAATCATTTCATCGGACTTTTTGCGGACCAAAGAAACGGCCGAGCTGGTCGCCAAAGAATTAGGTTTGTCTGACAAAGAAATTATTTACGACAAGCGTTTGCGTGAAGTCGATTTTGGCGACTTCGACGGTCAACCGGTTGATGATTATTATCGGTATTTTAAAAACACGCTGGAGAAATTTACTAAGGGTTGTCCTGGGGGCGAAAACTTGGTTCAGGTGAAGCGACGAATGATGCAATCTTTGGAAAGCTTAGAGAATAATTATAAAGGGAAAAATATCTTAATTATTTCTCACGAGACACCATTGGCAATGCTCTTTGCCGGCGTCTTGGGCTTAGATTTGATGGCTACCGTTGATTTCAAGGAAAACTACGATGACTTCTTGCTGACGGGGGAAGCGCGAGAACTAGTCTATAAATCGTTGCCTCACAATGCCGATTATGAATTAGATTTACATCGACCATACATTGATGCCATTAAATTGACCTGTGAATGTGGCTGGGAGATGCGACGGGTTACGGAAGTGATTGATTGCTGGTTCGAGTCCGGATCTATGCCCTTCGCTTCCAATCATTACCCATTTGAAAATGAGGAACGGACCCGACGGCGAATGCCAGCCGACTTTGTGGCCGAGTATATCGCCCAGACCAGGACCTGGTTCTATTATATGCACGTCGTCTCAACGGTTCTCTTCGATAAGATTCCCTTTAAGAACGTGGTCACGACTGGCAATGTGTTGGCCGAAGATGGGCAAAAGATGTCTAAATCTAAAGGTAATTATCCTGACCCAAAAATTGTTTTTGATCAATACGGCGTTGATGCTTTGCGTTTCTATCTTCTTAGTTCGCAGGTTATGAAGTCGGAGGATTTAGCTTTTACGGAAAAAGGAGTGAACGAAGTCTATCGCAAAATCATCAGTCGCTTGTGGAATGTCTACACTTTCTATGAGATGTACGTGGGTAAGCAGATGTTGAGCGAAGGGGAGAGTAAAAATGTTTTGGATATCTGGATAAACGATCATCTCAATCGAGTGGTTGGGAAAGTTACGGCAGCGATGGAGAGGTATGAGTTAGATCAAGCCTTGCGACCGATTGACTTGTTTATTGATGATCTCTCGACTTGGTATTTGCGTCGCTCGCGCGAGCGGTTCAAGAGCGAAGACGCGGCCGATGCTCAAGCGGCGATGACGACCACTCGGACTGTCTTGCTCGCGCTCGCGAAGGTAATGGCCCCCTTCACTCCCTTTCTTGCCGAGGATCTCTATCGCAAATTAGGTGGTGAGAAAGACAGTGTGCATCTAGAGGAGTGGCCAGACTTTATAGAAAGTTTGAATGATGAATCAGTTAAAGTTTCAGTAGAAATGGCCAAAACGAGGGAAGTAGTTTCGCTTGGATTGGAACTCCGAGCTAAAGCAGGGATTAAGATTCGCCAGCCGCTTGCTTCACTCACTATTAAAACTTCTTTGGCTCCCGAATATCTGGCGCTCGTTAGAGATGAATTGAATGTGGAGGTAGTTAAAATTGACGCAAAAATTACGGAACCTCTGATTCTCGACACCAATCTTACACCGGAACTCAAAGAGAAAGGCGAATTGCGCGACTTGATCCGCGAGATTCAAGATTGGCGCAAAGAGCAGAATCTCAAACCGGGCGAGAAGGTGGTGGTGCCAATTTCTAAAGCTAAACAAATATTGGCAGAGAAGTTTGCTAAAGAAATCAAAGCGGCTACCGCGGCCAGTGATTTAGAATTTGTTTAAATAATGTCTCACGAAATTAAGACGACAGAAGCTCTGGTTCTTGCCGCTCGCGAAGCGGGTGATGGGACCCAAATTCTCACTTTGCTTACGGCCGACCTTGGCCTTATCTTCGCTCGCGCCCAAGGTTTGCGGGAATTGAAGTCGAAACTGCGTTATGGCCTGCAGTTGTTCGACTTGGCTAACGTCTCATTGGTGCGGGGGCAAGAAACTTGGCGAGTGACCAACTCCGAGCCCCGCCATAGTTTGGCGCCGGAGGATCCGGTCAAATTGGTTTTGATAACACGGGTTGCCGGTTTATTGAATCGTTTGGTGCGGGGCGAGGAGAAGCACCCGGAATTATTCGATGAGTATAAGAATGGTCTGGTCTTTATTTCCCAAACAGTTCTAGATTCCAGCCAGATTCGAGTTTACGAACTCATTTTGGTTTTGCGTCTGCTTCATCGCTTGGGCTATATTGAGAAAAGACAAGAATTATCACCTCTTCTCGATTTTGCCGACTGGTCCGAATCAGATCTTGACCAGTCTCGTTCGGTCCAGGGTCTTATCGTTGAAATGATTAACCAGGCTCTGCACCACAGTCATTTGTGATATAATCAAAATCATGATTGATCCGGATCAGGATAGTATCGAGCGTTTGAAGCGCAAATTGTATGGTCGAGTTAACACTATCCCGCCCGTCAGGCGTTCGGCTTTGGGCGAGAGAGATGCTGCTTTACCTCATGATTGGCAAGGGCCAGAAAATAATATGTCCAAATCTAAACTTTTAAAGCCTGGTTTCCTTAAGCGGATGTTGATTGGTGTCGCGGTCTTATTCCTGATCTTACTGGGGGCGACCATTTTTATTTTTTATCGAGGTAATAACACCGTCTCTTCGGAAAATGTTGCGATTGAAATCAGAGGACCGGTGTCGGTTCGTTCTGGGGAAAACGTTAACCTGGATGTAGCGGTAACCAATAATAATCCAACCGCCATGGAATTTGTTGACCTGGTGATTGAATATCCGCCTGGGACTCGCAGTGATACGGACCTTAATAAATTACTGACTCGCGATCGGCGCAATTTGGCAACGATAAAACCCGGAGAGACCGTTAAGCAAACAATCAAAGCCGTGTTGTTTGGCGATAAAGACGCTAATCTACCGGTAAAGGTTTCTACCGAATATCGCCTCGCTAATTCCAATGCCATCTTTAGTACGGACAAAACTTATCTGGTTAGTATTAATTCTTCCCCGATTGACGTTACCTTAGACGTCCCGGACCAAGTTAACACTAATCAGGAACTGGCTCTAAAAGTCACCATCTCCTCAAATACTCAGACCGATATAAAACTACCTTTAGTGGTGATTACTTATCCCTCAGGTTTTGAGTTTAAGCAGGCTTCTCTTCCTCCCACTTATCAAAAGAATGTTTGGCAATTGGATCGATTATCTCCGGGGGGTAAGGTTGTTATCACGGTTAAAGGGGTGTTAGTTGGTCAAGATGAGGAACAGAAAGCTTTTCGAGTTGACGTTGGTAGTGGGGCGACGGAGAATGACACTGCCATTGCTTTGAACTACGGCAGCATCACTAAGGTCTTAACCATCCAGCGGATGTCGGTTGGTCTGAGTACCAGTATGAACGGAACGACCGGAGCGGAATATGTAGCCAGTAATCGTGAACGAATTGATCTGGAAATAAAATGGTCTAATAATCTACCGACACCGGTTACCGATGGCGAATTATTGGTGACGCTGAATGGCGCGGTTCTTGATCAAGCAAGCGTTGGCGGCTCTCGAGGTTCCTATCGTTCTTCTACGGGAGTTATTTCTTGGAACAAGGCCAATATGGAAGGTTTATCTTCTGTCGCTCCCGGCAGTTCCAATTCAGTTCGCTTCTATTTCCAGCCCATTTCCCTAATTAGTGCCAATAATTACCAAATTAAAAATCCGGCCATTGATTTAAAGATAGTATTTAAAGCCAAACGAGTGTCGGAAGATGGCGGAACAGAGCCAATCGAGTCTACTCTTAGTCGAACCGTCAAAATTAATTCCGTTCTTCAAGTCGTCGCTAAGGCTCTCTATGCCAGTGGCCCACTTGAGAACAGTGGCCCTTTGCCGCCGAAAGTTGACCAAGAAACCACTTACACAATTACTTGGTCTTTGGTCAATTCTTCCAGCGATACTAAAGAGACGGTGGTTCGAGCGACTGTCCCTCCTTCCATAAAGTTTATTGGAAACACTCTTCCGACCAATGAAAACTTAACCTTTAATTCGGTTGACGGCGGAGGTGGTGAAGTAGTTTGGAATCTGGGCTTGGTTCGAGGGGGGACCGGGTTAGCCACCTCACCTCGCGAGGTATCTTTCCAAGTCGGGCTTACTCCTAGCTTGAATCAGGTTGGTTCTACTCCGGTGCTCTTAGAGATCCCATCGTTTTCTGCCATTGACAGTTTTACCGGAAAAGTCATTAATGAAACATTAAAAAATCCTTTGGATACTAATCTAAAAGCCGATCCGCAATTCAAACCTGGACAGGAGGCAGTAGTTAAGTAAGATAAAACAATATGGCCGAAGAAACAAAGATGGATAAAATTGTCAGTCTCGCTAAGCGGCGCGGATTTATTTATCAGGGTTCTGAGATCTATGGCGGTTTGGCCGGAACTTGGGATTACGGTCCCTTGGGCGTAGCGCTCAAGAACAATATCAAGAATCTGTGGTGGAAGATGTTTGTGACTGACCGCGAGGATATGTATGGTCTTGATGCCGCACTCCTTATGAATGCCAAAGTTTGGGAAGCTTCCGGTCACGTGGAAGGCTTTTCCGATCCGCTTGTCGAGTGCGAAAAATGTCATCGTCGTTTTCGTGATGATGCGATTATTAATGAAGTAACGGAGGCAGTTAAAGAGGAATTTCAAAATGGTAGAAGGTGCCCGTTTTGTCTTGGAAAATTAACTGAGCCGCGGCAATTTAATATGATGTTCAAGACTACGGTCGGCGCGGTGGAAGATAGCTCATCGGTTTCTTACTTGCGACCCGAGACGGCGCAAGGAATTTTTGTAAACTTTAAAAACGTGGTTGATTCCTTCCATCCCAAACTGCCTTTTGGCATCGGTCAGATCGGCAAAGCCTTCCGCAACGAGATTACGCCACGAGATTTTGTCTTCCGCGTTCGTGAATTTGAACAGATGGAAGTGGAATATTTTATCAACGGCAAAGAGTGGGAAGAGCATTTTGAGAAGTGGCGCCAGATGATGCTCGCTTGGGTAGAAGCGATTGGTTTGGATAAAGATTCGGTCCACGAGCTCGAGGTGCCGGACGGCGAGCGAGCCCACTATTCCAAACGTACTATCGATTTCGAGTTTGATTTCCCCTTCGGCCGCAAAGAACTTTACGGTTTGGCTTATCGCACCGATTATGATTTGAGCCAACACCAGAAGCATAGTGGTCAGAAATTGGAATACTTAGACGAGGCGAGCGGGGAGCGCTTCCTGCCCCACGTCATTGAGCCATCGCTCGGTGTTGATCGCACGGTGCTGGCGATTCTCTCCAGCGCTTATCAAGAGGATGAGATGAATGGCGAGAAGCGGGCCTATCTCAAATTTAATTCTAATATCGCACCTGTACGGGCCGCGATTTTCCCATTGCTTAAAAACAAACCAGAGTTAGTAGCCAAAGCCCGTGAGATTTACGGCGAATTAAAAAAATCTATTCCTAATCTGATGTTTGATGACAATGGCAACATCGGCAAACGTTATCGTCGTCAGGACGAAATCGGCACGCCGCATTGCGTTACCATCGACTTTGACACTTTGGGCGAGAAGCCGGAACTTAAGGATACTGTCACTCTTCGTGATCGCGACACCGGCGAGCAGAAGCGGGTAAAAATTGAGGAACTTAATTCTTTGTTAAACAAATAAGATATATAAAAAATATAATATGAAAGCTAAATTTAAAAAACGAGTTCTGAAAAACGGTTTGCGAATCATCACTATCCCCAAGAAGGAGAGTGAGACTATTAACATCTTAATCTTGGCTGAGACTGGCTCCAAGTATGAGACACCAGAGGAGGCGGGCCTTTCTCACTTCTTGGAACACATGCTCTTCAAGGCGACCAAAAGTCGACCGGCGGCCGGTAAGATTCATACCGAATTTGATGCCATGGGAGCCGAGAATAATGCTTACACTTCTCAAGAGCTAACCGGTTACTATGCGACAGTTCAACCGAAAATGCTCGACCGGGCGCTCGATGTTTTGGCAGACATGTACTTAAATGCCACTTTTCCCGAGGGGGACATCGAGAAGGAATGCGGGGTGATTATTGAGGAAATGAATATGTATGAGGATCTCCCGAAGCAGCAAGCGCAAAAAATATTTTTCTCACTGCTTTATGGTGACCAACCGGCCGGCCAGTCTATTATTGGCAACAAGGAAACGGTCCGCAGTTTTACCCAGAAAGACTTCCTTAATTACCGGGCGAAGCATTATGTTGCCAAGGCGACGGTAGTGGTGATTGCCGGTAAATTTAATGAAACGCAAACTCTAACTAAAATTAAGAAGCATTTTAAAGAAGTTCCAACGACTGATAAATTCCCTAAATTGCCGGTAAGTGAGAATCAAACCAAGTCAGCGGTGGTGGTAAAGAAAAAGGATTCTGACCAAACTCACTTGGTGTTAGGTTTCCGCACTTTTGCCGCTGGACACAAGGATTCCGAAGTAGTTGATTTGATTGCCGCCGTTTTAGGCGGGGGAATGAGCTCGCGTCTTTTCCGCAAAATTCGAGATGAACTTGGCGCCGCTTATTACGTCAGCGCTTACAATGATTACTATACTGATCACGGGGTGTTAGACATTCCGGTCGGTACGGACAACAAAAGAGTTGAAGAAATCATCAAAGCGGTTCTTGAGGAGTGTCGTAAACTGGCAACCGATCTAGTTCCTAAAGAGGAACTAGATCGAGCCAAAGAATCAATGTTGGGCAAACTGTTCTTGAGCCTCGAGCGTTCCAGTGGCCTCGCCGCTTTCTATGGTGGAGAAGAGATTATTCGGGGCAAGTTGGAAACACCGGAAGCGATGGCTCGTAAGGCTAGGGCCATTACTCCTCGTCGTCTTAAGGAAGTGGCCGAAAAAATCTTCAAAAACGAGGGTTTAAACCTCGCTATTGTCGGCCCTTTTGATAATCCTGGCCAGTTTGAGCCCATTCTCCATCTATAGTACAATGGCCTCATTATGGAATCCCCCAAAGTAGTCAGTATCAGTTTTGGCACCATTGTTAGAGCCGTACTTTTTTTGTTATTTCTAGTCGCTTTATATCTTTTACGTGATTTAGTTTTGGTCATCTTGATTTCGATTGTCATTGCTTCCGCTATCGAACCGGCAACCAAGAAATTGGCTACTTATAATATCCCACGGGTTCCAGCAGTCGTGGTGATTTATTTATTAGTATTCGCTTTATTGTTTGGTCTCTTGCCCTTCTTGCTCTTGCCGATCTTCGGTGATCTTAATGAGCTCTCTAGCACTTTAAGCCAAAAGATTGGCAATATCCCGTCCTTACTCCAATCATCATCTTTTAATAGTTGGACTGGTAGTCTGGGAACCGGTTTCTCTTTTCAAGGGTTGATCACCGGATTACAATCTAATTTTGGCAGTATCCCAACCGGATTTGTTCAACTGACCGCTTTAATTTTCGGCGGCTTCTTTCGTTTCACCCTAATCGTCGTCATCTCCTTCTATCTTGCTGTCCAACCGAAAGGAATAGAGAACTTCCTTCGTATTGTTACGCCCATAAGCAAGGAAAAATATGTCATCAATCTTTGGGAGCGTTCTCAACGTAAGATCGGCTCTTGGCTCCAGGGGCAGTTATTGCTTGGCCTAATTATTGGTGTTTTGGTTTTCCTGGGCTTAACTATTATGGGCGTCAAGTATGCTTTAGTTTTGGCGATCTTGGCGGCCATTTTTGAACTAATCCCTTATTTCGGTCCCATTCTTTCGGCGGTGCCGGCGGTACTGCTTGGGTTCTCTAGCAGCATTACTCTCGGGCTGATGGTTACTGGTCTATATATTGTCATTCAACAATTTGAAAATCATCTTATCTATCCTCTAGTGGTTAAGAAGATTGTCGGGGTGCCACCTCTAGTGGTCATTATTTCTTTGTTGATTGGTGGTCAACTAGCTGGGTTTTTGGGCTTACTCTTAGCTGTCCCAGCTGCGGCTGTCTTGATGGAAGTAGCTAGTGATATGGAAAAGAGTAAGCATCTCTTTCGTAAATTAGATGGCGAATAAATCTTACTTTACGACCACTCTGCCTTACGTTAACGCCGATCCGCATCTCGGCTTTGCTTTGGAATTGGTACAGGCGGATATTGTCACGCGTTACCATGCACTCTTGGGCGACGAGATTTTGCTCAACACTGGCACTGACGAGCATGGTTTGAAGATTCATCGGAAGGCCTTAGAGGAGGGGAAGGACCCGCAAAAATATGTTGATGAATACGCGGCCAAGTTCTATGACCTTATACCAACACTGGGTGTTACCGAGAAGTTAAATTTTATTCGGACTACCAACGAACACCACATCAAAGCGACCCAAGCCTTCTGGCGTCTCTGTGCGGCTAAGGGCGATATCTACAAAAAAGAATATAAAGTTAAGTACTGCGTTGGTTGTGAATTAGAGAAAACCGAATCAGAATTGGTGGATGGTAAATGTTCCGTTCATCCCAACTTAGAATTAGAATTGATTGAGGAGGAGAATTACTTTTTCAAATTTTCCAAATATCAACAGCCCCTCCTCGAGCTTTATAAAAATAAGCCGCAATTTGTATTGCCGGAGTCGCGCCAGAATGAGATCCGCGCTTTTGTGGGGCGGGGATTGGAAGACTTCAGTATTTCACGTCTGGCCAAGAAGATGCCCTGGGGCGTTCCTGTTCCCGACGATACCGATCATGTGATGTATGTTTGGTTCGACGCCTTGGTAAACTACGTTTCCGCCGTGGGCTGGCCGGAGGATGAAACGAAGTTCAAAAGCTGGTGGCCGGTGACTCAATTTGCCGGCAAAGATAATTTGCGTCAGCAAGCGGCGATGTGGCAGGCGATGCTTATGTCGGCCGGTTTGCCGCCATCCGAGCAAGTTGTCATCCACGGCTTCATCCAAAGTGGCGGGCAGAAGATGTCCAAGTCGCTCGGTAACGTCATCAATCCGCTCGATTTGGTAAAAGAGTATGGTACCGATGCCGTGCGCTATTTTCTCGCGCGGCACGTCTCGTCATTTGAGGATAGTGATGTGACCCTAGAAAAATTCAAGGAGGCTTACAATGCCAATCTGGCTAATGGCTTAGGCAACTTGGTGAGTCGGGTGATGAAGATGGCCACAGCCAATGAAATTAAATTTGATGAAAATGAGGTTAAAAGAATTGCCGCAACAGAAGAGTTTGATAATTATCATCGTGAACATACCGCTGGATTTGATGACTTTGAGATCCAGAAAGCAACTGACGTGATTTGGCGGGGGATTAGCGCGGCCGACAGTTTAATCCAACAAGAACAGCCTTTCAAAAAAATTAAAATCGACAAAACGGGAGCGGAGAAGGATATTAAAAACCTTCTAGCTCGCCTCTATTTTATCGCTGTAATGTTAGAGCCAATCATGCCTGAAACTGCCAAAACTATTCTTGACTTAGTTATGAATAACAAAATGCCGGGTAAGCCATTATTCGCAAGAAAATGAAAAAGTTAGTTAAGAAACTAAAAATTTCTCGGGAAAGTTTGTACCATTTTCAGTGTGGCAAATGTAACAAATGGTGGAGCATCGGCGATGCTCCCAAAACTAAAAAAATCTGGCATTGTCCCTGGTGCGGATGGAAGTATTAATTAACTAGCTGTTTTTTGACAAATTTGCTATAAAGATTCCGGAGCTTAGTACAAAACCTAATCTTGATTTTGAGAGGAGAAAAAATGTCCGATAAATCGTCTCGTTCTTTGATTTGCCCATTCTGCTCGGAAGCGGTTAATCCCGCTTATTACAAAGTGCTAGACGGAGATTGGTCTTTCCCTAATCGGATTATGTATCGCGCCCCTGATGACGGCGCGGTTGTTTTTCCGGGGATTGGCCCACTGTCGTTTCCGTATGCCCTTGTAGTCCCTCGCGTGCATCAGCCGTCGTTATTCTCTTGCTCCTTAGAGACGCGAGAGTCTATTTTCGATTGCTTGGGCTGGGCGTTCCAATTACCTTCCTTCAGGAAAGCTGGCGGTCTGGTAGTGTTTGAACACGGTGGTGGAAGCACTCCCAGTGAGTCCTCGTGTCAGTGTATCAACCATTGCCACTTGCATCTGATCGGTCGGGACGTTGGGGAGGAGCTGATCGAACGGTTTCGCGGGGATAAGGATCCGGTTTTGGCAGTATTTAGTCAGACGGAAATGCCAGATGTGTCAGACTACTTGCTCGCTGGGGTTTTCCAAGGGAACATTTATGGCTGCCTTGGGATTTGTCCACAAGAGCGAAGCCAATATTTCCGTCGGGTGCTGGCCAATATCGTCGGATCAACTGCTTACGACTGGCGCCAGCGGATGAATCCGGAGCTGATGGAGAGGTTGTATCGAGAGGCTCAGGAATCGAGACCGACAGCTTAATCGCGCCCATAACCAATGGCAATGGTTATGGGCGCATTTTTTTAAAAATGGTAAGATTGTCCAATGGATAAGGTAACGATTGATACTTACAATAAGCAAGCAAAGGAATATGACGACGGTACGACTGGCTTTTGGGAGCAGTTTCCAAACACTACGATAAATAAATTTTCTGAATTAGTCGTCGGCGAGAAACTAATTTTAAATGTAGGAAGTGGGCCAGGGCAAGATGGTTTGTTGTTGAAGAACAAAGGGTTGGAAATAACTTGTCTTGACGCGTCAGAAACTATGGTCAAGATGTGTAGCGAACGTGGATTGGAAGCAGTTCAGGGAGATTTGTTGACGTTGCCGTTTGCCGATAAATCTTTTGACGGTGTTTGGGCCTACACCTCCTTACTTCATGTCAAAAAGAGTGAGATTAAGAAAGCCCTAAAGGAAATTCATCGGGTACTGGTGACCGCTGGCATCTTGGGGCTAGGTATGATTGAAGGGGAAGGGGAATTATATCGAGAAAGCACTGGTGGCGTAAGCTTGCCGCGTTGGTTTTCTTTTTATACGAGGGAAGAATTGGAGAAACTTTTGCAAGGCGCTGACTTTACCGTAACTTATTTTGATAAATTCCAGGTTAGGACCAAGGTTTACCTTAATTTTTTAGCCAAGAAAATATGAAACTCGTCGACATCCACGCGCACTTATACTTCAAGGATTACGACGCCGACAGGGCGGAGGTAATTAAGCGCACACGGGAGGCGGAGTGTGGGGTGATTAATGTTGGCGTGGATTTAGAAACGAGCAAAGTGGTAATCAAATTGGCGGAGGAAAATGATTTGATGTGGGCCACAGTCGGCGCGCATCCGCAGGATGCGGGGGAATTATCGGAAGCTGATTGGCAGGAATTAGCAAAGCTAGTCGCTCACGACAAAGTGGTGGCAATAGGTGAGTGCGGGTTAGATTATTTTAAACGTGGCGGTCAAATTACTGAGGCGGAGAAGGAGAGTCAGAAGAAGATGTTTGAAAAGCAGATAGAATTGGCGGTGCAATTAGATAAGCCACTGATGCTCCACGTTCGCGATGCCTACGACGATGTTTTGGAAATCTTGAGATGTTATTCTGCCGCGCGGGGGAATGCCCATTTTTTTGCCGGCAATTGGGAACAGGCCAAACAATTTTTGGGTCTCGGTTTTACCTTATCTTTCACCGGCGTTATCACTTTCGCGCGGAACTATGACGAGGTAATTAAGAACATGCCGTTGGATAAAATTATGGCCGAGACGGATTCCCCCTTCGTCGCGCCTATTCCTCATCGTGGGCAGAGAAATGAGCCGTTATATGTGTCGGAAGTGGTCAAAAAGATCGCCGAAATCAAGAATTTAAGCCCGGAAATTGTTCTGGGGCAACTTTTAAAGAACGCCCGTTGCAATTATAACCTGGGTCTGATACCATAGCCGAATGGAAAAACCAGCCGAGATTAGTGCCAACAGCGTCAAGACCTACGAGTTAGGTTACTTGATGACCCCCTTATTACCAGAAGAGAAGGTGATTGAGTTAATAGAGGCTAAGATAAAGCCTTTAATTGCTAAGTTAGGCGGTCAATTGAAGGGTGAAGATGCCCCTAAAATGATTCCACTCGCTTATCAGATTCGCAAAGTGGTGGAACACAAAGGGAGTGTCTTCAATGAGGCTTTCTTTGGGGCCCTTCGCTTTACCTTCGAGGGTGAGGCCGTTAATAGTTTTAAAGATGAACTGAAGAAGATGAACGAGGTTATTCGTTCTCTCGTTATCATCTTGCCTCCGGATTACAATAAGAAGCCAGAGCGTCGCATCCCTCCTGTTGCCAAAGACAATAAAGAGGCCCCTATCGCTGAAACTACCGTAATCACTAATGATGCCGCTATTGATAAAGAGATTGAAGGTTTACTCGCTTCAAAATAACAATCAATTATCATGTATCTCAACAAAGCAATTATTATCGGCAATCTCACTCGCGATCCGGAACTGCGCTCCCTCCCTTCGGGAGTGAAGGTTTGCACCTTCTCGGTCGCGACCAATCGAGTGTGGCGCGATAAGAACGGCCAAAAGCAGGAAGATACTCAATATCACAACGTCGTCGTTTTCGGTACTCAAGCTGACAATGTCGCTCAATATCTTCGCAAGGGCAGTTCGCTCTTGGTAGAGGGTCGGATGCAAACTCGCTCTTGGGACGATAAGGATGGCAAGAAGCAATATCGAACTGAAGTGGTAGCCGATCGCGTTCAGTTCGGTCCTAAGAGTAGTGGTGCGGCTCCTAGCGCCTTCGGCGCTGGCGCCGCCTCGGCCGGAGCCCCGGCTTCTCCTAAAGAGAATGTGAAGACGATTGAGTACCCGGAGGAAGATATTAATCCTGACGATATACCCTTTTAATTATGAATACGAATATGAAATACTGTCACTTTTGTACCAATAACGTTAAGTATTTGGATTACAAGAATACGGAACTTCTCAAGAAGTTCATTGATCCCTATGCGCGAATCGTTAATCATAAGCGCTCTGGCATTTGTTCCAAGCACCAACGCAAGTTAACCGAGGCCATCAAACGCGCTCGCTTGCTCGCGCTTCTGCCTTTTGTCTCTCGCTAAGCTAAGTAATTAAAAAAGCCCCCAAATGGGGGCTTTTTTGTGTTTGATTATTTCTTCCCTAAACGCTCAACGTACTCGCCAGTGTTGGTATTGATGACAAGTGTATCACCCTCGTTGACGAACATCGGCACATCAATCTCGGCCCCGGTTTCCAAAACGACACGCTTGGAACCACCTTGGACGGTATTGCCTTTGACAGCGGGAGCGGCCTCCTTAACTTTTAACTCAACCTTAATCGCTGTTTTCACGCCCATTGGTTTTTCTTTGAAAGAGAGCAGAGAGATAACGGTGTTGGGTTTAACAAAATTCATTTGAGCGGAGACTAAATCCGCCGGCAATTCAAACCGCTTGGATTTATCTTTCTCATCGCAGAACCAGTATTCGCCGCGGTTGTTGTAGAGATAGATCACTTGCTTCTCCTCAATCTCGGCTTCTTCTACCTTGTCGCTCTGGTGGAAGGAATGTTCCACCACTTTGCCGGTAAAGAGGTTGCGCAGTTTGGTGTCGTTAACCGGCTTACGCTGTTGTTTGCGGAAGACGTGACTAGTGAGCACTTCGTAAGGAGCGCCATCAAGCACAATATATTTGCGTTCTTTGACTTCGTTATAATCAATTGTGGCCATTATGATTTATCAGTTTCGGCTAGAGCCGCTTTTATCTTCTGTAATATTTCCGCTCGGAGCTTCTTATCTTCCTTAAGGAAGGTTCGCGCCGCGTCATAGCCTCGGCCTAGTTTGACCTCGCCATAGCTATAAGACGAACCGGATTTTGAGATAATACCAGATTTCTCGCCTAAAGCAATTAATTCACCCTCGGGGGAGATGCCCTCGTTATAGAGCACATCAAACTCCGCCATTTTGAAGGGAGCAGCCACTTTGTTCTTGACCACTTTAACCCGAACGCGGCCACCAACAATATCTTCGCCTTTTTTGATCTGGGCGATCCGGCGGATGTCCAAACGGACAGAGGCATAGAATTTGAGCGCCTTGCCACCGGGAGTAGTTTCCGGATTGCCGAACATGACGCCGATTTGCATCCGGATTTGATTGATGAAGATGACGACGGTTTTGGATTTAGCCACGATGGCTGTCATCTTGCGCAAAGCTTGAGACATTAAGCGAGCTTGTTTGCCCACATGGTAAGCGCCAACGTCGCCCTCGATCTCATCTTTGGGTGTTAGGGCGGCTACGGAGTCAATAACGATGACATCGATTTTGCCGGAACGGATTAGACTTTCCGAAATTTCTAATGCCTGCTCACCATAATCTGGTTGAGAAATTAAAAGTTCATCAATCTTTACCCCGATTTTTTTAGAATATTCCGGGTCCATGGCGTGTTCAGCATCGATGAAGGCGCAAATACCGCCATGCTTCTGGGCTTGGGCGACAACGTGGAGAGCGAGAGTGGTTTTGCCCGAGGATTCCGGGCCATAGATCTCGATGATACGCCCGCGAGGGAGGCCACCAATACCGAGAGCCATATCCAGGCCGATAGAACCGGTCGAGATGGCGCCAACATTAACTTTGGGTTTCTCGCCCAATTTCATTAAAGAACCTTCGCCGAAGCGAGATTGGATAGACTTAATAGTATCTTCAATATTATTTGCGGAATTATCCGGAGTGTCTTCCCGGGCCATTTTTTTCGCCATAGTAAATTACTTTTTAATTGCTAATGATGGTTCTAAAACGCTTGGCAAATAAACTAGTCCAAAACTTTCTTCAGCTTGGCGGCCGAAACGGTCTTGGACTCTAAGCTTAATTATAGTATAGCCCGGGGCGAGCAACAATTTCTCTTTAAATTGGCCCTTTTCGTCGGTAAAGATCTGATTATCGTCGAGATAGATTCGAGAAATCCGCTTCGCTTGCCCGGCGATTTCTACCAAAGGTGAATTGACAGTAGTATTGGGAACGGGGGATTTGATGGTTAGTTTAGGCCCGCTAGTGATGCCGTACATCTGGTAAACGGAATAAACGAGAATAATCAGGCAGAAGATTAAGCCAACCCAGTGCTTAGGTTTTAGCCGACTGGCGAGATTAGAAAACGTTTTCGGTGTCAGAATCTTTTTCATAAACTTCTCGTTGTTTAGCGCCTTCACCCGGACCGATGACGCCCCTTTCCTCGAGCATGTCGAGGAGGCGAGCAGCGCGAGCATAACCAACCTTTAATTTGCGCTGGAGATAGGAAGCGGAGGCTTTGCCAGCCTTTATCACCGCTTCTCTCGCGTCCTCGTATAGTTCGTCGTCATCAGCCCCGCCTTCGTCAGAACTTTCCAAATCGACATTGATTAGACTGTTGCTGTCATTGTTGGAGAGGGAAATTTCCTCATTCAAACTATCGCCATAATTCTTGGCGATATAATCAACCACTTTCTTAACCTCATCTTCAGAGATAAAGGCCGATTGGAGACGAATAGGCTTAGACATATCTCCGGCAAGGTAAAGCATATCGCCCGAACCGAGCAGTTTCTCGGCCCCAGCCATATCCAAGATGGTTCGGGAGTCGATTTGCGAGGCTACTTGGAGCGCGATACGGGTTGGGATGTTGGCCTTAATCAAACCAGTGATGACTTCGACCGATGGCCTCTGGGTAGAGAGGACGAGGTGGATACCAACGGCACGAGACATTTGGGCCAGACGAACCACTGCCGCTTCCAGTTCTCGCGGGTAGCTCGACATGATATCGGCTAATTCGTCGATAATGATGACTATGTAGGGCATCTTCTCAGTCTCTTCTTCGCCGTCTTTGCCAAAGATATTTTTGTGATAGGACTGAATGTCGCGTACCGTATGTTGTTCAAGCAAGACGTAACGCCTCTCCATTTCTTTGATGGCCCACTTCAAGACCAAGATAGCCTTCTTGGGGTCGGTTACGACTGGAGTGAGGAGGTGGGGTATTTTGTTATAAAGAGTTAGCTCGACACGCTTGGGGTCTATCATGATAAAGCGCAGGCGATCCGGTGGATTGCGATAGAGGAGGGAAGTGATGAAGGTGTGAATAACTACC
>Ga0172379_10002064_pt1 | contig 37109 bp, 41 predicted proteins | sample GrowelOW334metaG_FD_119756 | JGI IMG/M metagenome (GOLD analysis project Ga0172379, IMG submission 119756) | Groundwater microbial communities from an aquifer near a municipal landfill in Southern Ontario, Canada - Groundwater well OW334 metaG | ecosystem: Environmental > Aquatic > Deep... | reverse complement strand
TGCCTTCGCGTGGCCGATAATTTCCGACGGGCGTCGTATCTCTCGATAAAGCTCCGAAGTTTCCACGTATATGTTTTTTTCTCCTGATATCATCCGTGCGGTATCTTCGGCTCTACGATAGTCACTTGAAACAACAAGTTCAAAAGGAATCGTTTTAAAACGCTTCGCAACCATTTCCGCCTGTTCTCTCCCTGTCCAAGAAAGGGGAATATTCGGGCCTTGGTAAATGTTCTTTTCGTTCCCTTCCGTTTTTCCGTGACGAACGAAAAATATTTGTTTTAATACTTTATTTGGCATTGTTTTCAAATAATTTAGCGATCGCGAGCTCGGCGGGGAGTTCGGGAATGAAAGATTTCACGGAAAGCGCGTCGAGAAAAGCGACCAGGACTTTCGAAAGAGAAAGTGTTTTGTTGGCGGGAAGATTCGAAAGAAAAGCGAAGTCTTCGGCGGTAAAATCAGGAGATAACGATTCTCTCATCGACGGAGCAAAGCGAAGAAGCATTACGGCGCGGAGTTTTACCAAAACGAGTCGGAGAAAGACATTCATATCAAAATTTTCGGCAGACACTTTGCGAAGGACGAGCATTGCTTTTTCGGCGTTTTGTTCGTTCAAAGCGGAAAGGAATTCATTGACGATGGTGTTTTTCGGCATACCGGTAATCTGCTCCACTTCATCAACCGATATCTTTTTCCCCTCGGAAGACGAGAGTACTTTTTGAAGCGTTACGAGGGTGTCGCGGAAACTTCCGTCACCCAAAAGAGCGATGAGTTCCCCGCCCGCGGGCTCAATCGTTTTTCCTTCTTTCTTTGATATCTCGAGAACGAGATCTTTTAGGATTTCAAGACTCGGCTTTTTGAAATTGAAGACCTGGCATCGGGAGATAACAGTATCGGGAAGTTTGTGCAGTTCGGTCGTTGCGAGGATAAACACGGCGTGAGCGGGCGGTTCTTCGAGAGTTTTTAAAAGCGCGTTGAATGCTTCCTTGGTGAGCATATGCACTTCGTCAACGATATATACTTTATATTTTCCTTCGAACGGAAAAGTTTTGACCGCCTCGCGAAGTTCGCGGATATCGTCGATACCTCGATTTGATGCGGCGTCTATTTCATAAAGGTCGTTCGGCGAGCACCCGATCTCTTTGGCAAAGATGCGGGCGATGGAGGTTTTCCCCGTACCGCGAGTTCCGCAAAAAAGATAGGCATGGGAAATATTTCCGCCCCTGATGGAACCTTCCAATATTTTAACGATATGATCTTGCCCAAGTATTCCTTTGAAATCCCCGGGGCGATATTTTCTATAGAGTGCTGTTTCAGACATACAGGCATTATACCAAAGCACCGCCCTAAAACAAAAGCGCCCCCTTAAAAAGGGGCGCTGTATTTCAAATCGAGTCTCTCAATCCAAGTCTTCCTCGGGTTCCGGCGGAAATTCGATAATGCCGAATTGCTTGAGGGATCGATCGAGGAACCGGGCAAACCCGGCCAGATCTTCTCGGGTTTCCACGCAGTCCAGATGTTCGCGAATCGATAAAATGAGGTCTTCACATCCTGTTGAGGTTTCTGTTCGTGATGTCATTTCTATGCCTCCTAAAACAATATTTCACAAGAAGAATTTACGGCTATTTTTCCGCCAAAAACAGTTACGATAATTCGGCGAAGTCCGTCGATAAACTCATCATCCGTATACCCATAGCGGGCGAGCTGGCCGTACAGTCCGGGAGAGATTCCGTTCACTATCTTTGGTATCTTTCGAAGAGAGGAGAGCTTCCTTCGCCCTAAGATGAGGGCTTCCCAAAGGGACGGGTCTTTTATGCATAAAAGCTCGAGGCCGAATCCCGCAAAAGAAGAAACACTCACCACCGGACCGTCCGGACCGGAAAGTAAATATTTCACCGGAAGAAAATACCGGCTTTTATCTTGTTCTCCGAATTGTATCAGACTTTCTTCCGTCCATTCTTCCGGACGTTGAAGCTCCCGAAGTATTTTTTTTCTCTGAGTTTCTTCACGGTAAGTTTTTCGGTAGAGCGAAGCGCACAGCTCCGCCGTTCCTTCTTCGAAAAAATACCCCCAAGGCCCAAGCGAAGAAACCGCTTCGTTCTGAGGAAGGCATAAGCCCGACCGAGAACGGTACATTTCATAAGGAAGTGCGTTGTTCAGTACCGTGTAATAAGGGCAAGCGCTCGAATTGTGAACTCTTTCGTGAATCATCACACATTCGGTGGAGAACGGACCATTCGTCTCTTCCATTTCCGAATTTCTCCGGACGAGAGAAACGTCAATCTCCGGAATATACATTCCGTTTTCGCTTTGGGAAAAGGCGCCTCGAAGGAGATTCATCGGGTCGAGGATCGAGCGGATTTTTGGGAGGTCTGCATCTTCGAACACGCGGACAACCCCAGGAAGAAGCGCTATGGAACGGGAGAATTCATTCACCCGTTTTATATTAACCCCCTCCAACTTTGAACGGACGGAGCGCAGAAGCTTTTTGCGTATTTTCTTAAATCCCTCGGGCATATCGACAAGAATTCCGTAAGGAATAATACGGTCTTTCATGGCAAACTCCCTGTCAAAGAATGTTTGTTTTTACTTTGCCATAAAATGGACAAAGTGTAAATATTTGCCTTTTCCCTTCAAATACGTGCTATACTTGAAGAAAGATATTACTCGAATAAATAGTAAATTTATGGAACAAGAAAAAATGGAACAGCCGATAGTTGTGGAAAAAGACCCGATCGAAACCGAACTCGGAGCAAAAATGAATGCTCTTACCGCGCTCTATAAAAAAGCGCACGCGGAAAATAAAGGCACGACAGATCTCGACCTCTACAAGATGCCGGGGCTTATGAATGAGATAAAAGAGGTCGAAAAAGAAAATATCAGCAGAAAAGAAAACGGTTTGACTGAAATAAACGTCGGGGCGATGCCGGAATTCCAGACACTCGCAAAAGAAGCGGGCGGTATTGATGCGACAAACATTGCGCGCCAAAAAGAAAAAGCAGCCGAAGAAATGACAGCGAAATAAATCGCAATAAAAAACTCCGCATCTCGCGGAGTTTTTTTGTAAACGTGTTTTATTTTCCCTCAACCTTTGCGACAACTTGCGCAATGGTCGGGGCTTTCGCCTTCGGAGCCGGTTTCTTCTTTGACTTCGGAGCGAGATCTCTTACTATCGCCTTCCAGTGTTTCTTCATATCTTTGCCGAGCAATTCGAGCTCTGCGCGCTGATCTTCGGGGAGCTTGTTGTATTTCGCAAGAACGGCGTCAACTGCGGCGACATAAGCCTGTTCATCGAGAGATTTCATTTTCTCAACCTTTTCGATAACTTCTCCCTTTGCTTTTACCATCCAGCCTTTAAGTTTTTTTCGATTAGCGGTCGGAACTTTTCCATGACCGTGTAATAAGTACATTCCCGCTACGCCCGCAATAAGACCCGCGGCCAGAGGAAGTACTCCGTGTGACTCTTCTTTTTTCTTTGCCATACGACAATTTTTGTTTAACTGATAATTATTAAAACGTTAGGAAAATGTGCCGATGCTTTCTTCGGGCGGATATTCTTTCTTTTTTTTTGGTTTCTTTTTCCCCGAGAACTCGTCCGCTTTCTTTTTGATTCCGTCGAAAATCGGCTTCAGCCCGAATTGGTTTTTTCGTATCTCTTCACGAAGCTCCGCAAAATCATTTGCCAAGCCATACGCTTCTCCATGAATTCGATCAACGGTCTTTCGCACCGTTCGCACGATGTGAAGCACGTGGGATAGAATCATTACCAAAAGTGCCGTTACGACAAAAACACAAATGGTCGTAACGAAGAAAAAAATATCGGCTTTTACAATGCTCTCCATATGCTTCCAGTATACAACATATTAAGGAAAGAGAAATCCACAGAAAAACCCCGCAAAGACGCAATGCGTCCGCGGGGCTTTTTTTATCCAAAAAGGATTGTTATGAGAACGGGTTTTGTCTCTGTTTTCTCGGCAAATTCCCTTGCATTATCGGCCGATGCCAAGTAGCAATCAATTCCCGATTCAGAGGGAATCGTAAAAAACATTTCGCGAACGTTCTCCACATCCTTCGGAAGGAAGATATACACCTCGAGAGGTATGCGGAAAATCCGATGAAAGAAAATTCGCAGTTTTGCCGACCATACAATCGACATCGCCCTCCAAAAAGAAGGAGCGAAATCAAAAGCGAGAATTCCCCCTTCATTGAACTGAGAAAGGAGGAAGAGCGCGAGAGGAAGAGAAAACCCAGCAATGTGAGCCCGTTTCGAAGAAAAAAGTGACATCGTAGCGAAGCGGATATCTCTTTCTACTGTTCCGAATTCGGTCTGTGTTTCTATTCGACACTTAGCTGGAAGTTCTGCGCAATCGTGTATCACAGCGAGAAACTTCGGGGCAAGACCAAACAGCTCTGCGTAAGTCGTCGCGCCGGCGGAATGAACCAAAGCCTTTCCATTACCTCCCAATCTCCACGCGAGATACGCGGCATATCGCCAATCAAGATACGAGACAAGCAGGATCAAGAAAAGTATGGAAAGAAGCGCAAAATTGAGCATTACTACCTCCACATTGTTTTTAAAACTCCTCAGAAAAGATAACATGGAAAAAGTAGAACGGCAAACAAAAAAACCGCCGAAGCGGATTCTTTGTGGTTCTCGTATCTATAAGCCGAATTCTGTATCCGTCCGAAGACGAACGATAGTTATTTATCTAGCCCCTCGATTACTCTCGGGGTCAAGCGGCACTCTCCTCGATTACTCTCGGAGCACGGCCTTGCACACAGGTAAGAATTTAGCCGTTTCACCTCTCTTGTTACCAAAAGAGCTCTCCCCGAAGGGAGCCCTCTCCTTTCGGATATGGGCGTCTCTGCTCGCATCTCTCGCGTTACCGCGGACGGGTGTTACCCGCTACCCGGCTGTTCGACACCTTTGCCTTGTGAACAAAAGTGCCGGCGTGTGTTCGGACTTTCCTCTGCCGATTTTACCTGCCGAAGGCAGTTGTAAAATCGAGCATCCGCCATAGTACTCCGGAGGAGGACGACGGCGGACCGGGGGTTTTTAAAGGCAACACCCCTTTTTACAACTATCTACGGCAAGTAAAGATCGGTAGCAACCATCCGATACGGGAACTTTTCTTATTATAGCATTTTTGAATCTATTTGACAATACTAATTTTATATAGTAAAATAGCTTTAGGTTCATTTCTTTCACAGAGCGCAAACAAAATGGATACTCCGATTTTATCGGTCAAAACAAAAGGACTGCTTTACATTTTCATCGACAAAGCAGACGAACAAAGTCACACAAAGAATCGTCTCAACAGAGCAGTCCGAGACAACGATGTGTTCGGACTCATCGACTTTCTTTCTTGGATGGAAAAGAGCATGGACGCTCTCAAAAAACACCCTGAAGATTTCCAGAAATGGAACACGGTATACGAAGAGCTCCGTATCTGGCTCGATGAAGCAACACGGTAATTTCAACCACAGAGAAAGAGGGGATGAATGAATATCTATTTTCTTTTGAGTCTCGTGTTTTTCTTAATCGGACATCCGGGTGCAGGATTATTTTTCTTGCTCATATGGTTGTTCAGTTAAAAAGCAAAGGGCGCCATAAGGCACCCTTTTTTAGTATCTTTTTTGCGTGCTTGACATTTTAATAAACTTGCAGTATAATAAAAATATAAGTTATTTATCTGTCGGAGACGACAATGACCGCCGTACTGAAAAACACGCTTGAAGAAAAGTTGTCTTTGCTCATAACACTGGCAGCAACCCTCGTTCTTTATTACATGGCCTTCGGTTGGATGTTGCAGTTCTAACCCCAAAGTGGCCGGAACAAAAAACAAGGGGACACCATAATCGGTGTCCCCTTTTCTTATTGTACAAAGAACTTATGTTTTTTGCTTCCAGCGAAGGTTCAGATTTTTCGGAAGGTTTGCTTCCGTATCTTTAATCCTTCGCACTGAAGTTTTTATCGGAGCTTCGTGAAGCCCGGTAGGAGAAGCAATCGCTTCATCCGCGATAGCGTTCATCGCATCTACGAAACGGTCGAGCTCTTCGAGTGTTTCCGTTTCCGTCGGCTCTATCAGCATTGCGTTGTGCACGCAAAGCGGAAAGTAGACCGTCATCGGGTGGAAGCCTCTGTCTATCAGCGATTTCGCGACGTCCATTGTCGAGATGCCCGTTTCATGCATTTTTTCATCATTCGCGACAAATTCATGCATGCACAGTTGCTTATACGGAACGTTATATTTCTCCGACAATTTTACCCGGAGATAATTCGCGTTCAATACCGCATTTTCTGAAACGGCCCGAAGTCCTTCCTCACCCATTGTCCGAATGTACGCATACGCGCGAAGCAGGACAAGAAAGTTTCCGAAGAACGTGCAGATTCGCCCGATTGTTTTTTCAGGAATATCGAGGTCGAATTCCGGGTTTTCGCCGGTACCTCGATTGATAACTCTCGGAGCGGGAAGAAATGGAATAAATTCCTTTTTTACACCGACCGGACCGGCACCCGGCCCACCGCCTCCGTGAGGAGTCGAGAAAGTCTTGTGCATATTGGTCTGGATAACGTCCACGCCCATATCTCCGGGGCGAGCGACTCCGACGAGGGCGTTTAGATTTGCGCCGTCGCAATAGAGATACGCGCCCTTATCATGAAGAATCTTTGCGATCTCCGCGATATAGGTTTCAAAGAGCCCTAAAGTATTCGGGTTCGTGAGCATAAGACACGCCGTGTTTTCGTCGACCAACTTGGCGACATCTTCGGGAAGAAGAATGCCGTCTTGACCGGCGGGGACATCCACTGCTGTCGTAAAACCGGCAAGAGCCGCCGATGCAGGATTTGTCCCGTGAGCGGAAAGAGGAATGAGTACCTTGTCTCGTTTTTCTCCGCGAGCTTCTAGAGCAGCGCGGATAAGTTTGAGACCGGTAAGCTCACCGTGAGCCCCAGCGACAGGATTGAGAGTGAAAGCGTCCATCCCGCAGATCTCCGAAAGCATTCTTTCGAGTTTCCACAGAACGGCAAGTGCTCCCTGTGCGAGCCTGGGCGAGGTCTTCGGATGAAGATTCGCAAACCCGCTCATCTGAGCAATCGCTTCATTCACTCGCGGGTTGTGCTTCATTGTGCACGATCCGAGAGGATACATTACGTTATCAACGCCGACGTTCTTTTCAGAAAGCCGAGTGTAGTGGCGGACAAGCTCCATTTCGGTAACTTCGGGAAAACCGTTGAGATCATCTCTTAGCGGGATTCCCCGAAAATACTCTTTAACGGAAGGCCGAAACCATGAGTCCCGAAGGTCAACGCCGGTTCTACCGGGATTCCCTTGTTCAAAAATGAGAGGAGTGGTTTTCATTGAAGCACCTCTTTGAGCGTTCTTGCGAACCGCACCAATTCGTCATTGGTGTTCATTTCAGTTACGCAAACGAGAATATCGTTCGGAAATTCAGGATAGCTCTCCGAAAGAGCGATGCCTCCTTGGATCTTTTCTCTTTCGAGATAGCGAAGGACGCTTGTCGCTTTTTTGGGAGTCCGTATAACGAATTCATTGAAGGAACGCTGTTCGAAGGGTAAAGAAACCCCGGGTATAGAAGACAAGTAGATCCCGAGCACGAGCGCTTTTTCGACATTCAGCATCGCGAGTTTCTTGAGACCTTCTTTCCCGTACGAGGCGAGCCACATCCCCGCGGACACGGCGCACAGCGCTTCGTTCGTACAAATGTTCGAAGTCGCCTTGCCTCTCCTTATATGCTGTTCACGGGTAGAAAGCACGATAAGATAGCTTTCCTTTCCTTCAATGTCGAAACCTTTTCCGACGATCCGCCCCGGCATATTGCGCATGAGTTTTTCTTTCACGGCGAACATTCCGAGATTCGGCCCGCCGAACCCGACGGGAAGTCCGAATGACTGTCCTTCTCCGACAAAGATATCAACCCCGAACTCACCCGGCGGTTTTAAGACTGCGAGAGAAAGAGGCTCTGTCGTCACCGAAACGAGAAGCGCTTTTGTTTTGTCTGCAAACGCGCGTGCTTCGGTAAGGTCTTCAATAACGCCGAAGTAGTTGGGATATCCGACGATAACGGCGGACACTTCTTCCACTTCTTCCGGAAACTGAGTCTTCCCTGTCTCTTCGTTTATCGGCAGTTCTTTGATAGAAACGCCGAGGTCTCGAAGATAGGTGGAAAGAACGTCGCGATAGTTCGGATGAAGAGCGCGCGAAACGTATATCGAATTTTTCTTATTGACCCGATACGCGAGCATCGCTGCTTCGGCGGTAGCTGTTGCTCCGTCGTACATCGACGCATTCGCAACGTCCATTCCTGAAAGAAGAGCGACAAAGGTCTGATATTCGTAAATCGCTTGAAGGGTGCCCTGAGAAGCTTCCGGCTGATAAGGAGTGTATGCCGTCAAAAATTCGCTTCGAGAAAGTACCTGCGATATCCACGCCGGCGCATGATGCCGATAAGAACCGCCACCCAAAAAAGAAGCATATTCGTCGTTTAAGACGTCGCCCGATTTTGCGAGCTTTTTCATATGACGAACGAGTTCAATTTCGGAGAGAGGAATCGGGAGTGAAAGCGGTGTTTTGACTTGAAGGTTTTTAGGAATTTGAGAGAACAAATCACCGACGTTTTTGACGCCGATGGCCGAAAGCATTTTTGCCCGGTCTTGTTCCGTTGCAGGAATATATCTCATTGCTTTTCCTCCTGTTTGAAAGTCAAAGAGCCATTTGTAAGCAGTATAACCATTCGCGGTTAGTTTTGTCAAAACTTGACATTGAAATATTTTTAATGTAAAATTTACCTTGGCTATTTTGCTTCTTGAAAAGAAAGAGAGGTGCGTATGACTTCAGGTAAAAAGCTGTTTTTTGGGATTCTTGGCGCGATCGTTTATGTAAATATAGGCACTGCCTACATGCTGTTTTCAGTGGGGGCCGGGCTCACTCTGCCACAATTTTATGGCTGGCTCACCATCTTGATGTGGCCGGCGGTTTTGGCTAGGGATATCATAGCCGCAATAGTCCTTGGCTTCGCATATGTTCTTCATTACGTTAACATCGCGATTCCCTACATTTTCGGTGGCGGTATCGAATATTTGTGCAATACTTTCGGTATCGTATGGACATTGTTTATCGTAGCGAGCGTGTCTATTTTCATCGCCGGGGTAGCAATCCGTCTTTGGTATGGCAAACGAGAAGTTAACCTTCCTCGCGACGCGGACGAAAAGTTACAAAGCAGAGAGTGGTTCTGATTCGAAAAACGAATGGAGAGGAATCAAGAATAATTCTAAAGAAATTATTTGATGAATTTTTGAAAAAATTTGCCGAAACCGAAAAAGGATTACGGAACCAAATCTCGAAAAGGTTCGTAAAAAGAAACGGCGACTGGTATTACCTAGCGGATTCCCATTACAGCCTCACTCGTATGTGGATGGCGACTCTGGGAATCCTCGTCTGGTCCTCGGTGATAAACCTTCTCTTTCCCGGCATATTCTGGTGGGTACTCATAGTCCTCGCCATAATGGATATTTCCGGCGAAACACTGGTCTTGATACTCCTCCTGGGAGATTTGGAAGAGGTTTCCAAAGGAGAAAAAAATATTACGGCCGGTTCATGGACAAATGTGAAGACAGGATGGGTTCTATCGCCGACTTCGTGGAGAAGATCTGCCAAATGGATAAAGTCGTCGGTGCCATGGTTCTGCCCTTCTTCACTGTCGTCTTCTTCCTCTTCTCTCTCACGGCATTCGCCTGCCTGGCCGTCGATGAGATAAAAAAACTATTCGCAAAGTAATTGCGAAAACCCCCGGATTTTTCCGGGGGTTTATTTTTTCAAAAGAAAATCTTTAGTTATTTTTTCCACTTCTTTTGCATTTGTTGCTTCCATCAATTTCATTCGTAGTTCTTTGGCTCCGGGGAAACCTTCGACGTATGCTTTGAAGTGTTTCTTCATTACGGCGAAATTTTTCACGCCTTTAAAAAGTTTTTCAAAAAGTTTCGTGTGCTCTATCATTATCGCGAGACGCTTTTCGAGCGACGGTTCTTTCTTTTCGGCAAAAAGCCACGGGCGACCGAATATTCCCCGCCCTATCATTACTCCATCACAACCTGTTTCTCCCGCGCGAACACGGGCCTCATCCAAGGTTTTCACATCACCGTTGCCGATAATGAGCGTTTTCACTTTCATTGCGTCGCGAATTTCCACTGCGCGTTTTATCTGTGTCCAATCGGCCGGAACATCAGACATTTCTTTTTTTGTCCTTGAGTGAAGAGTAATCGCAGAAGGTTCCGTTTCAAGAAGAGCAGGAAGCCATGTTTCAAGTTCATTTTTGTTGTACCCGATGCGAGTCTTTACGGAAACGGGCATCGTACCCGCTCCTTTTTTTGTCGCGAGAATTATTTCCCGCGCGAGTTTCGGAGTCTTTATGAGAGAGGCTCCTGCTCCCTGCTTTTGAATGTTACGCTCGGGGCAACCCATATTTATATCAATCCCGTCGAAGCCGAGTTTTTTTACCAAGCGCGCGGTCTTTTCGAAATTTTCAGGATTTGAACCGAAGACCTGTGCGATAATCGGACGCTCTTTTTCAGTATATTCAAAATTATGTAAAAGCTTTTTTTGACCGTCTTTATGCATGAGGCCGTCGCATGCCACAAATTCTGTCCAAAGAACATCAGGCTTTCCATATTTTGCGACGATACGCCGAAAAGCCGAGTCGGTAACATCCGCCATCGGAGCAAGAACAAAAAACGGTTTACCCTGAGCTTGTCGAAGGGTTTGTAATTTTTGCCAGAAGTTTTTTTTCATATTAGTGCTGAATGAAAGAATCCGCTACATATCCAATAAGATACCCGACTATAATCGCAGCACCACCAAGAAAAACCATTTCCATTCCTGCATTGATTATCTTCTGTTTAGTAAATTTGCTCATAACCGATCCGAGCACAAAAAGTCCGGCAGCAGCGCATCCGATGGAAACCCAAATACCGGTAGTCACAGACAAAAAGAAATATGGAAACAATGGAACAAGACCCCCTCCTGCCCAAGCAAAGAACATTACGATTGATTTTTTTATCGGGTCGGTTGTTTGCTTTTGAGAGATAGAAAGTTCTCGATAAGCCATCTCTCGAAGCATAAGGTCATTGTCTAAAGCTGCGCACTCGGCCATTTTTTGAGTCATTGATTCCGGCCACCCATCTCGTAAAAACATCTCTTCAATTTCTCTTTTTTCTTCAACGGGACTTTTTTCAATTTCGTCACGTTCTTCTTCCAAAATTCGTTTTTCTATTTTCTTTTCCGTAGAAATTGAATTATACGTTCCAATAGCCATCGAAAGAGACGCTGTACAAATAATAGAAAAACCTGACAAGAGTACCACGAAATGATCATTTGAACCTACGGCAATACCAGTAAGCGCTCCAAGAACAGAAACCATTCCGTCTTGCATACCGAAAACAATCTCTCTTCCGTAAAGGTATGCGGGACTGTGCTGATGATGAAGGAAGTCCGGATTGTGTTCTGTATACTGTGACATAATAAAACCATAACACAAAAATATTGAAACGGCGAATAGAAAAAAGGCGAAACGTCAAAATGACGCTTCGCCTGTGTTTTACGCCTAGCAAACGAGATTGCATTGGCGCGCCCTCGCCTTTCTTTTTACAGGAGGGGGCTCCCTGATTATGCTCATTGACACTGCACCTTGTGGCGTCATTGAGCCGTCGTCCATGGCCCGATCGCCGTTTTGTCCCTAACCTCCGATGAGGGCGATGACCTTACATAGTACATTATACACCGAAACTTAAATTTTGTCCAACAAAAAAAGACACTTTATCCACAGTGTGTCTTTTTTCGGTCTACAAATAAGGCTTTTTTGCCGGGATGGTAATTTCGGTCCCCAACTCTTCGGCTGTAAGCTCTACCGTTGCACCGGTTTTCGCAACTCCGCTTATAATCTTGTTTGCGATGAGTTTTTCAATCTTATTTTTCACGGCGCGAGCCATCGGGCGTCCTCCAAACTGAGGATCTTGCCCCTCCTTCACAAGCGCCTGTACGAGCGCTTCGTTCACGATGAGGTTGAGAGATTGTTCTTCTCTTAAACGTTTCTTTAATTTTTCGGCCATCAAGCGAGCAATCTCGGTGATATCTTTTTTCTCGAGAGGGCTGAAAAGAATGACTCCGTCGAAACGATTGATGAGCTCAGGCTTAAGTGTTCCTTTGGAAATTATCTGATCGATAATATATTGGCGCAGAGCATGAACATTTTCTCCGTGTTGAATCGCATCGTACATAATATCCGAACCCGCGTTTGATGTCGCGATAAAGATAAGGTTTTTAGTACTCACCCTGTGTCCGCTCATGTCCGAGAAAAATCCTTCATCTAAAACTTGGAGGAAAAGGTTCTGGACATCGGGACCTGTTTTTTCGAATTCGTCGAGAAGCAAAACTCCATATGGCGTATTTTTTACAAGCATCGTAAGAGTTCCCGGCTTCCCTAAATCAAACGAACCGATGAGTCTTTCAAGTGCGTCCTCTCCCTGATACTCCGACATATCGAGACGGGACATTTTGTCTTCATTATCGAAATATACGGAAGCGAGTGCTTTTGCCGTTTCTGTCTTGCCCACGCCAGTAGGACCGAGAAAGAGGAAGGATCCGATCGGTTTTTGCGGATCACGCACCCCCGACCGAGAACGACGCATCGCATCGGAAATCGCGACAACGGCATCGTTTTGACCAACGATTCTTTTATGAAGCTCAACCTCAAGATTTTCGAGTTTTGTTTTTTCTTCGGGGCGAATCTCTCCGACCGGAATCTTTGTCTTGAACTGAATAAAATCGAGGATATCGGATTTTTCTATGAGGGCTTTTCCCTTTTGCCCCATATAGGGCGGAATCTCCAAAAGAAGGTCTGTCGCTTTGTCCGGCATCACGCCTTCGGTAATGTAATTAATAGCTGCTTCAACAACCTCAACAATGGCCGGATAAGTAAAAATAACGGGATAATGATTCTCCAAAACGATAGCCATATCTTCAAGGACGGAAACAACTTTATTATTTTCAGGTTGTTTAATCTGGATCACTTCAAAACGGGTCATCATTTGCCCGTTCGGAGCAAGTATCCGATGGTATTCTTCGGTCGGAGCAAGGACGATAATATGGAGCTTCGGGGAGAGAAGATACGGATTTAAAATATCGATGACATCGGTGCCCAAGGAGCGAGCGCCCTGCACAAAAGAAGTAAAGTGATCAAAAACGAGAATGAGATTTCCCGCCTTTACGGCTTCGTTCAAAAGGCGTATGAGGTGCTCTTCCAATATCGCTTTTTCCTTTGCGGTTGCAACAATGAGGTTGGAATCCACAATAACCACGCGCTTATCTTGAAGGACCTGCGGAACTTGCCGTGTATCGATACGATAAGAAAACTCGGAAACAACATCCATTGTCCCCACCCCATCATCTCCGACGATGATCGCGTTTGATTCCTTTGCTTTTGAAAGAGCTGACTCCACAGCAAGAACTTCGTTTTCCCACTGTAATTCCCGAGACGATGGAGAGGCTCCGCCGATGGTAACTTCGCTCGAATACCGGTCGAGCATATAGGTGTGTCCGTACGAAAAATCCCGCCCGAGTGTCCCAATTTTTTTAAGGTTGTCGCGACTCCACCAGCGTTCCTGAAATTCTCTCTCCGACTCCACGCGAGTAGCCCATTTAACGGCGCCCGTAAAATCTTTTTCCCCTATTCCTCTTTTGAAAAGAAAGTCGGAAAAATCAGGATAATTTTTATAGAGAAAAAGCGAAAAATCTACGGCATCAACAATACTTTCGCGATGAAGATCCTCGAGATCCATTTGAAGGACCTGTGATCTCTCTTTTAAAAATTGGCGAATATCGTCGGCCAATATTCCGCACCGAACAAGGACATCCGGTCCGATATGCGAATTGAAAAAAGATTCGATAACATCGCCGTTTTTCGCATGGTAAAAGATTCCGGCAACCTCGGAAGACATTTCGTAGAAAACGTCTTCTCCCTCCGGAGCATTTTTATATGAACGCCGGATACGAAAAGCTCTGTTGTGAAAAAATACAGCGCGGTGAAAAGTTTCGAGAAGATAGATGACAAGCCAAAAAGCGAAAAAGATGAGGAGCAATCCTTCTACCCTGGGAGCAATAAGAGAGAGTATCCGAGGGGCTTCGCCTCCGCCTTTTGGGATATAAAAGTTTGCGAAAGAAAGAAGAACAAAAAGAACAAGGAGGAGAGAAATAATGGGAAAAAGTGCGCGAAAAAATTTATGACGTAATTGATGCGGGAAAAAATCCTCGAGAAGAAGGATTGGGTATACGGATAGGTCTTCTATTCTTTCCTTTTTTTTCATAATAATTTTATCCAAAAAGAAGGAGTGTGAGTCCGATAACAATAAGCGCAACGAAAAATACCGGCATAATAGTCCACAGGGCAAAGACAACGAGTCCGAGGGCAAAAACGACAGAAGCGATAGAAAGGCCTATGGCAATAACGATAACGCGGACCATAAATCCGACCCCTCTCATAAGGGTATTAACAATGAATGTCTGAAGGGCGATTGCCGGGGCAAACCCTCTCGGATATTCCTCCCCCATTCTTTTCCATGGCTGAAAAAGAGTGTTAAACAAAACACCGATGGAGAAAAAATAAAAAACAAACCAGACAAAATTCATCCAGATGTTATAAATATCCACGTACGCCCGGCCATAGTGCCAAATGACGTAATGTTCGATAAGAGATGTCAGTTTTGACGACGGAAGATTCATATAGATATCTCTATTGTATCACAAGAACGGATAGCCGTGATAATAAAAACTGTGCAGAACAAGGACTATGTGGTCGATGTCGTCCCTATATTTACCGGGACAGGCATTTCGATTTCCTGCTCTTTGTTTTCTTTAGGAGGAGTATATGCCCCTTTTTCTCTAAAATAGATTTTGTTTCCGAAACGAAAGTCTATGTATTCAAGGCTTGAGCAAAGAGAGACGCCTGCTTTTCTTTTTATTTCCTTTCCCCAATCATTTGAACTAAAAACGGCTTCGACGTTTGAAAAAAGAAGTTGTGTTTCTTGGTCGGAATTGAAACGAATATCACAACCCTCTTCGCCCAAGAGAACGATCATTCCATCGTCTTGTAAAAATGCCGAAACGGTCTTTTGGCGATGCGCATTCAAAAGATCGCGAAGTTTGAAGATTGTTCCGAAGATATCAGGTGAAATGAAAACTTGGCCGACAGGATCGCCTGAAGCAAGTTTCCCTTTTCCAAAAAATTCAAAATATGCATTCCCGGAAAAAACCGGGGCTTTTCCAAATATGAAACCGCCGTCATCCAAATAATAGCAGGCGTTCACATCTTCGGCTGTTTTTTTCTCCTCACCGCACCAGAGAGCGACGGGGTCGCGTTCAGAGAGAGATATCGTCAATATTCGATCTTCATTTAAAGTAACTGAAATTGTCTTAATGCGGGGGAACAAAAATGAGAGGCTTCGCTTTACCGAATCTTTTGAATAGAGGAACACATTGGAACGGGGGAGAACAAACAACGCTTTTCCCGAAAGCTCTTTCTCCACCGCCGTTTTGATTTCCTCCGGAGAGAGAACACTTGCCCCTCGAACAACGATTCCCTGAATTTGAAAGACGGGGCGAGTTGCGAACCAAAAAGTCCCTAAAAGAATGATGACGGCGAATACAAAAAACGCGATCGCCCAAAAGAGCAATTTTTTCTTCAGTTCTTTTTTCTTAGACGAAGAACGTATCGCGTGGGTCATTTATAAATTTTTAGATAACTTCTTTTCCTATCCACTTTTGGAGAGCTTTCGGGATTTTTATAGAGCCGTCCGCCTGCTGATGATTTTCGATGAGAGGGATGAGCGCGCGAGGAAACGCGAGAGCAGTGTTGTTGAGAGAGTGAACAAATCGTAATTTGCCTTCCGCGTCTTTGTATCGGATATTCAAACGGCGTGTCTGGAAATCGTGGAAGTAAGAGGCGGAATGCGTCTCTCTGTATTTTTTCTCGGAAGGAACCCACGCTTCGATGTCGTATTTTTTGACCTGGCCTTGACCCAAATCTCCTCCGCAGTTCACAACGACGTGATAGGGAATCTCGAGAGCCTGCAAAAGGTCTTCGGCATTTTGGCGAAGTTCTTCGTGGAGCTCTACCGAGGTCGAATGGCTCGCCTCACAAAGAATGATCTGCTCCCATTTCATAAACTCATGAACGCGCATAAGGCCTTTCGTATCTTTTCCGGCGGCTCCGGCTTCCCTTCTAAAGCACGGAGAAAACGCGATCATTTTTATCGGAAGTTTTTCCGCAGGCAACACCTCGTCCATAAAATATCCCATTCCGGCCACTTCGCCCGTTCCCGCAAGATAGGTTCCATCTTGAGTGTGATACGTATCTTCTTCTCCTTGAGGTAAGTAACCCGTTCCCATCATCGTTTCGCGCTTCACATGCGACGGTACGAACATCGGGCTATAACCGCGCTTCTGCCAAAGTTCCATTACAAGATTCCAAACGGCAATCTCGAGAGCAACCGCTTCATTCTTCAAAAAATATCCGCGATATCCGGCGACTTTCGAACCGCGCTCGAAATCTACCATATTTTTTGATTCCATTATTTCGATATGGCTTTTGGGTTCAAAATCAAATTTCGGAATTTCTCCCCACACAGAAACTTCTACATTATCAGCATCGGAATCTCCTTCAGGAACGGAGACATCGGGAATATTCGGCACAGTAAGCATAAGAAGTTGCCATTCTTTCATTACTTCGCGAATCGCTTCTTCTCTTTTTTGAAGATCTTCTTTCATCTCGCGAGACTCGGAAACAAGGCGTTCTCTCTCTTCGGGGGTCGCTTGCGGAATTTTTGCGGAAAGAGCATTTTGGTCGGCGCGAAGTGTCTCAAACGCGGAAAGCGCTTCTTTTCGTCGGTCATCAACCTCGATCAATTTTTTGACATCGAAATCGAGATGTTTCTTTTTTGCCGCGGCGGTTATAAGGTCTGCGTTTTCGCGAATGAATTTAATATCGAGCATGTTTCTTCATTTATATGATTATAGATAAATAATACCAATTTTTCGGGAAAAAACAAAAAACCGCCCCGATTGGGGCGGTTCGGCGAAAAATTTCGCACAAAACCTACTGAAGAATCTCTTTCGCGAGTTCCATTCCGGGGATCATGGCAATAGCGAGAAGAAAGATTACGTGCGTCGCGATTAAGATGAGATACTCCGCGGAATACTTCGCGACTTCGGAGCGCATCATCGTCTCGTGCCCGTCGATACGGACAAGGTCGGTCTTCTTGAGAAAGAAAAGCGCCGACAGCCCGTTCCGCCCTTCAATGATCACCGACCACAGATAAGACCATTTCGATCGGCCATATCTCTCCGCCAAGGAATACACGTCAATTAAAAAAGCGCATATGACTAAGGCGGAGAGAACGAGAGGAACTATGACGGCAATACTTCCAGACCACAAGAGAAACCAGCCGAGAAGAACGAAGCAAAACCAAAAAAGTAAAATGCGGTAAACCGTTTGAATGAGAGGACGAAGTTTCTCCCCAAGCCCGTAATCCGATATGATTTCCGAAATCCCCAGAAACGCGATAAGGGCGAGAAGCAGATATCCGAAACGCCAACTCGCGTAGAGTGCTCCGATAAAAAGAACAATCATTGCAAAAAACGCGAACGAGGAACTGAGCGAGTAGAGAATCGCCTTGACCACCCGGCCTCCGTCGAGAGGATTGACCGGAAAGAGATTGAGCAGGTTGATGAAGGTCATCATGCTCGCAATCGAAAGGAAGAGAAGGTCCGCGGTAAAGAAATAAGCAACGATGCACGCGACCACAAACCAAAGCCCCCAAAACGGGCCGTTGAGCGCAATGTACGCTTCGTTCCGACCACTTCTGAATTTTTCTGTCGCTATAGCGGCGGCGCCAAGACCCGGAATGAGATATATCCCCTTGGTCGCGATGCCACACTTTTTCATGGCATAAAGATGACCGTACTCGTGTACGAATATGAAGGCGACGAGCGCGAGTCCCATCTGCCACGTAAAGAGATACGAGTAGAGCCCCGCGCTTGCGGCTGCACCGGCTGTTTTGACTATCGCACCGCTTTTGAAAAGGCCACTTAGAACCTTTCCGAGCTTCGGGCCGATCTTCAAGAGTACCTTCGCTATGACCGCGAAGATATTCCGGAAAGAAGTGTTCGAACCGTTTGTCTCTTTCGAACTCATCGTGATTTTCTCCTGTCAAAAAGCTAAGAATGTACGAACATTAATTTACAACTTAATTTAGCAAATGTCAATAGTTACGTTATTTCGAAAAAAACAAAAAGCGCCAGGTCTCCGACCTGGCGCTATATACAAACTATTCTCTCGGTTCCCTTCGGCGTTCTTGCCGGAGAACTTTCAACGGTACCGACTTCGGTTCCAACGATTTTGCGAAATTGAAAAGATTGTCTCGAAGCGCGCAAAACGTCTGGAAATCCGACCAAATGTACGCGAGCCAAATAATCGATCCGTGAAACTCGTTGATGATACTCAGCGCTTGCGACATTGTCCCGTAGCTTGCCTGCAAATTGGATACAAACAAACCAAAGAAATATATCGGCGCAATCACCCAGAATTTCCCATACCAGTTGACCCACATGTCATAAAGCAGAAAGTGAACGGCATACCAGATGTAGCCGACTTTCAGCCGATCAATACACAAGGAAAGGCCGACTTTCGCTTCCGCTATTTCTTCCGGTTCCGGTTTTTTTTGTTCGAACTTTTCGTAAACAGAACGGGTCCTTTTTTCGTTCTCAATGTTTATGGCCTGGCACGACTTCAATTTCATCGAACAGAAATACGCGACCAAAACACAAACAAGACTCACGACAACCGTAATATACACGAGAGCGCCCGGAACGTTCCGGAAAAAAGAAATCTTGAAACTCTCGCTTATGTCCCAAAGTTTGGGGCCGAACACACACATAACGCTGAAAGCCCTAAAAAACATTTTCGAGTAATCAAGAGCTTTTTGCGTGTACTGCGTAATGATATCCGTGAAGGTCTGAGCGGCGCCGTCGATGTACCTCTTGGAAAGAAGCCACGGACCGGTATAGTACTGCATCCATGCAATGCGCCAAATAAGAACGTACCAACGCGACATAAGACCGATCAAAACTTCGATGACGCCGATGGTAAAAACAATTCGCACAACGGCAAGCATGAGCTCCGGCCAATCGGTCATTTTTTTCGCGCCTTTCTGCATAATCTCACCGAACGCATACGTCCAGTCCGCCCATTCGCGGAGAAACATAACGCTCAGGATAAGCAAACAGATAATTACCACGAATCCGGAAAATGCTACCAGTGACCAGCGTTTGCTACCAAAGAAAACCTTGAATGCCGGATTTCCCGACAATACGAGGATAGCCGCCAAGAAAACAGCGAAGCCAATTCCTATCGGCCAGTTAAATTCAAACCCAACCCCGAGCCATATCGCATACGCGAACATGGGGATAACAAAGGAGAGAGCGATTGAACAGAAAAGTACGAGAACATTCTCATACCACTTTAGTTTTTTCCAAAACCAAATAGCAGACATGACCGTCTCCCGAAAAATGTCAAAAAACTTGTGTTACTTATAAAATAACACATTTTTGACAAAAATGCAAGTATTTTCTTTTCCCCTTTTTATCTGGCAAAACAAAGCCATAAAGCGGTATACTATACAGTATGAAACGAAACTATTTTGTAATACCGTCTCTTGCTGTTCTTACCGCCGTTCTTGGGAGTCTCTTCACTACTTCCGGAATGGACTGGTACAACAACGTCCTCCGTGTTCCATCTTGGACTCCTCCCGGTTCTACAATCGGGCTTGTATGGAGTACGATATTTGCATTAACCGCTTTCTCCGCTCTTCTCGTCTGGAATAAAAAATGGCCGGACCTTCAAATGAATGACCACCTGTCGAGGTCGCTCCGCTTAAAAAATATCGTTACTCTTTTTATCTTGAATGCGATTTTAAATGTCGGTTGGAGTTTTACCTTTTTTTCCCTGCACTCTCTCTGTTCGGCGATAATGGTTGCGGGGGCTCTTGGACTCTCCGTTCTCGCTCTCATTATTTACATTTGGCCCGTTTCAAAAACAGCTTCGGTTCTGCTCTTCCCCTACCTCGCGTGGGTTTCATTTGCGACATACCTCACCTACCAAGTATATCTTCTCAATTAAAAAAAACGGCCTTCGGGCCGTTTTTTTGTGTTTATTATATTTGCATCATTGCCCTCACTTCTTCGGGCGGTTCCCACGGAGGATCAAAGGTAATCTCCACGCGAACATCTCCTGAGCCTTCCATTTTTTTGATTTCTGTTTCCACCCCAAGCACGAGCTTGTCCGCAAACGGACAGAACGGCGAAGTGAGTGTCATGAGGACTTCAACGCCATCATCGTCGACGGTAATTTTTCGAATAAGTCCGAGCACGACAATATCCATTCCGACTTCGGGATCTTTTACATTTTTAAGTTTTTCCAATATTTCTTTTTCGGAAAGCATATTTATATTTCTTTAAATCCTTTTTCTGATATTTCTTTCGCGAGTTCAGAACCGCCGGATTGAACGATAGAACCCCCCTTCATTACATGAACACGGTCCGGTGTAATTTTTTCAAGAAGTTTTCCATAGTGAGTAATGAGAACAAAACCTGTACCGTTTTTTCTTAATTTCTCTATCGTGCCCCACACCTTTTCCATCGCATCCACATCTACTCCCGAATCTATTTCATCAAGAAACGCGAACTTCGGCTCAAAAAAAGCGAGCTGAAATGCTTCGTTTTGTTTTTTCTCTCCACCGGAAAGTCCCGCATTTACATTTCGCTTGAGAAAATCCGCCGGTAAACCGTATTCCGAAGCTTTCTCCGAAAGGAATTTATGAAATTCAAGAATGGTCATTTCGGACCCTGTCATTTCGCGATACGCTCGAAATAGAAAATTTGAAAGGGCCACCCCGTCTATCTCCGGCAAATGTTGGAGAGAGAGAAACATTCCTTTTTTCGCTTTTTTGTCCGTCGAAAGAAAAGTAACATCCTCATCGTCAAGAAATATATTTCCGCCGGTAATCTGATATTTCGGATGCCCGAAGATGCCGTTCACAAGAGAACTTTTTCCGGAACCGTTCGGACCGAGAAGCACGTGGACCTCGCCCGGATTAACTGAAAAAGAAACATCGGATATGATGTCCTTTTCTCCCGATCTCACCGATAAATTTTTTATGTGAAGTGTTGTCATTTGTTTTAAATATTCCCTAAAGGCTGTTCTCCTATCCAACGACGAAGAGTATTCAATGGTAAAAGTGCGCATTTTTCGCGTGACGGCCCAATCTCGATACCGAGCATATCATAGATATCTTTTTCGGTAAGATTCCCGATTTCGTCCATTTTCATTCCGATAAGTTTATCTAAAAGCATATCTGAAGAGGCTTGAGAGACGGCGCACCCAATACCGTCGAAATTTGCTTCTTTAATCTTTCCCTCTTCGTCGAAAGAAAGAAAAACGAGAAGTGAGTCTCCACATGAGGCGTTGACCGAGCCCTCTTTTATATCAAAAGTATCGGGCACTTTTTTGTGCCTCGGGTTCTTGTATCGGTCTAAGATATTTTCTTTGTATATCTGCTCGTCCATTATTCTGATAATAACACAAAATGACGGAAAAACAATGTTTTTGACGGCTTCCGGTATTTGTATTACTATCCACTCAGAAAGGCTTTTTTACACACAATTCAATCGGAGAGCCGAGATGCCCAAGACTTATATTGGTATTCTGCTTCATGCCTATCAGCCCCCGACCCAAAGCGAGTCGATGCTCAACCGTATCTTTAGAGAGAGCTATGAACCGCTTATTTCTCTTCTCGAGAAAGAGCCTTCTTCTTATTTCTCGATGGATCTTGCTCAAAGTCTCGGGGAACGCCTTCCTCCCGAATTCCTGGGGCGGATACGAAATCTTTATGAAGACCGCCGAATAGAACTTCTTAATACGTTTGCCTACCATTACCTCGCACCGCTCACTCCGCCCGAACTTATCGAGCGACAGCTTTGCATGAACGAAAGATTCTATCGCGATAATTTCATCGGACATGAACCTCTGCCGGGAATTTTTCCTCCGGAACTGGCATTCGCGCCGTCACTCGCACCCTTGTTTAGAAAGCTCGGGTACTCGTGGTGTCTTGCAGATGATGAACCCTTTGTAAATATGAGGAAAGAAGTTCTGGAAGCGGAGCGTGTCCCATATGACTGGATTCCCTTCTCTCACGGATTCGGAGTGATGATGCGATCGGGACTGCGGTCAAAAGAAGTTGCGTTTCATCCGAACATAAACGGAGCGCAATTCGCCGATAATATCGTCGAATCAATGAAAGACTGGGGCCGAAGACTCGGAGGAGACGGAGACGGGTATCTCATTCTCGCAATGGACGCGGAAACTTTCGGACACCACCTGAAAGGTACCGTCGAAAATGCCCTTCTTCCTTTTTGCCGACAAATCAGCCGTCGCGAAGATGTGGAACTCGTTCCGATCAATTCTATTTTCTGCCGATTTGCAAAGAAACCTGCTTTTGTTCCAAAAGGTTCGTGGTCAACGGGCGATAGCCCCGTACCGTACCCGCTCTGGGATCACCCAAGCAATCCCTTCCACCGCGCATGGAATGAATTCATCACGATTGCTTACTCAGTGGCTCCTTCTCTCGAGGGCGAAACGGGTCGGCTCTTTGATACAAGCTTTTACAGCTGTATTCCGTGGCAATATTCCATGGGAAACAAAGGTGTCGCGCGATGGCACCTCTTCAACTTTTCAGAGATTGCAAAACTTATCCCCGACGGATTTGAAAAAAATCGTTTGAATTATCTTATCGGCGAAATGGATCGCCTAACGAGATAAAAACATCCCGCCGTACTTTTACGGCGGGGTTTTGTTTTTAGCTTGATGCTTTTAATCTTTTTTCCACTCTCTCCCTTCCCATTACTTTCATTATTGCGTGCAAATCGGGAGTATTGGTTTTTCCCGTGAGGAGAACACGGAAAATTTTTGCGATATCGCCAACATGACCTTTAAATTTTTCCGGCTCCTTTTTGTATTCCTTGGCGCTCTCGGCAAACCCGAGCTCTTTTGCAACAATTTTTACCTTTCCGAACCATGTGTCTTTGTCATCATCTTCGTCATAGGAAGCGAGGAATTTTTCTACGGCCGAAGTTCTGTCTTCTTCGGAAATTCCGGAAAGAAGAGCCGTATCCGGATTCTCAAAGAGGCTGTCGTAGAAATACGATATTTCATTCGGAAGATCTTCCCATTTTACAATGTCTTTTCGGACACGCCCCTGTTCCACCCCCGTGCGTTCAATACCAAAAATTTTCGTTGTATATTTTTGATCTTTTTCCATTTCCAAAGCAAGGATGGGGTTGTATTCTTTCGCCCACTCGAAACCGCGAGTAAACATTTCCCCCTCGGAAAAACGCGCGATAACATTCGAGCTCACGTCGTTTAATTTCACAAAGTCAAAGAGAGGACCCGATGAATTTGAGAGGCGCTCAAGCGTCATTTCGAATTCGGTGCTGTCTTTGTCGGGATTTTCTTTTCTCCATTCTTCAAAATTGGAATTCGCAAGATTCAAAAGGTATTCTACTACGGATTCGGAAGGATACCCTTTTTCGGTATAGAGCATCGCGTTTGCTTCAGGATCTTTTCGTTTGCTTATCTTTCTTTTTGAAGCCCCTTCCATTTTTTGGATTGGAGCGATATGTCCATAGTGCGGAGGCTTCCAGCCAAGTGCCTCAAAAAGCTGAAGATGGAGAGGCGCGCTTGAAAGCCACTCATCCCCGCGAAGAACATGCGTCGTTCCCATCAAGTGGTCGTCAACGGCGTGTGCGAGATGATATGTAGGAAGGCTCGTGGAAGATTTATATAAAACGGTATCAACATCGTTCTCGGAAAGTTCGAGATCTCCCTTAAGAACATCTTTGAAAGCTATTTTATTATTGAAATCTCCTTCCGAACGGAAACGAACGGCGAATGAAGCACCACTGTCTAATTTCTCATTTACCTTATCAAGAGGAGCGTCGCGCCACGTCGCATACTTTCCGTAGTACCCCGGGCGTGCTTCGTCGGCTTTTTGTCGCTCTTCACGAAGAGTTCTTTCTTCGGGCGATTCAAAACAAAGATAGGCCTTACCTTGTTCAAGCATTTTCTTAACGAATGTTTTATACAACTCCGCTCGGGCGCTTTGCGTATACGGACCATACTTTCCTTTTTCTTCTCCGTCGACAGCCATTCCTTCATCGGTCGGAATTCCGAATGTTTGGAGAGATCGCGTAATGAGTTCGACTGTTTCTGATTTTGAACGTTCTTGATCGGTATCTTCAATACGAAGATAAAACACTCCATCAGATTGATGAGCAAGGCGTTCTGAAACAAGCGCCGCATACACTCCTCCGATATGCATAAATCCTGTCGGGCTTGGTCCGACACGCGTCACCATTGATCCTTCGGGCAGATTACGAGGAGGATAACGTTTTTCAATATCTTCCGGAGTCGGAAGTTGTTCGGGGAAAATTCGCGTAATCAGTTTTCCGCGCTCAGCCTCTATTTGTTCTTGATTCATAGATGTTTTAGGGTTTTTTTCCATTTTCTTTGGTATGTATAGAATACCCCTTTTATCAGGGTTTTACAAACCATCTCATCGAGAGACTTGCCAAAATGTTAAAAATATGCTATCATAAAAAACAGATTTTCCTTAGTTGGAGCAGTTCGATGAAACACTATTACTACGTTCAGGCGCTCGATCCGAGCGCTTCCTATGCACTCCGAACGAAACTTTCTTCCAAGAAAGGATTCCCCGGGCGAGACCACACCGGCGAGGTCAAAGACGGATACTATGAACTCATCCCCGCAACAAAAGAAGAAGCGGATGAGATCATCTCCGAGTCTGCGTCGCTCGGTCACTTTGGTAGCAACGTTAACATTTGGGTCCGGGAAGAAAGCGAGAAGGAACCGCACCTCCATTTTGAGTGTTCGCAAAAAACACGCGAACGCGACACACAGACGGAAGCGGTCCGAGCGAGAGCGTCTCGCGGTCCGGACGAAAAACCTGTTCTTCGGGTATATGATGGTGGAAAGCTCGCGAAAGAAGAAGCTGAAGAAAAATTCACTTTCGCGCAAACCGCACAGGAAATGCTCGCGAGGATAGACGAAAGGAGCGAAGCGGAAAAAGAAAAACGTCTTGCCAAATCGGCACTCATGGCGAGAGCTTCCGAGCCTCCTCCCAAGGAGGTGAAAAAGGTACTTTCGCTTGCTTCTGCAAACGAATTGCCTGAGTTGTCAGAGAGACGGGCATCTCTTTGTTCCGTAAAATCCGAGGCAAAGGAAAAACCGATTCCGGTCCTTCGAACAGAAGAAACATCTGACCTGAAGAAAAAACCACGGAAAAAAATCCTTCGCTATCACTATGAGATAGAAACGGGGTGGCACCGCACGAAACTTCTTCTTATCGAAGTTCTAAAAGGACACAAACTTGACGAGCTCGCCAATTCCGTCAATCTAGACGACGGGTGGCGCGAACGCGATGGTGTCGTTATCCGGATTAATGTTCCTGGAATGATTGTCTGTGACATTCTCAAGATGGCCAGCGAAAAAGTGCCGGGACTCAAGTTCTCTGCGTACATCGTAAACAAGAAAGGAGAACGTGAATTCTATACGTCCTTCCCCGTTCGGCAGGTGAAATACCAGCGGAACACGGGAAAGGTCCTCTGGATGTAAGCAAAGAGAAACATTCACAGCCGGCGCAATGCCGGCTGTTTTTTATTGTGTCGTTTTTCCGGTATTTGCCCCGATTCCCTCTTTCGGATATAATTTCTTCGTGAAAAACAATAATAAAAAAAATAATTTTTTCCCCCCGCTTGCGATTTCTTATGACGACGTTTTGCTTGTCCCGCACTACTCGGATATACCTTCTCGGAAAATGATAGACCTGAAAACAATGTTTTCTCGTCGCATTGAACTGAATATCCCTATCGCGAGCGCAAATATGGACACAGTGACCGGCTCACAGATGGCGATACGAATGGCGAGAGAAGGAGGCATCGGCATCATTCACCGTTTTCAGACCGCCGAAGAAGAAGCCGATGAGGTCCGACGGGTCAAGCGCGCCGAAAATATTTTAATACAAGACCCGATTACTATTTCCAAAACAGCAACACTCAGAGAAGCTCTTTCCGTATGCGCCAAAAATGGGATTACCGGTATGATTGTCGTTTCAGAAAATAATACGATAGAGGGAATACTCACGAACCGCGACATCCGTTTTCAAACAGATCTCGAAATTCCGATATCAAAAATAATGACACCGAAAGAAAAGCTTGTTACCGCGCCCGAGAATATTCGGATTGAAGACGCAAAAAAGCTTTTAGATAAACACAAGATAGAGAAGCTTCCCCTCACGGACAAAAACGGAAAGCTTGTCGGACTCATTACTTCCGCCGATTACAAAAAAATGAAAGACAGCCCTCTGGCTTCCAAAGATAAAAAAGGACGATTACTTGTGGGTGCGGCGGTAGGTGTAAAAGACGGAGTGGAAAGAGCCGAACTTCTCGTAAAAGCGGGGGTTGACGTGCTCGTCATTGATATTGCGCACGGACACCACAAAAAAACGATTGAGCTTACCAAGCAATTAAAAAAGAAATTCCCGAATACTGATGTCGTTGCGGGAAATGTCGCCACGGCGGAAGGAACACTCGATCTCATAAAGGCGGGGGCAGATGCAATTAAGGTTGGCATCGGGCCGGGTGCGGCGTGTTCTACGAGAATCGTTGCAGGATCCGGAGTCCCTCAGCTTACCGCCGTACTTGCCTGTGTAGAGACGGCAAAAAAGTTCAAAATTCCGGTCATTGCCGACGGAGGAATAAAAACCTCGGGAGACCTGGCAAAAGCGCTCGCGGCGGGTGCCTCGACCGTAATGATAGGAAACCTTCTTTCCGGAACAAAAGAATCTCCCGGTGAATACTACATCGAAAGTGGCGCGGCCTTTAAAATGTACCGCGGTCTTGCATCAAGAGACGCATCCGCAGATCAGGTGTCGAGAGGAAACGATAGTATCGAAAGACAAGAGCGCGCACCCGAAGGAATTGGCTACCGAGTAACGTTCAAAGGCGAAGCAAAAAAAATACTTCATGGATTGCTCGACGGACTTCAGTCAGGAATGAGCTATACCGGAGCGAGAAACTTGAAAGAATTTGAAAAAAAAGCGGAGTTTGTCCGCATCACCCCGGCGGGAATGCAAGAAAGCCAGCCGAGAAGTTATCAAGTATAAAAAGATTTCAATTTTTTATCAAAAAAGCCACCCTTCAAAGGCGGCTTTTTATTTTTAAAATTTATTCAGCCACGGGTGTGGTTGTTGAAACGTCAGGATTCGCGCAACCGGTTTTTTGAGCGAGCTCTTCCATTGACCGTTTTCCGCTTGATTCAGTTCCGTCCGCAAACCTCCACGTAGGATATCCTTCTATTTTTTGATCTCGGCAAACAGGCATTTGCCCTTGTCCGTCAGGAGTCGAACATTCTACGTATGGAAGATATTTTGAGGAAGGGCCGAAAGCTGTTTTTTGATCTATGCAGTGAGAACACCACGAAGCACCGTAAAACACAGCCCCAGCAGAACTGATACATTTCGCGAATTCATCGTAAACTCCGGGAGTATTATCTTCCGGAACAGGCGCATTCGCCGTTTGTTTTAAGGCAAACAAGGCTCCTCCCGAAACGGCAATAACAACAAGTGACCATAGAAATAATTTCATAAAAAAATATTGAGCTGATATCGTTCTATTGTACCGCACAGGACCACATCCTAAAAGCATTGACAAATTAAAACGGTTATAGTAGAATGGATAGTATCAAATAGAGTTGCGCAAAGATCGTTGTCGAAGTGATTTTGCAATTTCACCATTTGAGTTTTAAAAGTTAGTCCTCGCAATACAATGCAGACAGGAACAATCGCTCGTCTTACAGACCGCGGCTTTGGATTCATCGCCCGGGAAGGCGGAGAGAAGGATCTCTTCTTCCACGCTAACGAGCTCGAGAACGTTGAATACACCGAACTCCGTGAAGGAGATAAGGTTACGTTCGAAGTCGCGCAAGGTCCGAAAGGCCCGAACGCGGTCAAGGTCAACAAGGCCTAATACTCTCGGAAAAAACACTCGCATCTGCGAGTGTTTTTTCGTTGGACAATAAAAGTTCTTTGTTATTTAATGAATATATGAAAACAAAAAACTTACTTCTCGCTTCCAGCCTGGTTATCTCGGCTTCTCTCGCCCTTTCTTTCTTCGCGTACCCGTACCTTCCCTCGGAAATTGCCTCACACTGGAGCGCGAACGGAGAGGTCAACGGAACAATGGGGAAATTTTGGGAATCCGCTTTTATGCCGATACTTATGTTTTTCCTCGCGGTGCTTCTTCTTTGGATCCCGACGATTGACCCAAAAAAAGAAAACGTGGCTTCGTTCAGAAAATATTACGACGGCACGATTATCGGAATTCTTGTTTTTCTCCTTTATGTTCATACAATTACCCTTGCATGGAACCTCGGGTATCGCTTCGACATGACGAAAGCCGTTGTTTTGCCTATCTCTCTTCTCTGGTATTTGCTTGGGGTTATCCTTCCAAAAATTAAGCAAAATTGGTTTATGGGAATTCGCACCCCGTGGACGCTCGAAAACGAAAAGGTTTGGAATGATACTCATATTTTCGCGGGGAAACTTTTCCGATATTCCGCGCTCGTATCTCTCCTTGGCTTTCTCTTTCCTTCTTATCTTTTCTTTTTTGTCCTCATTCCGATAATCTTTTCCGCTCTCGCTTCGGTCGTATACTCCTATTATTCATTTAAAAAGATATGAACGACCTTCGAATTATTGTTACCGGCGGAACCATAGACGCCAAAGAATACGACTTCTCGGAAGGAAAAGTTATTTCTTTTGGAAATCCGGCCGTAGAAAATATATTAAAGACCGGGCGCGTCAGATACCTTAAAGCAGAAACAAAAACCGAAAAAGAAGAAGACGCCGACATTCTTGTACTCGGACAAAAAGACAGCATGGAGATGACCGACGCGGATCGCGAGCAAATCCTTTCTCTGGTCCTCTCCGACTCAAGGAAACGATTCCTTATCACCCACGGTACAGACACAATGCAAAAAACCGGAGCCCTCCTCGCCAAAAACGTTAAAGACAAAACTATAGTTTTAACGGGAGCAATGCGTCCATTTCTTTCTGAAAATTCTGATGCCGCTTTCAATTTAGGAGGAGCGCTCGTTGCTTGCCAAACGCTCCGCCCTGGCGTATATATAGTAATACAGGGCGAGATATTTCCGGTAAACGAAGTCCGGAAAATCAAAATAGGAGGCGAGGGATTTTTCCGTAAAACAAAAGGGGACGACCTCTTTGTTTAAAGAAAAAAGTTAAACCGCCCGAACACGCTCGATTGCCGGACCAAGCTGAAACGAACGGTCCGAAAAACCCCGCCAAAAGGCGGGGTTCTTTTGTTTTAACAAATCTTTGTTGAGAAAAATTCTTTTATCTTTTCCATCGGCGTCTCCTCCTTCTTTTTTTCAAAAAGTTTCGGAAGCATTTCTTCCATCGCTTTTTCACCCCGCGCGATGATTTCAGCAGTTCTTTCTCTCGAGAAAAAAGCGTTCCATCGAACGTCACTCACTTTCGGAACGACAACGACTTCGGCCCCCACCATCTCTTCTTTTGCCAAGTGTGTTGAAATAAGCATAGTGAGATCATGCCCGAGCTCAATCATATTCGTATTTATGTTTTTTCTTTCCTGACGGAAATAATCGGAATCCAAATCTACTGCAATGATATATTCGGCACCCATCTCGCGCGCCACAGAAACGGGAATCGGCATCGAAAGAGCGCCGTCACAAAAAACCTTTCCGTCTTGTTTTAAAGTATGAAAAACGAACGGCATTCCGATACTCGCTCGAATCGCTCCCGCCAAATCTCCCTCGCGAAAAACAACAGGTTTCCCTTCAACGATGTCAGTTGCGACAGCCGAAAAAGGTATTTTAAGATCTTCAAAAGAAGAATGTTTGAGGGATTTTTTTATAAAATCTTTTACTTTGTCTCCGGAAATAAAACCATCTCCAAAAGCAGGATCAATCATTCTCATCATTTCTTTCCAGTTTGTATTGAGCGCGATTTCTTCCACATACGAAATATCTTTCGTCACGGAATACAAGCCTCCGATCATTGCCCCGATACTTGAGCCGGCGATAAAATCAATCGGAATATTGTTTCTTTCCAGTACCTTAATAACACCGATATGAGCGAGCCCACGTGCAGCCCCGCTCCCAAGGACTAATCCGACTTTAGGTTTTTTTTCACGAAACATGCCATAAGTATATCAAAAAAGCGCCCGGGGGTGTATACCACATGGCGCTTTATTCTTTTTCCTCCGATCTTACTTCTTCTCGGATATCGCGCAAAAGACGGCGGACAACAGGAACGCATTTTGAACATTGGCTTCCCGCACCGCATTTCTTCCGAACACACGGAACACTCTTACATCCCGCTTCCTTAATAAGTTCAGTCAATTTCTTCTCGGTCAAATTTTTACAAATACACGCATACACGAATTTTCTCCAAGAACTTTATTCAAACAAACAATACACCGCAAACTATTTTTTGTCAAAAAGAACGAACCGGGAATAAAACTATACGATGATGGTTTTTGCTAAAAAGATCAAACGACCAAAAAAATTACCACTGTAAATTCTAGCATATGCTAGAATTTACAGTGGTTGACGGAATAGTCGAAAAGATGTATTTTAAAATAAGAAAACCCCCAAAGGAGGCGGTAAATGAATGGATTGAAACGAATACAAGAACGGCTATCTCTTTATTTTGAACAATTTTGCGACATCGAATTTCTCGCAAGGTCTTTCTTCTCGGTTCTTTTCTGGAACATTATGGCCCTCTTCGGGGCGGTCTTTATATTCGTCATTGTTGGATACTCTCTCTACTTCATAGGCTGGATATTCGTCGCATTACTTGCGACTTTTGGAATCGAGTTCTTCGGCGTTTTTGTAACCGCTTTTATGATTGCGGTATTCGTGATCTTTTCCGCTATCGGACGAAATTTTCCGTTCTTTGAAAAGTTCTTTCTTTGGACCGCGACCGTTCGCCGAAAAACCAGGATAGAATAAAACAACAGCCACCCTTTCACAGGGTGGTTTTTCGAATATCCATACCTGTTCTCTTTGTTGTATTTTTCAGATAAATATCATTTTAACTGAACCTTTCTATATAAAAAAAGACGCCCGACTTACGTCGGACGATTTCCTCTCTACTCAAACTCTTTCATCTCATAATGATAGAGGTTCCCCTCCATGTCGCAAATAATACAAGTAGAAGGATTATCTGTAACACATCCATCGTTCATAACCCGGATGCCATCAATCATCTCGTCCATAATTTCATGAGTATGTCCGAAAATAATCGTGTTTATTCCAACATTTTTATCCTTCGCATACCTCACAAGCTTTAGGGAAATTTCTCTCGAAAGACGAAGGTACTGCTTGCTTTGCCTTTTTAAAAAACGCGCCAAAGATTGTTTTTTTCCACCAAAACGTTGAATCAAATTATAAAGCTCTGACGCGACCCATGTAATGATTGGCTTTTCTGCGATATAACGATCAAACTGGTGCCCGTGGATAAGCAATATTTTTAGGTCTTTATATTCCCAAATGGACTCCGAAACAACTTGTATTCCAAGAAACTCCCCGAGTGACTCCAACAAGTCGTCATGATTTCCGTGTATATGCAACACGTCTTTATGCTTTGAACGTTTCCGAAGCAGATCCAGCAATTCCCAATGTTTCCTCTTTAGACGATGAAGATTGCAATCATCGTACAGATCGCCGATAATTCTGATAAAATCAGGATTAAATTTATTGAGCATCGTAACGAGACGCTCCGCATAACACACCAACGCACCGAGATGAACATCAGAAAAAAACACGGCAGCGACTTTTTCGCCCACAGGATAAGGCATAGAAAGATACTCCTTCTTCTTTGTTGCAAAAAACAAACTGTACTTATCTAAACATAAACCATAAAATTAGTCAACTATTTAGATCATATAAAAAGACGGCTGAACAGCCGTCTTTATCAAAAACCTATCGTATATCCGTATAATCTTTATTTGCTGGCTTATGAAAGAGCACTTCTGAGAAAAAATTCAAAACATATGTGAATGCAACCGAAAAAATCCCCATTCCTTCAATCCTTCGCCCCGAAGTGTATGTGAGAAACACGGGACTGAATTTCACTTTTCCAAATTTATGCGCCCGCCGAGCGATGTCCGTATCCTCGCCATAAAATTCTATCATCGTATCAAAACCGTTCATTTTTTCCAAAACAGTTTTTCGAATAGCAAAATTTCCACCAATAGTCATATATCCTATCGCCCAATATGCCGGCATGGCTAAAATGAGCCAATATAGACGCACTAAGAACTGTTGCCATTTCGGAATATCGTAATAAACATACGGACCGCTCAATACGGCAAGATGAGGATTTTTCTCAAATTCTTTGTGAATCATTTCTAGCCAACCAACAGGAATGAGAGTATCAGCATCACACCAAGCAATGATATCTCCGCCGGCTTCCAAAAAGCCGCGCTGTCTCGCTCGTGTTAATCCTTTTTGCTCCTCTCTCACCACCCGGGTACCGGGGCGCATTTTTGCAACCATTTCTGTATCATCAGTACTCGCGTTGTCAACAACGATAATTTCATAAAATTTTCCATCGGAATTTTCTATTGCATTATCCAGACATTTGCCGATGTATTTTTCTTCATTAAAGGCAGGAATAACTAAGCTGATCTTCATCTCTCCCATTTTTTCCTCCGCATTACTCAAATGAACCTGGCATAGAATATCATACTAAGAACAAAAAATCCAATCGCTTTATCGAGCGATATTTTTTCAAAAATGAGATTCTTCTTTAAGCTGAAAAATACTATTTTAAAAACAAAAATCTACCGAAACATCTCCGAAACAATAATAAACTATATCTCATTATGAAATTCTCCATGAGCATGAGATTTCCTTTTCTTGGCGATACGGATATGAAGAAGGGCTTTTTCCAAAGCAGCCAGTGTTTCAGCCTGCTCGCGCTCTTCGAGGTTTTCAGCCATTACTTTTTCCGCCTGCTCTTTTGCTTTTAAAGCCTCGGCTTCATCAATCTCTTCAGACCGTATGGCCGAATCGGCAAGGATAACAGTTTTCTCAGGAGTAACCTCTAAAATCCCCCCGGTACAAGCAAAAGTCTCTTCTTGGCCGTTTCTTTTGATTATGATCTCTGAGGGTTTGAGAACGCTCACATAGGGCGTGTGGCGGGCAAGAACCGTAATATCGCCGTCAATTGTCGTCACATAGAGCGATTCCACCTCTTCTTTCAAAAGCGGTTTTTCTTGAGTAATTATCTCTAAATGAAAAGTAGCTGGCATGTTAAACTTTTTTATTTTTGTTATGTTTGTATCGATGTCGTTCTTACTGAAAAATATCTTTCAAGAAAAGGTCATCTCTTCCACTTCTGTTTTACAATGTGAGTTTTTTCTTTAGCCTCTTACCTCATCGATACCTCCAACCATGTAAAACGCGCTCTCGGGTTTGTCATCGTGCTTCCCTTCCAGAATTTCTTTAAATCCGCGAATTGTTTCTTTGAGCGGAACATATTTCCCCGGGCGACCGGTGAATACTTCGGCGACGGAGAATGATTGAGAGAGGAATTTCTGAATTTTACGAGCGCGAGAAACAGTAAGCTTGTCTTCATCGGAAAGTTCATCCATTCCCAAAATAGCAATAATGTCCTGAAGCTCTTTGTAGCGCTGAAGAGTTTTCTGAACTCCGCGAGCGGTTTCGTAGTGTTCCTTTCCGACGATGCGAGGATCGAGCACCGACGAGAAAGAATCGAGAGGGTCGACGGCAGGATAAATTCCAAGCTCGGAAAGCGCGCGGGAAAGAACGATGGTGGAATCCAAGTGAGCAAAAGTTGTTGCCGGGGCCGGGTCGGTAAGGTCGTCCGCCGGAACATACACCGCCTGGACGGAAGTAATAGAACCTTTTCCGGTAGAAGTAATGCGCTCTTCGAGTTCTCCAAGGTCGGAGGCGAGCGTCGGCTGGTAACCGACGGCCGAAGACATACGCCCGAGAAGAGTAGAGACCTCGGAGCCCGCCTGAGTATAACGGAAAATGTTATCGATAAAGAGAAGAACATCTTGCTTTGATTCATCACGGAAATATTCGGCCATCGTCAAAGCGGAGAGAGCGATACGTGCGCGGACACCGGGCATCTCGTTCATCTGTCCGAACACAAGCGCTGTTTTATCCAAAACACCGGATTCTTTCATTTCGTGATAGAGGTCATTTCCTTCGCGAGTACGTTCCCCGACTCCGGCAAAAACAGAACAGCCGTCATGCTCTTTTGCAATATTGTGAATGAGCTCGGTAATGAGAACTGTCTTTCCGACTCCGGCGCCTCCAAAGAGCCCGATCTTTCCTCCCTTTGAAAACGGAGCGATAAGGTCGATAACTTTGAGTCCTGTTTCAAAAATTTCGGTATCAGTCTTTTGTTCATCAAATTTCGGAGCGGGACGATGAATCGGCCATTTTTCTTTCGTTTCTATCTTTTTTTCCACGCCGTCAATCGGTTCACCCAAAACGTTGAACATTCTTCCGAGAACTTCTTTTCCGACGGGTACTTCGATATGAGCGCCGGTGTCAGTCACGACATCTCCGCGTTTCAGTCCGTCGGTAGACCCAAGAGCGATTGCGCGAACGCGTCCGCCACCCAAATGCTGTGCCGTTTCAAAAACGATCTTTTTGCCTTTATATTCAACCGTGAGGGCGTGAAGCAACGGCGGTATTTTATCTTGCGGAAACTCTGCGTCAATAACGCTTCCGACAATTTGAATGATTTTTCCTGTGCTCATATAATTTGTTTTACGATTTATGTTTTATGTTTTATGCGGCACTTGCCGAAATTTCTGCTAACTCTCTCGTAATGCTTTCCTGTCTCATTCGGTTGAACGTAAGAGAAAGGTCTCCGATAAGCTCTTTCGCGTTTTCTGTGGCTGAGTGCATCGCAAGCATTCTGGCGGAGTGTTCGGAAGCATTGGAGTCGAGAAGCGCCTGATAAATTTCTATTTCAACCAAGTTTCGGATAATGACGGGAAGCAGGATTGACGGAGAAGGTTCGTAAAGATATTTCCAGTTTGTTTCGGGTTCTTCTTTTTTCTCTCCTCTCGCCTTTCGAGAAAGCCCTTCAGCTTCTTCGGAAGAGAACGGGAAGAGCCAGCGAATAATCGGACGCTGGTTTGAGTTTGAAATATAATCCGTAAAAATAAGATATACGCGACGATATTTTTTTGAAGCATATCCGTCGAGTGCAATCTTTGCGAACGGACGAATATCAAAAATTTTCGGTTTCCAATCGAGGTGAGTGGCTGTGGCGATAATGTTGTAACCTTTTCGGCGAAGAACATCTTGCCCTCGCTTTCCGATGGTCATAACGTCAACTTCTTCTTTTGGGAATTTTCCAAGAATAGCATTCGCCTCGCGAAGAATGTTGGTTGCGAGAGATCCGCACAATCCGCGATCGGGAGTTATAACAAGAGCGAGTATCCGGCCTTCGGTGTTGGTAGTGAGAAAAGGACTCGCTTCTTCCATTCCATCGGTATGAGCCAAAAGAGCGCGAAGAATCTTTCTTCCGTGTTGTGAATAGGTATCGGTGCCACGAGCATCGAGCTCGGCTTTCCGCATCTTTGTGGCGGCAACAAGCTCCATCGCGCGGGTAATCTGCGAGGTTGTCTTTACGAGCTTTATTCGGCGTTTTATTTCTTTGGTACTCGCCATATGATTAGCTCATCTTCTTAAACTCCAAGATCAAACTCTTCAATTTTTCCTGAACTTCGTCATTCAACTTATCTCCTTTTTCAATATCAGCAATAACAGACTTCCCTTTTTCGGTAATATAGCGGAAAAGATTTTCGTCAAATGCGGGAATTTCTTTCGGGGCAAGATCATCGACAAGACCCTGGGTAACGGCAAAGATGCCCACCACCTGGCGAGGAATAGACTGTGGTTCATACTGTCCCTGCTTTAAAAGTTCGACGAGTCTGCGTCCGCGGGCAATCTGATTTTTTGTAGTTTCGTCCAAGTCTCCTTCGAATTGAGCAAAGGCGGCGAGTTCGCGGAACTGCGCGAGTTCGAGGCGGAGCTTCCCTGCAAATTGCTTCATTGCTTTTGTTTGAGCGTTTGCACCAACGCGGGATACGGAAAGTCCGACATTGATGGCAGGGCGAATACCGGAATAAAAGAGGTCGGTATCGAGATAAATCTGACCGTCGGTAATGGAAATGACGTTCGTCGGAATATATGCCGAAACGTCTCCCTGTTGAGTTTCAATAATAGGAAGTGAGGTAATGGAACCGCCTCCTTCTTTTTCACTCAAACGAGCCGAGCGCTCCAAAAGGCGTGAGTGGAGATAAAAAACGTCTCCCGGGTAAGCCTCGCGACCGGGCGGTCTTCGGAGCAAGAGTGAGATTTCGCGGTACGCCCAAGCGTGCTTGGAAAGATCATCGTAAACAATGAGCACATCTTGGCCTTTGTCCATAAAATATTCCCCCATCGCTGTCGCGGCAAAAGGAGCAATGTATTGAAATGATGCGGGCATCGCGGCGGAAGCATTCACGACAATCGTGTAATCCATAGCTCCCTGCTTTTTGAATTCGGCGACAATCTTTGCGGTCTTTGATTCTTTCTGTCCGATTGCGACGTAGATACAGATAAGATTTTTCCCTTTCTGGTTGATAATAGCGTCGATAGCAATAGCGGTTTTTCCTGTCTGACGGTCACCGATAATAAGTTCGCGCTGTCCGCGCCCAATCGGAATCATGGCGTCTACCGCGCGAAGCCCGGTCTCAACAGGTACGGAAACCGCTTTGCGCTCAATAACACCTGCAGCAATCTTCTCAATCGGATAACGTTTGGCAAGTTTTGGA
>Ga0172379_10002063_pt1 | contig 37124 bp, 33 predicted proteins | sample GrowelOW334metaG_FD_119756 | JGI IMG/M metagenome (GOLD analysis project Ga0172379, IMG submission 119756) | Groundwater microbial communities from an aquifer near a municipal landfill in Southern Ontario, Canada - Groundwater well OW334 metaG | ecosystem: Environmental > Aquatic > Deep... | reverse complement strand
GTTGTCTTGTCATACAATACAGCCGGGCCGATGACAAACACTTTGCTGGCGACAGCCGACAATGTGGCTGATGCCGATACATTGATTTCAGTAGACGGATCAAGTGTCGCGACGTTTACGACCGGAAAAACGGTTTGGATTATCGCCGGCAAAACTTATACGCCGGGAGGTGGTGTAGTTGCCGGGTCTCTAAATATACTATCAACCGGTGTTTTTTCGCCTGAAGCCAATTCAGTGACGCTGACTGATTCCGGCACGCCTTTCACTGTCGGCGGGACTTTCAATGAATCAACCTCGACAATTATTTACACCGGATCAAGCGCCACCAGTGTAACGGGTTCGACTTATAGTAACCTGAAGGTCAATCATGCTGGAGTCACTTTTACCGTTGCCGGTTCGACGACAGTTTCGGCGGTTTTAACCATTCAAGCTGGTACGCTTGACGCCTCCAGTCAAACAATTATTTTATCCGGTAGTGGGACACCATTTGTCAACAGCGATACGTTTACTGCTTCAACATCAACCGTAAAATATACAGCCGGAGATGATACAAATGTTGCAAGCGTCGGCTACTACAATTTAGAGGCTGATTTATCAGGAATACAGCCGTATGAAAAAGCCATTGCTGTCACGAATGGCAGTGGCGGGACACTGACAAATTACCAGGTCAATATAATTCTTGACGCCGATAATTTTAATTTTGCTAATTCCACCAGCGATGGACGAGATATTCGAATTTATGATACTGACAATTCGACAGCGTTGAGTTTTTTTATTGCAAACTGGAATCAAGCAGGAACTACGGCAAGTATATGGGTTAAAATCCCATCTCTAACTACGAGCGGAAAAACAATTTATATCGGTTATGGCGATTCTGGATTGGCGAGTGCTTCAAGCGGCACCGATACATTTGTATTTTTCGATGACTTTGCCAACTTAGACAATTGGACAACCAATGCCGGTAGCCCTTCAGTTGCGGGAGGAATTTTGACAATTGGAAGCCAAGCTGAGGTTAAAAAAACTGCCACTGATACTCGCCCTATTACAATCTTAAGCAAACATAAATATAGTGCGTTGAGTTCAACTGTTTATTGGATATCCGGTTTAAATTTTGCCCGATCAACGGATAGAGATTATGGTGTAAGGTTTTTAAATGTCTCCGATGGTTTTTATTATCAAACATATGATGGGGCTTCAAATCACTTAGAGATTACTAATTACGCCGACAATAATTATCATGTTTTTCGTGTCAGCATAGCTGCCGGACAGAGCGCCAAGGGCTGGGTGGATACAACCTACATTACTGATTTGACAAGTAATATTGATGATTATGTTGACGATATTTACCTAACAAATCATCCATTTGGAGATTCCGGACAAACTCTCTCTGTCGATTGGGTTGCAACAGGTCAATATACGGCGACAGAGCCGACAGCAACTGTCGGATCTGCTGTGGTGACAAATTTATCATTGGCTGGCAACACAGATGTTACGAATAATTTAACTGTGACAAACGGTGGATTTGTCTCTGGTGCCAATAATCTGACAATTGGTGGTACCTTGTCGCTCGCTGCTGATACAATTTTAACTGCGCCAGCGGCGGGACAGACATTTAGTGTCGCGAGTGATTTTACCAATGCCGGTACGTTTACACATAATTCCGGGACGATAACACTCGACGGTCAGGGATTACAAGCCATAACTTGCGCGGGAACATCTTTCAATAATTTGTTGGTTACCAATGCTTCGGTGGCTGGTGTTTCCTTTGCTGACTCTTGTACTGTCGCCGGGACATTTACCGACACTACTGCTTCGAGCAAAGTCACTTTTCACTCCGGATCAACCTACGCTTTTAACGCCCTCAGTATTGATGGCGGAGCGATCGGAACGCGAGTGGTTTTGACATCTTCAACTGGCGGCTCTGCTTGGAATTTCAATATTACCGAGGCTTCTCCAACCGCTTCAAATGTCAGTGTCAAAGACTCAACTGCAAATAAAGACATTGATGCCACTACCGGTGGTTATGACGCTACCGGCAATACTCACTGGTTGTTTCCGGTAGGCGGGAATTCTGCACCGACAAATGATTCACTTACCTTCACAAATCCGTATTCTTCAAATGTCGCCGTTTCCGATGATACAACAGAATGGAATTTTCAAGCTGTTGTATCAGATACTGACGGTTCGACCGATCTTGATTATGTCGAGTTACATCTGGCAAATTCCGCTGACGCAACACAGCCGTATGACAGTCTAAAATTTCGTTGGACCGAAGCAACAGATACATTTTCTGAAGTGGCAGACACTCAGAGTGCGGCAACTCTGACTTCAACCTCAGCCAATTCCAACGCAGTTGGAACACAGTGGACCATTAATTTCAAATTTAAACTGAACAATAATTTTCTGGCCAATGATACACAATACGCAGCCGAGCTTTATTCTATCGACGATTCAGCTGATTCAGATACGGATAATTATGCCAATATTTATCAAGCAACACCACTTTCGATCACTTTGTCTGTCGATTCACCGACGCTGTCATTTGGCAGTTTGATCCCCGGTAATGTTTTGACGGGGACAACGACAGTTTCTATTACGACAAATTATGGCAACGGTTATTCCCTGTCAGTTTCGGATGCCATTGCCGGCAGTGATTCAACACTTCTGCATCAGGGGGATTTATCGACCAGGGTTGCTGATTATTCCGGCTCGATTGCTGTGCCGACCACTTGGAGTGGAACGGGACTGGGAATTTGTCTCTACACGGCGACCGACAAAGAATCAAAATGGGGTGGTGGTACAACAGAGTCAGATCTGAATAATAAATATGCCGGCGTACCGGAAAACGCCACGGTCATGCATGCCAAAACCGGATCGCCGACAAACAGCGACGCAAACTATGTCGGCTACAAATTGGTAGTGCCAAATAATCAGAAGACAGGGAGTTATTCCGGAGACATTACTTATACTGCGACCGGTACTTTGCAATAAATTTACTTGTCGATCGATCTTGAAACAGGTAAGAAGTTAATATAAAATTATGAGCATAACAAAAATATTTATTGATTGTACAAAAAAGGCAGTATTGATGAAAAAGCGCGTTTATTATTCACTAGTATTATTGATATTGTCTTTCTCAATTCTTCTCACTCAAAGCATTGTTTTTGCTGCAACTGAGGACACAGCTACTTTGACTGCAAATGTTCAACAGTATATTTCGTTGTCAATTTCTAGTGGCGCCACAGTTGATTTTGGTAATTTAACGCCCGGATCACCGATAACTGCACCAAACACCGGAACAATAGCCTCTGTTACGACTTCATCTGCCAGCGGGTATACAGTCGGTCTTTCGGATGCCTCAGACACAAATTCGGCGATGCTTCACACTGATACAACTACGTATATTGCTGATTATGCCGGTACGATTGCCACACCAACCAGCTGGACGGGGACGGGTGTCGGCATTTCATTGTATGCCGCAGATAGTGAAAAAGAGGCGAAGTGGGGAACGGGAACAACTTACAATGATTCAAATAATAAATATGCCGGAATTCCATCTGCCACCACTATTGCTCACACAGTGACCACTTATCACGCAGGGGCTGATACGAGCTCCTGGGCGTTTAAGATTGATGTTTCAAACAGTCAGAAAACAGGGTCGTATTCGGGTGATGTCACATTTACGGCGACCGCTGGATTGTAGAAAATTAATATTTAACGTATTATGTTAAATAATGGAGAAAATATGAAAAAAGGAAAATTGTTTTTACTCGGTTTTAACTTCCTAGCATGCACGATTTTGGGGCTGGCTGGTTTTTTTGCTGTTTCTAGTGTCTCTGCGGTTAATACCGGGACAGCGACACTTTCGACAACGATCCAACAGTATTTAGCTCTAACTGTTGATTCCGGTGGAACTGTCGCGTTCGGTAGTTTGACCCCGGGTACACCGATTGCCGCACCCTCTGGTGGCTCGGTTGTTTCAGTTGTGACCAACTCCGCCAACGGTTATACGGTTGGTTTGTCTGATGGCTCTGACACAAATTCCTCGATGCTTCATACTGACACGACTACATATGTTGCTGATTATGCCGGTACGATTGCCACGCCGACCAGCTGGACCGGTACCGGAGTCGGAGTTACTCTTTTTGCTGCCGACACAAACAAGGAGGCGGCGTGGGGGACTGGCACGACATATAGCGATTCAAACAACAAATATGCCGGTGTGCCATCCGCTGCGACAACCGGTCATACAGTAACAGGGTTTCACGCGAGTGCTGATACGAGTTCCTGGGCGTTTAAGATTGATGTTCCAAATACTCAAAAGACCGGTGTTTACTCTGGGGATGTAACATTTACCGCAACAGCAGTTTTATCATAGGGAGGAGCATGAGACTAAAAGCAAAATTTCTAATTCTAGCTGCTGTTGTAATGATGCTTGGTTTTGTACCCGGTACCACGCAGGCTGCTGCTGGCGGCATTCAGATCTCTCCTCTGACGTTCAAATACGAGATTAAGCCCGGTGAGTCACAGACCGGTACGATTTTCGTCAAAAATTTAAATAGCGAGGATCTGGATTATCTTATTGAGTCGGAGAATTTTTCAGTTGTTTCAGATGATGGCGCGCCGTCGTTTTCCGGAAATAATGTATTAAATGCGGGATCATCGCTGGCAAGCTGGATCACGATTGAGAAAGATCAGACCGGTACAGTGTTGCCCTCAGAAGAAAAAAGTATTTCTTTCACTATTACTGCTCCCTCAGATGCTGAGCCAGGTGGGCACTACGCAGCAATCTTTGCCAAGCAGGTCAAGAAAACGGCTGAGGGTCAAACCCAGCTTGGTATTTCTAGCCGAGTCGGAACTTTGATGTTGGTGACGATTCCCGGTGAAGTTCAAAAAAGTGCTGAGATTGTCGAATTTATTTCACCAAAAAGTGTTTGGAAGGGTCCGGTTGATTTTACAATGAAGGTCAAAAACACCGGCAACATTCATTTTGATTCGACCGCAACCATCTCAGTGAAATCAATGTTTGGTAAAATTGCTAAGGTGGATATGGGAACGCATACCATTTTGCCAGACAATTTGCGTAATTTTGCAGGCACATGGACAAGTAAATATCCCTTTGGTCGTTACAGCGTTTCTGCGGTGGCGACTGATGCAAATGGCGATTCGATGACAAAAACGGCTGTAATCTGGGCGCTACCACTTGTCATCGTTGTTCCTGTCCTGGTTGCTCTGGTTATTCTTGTCTGGATTGTTTTCTATCTCAAGAAACATCTTAAGTTTGTCGCAGACACAGCTAAAAAATGAAGTTCAGATATTTAATTTTTGCACTATTTCTATCTCTGACAATTGCACTGCCGGTTCGAGCGGCCGATGTTTCTCTCTGTGTCGAAGTAGTACAGAAAACACCGACAGACACTATTAATGATTTTGATTTCTCCTCCGTCGACCAAAATTATTTTTCAATTGAAAATCCGCTTTTTCTGATTCGTGAATTAAATTCAAATTTAAATAATTTATCACAAATAGCAATGCCGGCCAAAATACTTGGAGCTTAATTTTTGACAATGCATAATAATTTTGTTAAAAAAAGAGTATGGATTTAAAGTATAAAAAGTTAATCTTGGTTTCTTGGAGTTGGCAGTCTCATCTATCTGGCTGAGCCGCTTTTTTGTTTTAATTATAAAATATTTCGTAATTTGCTGGCTCAAAGCCAGTTTTTTTGTTTGATTGGGGGTTTTCGATTGCGAGATTGAAGGCCACTACGTCGGACGAAAGGACGCTGTGATGACCACAGATCAGCTGCGTCAACTTGTCTTCTCGTTCTTCTCTGAGAAGATTGTGACGACGGAAGAGCGAGATGCCAGGTCTGGGTTTCTGGACGATCTGGAGAATCCGAGCGAATTGTTGCTGGCGCTGGCAATCATTCGAATGAATCTGAGTAGCTCCGGGCGAGCGTCTATTCATTGCGAAAGTCAGTTTATGACATTGTCGGATGATCTGAGGCGGCAAGTCCTTGCGTTCATCCAGTGGTACGCCGGTAAGGCGAGAGCCGAACTCGAACACCGCCGTCGCCGCATGAGCAAGAATCATGCATAGCGACTATTCGTTCTCTGCCCGCGCTCCGAGTCCCAACGGGATCTCGGAGCGCAACTGCTTTTGACTTAAATACAGAAAATGGTTAATATATGTTATATAGGAGGGGTTTGTCAGACGCCATTACTTTTGATACTGCTTATGATATTGTAATCATCGGTTTGGGTGAAATCGGTGGCGGTTTGTTGCGTGAAATTGCTGCTGTCGATGGCAAAGATCGTCTTTTTGGTGTTGATGTAAATAATAAAATTTTAGCTCAATATCAAGCTGAAGGTTTTAAAGTCGGAAATCAGATACCACGGGCAAATCATTATATAATTGCTGTCTATTCGACCTCCCAGGTTATCGAGGTTGCGAAAAGAATCCCTTTGGATCTGGTGCCCCTGATTTCTATCGAGTCGACAGATGAGCCTGGCACGATGAAAGAGCTCTATGACACACTCTTGCGCTTGGGAGATTTTGATCTTTTCTGTTTTCCGCACCGTTTTAATCCCAAAGATCCAGAGCATCAATATTTCAATCTTGATCGGGTAGCCAGCGCATTTATCAATAGGTCGGCAGTTAGAGGAATTAAGTTCTACCAAAGATATATGGATGTTTCACTCATTCATGTATTTCCGATTGAAATTGTGGAATTTTGTAAACCCACCGAAAACACTTATCGTTTCATGGAAATTGCTTTTGCCGAAGAACTAAAGATGCGTTGCGATGAGAAAAAAATAGATTTTGAAATGTTGCGAAAAGCGGTGAATACAAAGTGGAATATAAACATTCTTGAGGCCAGAGATGGTGTTGGCGGAAAGTGTTTACCCAAGGATACAAATATTATCAGTAACTACTTTGGTAATTTTAATCTAGTTAATACTGCGATCACATGTGACAGCGAATACAAAGGTCTGAGACGTAAGATTCCAAAGATAAACAAGTTGGTCATTGTTATTCCAATGTTGCTGTTTGCGGTTTTGGCTTTCTATATACTTTCAAATAGAATATTTGTGACATTTTATCTCAATAAGTATATAAAGACATTTGATCAATTTTCGCAGGAGATTCGTCAGATCGAAGAAAAACCAAAAGATCAGAGACTAGAACTGATGTATGATTCGATGTATAAATACTCCAAGCAAATGGAAAAAGTTAAGGAAGACATCAGGGTCAAGAAGCTATTTTCAGGACTACTGTTTAAGGACTAATTATGATGACAATATTTGTTGTTACATTTACTTATGCAGTACTAGCTTTTTTTTACATTGTTTATCGCTATTACCCCATCGTGCGTCTCAGGACAAAGGATTATGTGCTCATAAAGCAAAAAGTTTCGATTATTGTGCCTGTTTATAATGAACCAGCTTCCAACCTTAGGCGCTGTCTCCAGAGCGTTGTTGATGTTGAAGGAGAGAAGGAAATTATTATTGTCGATGATTGTTCTCCTATGGAAGAAATGGTAGCAGTGATTAAGGAGTATCAATTGCGCTATCCTGATTTAATAAAAACCTTCAGACAAGAAACAAACATGGGGAAAAGGCATGCTCAGGTCCGAGCAATAAATGAAGCCAGTAGTGAGATTATCGTTACTGTTGATTCTGACACCATAGTTAGTAAAGATGCTGTCTTAGAGCTGATCAAACCATTTTCCGACCTATCTGTTGGTGCCTGTACGGGTGAGGTCCTGATTGAAAACAACTCTACAAACTTTCTGACTTCTCTACTGGAAGCCAGATATTGGGCAGCCTTCAATTTCGAAAGAGAAGGATTGAGCCGTTTTGGCGTTGTGACATGTTGTTCTGGCCCGTTGTCAGCCTACCGAAAATCTTTTATTGACATCCATTTGGACGACTATATTAACGAAAATTTTTTGGGCGAAATATGCACCTTTGGCGATGATCGTCATCTTACTAGAATGGTGCTGCAGGACGGACACAAGGTAGTGTATACCCAAAAAGCCAAAGCCAAGACCTATGTTCCAGATAGTCTGAAAGATTTTCTGAAACAACAGCTTCGTTGGAAAAAGTCTTTTATACGCGAGAGTAGTTTAATTTTCCCGTATGCCCTTAAAAGAGGTGGCGTTCTTTTGCTAGAAACTTTCTCCGGTTTGGCTATGCCAGTTATGGGCGCGTATGTAAGGATCGTCTTAGTCATACTTGTGATCAGATATCCTTTTATGTTGCCATATTATTTAGTATTGATGATTATCACGGCAACCATAAGGAGCCTCTTGATGATCGAGCGAAAAGATTGGAAATTGTGGTTTCGAAATATACAGTATGCTTTCATACATGAAACAATGATTTTTTGGTTATTTTTCGTTGCTCTCCTAACTCTAAACCACAACCAGTGGGGCACTAGAGGCTTGAAATCTCGGCGCAAAGCATAAAGCAAGTGAGACTTTCGTTCTGAGAATTTTTTGTTATAATCTTGTTGTTAAGTATTAACCATTTCGGACTCAATTATGAAATACGCAACTGTAATTCTTGCCGCCGGCAAGGGAACGAGGATGAACGAAGGGAGAGCCTCGGCTATTCCCAAAGTTATGTTTGAGATTGCAGGTAAACCGATCATCTATTGGAGTGTTAAATTGGTCAAGGATTCTGGAATCGACAAGACTGTTGTAGTTGTCGGTTACAAAAAGGAATTGATCGAAGAATATTTTTCCTGTCACACAAATGATGATGACAAAGTTTGCGACAAGGTCGAATTTGCTGTCCAGGAGCAACAACTAGGCACTGGTCACGCTGCCGCTTCAGCCAAATCAGTTCTCGAGGGTCAGGCAGAGGCAGTCGTTGTTTTCTACGGCGATAATCCACTCTATAAACCCGAGACGGTAAAGAAATTGATCGAACTCTATGAAAATCCGCCAGCTGGCGGAAAGCCGACGATCGCCATGATGACCGTCGTCTTTGATAATCCAGAGTTTTGGGCTTTTGGTCGCATTGTTAAAGATAAAAATGGCAACGTTATCGATATCGTTGAGCAAAAAGATTGCACACCAGAGCAATTAAAAATTGAAGAATGCAATCCAGGCTTTTATATTTTTGATGCTGAGTGGCTGTGGGAAAATGTTGAAAAATTAGAATCAAATAATTCTCAGGGCGAATTTTATCTGACAGACATGATCAGAATCGCCGCAAATCAGGGCAAAAAAGTGGTCTCGATGCCGGTCTCAGAAATCGGTGAAGCACTGGGAATCAACAATCCGGAACAGCAAAAAAAGGCGGAAGAGATAATACTGCGACGGCAGGTTAAATAAGGATGGTTCCACCACAGATCTTGTTACACAGATATTCACGGATAATTACAGATCTGTGTTTATCCGTGGAATGAAATCCGTGATAGAAAAACCCTATTTTCTTCAGGCGAAATTATGCGCTCCATCAAAACATCAGGAATAGTTCTCAAGGGGACCAATTTTGGTGAGGCCGACAAGATCTTGACTGTTTTTACTGAGCGTATGGGCAAGGTCAAAGTGCTGGCGCGGGGAGTGAGGAAAATTAAATCTCATCTTGCTGGTGCGCTCGAACCATTCATTTTATCCAATTTATTGCTTTATGAAGGAAAAACGTTTTATTCTATCTCTGGCGCAGAAATTGTCAAAAGTTTCCCCAATATTCACGACAATATTGAAAAAATTGCCAGAGTTTTTTTTCTTGGTGAGTTGATTGATTCATTTATTACCTCAGACGAAAAATCAACGGAGATATTTGAACTTTTTGTTGAGTCACTTGAAAACCTAGAGACTGAGGAAAGGGATTTATTACTTTTGTCATTTCAGTTAAAAATTGTCGAAGCAGCCGGATTCAAACCTGAGCTCTACATCTGTGTTCATTGCAAAGAGAAGATCACCCAAGGGCAGAATTATTGGGATAACACGGAGGGTGGGGTGATCTGCCAAAGTTGTCAGCAAAAATTTAACCATGGACAGAAGATCACCGATAGCTCGATCAAACTCTTGCGTTTTATCGAGAAAAATAAGCTCGGTACCATCGATCGATTAAAGGAAGACGCAATAATTCAGAAGGAGACGGAGCTTATCTTGAGGAATTATGTCAGTGTGATTTTGGAAAAAGAATTGAAAAGCGAGAGATTTTTGAAGCAAAGCAAAAGGGATTTGAAATGAAAAGTGTTCAAACATTGGCGATGGTTGTTAAGGATGACAAGATTTTGTTGGGAATGAAAAAACGTGGTTTTGGTCAGGGCAAGTGGAATGGTTTTGGTGGAAAAGTTGAGGAGGGTGAAGCGATTGAAGACGCAGTCCGTCGCGAAGTTTTTGAAGAATCTGGGATAGAAGTACTGGAATTATCAGAAGTCGGGATATTAAATTTTTTCTTTCCCGACGGAAAAGCTCAGCCGGAAGTCCATATTTTCCATGTGATGAAATATGAAAGCGAGCCGACAGAATCGGAGGAAATGAAGCCGGAGTGGTTTGAAATTTCTAAAATTCCCTACGACTCAATGTGGGCAGATGACCCGATCTGGCTGCCGATGTTTTTGGCAGGAAAGAAATTTGGCGGTGAGGTTTATTTTGATAAGCAAGGTGGAGTTAAGAAACATAACATCGCTGCGGCCTCCAATTGATAAACCGTGATTTCTTTGGTAGAATACTGGTGATATGAAAGAAGAAAAAAGTTCTAACAAAATGGAGAAAATTATCTCGCTGTGTAAGCGGCGGGGATTTGTGTATCCGGCGAGTGAGATTTATGGCGGGTTTGCCAATGCTTTTGACTATGGTCCGCTTGGTTCACAGCTAAAGTTAAATTTAAAAAACGAGTGGTGGAAGCGTTTTGTTGTCGGACGTGACGACATTGTCGGCATGGACTCGGCGATTATCCAAAATCCCAAAGTCTGGGAAGCGAGCGGACACCTGGGTTCTTTTACTGACCCATTGGTTGAATGTAAAAAATGTCATAAGAGATTTCGTGAAGATCACGTCGAAGAAGCCAAAAGCTTAATTTCCACCCCACCTAACCTCCCCTCGGAGAGGGGAGGAAAAGATGGATTGACGCCGGAGCAAAAAGAAATGCTGGTTTGCGCCAGTGGTGGCGAGCACGATTTTGCCGAGGCAAAGAATTTTAATCTGATGTTCAAGACATTTATCGGCGTGACGGAAGATTCGACTTCGACGGCATATTTGCGGCCGGAGACAGCGCAGGGGATGTTTATTAATTTCTTAAATGTCACCCAGTCCTCCCGGGTTAAAATTCCTTTTGGTATTGGTCAGATTGGTAAAGCTTTTCGCAACGAGATTACTCCGGGGAATTTTACTTTTCGAACGCGGGAATTTGAGCAAGCTGAGATTGAATATTTTGTTGAGCCGAGTCTGGATGAATCGAAAAAATGGTTTACGTACTGGCTGGCGCGTTGGAAGGAATTTTTTACTGACTTTGGTATCAAGGACGAGAATTTGACAATTCGAGCGCACGATAAAAGTGAGCTCTCCCATTATTCTGCTGGAACTTCTGATATTGAATACGATTTCCCCTTTGGGATGTCAGAGCTAGCCGGTGTCGCTCAGCGGACGAAATTTGACCTAGAGCAACACGAAAAGCATTCCGGAATCGAACAAAAATATTTTGACGAAGCGAATAACAAAAAATACATTCCTTATGTTGTCGAGCCGACAATGGGAGTTGACCGAGCGACTTTAGCCTTTTTGGTTGATGCGTATGACGAATCAGATGGCACGGATGGTCGGGAAAAGGGCGAGGTAACATTGCGACTTGATCCAAGATTAGCGCCAATCAAAGTTGCTGTTTTCCCACTGATGAAGAAAGAGGGGATGCCAGAGATAGCCAAGGAAATTATTGCCGATTTGCGTTCGGCAGGTGTCGCAACATTTTACGACGAATCAGGCTCGATCGGTCGACGCTACCGTCGCCAAGATGAGATCGGTACACCATTTTGTATTACAATAGATTTTGATTCGATTAAGGAAAAGACAGTCACTGTCCGTGATCGTGACACAATGAAACAGGAGCGAATTAAAATTTCTAAGTTGAACGATTGTCTTCTGGAAAAACTTTAGTTAATCTCAGTAGAGTCTTTTAATATTTAATCTAGTCTCAGACTAGATTTTTTTGTATTGCAGTGGTGGTGTGGAAAGTGGGCTTGACTAATTTTCTTTATAGACTAAAATAGTACTCAGGTGTTAAAAAGTGGGAAGAAGTGGGACATTAACAATTGATCTAATTTCTAATTAACCTAATTATTCTAAACAAGTTAGAAGCGCCACCCCCCAAACTTTTTAAAGAAAAATCTAGACATTGGGTTTTGAGAATTTTTTAGGTCAATTAGATTAATTAGAATAATTAGAAATTCAGATTATGTTTATCGGCGAATATTCACATTCTATTGATGAAAAGGGCAGACTATCCGTCCCGGTGAAATTTCGGGCCGATTTGGCGACTGGCGCAATCTTGACTCGTGGTCTTGACGGTTGCCTCTGGCTTTACACTGTCGAAGAATGGCAGAAGATCGCTGATGAAATCTCAGCTTTGCCAATAACACAAAAAAAAGCTCGTTCATTTTCCCGTTTTGTTCTGTCAGGTGCGATGGACTTGAATTTGGATAATGCTGGGCGGATCAATTGCCCCAAATATTTAAGCGATTATGCCGGAATCAAAAGTAAGGTTGTAATTACGGGGATGCATAGTCGTTTGGAAATTTGGGCGGAAGAAAAATGGTCAAAGTTTCGTGATGAAATGGAAAAAAATTCCGACGAGGTTGCAGAAGAATTAGAAAATATTGGCTTTTAGACAATAAGCCAGCACACAAAATTTTTTAGGCTTTATTCCGGGGTGATACTGTCTCTTGAGATAGTAGAACTCCATTTAGGAGGGGTAAAGCTTAAAAACAAAATCCCTGTTCTGTTCGTAGGGAAAATCAAAAACAAAAATTTGTGCGAAAAAGTGCTGGCCTATTGTCTGAAAGTAAGTTAGCTAGATCGTTAGCTGTAAACCAAAAAGTTTAAAATCAGGTTGATTTCTGCCCCACTTCGCTCAAAGAGCTACGCGGGGCGAAATCGTAAACGATTTCGGAGGGGTTTGTGGGTAGAAATTTTGTGGTCACGAGAAGTAACAGAATAGGCAGAGGCAGAAAGAAAACAACGATTTCAAAGTCGATTGTTATCGGACCTAGTGCCATCAAATTTGTCACATTGACTATCGTCGCAGTTTTGGCAGTCGTATATTTGAGCCAATCAACTGCTGGAGCAAACCAAAGTATTCAAGTGCGCGATATCCAATCAGCCAAAGACAGGCTTGGCCTCGAAGAAGAGCGTCTCCAAGCTGAACAAACTCGTCTCCAGTCTCTCAGAAATATTGATAGTGCCACTCCAAAAGACACGATGCAACCAGTTTCAAACGTCAATTATATTGATGGCGTAAACTAACTTTTTAGTTGTTCACAGCGCTGGTATGATAGGCCCAAAGTAAATTTTTTGATATGATCTAAATATGGATACTTACCAAAAGACAATCGGATCACGTCTGATGATGTCTGGTTTCATGATGATCGCTCTGTCGTTCATTTTGATATATCGAATGGCGGAGATTGGCGTCATTCAGCATAGTCATTACTTGGCGTTGGCACAAAACCAACAACGCTTTGAGGAGACGGAAACAGCAAGCCGTGGAAAAATTTTGGTTCATGATTCTGTTTCTGATCCAAATGCGTATTATCCACTGGCTTTTGATGTTAAAAGTTTCTCCGTTTGGGCGGTGCCAAATCAGATCAAAGACAAGCGTGCTGCTGCATCTGCTCTGGCTGAACCGCTCGGTATTCCCGAAAATGAAATATTTGAATTGATTAACAACAATAAGCTCTATATCCCGCCACTGAAAAAAAGTTTAAATCTCAGCAAGGCGGATAGCATCTCAGCTAAGAATATTACTGGTATTTTTGTCATGCCGGAGTACAGCCGGTATTATCCAGAGGGATCACTGGCATCGCAATTGCTTGGTTTTGTAAACAGTGAGGGCAGTGGTAATTACGGTGTTGAGGGTTACTACAATTCTGAATTAAAAGGAAAAAATGGTGATATTATCGGCGAGAAAGACACTCTTGGACGGATGATCAGTATGTTGTCCCAGACAAATCCGCAAAATGGTACTAGCTATGTCCTGACCATTGATAGATCTGTTCAGTATTTTGTCGAGCAGAAATTAGCTCAGGCAATTACTGACTCACAAGCTGATTCTGGCAGCGTCGTCATCATGGATGTCAAAACTGGCGGCATCGTCGCGATGGCCAGCCAGCCAAATTATGATCCCAATGATTACAAAAATGTTGCCAACAGCAATCCCGCTGCATTTATCAATCCAGCGATTACTGATTTGTATGAGCCAGGTAGTGTTTTCAAGCCTTTGATTATGTCAGCAGCCCTCGACACTGGTGCGGTCACTCCGGAAACAGAGGAAGTTTTTGGTGAGAGTGTCCAGGTCGACGGGTATACTATTCATACGGCTGAGCTTAAGGCTTTTGGTAAGGAAAATATGGCGCAGATATTGCAGCATTCTGACAACGTCGGCATGGTCTGGATCGGAGATCAACTTGGAAATGAAACAGAGTACAAATACGTTTCGAATTATGGCTTTCTTGACAAGACTGGTATCGATCTCAACGGTGAGATCGCTGGAAGGATGCCGGCGTTGAAAAATTGGCGCGATATTAATCGGGCGACGATTGCCTTTGGTCAGGGTGTTTCGGTCACACCGATGGAGTTGGTGGCGGCCTACGGTGTCCTGGCAAATGATGGTAAGTATATCTACCCTCATGTTGTCGACAAAATTATTTATTCTGACGGTAGTTCGAAGCGGGTCGAAAAAGAAGAGGGCACACAAGTCGTCTCTGCAGCAACAGCTGATCAGGTTCGGAACATGCTTTACTCGGTCGTGCAATCAGGTAATTCAGTCAAGGCTGGTGTTCCTGGTTATAAGATTGGAGTGAAGACAGGGACAGCCCAGATCCCTTCGCCTGACGGCGGATACCTGTCTAGTCCGGACAATCTTGGTGTGACCATTCACACTGTTGTTGGCCTGGCGCCAACCGATGATCCGCGCTTCGTCATGTTGACGAAGCTCGACAAGCCGAAGCTGAAACCATTTGCAGAATCCGATGCTGCACCTCTATTTGGCCAAATTGCTTCATTTCTGCTAAATTATCATTACAGGATTCAGCCGACAGAGCCGATAAAATAAGTTCGTAAAGTTAAAAAGTTTATAAAGTTCGCAATAATAACTAGTAGTATTTGAATGAAAAAGCTGGGATTAAAATTTATTTATTGGATTTTGGCGGCAGAGGCGCGAAGTGTGATTCGGCGGCACGACCCATTTGTCGTCGGTATTACCGGCTCAGTCGGTAAAACTTCGACCAAGGAAGCGATTTACCAAGTTTTACATGACGAATTTGGCGATGATGTGAGAAAAAATTATGGCAATTTAAATGCTGAAATTGGTATCCCTCTGACCATTCTTGGTTATGAAAAGTTGCCACCAAAATGGTTGTGGCCTTTATTTCTAATCAGTGCATATTTCAGGACTTACCAAAAAAAATATCCGAAATACCTTGTTATGGAGTGGGGTGTCGAGCACAAGGGTGACATCGCTTATTTTGGTTCTATTTTAAGGCTCGATATTGCCGTAATAACATCTGCAGAAGGTGCACATCTAGCGAATTTCGGCGAAGCTGATCAATATCAAAAAGAAAAACTCTCAATCATCAGAGAGATCAAGGACGGCGGGACAGTGATTGCTTGCAGTGACGACCCTGTATTGCGAAATATCGATTTTGCTAAGACAATCTTTTTTGCTATTTCTGATCAAAAAGCCGATTTTTGTGCTGAAAATATCAAACCATCATTAACGGGGACGGAATATCGAATTTGTAGCGTCGGTCAGAAGATTGCGATTAGATCACGGCTTCTTGGCGGGTACCTTGTGGCTTCATCACTACCTGCTTTTATTGTCGGTCATCTGTTCGGCATTCAGTCGCTTAAAATTAAAAAATCATTAGAGACTGTCGAACCTCAAAACGGCAGGATGCGATTGCTCGAAGGTAAGGATGATTGTATTATCATAGATGATACTTACAATTCAAATCCAGCCTCAGCAAGGGCGGCATTTGATGTCTTGGAACAAATCAAATATTCTGGCCGCAAGGTGGCAATAATTGGCAATATGAACGAGCTTGGCAAGGTTGAAGCAAACGAACACAGAAAGCTTGGGGAATATAGCCGCGGGAAGGCCGATATAACTATTTTTGTTGGTAAGAATGCTGGGATTTTGGCTGCAGCGAATGGCGAAAAAGACAGGGTTCTGCTTTTTGATAGCCGGATAGAATTGGCCAAAACGCTAGACAAAATAATCAAGCCGAAGGATTTAATTTTAGTTAAGGCTTCGCAAAATGGTAATTTTTTCGAGGAAATATGCAAACAATTGATGAAAAAACCAGAGAAAGCCTCAGAATTATTGGTTCGTCAGAGTAAGTTTTGGCTAAAAAAGAAGCACTAACAATTGATATTTTACAATTTCACATTTTTCATTAATTTCATTATTTTTTAAATTTATAAAATATTAGATGAACAATCAGTGTGAAATGATCAACGATCAATAATTATAATAATAATATATTAGGAGTCTTCGATGAGCATTGTAAAAGCTTTTTACATCCAACCGGATGACTTGATGAGGATGAGTTGGTTTGCACTAGTCGCTTTTTTGGTGGCGATCGTCCTGACGCCGATCCTGACTCGTTTTTTATACAAAAACAAGATCGCTAAGCGTATTCGTGCCAGTGCTGATGCGCCGATCTACTCCGCGCTTCACCAGAAAAAGGATGGCACGCCGACGATGGGGGGGCTCTTGATTTGGATAACGGTGGCGATTTTGACTATTCTTTTCAATTTATCTCGGTCAGCGACCTGGCTGCCACTTTTTTGTCTGGTGGCGACGGGAATTGTTGGTGCGATTGATGATCTCTGGAATGTTCGCGGTATCGGAGAAAAAGGTGGTGGCTTGAGTATCAAGCAAAAATTTCCGGTCTATGCTGTGATCGCCGCGATTGGTGCTTGGTGGTTTTACTCGAAGCTTGGCTGGAATGTTATCCATATTCCGGCGGTTGGCGATTTCATTATTGGCGCTTGGTATATCCCGCTTTTCATCGCAGTGCTGGTCTGGATCGCTTTTGCCTCGAACGAAACTGATGGGCTTGATGGTCTGGCTGGCGGTATTTTTGCGCTTTGTTATGGTGCCTACGCCGTTATCGCCTTGACTCAGGGTCGGATCGGTCTAGCAGTTTTTTGTGCTACTGTCGTCGGAGCGCTTTTCTCATTTCTTTGGTTCAATATCCCGCCGGCGCGCTTCTTTATGGGCGATACCGGCAGCATGTCACTCGGTATGACTCTTGGCGTGGTCGCCTTTTTGACAAACTCAGTCATTGCCTTTTTCGTCATCACGGCTGTCTTTAGTATCGAGGGCTTGAGCTTCATCATTCAATATTTATCAAAGAAAATTAGGAAGAAAAAAATCTTTCTCTCGTCGCCACTCCATCATCATTTCGAGGCAATCGGCTGGCCGGAGTACAAGATCACGATGCGATTTTGGATTATCTCTGCCGTCTTTACCGTCGCCGGCATGGCGCTTGCCTTGATCGGACGGGGAATACAATAGGATAATTATCGACCTACACGTTTAAAAAGTTCTTTGTTGTCATTTCGACTCCCTGTTTTTGGGGGTGGAGAAATCTTATTTGATTTCTTTCTCGTAAGATCTCTCGGCTCGAGCCTGCCCTGAGCGAAGTCGAATGGGCTCGAGATGACAATCGCGTCAGTTCCAAAACTTTAAATTACAAAAAAACAAAAAATCCATAGTCATTTGACTAAGGATTTTTTGTACCGCCATAGCCATTAATTTAAATTAAAAGCTAGGGGGGCGAGCGACGGAACTACCGTCGCTCGAGTTGGAAGGTCTCAGACGAGGCCTTCGCAGGGGAAATTTGGTTCGCGGTGACCTTGCGGTTGATCAGGCGGTGATGGCCAGTTGCGCTTCAAGGGCTTTGATCTCGGTCAGGCTGCGCCCAACCTCTTCGGCAGCCAGTTCCTCGATCCTCTTGCTGGTGCAGAGGCACTTCACATAGAAGCCCTTCTCACGCTCCGTGAGAGCGTTGAAGATTGCGAGCTCCGACAAGCCATCGGCCAAGTCTTTGATGCCGCGGAGCGCTTCGCGCACCATTTGCGGGCAGGAGCTGACCAGGCTGCTGATCTCTCGGTACACATCGTCGTAGCGCTCCAAGAGGGCGTAGTCTTCGTCAGTCATGTACTACCTCATTTCCCTCGACTGTTCAGCAGTCTTATGACTGCGTTGGAAAAATACTACAAGAATATTAAATATATGTCAATAGTTACTTCTGATTTATTCTAGTATAAAATATAACTATGCAATTAGAGGGAAAAAGAGTTGCTATTTTGGGACTCGGCATCGAAGGTGTCGCGCTTTTGGAGTTTCTGAAAAATCGTGTTGGTAGTTTGACAGTTCATGACAAAAATTCGGCAGAGGCAATACTTGAAAAAGTAGAGGGCGAGCTCAGAGAGCAGATCGAGCATGTATTGGAGGACGAAAAGACTGAGAAAGTATTTGGTGATAAATATCTTGATAGTTTGGAAAATTATGACATTGTTTTCCGATCGCCTGCTATCTACTTCCGCGATCCGGCATTATTAAAGGCAAAATCCCGTGGTGTCATCATCTCCTCGCAAATGAAGCTTTTTTTCGATCTTTGTCCGTGCCCGATAATTGGAATTACTGGAACTAAGGGGAAAGGGACCACAAGTTCTCTAATATTTTCAATATTAGAGAATAATACCAAATTTCTAATTTCTAATGTCAAATCAAATCCCAAGATCCAAGATCCAAGATCCAAGACCTACTTGGCGGGCAATATTGGTAAGCCGGCGATAACACTCGTTCCGCAACTGCAAAAGTATGATATTGTCATACTTGAGCTGTCCAATTTTCAATTAGCGGATCTGGACAAAAGTCCGCACATTGCCGTGATGACAAATCTCGGAGTTGATCACCTGGACTATCACAAGGACGAAGCAGAGTATCGTGCGACGAAGAAAAACATCGTTTTGTGGCAGGGCGTGGACGACTATGCAATTTTAAATCATGCGTCAACATTTGGTCAGGAAACATTGAAAAAATTACGCAGCAGTATCAGGTATTTTGCCCGTGATAATAAATTTGTTGATTGTGTTGTTGTTGATGAAAACGGCAAGAGTAAGGTTGTTTTCGATCCACAGGATCGCCAGGCGGAAATTTGTGAGATCAGTGATCTGAAAATTGTCGGCAAACATAATTTGGAAAATATCGCTGCGGCAACTCTCGTCGCCGACATCCTGGAGGTTCCGCTCGAGATTACTCGTGAAGCGGTCAAGCGTTTTGTCGGTTTGCCGCATCGTCTGGAGCTGGTGAAGGAGATGGGTGGAATTAAATTTATTAATGATTCATTCGCGACCAATCCTGACCCGACGATCGCCGCGATTAATTCATTTGACGAAAATAAAATATTAATTCTCGGCGGAAGCTCGAAGGGTGCTGATTTTGGCAAATTAGCAGAAGCGGTCTCCGGTTCAAAGGTAAAAACAGTGATTCTAATCGGCGATGAAGGGGAGAAAATCGGACAGGCGCTCGAGGCGGCCAGTTATGCGGGTCAAATAATTATCGGTCAAGCGACGCTTGACGGAATTGTTCAGCAAGCACTTCGAGAGGCGCGACGGGGTGACGTGGTCATCTTCTCCCCGGCTTGTGCCAGCTTTGATATGTTCAAAAATTACAAAGACAGAGGCGAAAAATTTAAGGAAGCGGTGTCAAAATTGAGGCAAATTAATGAGTAATTTTCGACGACAACATTCTGACTATTGGTTGTCCTTGGCGATTTTTGGTCTGATCGTTTTTGGCTTGATTATGATTTACTCTGTCTCAAAATATTATTCTCTCGAAACGACAGATGGAGCGACCGATAAATATTTTCTGCAAAAACAGCTTCTGATGGTAATGATCGGTCTTGTCGGCTGGGTTGTAGTTCAGGCGTTCGATTATCACTATTGGCAAAAACACGCGGGAGCAATGTTTTTTATCACAATCGGTCTGCTGTTGCTGCCGACTATTCTGTCACCATTTCATATCACCTCGGCCGGACGCTGGATAAATTTCGGCAGTTTCAATTTTCAGCCAGCGGAGCTGGCAAAGTTGACTTTTATTTTTTATCTTGCCGGTTGGTTTAGTGAAAAAGGCAACAGTCTCAAGGAGGTGGCAAAAATGTTCTGGCCGTTTGTCAGCATACTTGGTGTCATCGTTCTCTTGATGTTTATCCAGAAAGATCTTGGCACGCTGTCGATCTATGTCATTATTGCTGCCAGTCTTTTCGTCTCGGCAGGTGCACCGATCAATCAGATTTTTGGTGCGGTAGGACTTGGTGGAGTTTTACTCTGGCTGATGATCAAGCTGGAGCCATATCGGATGCAGCGTCTGACCACTTTTCTCAATCCCGGTTCGAATTCCTTGACAAGCGGTTATCATATCCAAAATGCCTTGATTGCTATTGGCTCAGGTGGGCTCTTGGGTCTCGGATTTGGTCAGAGTAAGCAAAAGTATCTCTATTTGCCGGAAGCGCACACTGACTCGATTTTTGCTATAATCTGTGAAGAGCTGGGGACATTGCGGGCGGCGCTCATAATCATGGTTTTTGTCTTTATCGCTTTACGAGGTCTAAAAATTGCTAAAACAGCTCCGGATAATTTTGCGCGATTTGTGGCAATCGGTATCACTGTTTGGATTTTTGCTCAGATGGCTATCAATGTTGCGGCGATGATGGGGCTTCTTCCTCTGACCGGAATCCCCCTGCCGTTTATTAGTTATGGTGGTACATCTCTGATAGTCTTGATGGCTGCTGTTGGAGTCTTGACTAATATATCGAAACACCGAGTAACCTAATTTACCAAAAATTATTTTTAAATCAACGGCTCATCTCATGAGTGAGAAAAAAGAAAAAAAATCAGACAACGAAACAGTGCTGTTAGTCGGCGGTGGTACCGGTGGTCACGTCGTGCCGGTATATAATATCTACCGCTTTCTCATAAACACTAAGCCGGAAATTCCGGTTGCGGTGATCGGCAGCGGCTCGAAGATCGAAAAGCCATTTTTTGGCGGTTTGCCAAATTATTTTGTCCTGACCAGTGGTAAATTTCAGGGCTATGATATTCTCGTTAATCTGTGGCAGAGTATTCTTTTTTGTGCCGGTTTTGTACAGGCGCTAGTATATCTGAATCGGATCCGTCCGAAGATTATTTTTGCCAAGGGTGGCTATGTCACCGTGCCGATAATTATCTGGGCACGGATTTTGCATATTCCATATTTCGTTCACGAATCCGACATTGTGATGGGGCGGGCAAATCGTTTTGCAGCTACTGGGGCAAGAAAAGTTTTTGTGGGTTTTCCAGTTAAAAACTATCCCGGTCTGAAGAAGAAGAAAATTGAATTTTGTGGTCAACTGATCACTGGCGCAGATAAGTTTGATAAAAAGGAACGATTTGATTTTGGCTTTCCAAATGAAAATCCGGTTATTTTTGTTACCGGTGGTAGTCTTGGCGCTGTCAATATCAACAAGAGTGTTTTTGGGACACTGACACTTCTTTTGCTAAAGTATAATATTATACATCAGACAGGTGCCAAGGGTTTTGCCGAAGCGATAAATGTCAGAGCGGCTTTGCCGGAAAGTATGAAAAGATCATACTTCATTGCAGACTTCTTGTCGGCAATTGATGGAGACAATAAGATTTTATCCGCCATAGAATTAGCCGACCTGATCATTGCTCGAGCCGGGGCGACCACAGTTGCTGAGATTGCCAGATCAGGCAAACCAATGATACTGATTCCCTATCCACATGCCGCAGGTGATCACCAGGTCAAAAATGCTCAGATCTTAGAGCAAAGTGGTGTTTGTATGATGATATATGATCGCGATCTTACCCCCCGACTTTTAATAGAAAAAGTAGATAAATTATTTGATGATAAAGAAAAAATGAGAGAAATGGCTCGAGTAGCAAAAAACTTTTTTCCATCCGGTGCTATCGATAAAATTGGCAAAGAAATTATTAGCGAGGTTTCAAAATGAAATATCATTTGATCGGGGACCGTGGTGTCTCAATGCGCGGATTAAAAAAATATTTAGAATTTCTGGGCTACGAGGTAACTGGCTCCGACCTGAAAACTGGTGGACATGCAGCTGCCAATATTTCTCCGGATATCGATCTGGTGGTGCGGACATCGGCGGTTAATCCAGGATCACCAGGATGGGTGGAAGTCGAGGCGGCTGAGAAGTTGGGCATCAAAATAGTCAAGCGATCCGAGCTGATTGGTGAGTTGACAATGGACAAGAGATTGATCGCGATATCGGGAATGCACGGTAAGACTACTACGACAGCCATGGTCGGACTGGTGATGATCGCGGCTGGTTTGGATCCGACTGTCCTGATCGGTGAGGAGGTCAAAGATTTTGACAACGATGTGATCAGAATCGGGAAATCTGACTGGTTTGTTTTCGAAGCCTGTGAATATGATCGAAGTTTTCTCGATTTTTATCCAAAAATTGTAATCTTGACCAATATTGAAATAGAGCATCTCGACACTTATCCGGGCGGTTTACCTGAAATCAAGGACGCGTTTGTCGAGTATCTCGATCATCTGCCTGATGACGGAGCGATAATTGCTTGCCATGACGACGACAATGTTTTGGATGTCATCGGTCGGCTGAAAACGAAGGCTAAAATTATCGAATATGGTTTTTCGGCAGAAAAATTTAACAAACTGGATTTCGATTTGGCGGTGCCGGGAAAGCACAACCAGCTAAATGCTCTGGCTGTAATTGCCCTGGCGGACTATCTTCATATAAAGTATGACGTTGTCTCTAGTGTTTTGACACAATTCCACGGTGCTCATCGCCGGTTTGAACTAAAAGGTAATTTGAGCGGTGCTGACCTGATCGATGATTACGGACATCACCCGACAGAGATCAGGACGACGATTGCTGCTTTAGCAGAGCGCTATCCTGATAAAAAGAAGATTGTTGTTTTCTGGCCGCACCAGTACAAGAGAATCAAGCCGTTACTTGGAGAATTTGGCGATGCCTTTGATCAAGCCGACGAAGTCATAGTTAAACCGATCTACTTCGTCCCGGGGCGGGATGAGGTACTCGACGTATCATCGGAAGACTTGGTTGCAAAAATAAATCAGAAACAAAATATTGCCAAGGTGATGGAGACGGACGAGGAGATTGTCAAATATTTAGAAAAAGAACTGGATCAGAATACTGTTTTATTAACGATTGGAATTCCACCTGTTTACAAAATTGCCGACAAACTCTTGGAGAAAAAATGAATGATAACGATGTCGAATTGAGAAAAATTCTTGGTGAAGACCTGCGACAAAACGTCGTTTTGCGGGACTACGTTTCGATGAAGGTCGGTGGAGTTGCTGATTTTTTCTATGTAGCGACAGATATCAGCACTCTGACGCTAGCGGTATCAGCGGCAATCAAGCTAAAAATTCCTTATTTTATCCTTGGTGGCGGATACAATGTAATTCCCTCCGACCTTGGATTTCCCGGGTTGGTGATAAAGAATAATTGTTCCAATGTAGTTTTTAGCCCTGATTTTTCTGGCGTGATTGCTGACTCTGGTGTCAATTTGGGCCGAATGATCAATCAAGCGACGAGCCATGATCTTGGTGGTTTGGAATTCCTTTTTGGTGTGCCATCGACGGTTGGTGGCGCTGTTTACGGCAACGCTGGGGCATTTGGTCAATCAATCGGCGATTTTGTTAAGTCTGTTACCTTACTTATTCCGAAGGATGACACAGTTGTTATCGTCAGACATAGTCCAACTTGGATGAATTTCGCTTATCGATCCTCGATTTTGAAAACTGACTACAAAAAAGACAAACACAAGCCAGTCATCCTGACGGTGACTCTGCAGTTGGTTCAGAGACGAAAAGATGAGATCTTGCGGATGACACAGGAAAATCTGGCAGTCAAAAAGAAAAACCAACCGCTTGATGAAAAATCGGCCGGCAGTTTCTTCAAAAATCTTGGTGCTTTACCTGAAAATGCCGCTGGATATCTACTCGATCACTCAGGCGCCAAGAAACTTCGTGTTGGTGGTGCTGCCTTTTCCAAAAAACATGCAAATTTTCTGATCAATCGCAAAAACGCAACCGCTTCCGATGTGCACGATCTAGCTGAAAAAGCCAAGGAATTGGTCAAAGAAAAATATGACTGTGATCTTGAAGAAGAAATTGAGTATATCGGCAGATGGTAAAAGAATATTACAAAAAAACATATCCGTCGGCCAATAAATACCGTTCGCCTAAGATTTATAGGCCGACACTCGGTCGAGAGAAGCCGAAATTCAAACTGTCTCCAGCGCGGTTGAAATTTGTGCTGATTTTAGTCATTCTTTTTGGGATATTATACTATTTTTTTGCCTCGCCACAATTTCGAGTCAAGGATATTATTGTCGAAGGTAACTCTCTTGTCAGTCGGGATGAAATTGTCAGTATCTTGCCGACTGACGAAAATATTTTTCTTTTCAACACGGACAAAAGTAGGTCGGAAATAGTGTCGAAATTTCCTGAGATTAAGCAGGTTGAAATATATCGTGGCATACCTGATGCGCTGAAGATCGTCGTGCTAGAGCGCGAAAACAAGATAGTCTGGCAGACGAACACCGACTTGTATTACGTCAGTGCGAAGGGTTATGTGACGCGGAAGATTACAACTGATCAGATTAGAGGTTTGCCTGTAGTCGTCGATACGAAAACTCTACCGGTCAAGTTGGGGCAGGAACTAGTCTCACCAAATTTTGTAGCTTTCATCACCAATGTTTTTTCCTCTTTTCAGGATGAGGAGGGTATCAAGCCGTTGAACTTCGAGATACCTGAGACAACTTTCAACATCAACTTGAAGACTGAGGCCGGCTTCTATGTCAAACTAAATTCACTCCGCAGTAGCCAGAAACAACTCGGAGATTTGAAAAAAATTCTGACTCAATACAAAGATAATATTCATGAATATGTTGATTTACGAGTTGATGGTTGGGCGTACTATAAGTGACCAAAAAATTTTCAATTTTCAATTTTGCAATTTTCAAACAATTATAAATTCCAAATTTAGCGTGTAGCGTTTCTGTAAATAGTTGTCATCCTGAGTTTGCGAAGGATCTTTGAGACGGTTACGGATTCTTCACTTTGAGGCTCAGAATGACAGTACAGACCGCATTTCACTACAGACTAAATATTAAGACTTTAAACTGGATTTCTCGATGACCGCTGAAGAGATAATTGCACAACTAAAAACTTACGAAAGTGCCAAAAACCGGGAGGGGATGGCACGTTTTGGTATTTCCGGAAAAAATGTTTTGGGCGGACCAAATTTACCGACATTGCGAAAGATGGCCAAGGAGATCGGCAAGGATCACGAGCTGGCGCAAGAATTGTGGGCGAGTGGAATTCATGAAGCGAGGATGCTAGCCGCCTTTATCGACGAGCCTGATAAAGTCAGCGAAAAACAATTTGACAGTTGGGCAGCTGATTTTGACAGTTGGGATATCTGTGATACGGTCTGCGGGGGTCTGCTCGACAAGACACCATTTGCTTATCAAAAAGCATTCGAATTTGTCAGAAAAGAAGCAGAGTTCGAGCGCCGTGTAGGCTTTGTGGTAATGGCTTGGCTGGCGGTACATGACAAGAAAATGACTGATGATAAATTTATAAAATTTTTTCCTAGTCTGAAAAAGTATGCAGATGACGAACGCAATTATGTCAAGAAAGCGATCAATTGGGCACTGCGACAAATCGGCAAACGAAATAGTTATTTAAATAAAGAAGCGATTAAATTGGCAGAGGAAATTGCCAAGATTGACTCGAAATCAGCTCGCTGGATTGCTGCCGATGCGATCAGGGAATTAAAGAGCAAGAATATAGTATTAAGGATTAAGAATTGAGTTTATGAATAAAAACTGGGTAATTGCCAAGAAAAAATTTGAAAATGTTGTCGATCAGCTGCTGTACAATCGCGGTGTGATAAAGTATGAAACTGATGAAGAAGAGAAAGAAAAATTTCTCAGTCCTGATTTTGATCACGGTCTTCACGATCCATATTTGATGAAGGACATGGAGAAGGCTGTCAGCCGTATCAAGCAGGCGATTAATGATGGCGAAAAGATTGGAGTTTTTGCCGACTATGACGCCGATGGCATCCCCGGAGCGGCTATCTTTTATCGTGCTCTGACAAAACTTGGCTCAGTCCCTGAAGTTTATATCCCGAGCCGTGTCGAAGGTTATGGCTTGTCGAAGAAGGGGCTCGACTATTTCAAGTCCAAGAAATGCTCGCTGGTCGTGACTATCGATCTCGGTATTCGCAGTTTTGCCGAAGCCGATTATGCCAAGGAGATCGGGCTAGATCTGATAATCACTGACCATCATCTGCCGGACGATAAACTACCAAAATCTTTATATGTAATCAATCCGAAGCAAAAAGGCGACAAATATCCGGATCGAGATCTCTGCGGCTGCGCTGTTGCCTTCAAACTTATTCAGGGACTTGGCAAGGTTTTTCCGAAAAAAATCGATGAGAAATTTCTCAAATGGAATCTCGATCTGGTGGCGATCTCGACAATCTCCGATGTCGTACCGCTCTCAAATGAAAACAGGGTTTTGGCGCTCTACGGCTTGAAAGTAATGCGCAAGACCAGAAATCTTGGCTTGGGCGAGCTGATAAAGATTGCTGGCATCAACGCTGAGGAGATCGGTGCCTACCATGTCGGTTTTCAGATCGGCCCTCGGATCAATGCACCGGGGCGAATGGATAAGGCGACCAAATCCTTCGAATTGCTTACTACTGAGGATGAAAAGGAGGCGAGAGAGATTGCCAAGAGTATCAATGCCGAGAATGAATCGAGGCAAAAAGCGATGGATAGAGTGGAGGCAGAGGCAATCGCCCAAGTCGAGGAAAAGCATCTCGATAAAAACAAAATTATTGTTGCTGTCGGCGATTGGCCGAAGGGAGTGATCGGTCCAACAGCGTCTCGATTGGTCGAGAAATTTGCCAGACCGGTGATATTGCTTGCCGAAGATAAAGATATCCTCGTTGGTAGTGCCAGAAGTGTCTCGGGGGTAAACATCGTCGACATTTTTTCGGAGATGCGTGACGTTTTCGAAAAATTTGGTGGTCACTCCGGCGCGGCGGGACTGTCAATAAAGTCGAGTAACCTGAAGAAATTTGAGAAAGAAATTCAGAAAATTGCTGACAAGAAGATCAAGGATTCAGATCTGGCCAAGAAGATCAAAATAGACGCGGAAGTAAATTTTTCCAAGCTGACCAAAAAATTGTATGAAGAATTATTACGTTTCGAACCATTCGGAATGGGTAATCCGCGGCCGACATTTATGGTCGGCGGTGTCAACTTCGAAAACATCCGTTTCGTCGGCAAAGACCAAAACCATTTTCAAGCAAAAGCAGTCAATGGCGATAATAGAATAAAACTGATCCACTTTTATTTCCCGTATGAAAAAAGTATGATAAGCGAGGATCAGAAATACGACCTCGCTTTCAACCTAAACCTGGATGAATGGAATGGAAATTCGGAATTGTGTTTACATATAGTGGATATAAAATTTGTTTTTAAGATTGAAAAAGGGATGAATGAATAAAAGAAACGAAAGTGAAGAAAGGGTTTATCAAATGTTGCTGGACTGTGGTATCCCAGTTTCTGATATCCTCGAGCCTGATAAAGACAACAAGAGCAAAAGAAAAGAGCCTGATTTCGTGATTAATGGTGTGAGCATCGCCGTAGAAGTAAAAGAATTCAATGATGAAAAATTAAAGAAAGAAGACCTAGCTCAGCTAGAAAAAGTCCGAAGCGGTGAGTCTGCTTCATGGTGGGTTCCTGTAAAAAATAAACAGTTCGAAAGGCACTTAAGCGATACAGCGAAAAAATTTAGAAATTATCCTGATCACTCTACAATGCTGGTGCTTGATTTTTCTGAAATGAATTATTTAGTTCCGGATAAAGAGTTTCTGATTGGTGGTCTAGTGACAATGTACTTGGAAAGAGAAACTGGTGATTTGATTAAATATTCTAATACCCAACGGAAACTAAGAGTAGATCAGTATACTGAATTTGGTGCAATTTGTTTTTTAGAGAAAAGTAGGGTTAATATTTTTCATAATCTTATGTGTGAAAAAGGCAGAAGGCTTCCTTATTATTTTTGGGCGAAACAATTAGAAAAGATGAAATTTGATCAATTTGTGTTTTGTTGTCCGCCGTCGTCATTGAGTATTATGTATAAACTTGTCGATTACAATAAGATCTGAGATGTCTAAAAAAACTTCAACAATTTGGCTCTGTGAGCAGTGTGGTAATGAATTTAGCACTTGGGCGGGGAAGTGTCCGGCTTGTGGTGAATGGAACAGTCTTAAAGAGTTGAAAGTTGAAAGTTCAAAGTCAAAAGCAGGTCGCAATAGTGAGAAGATTGAGACGAAGAAGATGGCGGATGTGGAGATCGGTAAGGTTGAGCGGATGATGACGGGGATTGGTGAATTCGATCGGGTGATGGGCGGGGGGATCGTCCCGGGATCTATCACCTTGCTTGGTGGTGAGCCGGGAATTGGTAAGTCAACATTAATTTTGGACGTTGCTAATCGGATGAAGCGAGCACTCTATCTCTCAGCCGAGGAATCGATGTCGCAGATTACGATGCGGGCAAAGAGGATGGGGATCGATGGCAAAAATATTACGCTTGTTTCCGGGCCGGAAATTTCCGCGCTAGACCGTGAAATTGAAAAGATTGATCCTGATCTGATAATCATTGATTCCATCCAAACCGTTTTTCATAATTCGTATGACGCGACCCCCGGTTCGATCGTCCAGGTACGGGAGTGCGGTATTTACCTACAACAGTTGGCAAAGAAAAGCGGCCGATCTATCATTATCATCGGTCACGTGACCAAGGAAGGCAATCTTGCTGGCCCGAGAATTTTGGAACACTTGGTCGATACGGTCTTGTATTTGGAGGGGGAGGGATTTTCCGAGGCGAGAATTTTGCGCGATATCAAAAACAGATTTGGCGCGACCAACGAAGTCGGCATTTTCTCAATGCAGGAGAAGGGATTGACTGAGGTCAAAAATCCATCGGAACTTTTTTTATCGGAAAAAAACGACAGTCCGGGATCAGTCGTCACTGTTGCCCTCGAGGGGACACGACCGATACTGATCGAAATCCAAGCATTGGTGGCACCGACTCATTTTGGTTATCCGAAAAGGACAAGCTCCGGCTTTGATTTGAATCGATTAAATTTGTTAGCGGCGGTTATTTCTAAAAAAACTCATTTTGATCTCTCAAATCATGATATTTATCTAAACATTGTTGGCGGGATGAAAGTAAACGAGCCGGCGGTGGATCTGGCTGTTGTTGCTTCCATTATTTCTTCATACAAAAATAAATCTTTCGGTCCAAACTCCGTTTTTGTTGGCGAGGTCGGACTGCTTGGCGAAGTCCGCAAAGTCATTCGCCAAGCCGACCGTGAAAAAGAAGCCAAAAATTTAGGCTACAAAATTATCGATGGAATCAAAGATATTGGAGAACTAATCAAACAATTGAACTAATAAAAGAAATCCGCCGGTGTGGTGCCGGCGGGCTGGGTTTTTGTGCTCCGGTCAGACGATGACTAGAGCTGTGCGGTTGCAGTCAGGACAGTCAAACAGGTCCTGTCTGACATCAGCGTTGGCGAGACTCTCGATCTCAGCGTTACACCATGGACACTTCCACAGTATCCGCAGGACAGTGTGCCCAGTCTGTTTGATGTCCGTTGCCACCGTCCTTCTTCTGGCGCTGGGCAGGACATGGATGGGCTTGGTTTCTTCGTGCATCACAATCGCTCTCCTTGTCATGCCTAACTGTCTTTGCGTTGTTCTACGAGGACAGTTCTGTTGCATATCGGGCAAACAAACCAATCACCTTTGAACTCAGGTGAGGTGAGAGTTGGAGTCTCGGTGTCACACCACGGACACTTCCAGAGGACTCCAGCTAGACCGGGGGCAACAGTGTGGATGTCGATCATCGTGGTCTTTTTTCGGGGCTCTTCGACGATGACATTTCGATTGCACTGCGTGCATGCGTCGTCCAGAGGAAAATCCTCGATCTGTGCTCCGAGGTTGTTGATTCGTCCGCAACACGGACACTCCCATGTACAGAGCAGAGTTGGGGCACGGCCGATCGCCATTCCAACATTCGGCAGCACGTGTAGTGGTTGGTTCTCAGACATCTGTGTCTCCTCGCTAATCGTATCGGGTTTTACCACCAAAAAACCGCCCGGGGGCGGAATCTTAGTGGTAGATACGACTGGCTTGGAAAAATCAACTAATAATTTTCATCTTTATGATTATGTCACACTGTGTTAACACATTGTAACATAATCAGTTTATATAGTACGGTGAGAAAATTTTATGTTTTTAATTTCTTCAAAGCCAAGTCATATCCACCGGTGCCATGATGGAGCCAATAGTTGATGCGAGAAACAGTAGTCGTCGAGACGCCAAATTCCTTAGCGATCTCGCGGACACCCTTGCCTTCCTTGAGCTTAGAAGCAATCAAAAAGCGACGACTGGCCTCCTCGATTTCTTCGAGAGTGAGAAGATCGCGCAGAAAAAGAGCCATATCATTTGACTTATCTGTCTTTGCCAAAACATCATATAAGTTTTTCGGTGCTGGCATTTCTAATTGTGGTTCAAGTTTTCGTTTCATTTTAAATTGAAATTATTTATAATAATGATTATGTACCACTGTGTTAACACGATGATACACAATCAAACAGTGTTATGTCAAGAGTTTTGCTCTGAAAGCACTTTGATCAATAAAAATATACGCTATGATAGCGCATATTTTAAAATAATTACAAAAATATGTTCTTCAATATTTTCTTCTTAGGGTGTGGTGAAGAAACCAGTGGCGGTATCGGTGTTGCCATAATTATCGACAGATGTGACCGTGTAATTGTAAGTTTTGCCCGCGGTCAAATTTGTCAGAGTCAAGCTGTGGGAGGTCGATTTAGTGCTATCTGTTTTGGTAGCTGATGGTAGCGTCCCAGTCGAGTAAACGACACTGCTGTCAGAGGCTAAATTTGTTGTCCAAGTTATCGTTTCAGATGGCGGACTGTCGGAATTTGAATTTGCGGTCAAAGCAGAAATATCGAGACTGAGAGGAGCTATGGTGATATTAATATCAGCACTTGCAGTCATGGCATTGATATCAGAAACTTGTGCGGTTAGTTTGTGAGCACCGGCACTGATGGAGTTAAAATCATATGTCAAAGTATACGGACTTGAAGTGCTTTGACCTATCTGGACGTCATTGATGAAGTAGGTGACATTGGCAATTCCGTTTGGTGCAACAGCGGTGACTGTAAGCATCGTACTACCGGAAACGGTTGCGTTGCTGGCCGGGCTGGCAAAACTGATCGTTGGCGACAGGGCGGCAACATCACACTGACCGGTCGGGACGGTGGTGGCAAGGCCGGCGGCTTGGGCCCAAGCACGGACAGGATTTTCCCAATTTGGATTGTCAGGGCGTTCTGAGTGAAGATCGGCAAAAACTTTTGTTTCTGTCAGGGCGGGATTCGTGTCAGCAGGAGCGATCAGATTTGTACCCTTGCAAACCAAAACCTGTTTGTAAATATTTCCTTTTTCTTTTGGCACCTGCCAAGTGGCAAAGATATCAGTGGTGGTTTCGCTACTGTATTGGTCCGGTAATTTATTGGAGTATCTTTCTACGGTAACCGTTTGAATTCCTTCAGGTTTGGTAAATCCCTCGTCAGGTGTGCCGGCCAGTGCTTTTTCAATAAAATTATGAAAAATCGGTGCAGCTAAAACCGATCCGTCTGCTCCGTTTTTCATCGCCGTATTATTACTATTACCAGTCCAGACAGCCACAGCGATTGATGGAGTATAGCCGACAGCCCACGCGTCCTTGAAATTGCTTGTCGTCCCGGTTTTGACGGCGACTGTTCGATTTGGAAAATAAAGTGAGGTGCGTGTACCAAATACGAGACTGCGCGCATTGTTATCGGACAAAATGTTTGATATTTGATAGGCAATTTGCGGGTCTAATACTTGCTTGCCGCCAGGATGGTCTTTTTCAAAATCATACAGGACTTTATTTTTAGAATCTGTAATTTTGATATATGGGGTCACGTCATTTTTTGTACCTCCGGCCGCAAAGACAGAATACGCACCTGCAAATTCAACGGGCTTGACTTCGCCGGCACCTAGAACCAAAGACAGACCATAGCGGTCTCGCTGTGTCAGAGAAGTAATCCCCATATCCTTCGCTGTCGCCAAGACTTTGTCGATCCCGGCAAGTGACATTACTTTGACTGCAGGAATATTGAGTGAATTGGACAGCGCCTGCCGCATCGTGACCGGACCGTTCGTGCGATTATTGTAATTGCGAGGAATATATGCCGGATTGCCACCAAAATCAGTTGTAAAATCATAAATCAATTTTGATGGTGAATATTCCGGTTCCTTAAAAGCGGTTGCATACGCGAGTGGTTTGAAAGAAGATCCCGGTTGTCGCAAAGAGTCGGCAACATTTACGTTGCCATCTATGGTCGTGTCAAAATAATCTTTCGATCCGACCATAGCAAGTATTTGGCCGGTTTTGGGATCAATCGCAACCAGAGCGCCGTTGCTGGCATTGTATTTTGTGAGTTTTGGCACACCACTTGTGATAGCTTCCTCAGCTGCTTTTTGTTTGTCCCAGTCAAGCGAGGTAATGATTTTCAACCCCTGGTTTTGGATCGCTGACTCACCGTATTTGTTTACGGCTTGTTGGAGAACGTACATGGAGAAGTGGGGGGCCAAAATCGGATCGCGACGGGCTTGAAGCAGTTGTCCGACCGTCGTCGTATCCTCGGTTTTGGCAGTGTCAGCCTCTGCTTTAGTGATTTTTTTATGCTTTACCATCTGGCTCAAGACATAATTTTTTCTACCGACTAAATCGTCAATGTGGGTACCGTAAGGTGAATAGTAAGTTGGCGCTTGAGGAATAGCCGCGAGAGTTGCTGCCTCGGCAAGGTTGAGATCTTTGGCTGAAACACCGTAGTATGACTGTGCCGCGGCTTCGATACCGCCGTTGGCATTACCATAGGGAATTTCATTTAAATACATCGTTAGGATTTCATCCTTGCTGTACATAAATTCGAGCTCGATCGAGATAATCGCTTCCTTGATCTTGCGGGAGATTGAACGGTCTGGAGTCAAGAAAGAATTTTTCACGTATTGCTGGGTGATAGTCGAGCCACCACGTAGTGTATTAGTTTTGCCGAGTAATTTGCTACCGAGGGCCTTGATAATCTCGATTGGCTCGATGCCATGATTGTTGTAAAAACCTGGATCTTCTGTTGCTATAGTTGCATCCTTGAGGGTCTGGGATATCTGGTCGGATTTGACAATGGTTCGTTTCTCATTGCCTGTTTGATACAGCAAAACCTTGCCAGTCCGATCATATATTTTCGTTGACTGGGCCATCTGTTGCTGGGCGATTTTTTCCGGCGTTGGCAGGTCTTTGGCAAACCAAGCAAAAGTCACCGCAGTCGTCAAAATAAGAGCCAAGACGACATAGCCAGATATAATCAGGACTTTTTTCCAGGTGATTTTTTTTCGTTTTTTGGTTCGGTGGAGATTTTTGGTCATATCAAATTTGAATCTCTTCTTAGCAGAGTCGAATCGTTTTTTAAAGTTACTCAAGTCAAATTTCATAGAATTGTCCTTTCTTTACATTATATGCCCGAGTTGGTAGTATGTAAATACAAAACGGCTATATTTTAAGTTGATTTACTATTTTTGTCAATTTATAAACGGATCAAAATGAACAAAGACTTTTTTAAAAGAGGAATTTCGGAAATTATTGATCAAAAATCGTTCAAAGACAAATTAAAATCAAGCAAGAAGCTCCGTATTAAATATGGAGTTGACCCGACCCGACCCGACATTCACCTTGGTCATGCTGTCGCAATGCGCAAGCTAAAAGAGCTTCAGAACGACGGTCACACCATTATTTTCTTGATTGGAGATTATACTGCCAAAATCGGTGACCCATCCGGTCGTAATTTCGCCCGTCCTGTTTTGTCAGACGAAGAAATCAAACAAAACGCTTTGACATACTTTGATCAAGCCGGAAAAATTTTAGATATCACAAAAGCTGAAATAAAATACAACTCAGAGTGGTTTTCAAAATTACATTTTGCCGATGTTCTTCAATTAATGGGTAAATTTAGCGTCGCTCAAATTATTGAACGGGACGATTTTGCCAAGAGATTAAAATCTGGAACCAATCTTGGTATGCACGAAATTCTTTATCCATTGATGCAAGCGTATGATTCCATCGTTTTGAAAGCTGATATTGAATTTGGCGGTACCGATCAAAAGTTTAATATGTTGGCCGCACGGGAGTTACAAAAAAAGTCCGGGCAAATTCCACAAGATATAGTGATTGTTGATCTTTTAGTCGGTCTTGACGGAAAAATAAAGATGAGCAAATCGGCCGATAATTATATCTCTATTACTGAAACAGCTGATTCAATGTTTGGAAAAGTCATGTCAATACCGGATAGTCTAATCCTAGAATATTTTGATCTAGCGACAAATCTGTCCGAAACAGAGATTAATAAACTCAAAGAAGAACTTAAGAGTGGTGCCAACCCGCGGGATCTAAAATTAAAATTAGCTTCAGAAATTGTCACACTTTATCATACAAAAAAAGAAGCAACAGAAGCAGAGAAAAACTTTATAAAACGTTTTTCAAAAAAAGAACTACCAAAAAATATCCCTGAAATCGTCATTCCGGAAAAGAATTGTGAATTATTGAAACTAGTAATTTTGGCCGACGAAACGTTGTCAAAGTCAGATGCGCGTCGTGTGATCGAACAGAGTGGGGTCAAGATTGATGGCACGAAAATTACTGATCCGGCGGCAGAAATTGGAATCAAAAAGGGCCTAGTAGTACAGATAGGGAAGTTGAAAATTTATAAAGTTAAATAGTTCATAAAGTTTATAAAGTTATAAAGTCGCTAAAGTTGATGAAACTTGAACTTGTTGAAAAAATTCAAAGTGCTATTAAATCAGCCGGATATGATGTTCCGGTAGATTTTTTATTGGAGCAAACTCCGAGGCCAGAAATGGGGGATTTCGCCACAAATGTGGCGATGGTCATCGCAGGCGATGAGAAAAAGAATCCGAGGGAAGTCGCGGAAAAGATCAAAAATGAATTGGAAAAGCATGACGATATCATAAAAGTTGAAATCGCCGGTCCTGGTTTTATTAACATAACTTTAAATCCTGATATTTATCTGGCTGAATTGGAAAAAATAGTTGAACAAAAAGAGAATTATGGCCGGACGGAGATTGGTCAAGGCAAAAAAGTCAATATCGAATACATCTCAGCCAATCCGACCGGACCACTCCATGTTGGTAATGCCAGAGGTGGTCCGATCGGTGAGGCTTTCGCAAATTTATTTTCCTTTCAAGGATATGAGGCTGTGCGAGAATTTTACGTCAATGATATCGGTGGACAGGCTGATCGTTTTGGCAAGTCTTTGCTGTATTGGTATCAGATAAAAACTGATTTAGATTTAGATTTCCCCGAGGATGGTTATCCGGGTGATTATATAAAGGAAATTTCTGAAGCAATTCAAACAGAGCAGGAGTTGAAAGTTAAAAATCTAAAGTCCAAAGAAGAACAGGTTGAGTTTTTTCGCAATGAAGGTATTCATAAAATTATTGAAGGAATTAAATCAGATGTTAATTTGTTGGGAATTAAATTTGACGTATGGTTTTACCAGAGCAAAATCGAGGAAGATCAAAGCTCATACAAAATCATACAAATTTTAAAAGACAAGTCTGCAACAGTAGAAAAAGATGGGGCTCTCTGGTTTCGAAACCCAGATGATGCAAATCTGGAGGACAGAGAATCCGTCTTGGTTAAGTCTGATGGACAGTTAACTTATTTTGTCGACGATATTGCCTATCACAAAGACAAGATTGATCGTGGATTCTCTAAATCAATCGATGTCTGGGGCGCAAATCATTCCGGACATGTACCGCGAATGAAGTCAGCTCTGCAAGCGATTGGAAGCAATCCTGATGATTTGGAGATAATTTTATATCAGTTTGTCAGACTGAAACGATCCGGTGTTGTCGCCAGTATGAGCAAGCGGGCAGGGGATTTTGTCACTTTGCGGAGTGTGATCGAGGCTGGAGTTGCCGCGGATGCTTTCAAATATTTTATTCTTGCCCAAAATCCAAACACACCCTTTGATTTTGATATTGATCTAGCCGCTGATACCTCGGAGAAAAATCCTGTTTTTTATATTAAATATGCTCACGCACGGATTTGTTCAATTCTTGCCAAGGCGGGGATTGGGGAGACTCAAAATTTTAGCAAGGTTAACTATTCGGTTCTAAAAAATTCCAAGGAATTAGCTTTGATCAAGGAGCTGGTCAAGTTCCCGGAAATAATCGAAGAAATTTCAACTAATTTTCAAATTCAATCACTCCCCCATTTTACTTATAAAATCGCCGGACTTTTTCATGATTTTTACTCAAACTGTCGTGTTATTGAGGCAGAAACCGAGGAATTAAAAAAGGCTCGGCTTGCTCTTGTTACGGCAACAAAATATGTTCTGAAAAATTCTCTAAACATTCTTGGCATCGAAGCACCAGAGAAGATGTAGGGAAATTAAAGTTATAGATTAAGGGTCAAAAGCTAAAAGAACTGAATAAAAAAATCCCCCGCCAGCTGGCAGGGGATTTTTGTTTTTGTTACACAGCTGATGATTTAGTTTGCTTTGAACGAACTTAATATAGTTTTAGTGTCAAAATTTGTGTTTGCAAGATCTGTCGGTATTGCTTGCCAGGTGCTGAAAGT
>Ga0172379_10002062_pt1 | contig 37133 bp, 43 predicted proteins | sample GrowelOW334metaG_FD_119756 | JGI IMG/M metagenome (GOLD analysis project Ga0172379, IMG submission 119756) | Groundwater microbial communities from an aquifer near a municipal landfill in Southern Ontario, Canada - Groundwater well OW334 metaG | ecosystem: Environmental > Aquatic > Deep... | reverse complement strand
CATTCTCGTTCGCCTTAAGGCGCCGCTTCTCATTTCTGTTTGTTCTTCCTGGGGTTTATTCTTCCGCTTCTTTTTGCGAACCCGTTTCTTGCCGGTAGTTATTTCGTTTTGATAAATATATTCCTCAATGAATTGTCCGGAGATAATTATTTTGGTTTTATAAGACCCTTTAGCTCGTTTTTCTTTAGCTTTTTTAATGTATTCTAAATACTTTAATCGTCCACGTTCTAATCTATCTGTATCTTTGTTATCCATATCACTTAAATCTTGTTGAGTGTGCTTATAGTCAAGTTAATAAGCAGATGTGAAGCGTTATATCTTGCCGCCTCTGTTTTTCTTTTTCGGCTCCCCCACGGGGTAGCCGCCGAAAAAGAAAAAAACAGAGAGACGGATAATTTTTGACGTTTAAGCATATGAGCAGAATTATGAATTAGTGAGGAGCTCGACCTTTTGGATTGTCTCCTAACCTATATGGACGAAATTTCGCAGGCAATAAAAAAATCCCCTAACTTTAGATAAGTTAAGGGATTAAATTAGCAGGGAAATAGCGAGGAAATTTCTTTAGTAGTTGGGCAGATATTCTTTAGGCGGTAGTTTTTTACTGTCTGATTCGGAGATATGACGGTCTTGCCAGGATTCTCTGAATTCCGGTGGCGAGACAAGCTTAATTTTTATTTGATATTCTTCATTTTTTTCATTGTAAACTATGGGGTCGTCTTTTAGTCCGAAGTGGGCTTTTAACCTTTTTGATAAGTCCTGTTTATTCTTCTTGAATAAGTCTTTCTTAGCTTTACTTCCGGCATACATATTCATTTTAATACGGCCGTTTTGAGTCGAGAATAAGATAAGGGTATTCCAGCTTTTAATATAGGTCGCTTTTTGCGAGGAATCCTGACGAGTATCGGCAAAGCCCAGCTTATCATAACTGGAGTCGGATTCTTGGCCGTCTATTACCAAGGTCACATCGTAATTATTTTTAAACCTGATTTCAACGCTTTCCCAACTATCAGTTATTGGTTCTTTATATATTTTACTTTCAGTATCGGCGAATTCCCCAACCATAATAGAAGCTTCCAGCCAGCTCATAACGCTCTTATTAAAATCTAGCAGAAATCTCTTGTGGAGTTTCGGTTTTAGGACTATATCTAACTTAAATTTTTTTAATTCTTCCTCCATCCCTTTTATTTCTTTGACCTGTCCGTCATAGTCATTCTCTATTAAAGCCTTTTTTAAAGGCGCTAAACTGCCAACCTTAAGAGATTTTTGATAAGCAGGCGCATAAAGACTAGCACCACCAATCATTTCTTTAAACAAACTGTAGTAAACCCAGTTATATGATTTAGTTTTACTGTTTTTTATTTTCCCTAAATTTTGTCCGAATAAGGCGCCGTCATGATCGTTATCTTTAACTTCTTTGCGGAGTAAAATCATAAATCCGCTAAATATCTTCTCCGATTCAATAATATCTAAATATTTTTTGATAATAGTAAAAAGCTCGGGCAGCTTGTCGGAAATAGACAAGGTTTCAGTGAGCTTTATGTTTTTTCGGGAAAAAATAACCTTGAAATAAGTCTTACGAAATTCAGTAATAAGGCTTTCAAGGGTATTTTTTAATTGTTTGGCATCTTCAGTCATAGTGAGCTTATTTTATAACGTAAAGTTTTAATAGTCAAAAGCAGAGAAACGGGGTGGATTGTCTATCTGTGGCTTCTCATTTTAGCGTCAGCTTATCGCCTCTCAAGGTAGTGCCTGTGGCCTCCACTTTGACTGTCGCAAGCCATCAGACGCTGTCTCATTTCGTGCCGATAGATAATCTAAGGCGACGTTATCCGGCAATTTAATATCAGTCGCTACATTTAATTTTATGACTATATCAGTCAAATCAAATTGGACAGGTTCAGAGAGCACCTCTGATCTTGTTAGAAAGCAGATTGCCGAGCGTTGGGGCGAAGATGAAGCTAAACGCTATAATCCGTTTGTTAATTGCTTCACCTTTAACGGTTGGCTTAAAAACGGCTATGTCGTTCGTAAGGACGAAAAGGCTATCCGGTCTTTCATTATCGTTGAGAAGAAAGATAAGAAAACTGGAGCGGTGATAGAAAAGCGTCCTAAGACGATTTACCTTTTCTACGAGAAACAGGTTGAAGCGCAAGCTTAACAAATTCAGGAGCTGACTCTTAAAGGGTTGGCTCCTTTTTTTGTATAGGCAATAGCCATTTGATTTTATTGTAGTTAAAAATAAAAGAGCTCAGTTTAGACTGAACTTTTTTATTGTAAAGTTTTTATTCTTTCTGTTTCGCTAAGTAGTAAAGCGGCCAGCTTAATATTAAAATTCATGATTAATGTAAGTTCCTTTTCACTATAGCCAACAAGGATCTCCGGCATCTTTTTGATAAACAAATTGCGTGCCAGATTTAAATGACTCGGGTTGTCAACTATTAATCTAACGATAATTTTTCTTCTATCACTCTTATGGGCTTCACGTCTGATGAAATTAGCTTTTTCCAACCTATCAATTGCGGCAGTCATGGCACCAGTCGTGAGATTGGTTATTTTTGCCAATTCACCGGCACTAGCAAAACGTACCTCACTTAAATAATCCAAACATTTTATATCAGTAGGATGTATCCCAGTTGTTTCTGAAATTGACTGCACAAACAATATTGCCGCCCTAGTTTCTTTCTGAAAAGAGTTTATTAAATTATATATTGTTTTCTGATTAGCAATAGTCTTTTTAGATTCCATAGTTTTAAATAATAATTTGCATATATTACAAATTTACTTTATACTAAAGTTACTTAATAGTCAAGATATATAAATCTTTAAAGTGAATTTAATATACATTATTTTTATTGCACACAATCTTAAAAATAATATTTCTATAGTTTATTTCAAATAATAACATTAATTTATGAATAAAAAGCATCTATTAATTACGCTTGGAGGGATTGTTGTAGTCGGCGGTATTATCACCAGCTTTTTTGTGCGCCAATCAAATTTATCACCAGCCAATTTAGTAAGTGTTCAAAAGGGAGATATAATTCAAGAGATTTCAGCTACAGGAAACGTTGAATCACCATCAGATATTAATTTACGATTTAAAAATAGCGGAAAATTAACATCTCTAAAGGTAAAGATAGGGGACGTTGTTAGCGCTGGGCAGATTTTAGCGGAGCTGGATTCTAGTCAATTAGATGCCGATATAATGGATATGCAGTCCGGAATAAATTTACAAAAAGCTAAATTGAATCAATTGCGAGCTGGCAACTCACAGGAAAATATAATGTTATCAGAGACAAGTGTCGCTCATGCTAAATCTTCATATGACTCTGCTATTGAGAATTTAGATAAAGTTAAAAATGTAACTGCTATAAATATTGCACAAGCGCAAAAAAACTATGACGATATTATAGGAGATACGCCATTTCATGTCACAAACTATGAGCAGGCAGTTAAAACGGCACAAAGTTTTTTGGAAAACACCATTAAAACTAGTGATCAAAATGTAAAAAATAAAAAAGCTTCTGCTTTAACTGTTGCTGAAGACAAGCTTGGGGTTGCTAGTATAGCTCTTGATAATATCCAAAGGCTTTTAGATGATAGTGCTGCTGACAATCTTTTGAGCGTCCTTAATACAAATTACCTATATTTAACAAAAACTAATCTAGATCTAGCAAAAACTGAATTAACTTTAGCTAAAAATAAATTAATCATTGCTAAAACGAGTCAGGAAGATGATGATATTAACCTAGCTTTTGACTCATCAAATACTGCTTTAAATCTTAGCTATACCGCTATAACCTACTGTTACCAGGTTTTAGAAAATACTATTACTTCTAGTTCATTTCCTCAGAGCTCCCTTGACTCATATAAAAGTGCAATAAGTTCACAGCGAACCCTTCTCGGTTCTGCGGTCAGCGCAACACAAATTTCGCAACAAAATATTACCGATGCTTTATTAAGTAAGGAAACAAATACAAATAGTGCACAAAAAGCATTAGAACAGTCTAAGGTAACTCTAGAAAACATGAAAATAAACTATTTAAATGCTTTAGAATTGAGCCATTCAAATGGTGAACAACAAATTACAACCGCTCAATCACAGGTAGATTCTGCACTAAAATCATATGAGACAGCTAAAGCTCAGTTAGCTCAGGTAAAAGCTCCGGTGCGTGCTTCTGACATAGCGGTTTATCAAGCGCAAATAGCGCAAGCGGAAACTTCGCTACAAAAAATTCAAACCCAGAGGGAGAATTTAGTAATTACTGCGCCATCATCTGGTGTCGTGGCTGAAGTAAGTGGCGAAGAAGGTGAAACTATTGGCCCCGACCTTATAGTAATTTCTCTTACCTCAGGCGGCGTCTTACAAATTAAATTAAATGTAGTTGAAGACAAGATCGTAGGAGTTAAAGTTGGACAAACTGTCAAAATAATGATTGATGCAATTAATCAGGAAATATTTACTGGTCGAGTAGTATCAATTAACCCAGCCCAAACTATTATTGGTGGCGCTGTATATTATCAAACTATTATTCTTTTTGATAAAGTAGATGAACGATTAAAGCCTGGCATGACGGCTAACATCTGGATAAAAACAGCAATTTCAGAAAATGCTCTTTCTGTGCCAGCAAGTGCTGTTAGGAATAGCGATGGCCAGCAAATAGTTCAAGTTTACTCTAATAAAAAAATAATAAATAAAGATGTATCTACCGGAATTAAAAATGATGCCGGCATGATAGAAATTACGTCTGGATTAATTGAGGGCGATCAAGTGGTCCTTGATAATATAAAATAGATATGACCAGAACTGATTTTAAAACAGCTACTTTTATTGCCTACAAGACTATTACTAATGGTCATAAATCTACCATAGCTTTAATTGTATTTATTCTTTCGCTGTCATTTTTTAACTTGATGTTTGTTTCAGGGTTTTTGAATGGTTTTTCGGATGGAATAATGGAATCTATGATAGATAACTCGACTGCCCACATTATTATCATGCCACAGGAAAAGCCCACTAAAAAAAACTTTATCCTCGAACAATCGCGGGTTCGTGCCGAAATTCAAACTATTCCCGGAGTTGTGGCTAGTACGAGACATTATCAAATAGGTGGATCTTTTGCTTATGACGCAGAAAAGAACGGCAAATATAACTATGTATCCGCGCCAATAATTGGCGTCGATCAAGCTGAGGAAAAAAGGGTTCTTTTTGTACAAAAAAATATGATCTCAGGTGAATTTCCCGATAATCTTCGAGATGATGAGATTGTAATGAGTGCTAATCTTACTGGTGGGTTCGGTACAAATCAAACAACTGATCTTGGTGGGGCTATTGTTGGTAGTCAAGTGCAGGTAGTTTATTCTAATGGCATAATACGTACATATACGATTAGAGGAATTTTTAAAATTACTATGGGTTCAGTTTCAAATACTGCCTTTATTTCCGCCAGCGAAGCAGAGTCCGTTCTTTCAACATATGATAATGCCTCAGAAATACTTGTTAGGGTTGATTTGACGCAGAATACTCTAGATGGCTATGTGAATAGAATAACCAAGATGTTTCCCACCCTGCGTATTGAAAAGTATACTGCTCGTCTTTCTACTGTTGGTATATTAGTTGATGCGTTCAATATTATCGCAATTATCGTAAGTGTTATTAGCATTATTGTTGCCGCCATAACTATATTTGTTATGATTTATGTGAATGCTGTTAGTAAACGTCGACAAATTGGCATATTAAAAGCAATTGGCATTAAAGAAAGCATAATAGAAGTTTCTTATATTATTCAGTCGATTTTTTATGCCATTTTAGGAATTATTGGTGGCTCTATAATAATATTTTTGATTGTGATACCTTTTTTGGCCGTAAAACAAATTCCAATGCCATTTGGAAGCGCTAGATTAGTTTATACTTCGTTCGGTATTTTTATTAATATTATTAGTCTTATCATCGCCGGAATTTTAGCTGGCTTTATTCCCGCAAAAATAGTCGCAAATGAAGATATTTTGAAATCCATTTGGGGCTAAAAAAATATTATGATTAAAGTAAAGAATCTTATTAAGACATATCCGGGACATGTACCGACTTTAGCGCTTAAGGGGGTGACTCTAGAAATTGCTGAGGGTGAATTTGTTGCTCTAATGGGTAGAAGTGGGTCAGGTAAATCAACGCTATTACACCAGCTGGGGCTTCTTGATACACCAACATCTGGTAGCATTATTATTAATAAAACAGATGTTTTATCTTTAAGTGAGGCCAAAAGAACAAAATTTAGACTGCAAAATCTGGGATATGTTTTTCAAGAATATGCTCTTATTGCTGAATTTACGGCTCTAGAAAATGTTTCTTTTCCGGCAATGGCTTTTGGTGACAGTAGCTCAAAGGAGCGTGCCAGGCATCTCCTGGATCTAGTTGGTTTATCGGATAGAATAAATCATTATCCAAATGAAATGTCGGGCGGAGAGCAACAACGCGTAGCTATTGCTAGATCGTTAATAAATAACCCCAAAGTTTTGTTTGCTGATGAACCGACAGCTAATTTAGATACAGTTTCGACAGAGGTAATTTTAAAACTCTTCCGAAAACTTAATAAGGATCTAAAACAAACAATTTTAGTAGTAACGCATGAGCCTGAGGATAAGAAATATGTTGATAGAGTAATTTGGCTTAAAGATGGAATCATAACACATCCTTAGTAATAACGTGTTGACACTTTGTTGACTCGGTCAATTATTATTTTTTGTTAGATGATATATAAACAAAATTAATCAAGTTAAATATTAAAAACTTGATTTTTTATTTCAGGGAACTTAAATTCTTAGTTACGGTTCTAACCCGGTTATTTTGGTATTAAATTTTTTGATATCATTTTTAAGAATTGAGTAAATTATGACTAAAGAATACTTATTACCTATATAATTGGGTATTTTTTAGATATTGTCACAATTTATTAAATTTGCTATTATACTATATGTAGTGTTTTAAATATTATTTATAGACTACATATAGTAATTTATTAATTTTAAAATTATGAATAATCAAGAAAATAAGAATTCTTTTGATATAATTAAAATGAGTTTAGGTTGGGTTTTAAGTTTTGTTTTACGTTTAATTCCATTTAGACCACCTAATTTGGAACCAATATTGGCCATCCAAATGCCGTTCACTAAAAAATTTGGTTTTATGGCCGGATTTTTGTTCGCTTTTTTAAATATTATTTTATTTGACCTAGTGACCGGAAAAGTCGGAATGTGGACTTGGGTGACGGCTGTTGCTTATGGCTTATTAGCGCTATTTACCCACTGGTATTTTAAAAATAGGAAAAGTACTTCTGTAAACTACGCTGTGCATGCTATTTTTGCCACCTTGATTTACGATGCTATAACAGGTTTAACTGTTGGTCCAATATTTTTTGGTCAAAGTTTTATGAGCGCTTTGAGTGGTCAAGCTATTTTTACGGTTTATCATCTAGTAGGCAATGTTTCACTAGCACTTTTATTTAGTCAAATCATTTATAAATTCTTAGTAACTAATCCTAAACTTAGTATAAGTTATCTTAAGTATAAGTTTGTCCAGGCTCAAGCCTTATAATTAATTAATCAAATTTTCACTTTATGTCTAGTATTAATATAGAAATTAGCAGAATACGTAAACGCAGTGGTCAATTAACTAAATTTGACCCAATTTTTATTGAAAAGGCCGTTAATAAAGCCTTTAAAGAGGTGGGGGAGGAACCTAACGGTTTTGCTAAAAAAATTAGTAAACAGGTAGAGTCAGATCTAAAGAAAGTTAAGAAGTTTTCTCCAGACAAAGAATTTATTCCTCACGTAGAAATGATTCAGGATATAGTTGAAGAGGAGTTGATAAAAAATAATTTTGCTAAAGTCGCTAAAGCTTATATTTTATATCGTCAGCAGCGAGCTGATTTTAGAAAACAAAAAAAAGACATTCCAGAGCATGTGCAAAAATTAACCGATGAAAGTAAAAAATATTTTAATAATCCTTTGTCCGAATTTATTTTTTATCGTAGTTATTCTCGTTGGATTGAAGCTGAACAGAGACGTGAAACCTGGATTGAAACGGTAGACAGATACATGACCTATATGAATAAAAATTTAGGCACAGCTTTAACTCCCGTGGAGTATAATGACATGAGAACTGCCATCTTGAAGCAAGAAATTATGCCCTCTATGCGTTTATTTCAATTTTCTGGTAAAGCCGCTGATAAAACTAACGTCTGTGCTTATAACTGTTCATATATAGCCCCTGAAAGTTTTCAGGATATGGCTGAAATTATGTATGTTTCGATGTGTGGTACCGGGGTTGGTTGGTCAGTAGAAAGTCAAAATGTTGAGAAATTTCCACAGATAATGCCACAAAAAGGTAAAAAACTTGAAACTTATGTAGTTCCAGATGATAAAGAAGGCTGGTCTGATGCTCTTGCCTTGGGGATGAAGATTTGGGCCGATGGTGATGATATTAAATTTGATTATTCTTTGCTACGTCCGGCTGGTGCTAGATTACAAACTATGGGTGGTAAAAGTTCTGGCCCAGAACCATTGAGACAGTTGCTTGATTTTACTAGAAAAAAAATGTTAAGCAGACAGGGTCGAAGACTAAGAACTATAGATTTACATGATATTATCTGCATGATTGGTTATTGTGTCGTCTCGGGTGGAGTTCGTAGAAGCGCTATGATTTCTTTGTCGGATTTGGATGATAAAAATATTCGCGATGCTAAACAGGGACAATTTTATATTACCGAGCCACAAAGAAGTTTGGCTAACAACTCCGCTGTCTATATGCGTAAACCAAGTAATGAAGAATTTTTAGATGAATGGTTGTCTTTAATTAAGTCTGGTTCTGGTGAAAGAGGTATTTTTAACCGAGGTTCTTTGGCTAAAACAATGCCCCAACGCAGATTAGAGCTCCTAAAACAAAAAAAAGGTTATTTTGATATTACCGGTAAGTTTATTCTTGGTCAAATGGGCACCAATCCTTGCGGTGAAATTATCTTACAATCTAAACAATTTTGTAATTTAACCGAAGTGGTTGCTAGACATAATGATACGGAAGAGTCTTTGCTGAGAAAGGTTAGGCTCGCCTCTATTTTGGGAACTTATCAGTCCACTCTGACTTATTTTCCATATTTATCCAAAGATTGGAAAATAAATTGTGAAGCAGAAAGATTGTTGGGAGTGTCAGTTACTGGGCAATGGGATTCTAAAGTAAGTCGCGAAGAAGCAGTGCTAAAAAAATTAAAAGATGAAGCAATAAGAGTTAATAAAGAGTATGCTAAGAAATTTAATATTGCCCAGTCTAGTTCTGTAACATGTGTTAAACCATCTGGAACAGTTTCTCAATTAGTGGATTGTGCTTCTGGCATGCATGCTAGGTACGCCCCATATTATATTAGAAGGGTGCGTATTTCCGCTACTGATTCTTTGTTTAAAATGTTAAGAGACCAGGGCGTGCCCCATAAACTAGAGGTGGGTCAGTCTTATGAGGACGCCACTACTTATGTGTTTGAATTTCCAGTTAAAGCTCCCAAAGGTTCTATTTTTACCAAAGATATAAGCGCTTTAGATCAGTTAGAACACTGGAGGAAAGTAAAATTAAATTATACTGAGCATAATCCTTCCGTAACAGTATCTGTGGGTGATGATGAATGGATAGAAGTGGCCAACTGGATTTATAAAAATTGGGAAATTGTTGGCGGTTTATCTTTTTTACCTCGCAATAACCATGTCTACGAATTAGCCCCCTATGAAGAAATAGATAAGATTAAATATGAAGAGTTGTTAGAAAAATTTAGTAACATGGATTTTGCCCAGATTGTAAGTTATGAGAAATATGATGAAACCGAGGCTAAAAAAGAATTAGCTTGCGCGGGTGGAGCTTGTGAACTTAATTAATAGCTCATATGTACTTTACAGGTAAAGGAGACAATGGGACATCAACTGTTTTTAATTCCGAAGAACGTTTGCCTAAGAATGATCCCGTTTTTGAGTTACTAGGAGCCTTAGATGAATTAAATTCTTGGTTAGGCTTTTGTGTTGTAGAAGCTAAAGACCAAGAAAATATCCAAAAAATTCTAAAAAATATTCAGCATGATTTATTTATTTGCCAAGCTCATTTTGCTCAAGCAGATATTTTGATACCTCAAGATATTCTAGAAAAAACTGAAAATTGTATTAATAATATTGCTGCTGATATTAAAAAAAGAGAAAGCTTTGTTCTAAGCGGTGGTTCTAAATTAAGCGCTATCTTAGATGTGGCTAGAACTTTAGTCAGAAGAGTGGAAAGAAGCTCTATCGGAATAGAAGGAGAGCACAAGAAGAAAATAGACCAATTAGTGTTTGCTTATTTAAATCGTTTGTCCAGTTTATTGTATGTGTTGGCCAGGCAGGCTAATGATTTGTATGGAGTAGAAGAAGAAAATCCAAACTATGATAAATATGAATAAAAGTTTTTTAAAATTATTAACTATTGTTGATAAATTAGGTAAGAAATATAAGATAATGTTTTGATAGACATATTTGGCAGTTTAAATTAAAAATTAGGAACTAAGTTACATAAATATTAAAATATGAAAGATAAAATTAAACATAAAGTATTTACAGCAGAAACGCTTAGCCTTTATAACGGCCAAAACGGTCAGCCCGCCTACGTCGCTATTGACGGTCTTGTTTATGATGTTTCAACTGCCTTTATCGAAGGTGCGCATATTAATCATCAAGCTGGCATGGATTTATCTGAAGATTTTCATAGTATACATGCAATTGAGATAATCAAAAAATACCCGATAATGGGAATATACAAGTCATAATAAATTTATTTTTATATGAAAAAACCAATTATTTTTTCTATTGGTCACTCGTCACGTACAATTATAGATTTTCTGTCCTTATTAAGTAAAAATGGCATAAAAGAAATAATTGATATTCGTTCGTTACCTGGCTCACGTTATGCGCCTCAATTTAATCAAGAAACTCTTGTTGAGTCCTTAAAAGAAGTTAGTATACGATATAAATATATAGAAAAGTTGGGGGGACGTCGTAGAAGCAGTGAGGATTCAATTAACTTAGGTTGGCACAATGTTTCATTTCGCGGTTATGCCGATTACATGTCTACGTCTGAATTCTCAGCCGGATTAGCCGAGCTTATTAAAATAGCTAGTTTTAAAACAACCGCTATTATGTGCGCGGAGGCTGTGCCCTGGCGTTGTCATCGTTCTCTAATTTCCGATGCATTAAGTAAAAAGGGTTGGGAAGTGCGTAATATTATTGGATCTGAATCAACCGTTAGGCATCGACTAACGCCATTTCTTAAAATGAAAAAGGGCCAAATTGTTTATCCTGAAATAAAAAATTAATTAAATATTTAAATTTTAATCATATGCAAGAAAATATTATAAACCCCGAAGAAGATATTAAATATCAGACTGGCTCAGTAGTCAGTAAAGAAATTCTCAAGAAAGATTCTGGAACGATTACCTTGTTTGCTTTTGATACCGGGCAAGGGCTCAGTGAACACACTGCACCCTTTGCGGCCTTAGTTAGTATATTAGACGGAGAAGCTATAATCACAATCGCTGGCACCCCACATGTAGTTGTTAAAGGACAACTCATTATTCTTCCTGCTAATAAACCGCACTCACTAAAAGCAGATAATAAATTTAAAATGATGTTGGTTATGATTAGGAGCTAATATGAGTGTGATGAAACTTATGCAGAATTAGGTCTGCTGCTCCAAGCAAGTATAGGGGAAACAAGTGGACAGAAATACTGTATAGGCGCTTCTAACGAAGGGGTGACTGGATCGGTTAGGCGGATGAAGAATTAATAGTTAAAAAATTATTTATTATTAGCCATCCAAGTTCGGAAGCCGTCCCTCCAAGCGAGCTAATAAAATAAAACACCCACTTGGGTGTTTTATTTTAGCATTCTAGGAGTTGGGGATTCGAACAGGCCAGAAGCGAAACAAGTTTGAGCCGCTATTCTGAGCGGCGAGAACGCAGGAGAGCGTCGCTAAGCATCTAGGGGATGCTTAGCGCTGGCCCAGGACAAGTGAGCGACGCGGAAGCGGAGCGAGCGCGAGAAATCCCTATCCCCGAGCAAATCAGGACACAAACTTTTTGGACATGACTCATTATTTATCATGAACGAAGTAGACGATTTAGTGATAATATGTTATAATTTAAACATGATAAACATGTTTAAAAGAATGACAGAAGAGGAGGCAGCTAAATTCCGAAGAGCGGGATCAAAGTTTATGATAATACCATTCGCGATTATTATTATTATCGGGATAGCGGCTGTTATTTTCCCGGAAGTTCGGAATTTTTTGGGTTTTGATATTATTCTAAAACCAGCAACTATAGGCGTTCCTTACGAATATGATTTTTCTTGGATGAAATCGCCAGAATGTTTTGAGCCGTGTCATTTTGAAACAACTGCGATGGAGGGATTTGTTCCTTTAGGTCTTCAACTTTGGCCTGATGGCATGTTAAAAGGTACGCCAACAGGAAAAAGCAGTCGTTTTGAGATTTGTGTAATAGACGCGGCGGGCAAGAGATCGGCTTGCAGAAAGTTTAATCAAGAAGTAATGGATCCTAAAAATGATACAAAAACCTTAACCACCGAGAATCCCACGAACGGCAGCGCCCCAGTTTCTACAAAAGGTTTAACTGATGTTTGGTCCGGCACTTATTCGTATGCTCTAAATTTTGACAATCAAGGTCCGGTTTTTTACAATACTGATAAGTTTATCTTAAAATTTTTTCGGAACGGGAATAATATTAAAGGTTCCTATACTCAATATTCTGGAGAGAAAAGTACGACAGAAAATATCATCGGAACAATTGTTGGGACGCAAATAAAGTTTAATGACGATTGGTGTCCCGCAACTAACGTACAATCATCAATTTGCTTTAGATTCGCGGGCACTGTTTCTGGTAATTCAATAAATTTGAATGCCGAACGCTGCTCCTTTAATACGTTTTGCCCTTCTCGTTATTCAGCGAGTTCTCAGGGTCCTGCGATCAAGGGTACTGTTACTTTAACTAGATAGCACTACCAATTCTACAGCCGTAAAGGCCGAGACTTAGTGAACACCGGGCAAATAGCTTGACATAAGGGTTATCTTTTGTTAAACTATAGTTAACTTTATTTATTAAATAAAAAATATATGGAAAGTCTGATTGCTTTAAAAGATTTACGACTTAATATGGATAAATATGCCACCGAAGTAAAGGCTGGCAAATCTTTTATTGTTTTAAAACAAAGCAAGCCTATCTTTAAATTAAGCCCTATTGATGAAGATAATAGCTGGGAAGAGGTTATTAACTTCGCTAAAATTAAAAAGGGTGGCGTTAATATTGATGAACTTTTAGCTGTTTTATAATATTATGGATAAAATTGCTAAAGCGTTAAAAAATTTATCATCTAAAGAAAGAGAAATAATAAAGGCCATTCTTTTAAAAATAAAAAAAGGTTCTTTGTCTGGGTTTGATTTAAAAAAACTAAAAAATTGCGATGATATTTTTCGTATTAGAAGGGGAAAATTAAGAATTATTTTTAAAAAGCTAGAAGATGGTCAATATTTCATTTTGACTATTGAGAGAAGATCGGACAAGACCTATAATAATTATTAAATAACCGTTTCAACTATCCCAACCTCGGCGTCAGCATTAAAAACAGGTTCATTACGGCCTGTTTTTGTTTTGTTATTATGGTATAATAAAAACATGAAATTAATAAAAATTATACAATTTAAAGATTTAAAGCCGGAAGATATTGAAAAATTTGAAGTTCGCAGAGCGGCTAGAGCCGTGGTTTTTGATAATGATAAAAATATAGGAATTTTATATGTTGGTAAATATAATTATCATAAGCTGCCAGGCGGTGGTCTTGAGGGCGACGAAAGCATTGAAGAAGCTCTAAAAAGAGAATGTTTAGAAGAAATTGGTTGTAATATAGAAATATTCGAGGAGCTTGGAGAAATCATTGAATATAGGGATGAATGGTTACTGAAGCAGCATTCCTATTGTTATTTAGCTAATATGGTCGGAGATAAGGGTAGGCCAGACTTTACTCAGAAAGAAATAGAAACTGGGTTTGAAATAAAATGGGTATCGCTAGAGGAGGCTATTAAATTATTAGAAAATGATAAGCCCGAAGATTATGAGGGCGGATTTATACAAATAAGAGATGGCCGCTTTTTAAAAGAAGCGGAGAAGTTTTTAAATAAAATATTATGAAAAAAGAACAAATAATAAAAAATAATAGTATTGCGGTTTACCAAGCAAAAAATGGGGCTATTGAGTTAAGAGCTGACTCTAAAACGGAGACAGTTTGGGCTACTCAGGATAAAGGCTCAGCCGCCAAAGCTTTAGCTAAAGTTGGGGCGACTTCTTATTTCGGCGTCTTAACTCGTACCGCTTTAGCTGAGTTTCAAGCCCAGGCAGGCATTAGCCCGGCCTCGGGAAATTTTGGACCAATAACTCGGGCTTATTTAAGTAAACATTATTAATAATCGCTTTCATTAATGAGAGGTGTTTTTTTATTTTATGGACAAAATAGCACTTTTTGTGCTATTTTTATTATATAAAATTAATTGTAAAATTATGAAAGAAAATAATAATAAGTTCATCTATTGGGCGCCGCGGATCTTATCGATTATCTTTATATTGTTTTTGGCTATGTTCTCCCTAGATGTCTTCGGTACAGGGCTAGGTTTTTGGGCAACGGCGGAAGCGCTATTTATGCATAATCTTCCGGCGCTTATCTTGCTAGTTGTTCTCTTGATTTCTTGGAAGTACGAGATAGTCGGAGGGATCGCCTTTATTTTAGCCGGAGTAGCATATATTTCAATGCTGCTGCTAAACGTCGGCCGATTCGAATGGTATGCGTTGTCTTATTCTCTAATTATCGCCGGCCCCGCGTTTTTTATTGGGATTCTGTTTCTTATCGATTGGCGCCGGAAAAAGATTAATTAATAAATTTTATAAAATGCATGTCTCTTAAAACCGTTAAGCAAATAAAAGAAAAGATAAAAAATGAATGTTATGATTCCGGACATATTAATTCTTGGTTTTACAATAATCATTTATTGGCCGTAGAAAAATATGCGAATTTTTTACTAAAAAAATTACCAAAAGCTAATTCAGAAATAGTTTTATTGGGCGTCTGGCTGCACGACGCCCAAAAAGTTCGGGGGACAAAAGGCGATCATCAAAAAGCCGGAGCGATTGAAGCTAGAAAAATAATGTTGGAATACGATTATTCTCCCGATATGATAAAAAAAGTTCAAAACATCATTCTCACCCATAGTTGCGGCAGCTCCAGGCCAGACACGTTAGAGGGAAAAATTTTAGCGACGGCGGATGCTATGTCGCACTATGTAAATGATTTTTATTTACAGATAGCGATAAGAGAGCGAAGAAGTCTCGCCGATTTCAAATTATGGGCACTAGAAAAATTAAATCGGGATTTTAATAAAAAGATGTTTTTTCCATTCGCTAAAAAGGAGATAAAGGAAAGGCATGCGATCTTAATGAAGTTATTTACGATGAAATAGAACTATAAAGTATCGATTATATTCCGTATTTCTAAGAAAATAAATAAAAGCATTAAATAATATTAAATTTATGTATCAAAAAAATGAAGGAATGCTCGATCGATTGATTCGAGCAATATTAGCAGAAGCATTTTTTCTCTTAGCTTGGTTCTGGCTAGGCGGCGCGGTGCAGATAATTTCATATGTCTTGAGTTTTTTGATGGCCTTGACGGCGACCATGGGATTCTGTGGTTTATACAAAGTATTAAGTTTCAAGACTAACAAGAAAAGCCTTAAATCCCCAAAAATAATATTCAGCGTTTTTGTTGTTGTATTTTTAGCTATCGCGATTGCCGGCAGCTATTATAGCAGTTTCTTCACAAGAAAAATATTTCTTGAGGATTATAATTTGATGAATAATTATTATAAGCAAGCACTATTTAATACCGGACAAGAAAAAAGATTGGAATCAATCGCGAATTATGACGCGTTAGCTGTCGAATATGCTAGTTTTTCTAGAAAATACACTAGCTATCATCCGCAAGTAATTTCCAGGGATAAGAATTTTAACTCAGACTTGATGAAAGTTTCTTTGTTGATTACCGGTCTCAGGGATAAGGTCTACATGGGGGATTTGAAAGAGGCTCATGCTAATTTTGAAGAAGTCCGCCCGATATTCCAAGATATTTTGAAACGTAATGGTTTTTCTATGCTTGCCGTCTATTTAGTGGATTTTCACGATTCCATGGAGAAGGTGATTGCCGAGGCTGATAATAAAAATCCGGGCGGGGTTATAGAAACTTACGCCGAGGCTAACGGAAAGCTTATGTTGGTTGAAGAGGCGGCGAACGACGATGAAATTAAAACTATCCGGAATAATCTGGAGGCATTACTAGGCTTAGCACAAGCGGGCAATAAAGAAGACTTGTCGGCTAGGGCGGCTGAATTAAAAAGCAGCTTCGTGAAAGTCTATTTGAAAAGAGGGTAATTATCCATGATTTAAAGTTTAAGTAATCTATGTCTATACTCTTGAAGAATCTTTTTAAATTTTTCAGCTCGATCCTGCGGGGCATGAAAGATGCTAAGTTCCGCAGCCTCTTGTTTTTCGTGCTAGTCATTCTTTTTATCGGCACCTTCTTCTATCATAAGGTAGAAGGCTGGCGCTGGCTGGATTCTTTTTATTTCAGTTCCATATCTTTAACTACCGTCGGTTATGGCGATATAACCCCCAAGACGGATATCGGAAAAATATTTACAGTTTTCTATATATTCTCAGGCGTCGGAGTGATTCTCGGCTTCATAACTTCGGTAGCCAACAAGGCTCATGAAAAGAACATAACTGAAGATTTGATTGATAAAAGACGCGGTTAGTTTGTCAATAAAGTGTTACAGCATTGCCGGCCTGTCTATCGGAGTTTTCCGGGGTGGCAAAAGGATCTTAGCGGCTGTGCTGATTGTGAAAGCCTGCCGCTTGAACTCAAGAAAATCCTTGAATTTGTAATGAGCCGCACCGGAATAAAACTAAGAATGATCTCGATCTGACCGGATCGCGAGGAAACCATCTTTCTTTAAATAATCTATAAAAGAGCGACCTAAAATCGCTCTTTTTTATTTGTCTGAGACCGCCTTGAGCGTTTTCAATTATAGCTGATATAGGATATAATAGGAATAAATTATAAGATAAGCTCTAACGCTTGAAATTATGAAATTAATAATCTTTAACGGCAGTTCTTGTTCCGGAAAAAGCACCATTATCAAGAATATCATGAAGCAGAAGGATCATTTCTACCATCTGTCATACGACCTATTGCGCTGGTCTTTTTCTAATTATCGCTCAGAAACTCATTATGAAGACGTCCGCAAAGTAGTTCTCGCTGTCGCGGAGGCTGTCTTTAAGATGAAGTATGACGTCGTCTCTGAGATATTATATGCAGAACAGCGCCAGAAGCTGATCGATCTCGCCGTTAAGCATAGTTATGAAATATTAGAAATAAATCTGGAGGCAGATTTCGAGGTGCTAGCGGAAAGATTTGACGAAAGAGTAGCAAAAGCTTTGGCGACGCCAGTGGCGGAAAGGCGGATATCTAACCTATCAAAAGAGAGGTTCAAGGAGTTATTCGATATATTCCATCGAGAGAAGAATTCTTCGGCTGTCACTTTCAGAACAGACAGGCAGAGTATAGAAGAGATCTCCGAGAATATAATGAAGCTTTTATAATATTTTTAAATATGGATTACAAAAAGAAGCGTGTATATCTATTTATTGCGGCCTCAGCCGTCTTGGCTATAGCGGCTAGCCTTTTGATGAATCGATACTTATTCGAGTCTAAAGAACCATTTTTAGCAGTCTCGGAGAATAATGCGAATATCGATAGTCTTCCCGAAACAAAGCCTAGCGACGATATCAGCGATAAATCTGATCTGATAAGAATAAATAACTTTATTTCCGGCCAAGCCATCCAAAATCCTTTAGTTATCGAAGGGGAGGCGCGGGGTAATTGGTTTTTTGAAGCTAGTTTTCCGATTAAGCTCTATGACGAAAACGGTCGGTTGATAGGCATGGCAATCGCTCAAGCGCAACAGGATTGGATGACGACAGATTTTGTGCCTTTCAAGGCCAAACTAGAATTCGAGGCGACTACGAGCGCGGGCGGCGTTCTAGTCTTAGAAAAAGATAATCCTTCCGGCTTGCCCGAGAATTCTGATCAACTGAGCCTGCCGATAACCTTTTCTGCGATTCCCGAGAAGGCTAAGATAAAAGTATTTTTTAGTAATGATAAACTCGATCCAGAAGTTACTTGTAATCTGGTTTTTCCAGCAGAAAGGGAAGTCATTAAGACCCCGGCTATCGCTCGGGCTGCTTTAACGGAACTTCTATCAGGAGCGACCCCGTCGGAAAAAGAGGCTGGGTTTATTTCCAGCATCAACCCCGGCGTTAAGATTCAAAGTTTAACTATTGAAAATGGAGCAGCTAAAGTTGATTTTGATGAACAACTAGAAGCACAGATAGGGGGTTCCTGCAAAGTGGCGGCTATCAGAGCTCAAATCACTGAGACTTTAAAGCAGTTTCCGAGCGTAAAGAGCGTTATCATCTCTATCAATGGCCGCAGTGAAGACATTCTTCAGCCCTAATTAGCGTAGACTTATTGACAATAATCCAAAAAACTTGAGAATATCGTTGGATTATGTTAAGATATAGAAGCTAATTCACTAAAATAATTCCCGCTTTTCATGTTTAATGAAAAGATGGGAATTCAACTATCTATGGAAAAGCCGCTTGAAGATTTCGTTTCACACGATAGGAAGAGCTTTGAATGGAAATTAGGCAAGAGGTTGGCTTCGTCTTTGTCCGGGTTTATTGCCGGCATTATCGTGGCCGCTATCTTTTTTCTGACCATCTTCGATCTGACATTTAAGGGTAATAACCTTGGTTTCTAAATAAAAAATATGAAAAAGACATTCAAAGTAGTTATCGGCCTCATTCTGGCCGTTTTGGCTGTTATCGCTCTGGTAGCGATAGCAGGAATGTATAAGTTTAACTTTAATAAGGATACCCACGTGCAGCCCGAAGTAAAATCCGTCTCGGGAAACCAGGCAGCCAATGATCAATTAGTGGAAACAGCCGCGCCAGTGCAGATGGCTAATCCAGCTTCGACTAATTGCGTGAATCAGGGAGGCAAGTTAGAGATTGAAACGCGCGGCGATGGCGGGCAATACGGCTTATGCTATTTTGAAGATAATCGGGCTTGCGAAGAATGGGCACTCATGCGCGGCGATTGCCCGGTGGGTGGAAGAAGAACCACTGGATTTGATACGATTGATCAAAAATATTGCGCTTGGCTCGGAGGCGATACCTACGCTATGCCTGATTCAATCTGCACTTTCAAGGATGGATCGAAATGCTCAACTATCGACTTCTATAATGGCAAATGTCCGGCGGCGCTGTAATTATAATCTGAGAGAATTATCAGCTAAATTAAAAACCCTCTGTTCTATTCAGAGGGTTTTAAGTTTTCTACTGCTTCTTTGATAAGCTGGCGAAGCTCGTCGCTTTGAACGACGGCTGTTTCCCAGCTATAATCTTCTTGATAAAATTTGCTGACATTCAAGGGTTTTCCGATAATCATCCGGCCGCGATGTCCGCCCATGCTGATGTGCAGATTAATCTTTGAACCATGCTTGATAGGCATGATCGGCTGGATGTTTTCTAAAAGAATCGGGACAACATAGTTCGGACGAGCCTTAATTATCGTTAAAGCCGGCCCGACTCGACATTCATTAATTTTTCCATCTCTTGTTCTAGTGCCTTCAAAAAACACAGCTAGATTGCTTTTCGTTAGCAGATGGCAGAATTGGTTTACTTGAGCCTCTATCTTGGCTCGGCTAGCGCCGCTTCTAGATATAGGCACAGTCTTAAGCGCTTTGAAAAAAATACGTAAAAATCCGTTGTAATAAAAATTTTTACTTTCCGGGACATTGTAAGCGAATTTATTCGTATGAAAGAATACATCGCTGAAACTTAATGTTCCTAAGGCGACTAAGAATGAATCTATCAAAGTCTGATGATTAGAAAGAAATAGAATTCTTGATCCTGAGGGTATGTTTTCTCGACCGATAATTTTTATATTATTACCTACTTTGAATACTAGAAAGGTAATAGTATAGATAATTATTCTTAAAAAATAAATAGCTAGATCGTCGAGTTTTTTTGGAGTCAAGAAAATCAAGCAGACTATCGTTATGATGATCGGCGATAGGGTTAATAGGACTAAATAAACGGAGCAGTAGAGTCCAAAATCGATTAATTTTCTCATGATTAAATTATTAAATTACTATAATCATTTTATCATAGATTTTATAAAAATCTATAAAAAATCCGACCTAGCGCTTTAAGTCGGATATTTTGACGGATTCTACCCCCTCAGCGGTTTTTGGGGCATAACGGCCTTCGGAGAGATGAAAGGCGATAATGGAGCCGTTTTTAGCCTTATTCAGGACGTTTTTGACGATATCCGAGGTATTTAGGAATGATTGCCGAATTCAGTATAGGAAATATTTGGCAGAAACCAATTTTAGGGTATAATTGGTTTATATGGATATTAATCAAGATTTTCTTAATTATATAAGGCCGTATCTAGCCAAACTTCAAGAAAAGATTGGAGATGATTTTGTCGTTTTCGGTTCGGCGCCGCTTTATCTGTTCGGGATAGCTGAGTTTGCGGGAAAGATTAATGATTTAGATGTAAGCGTTAAAGACTGGGCAGACATTCCTGTTGATGCCGAAGTAGTTACTTTTCATAAAGATCCTAATCAGAAATTTTGTAAGGTTAGAATTGACGACATGGAGATTGATATAGCCTCTTTGTGGCCTGGCTGTGAGCATTTTTTTAAAGAGATTCATGATAAGCCGGTTATCGTTGATGGTTTTAAGTTTGCTAATTTAGATATAGTGGAAGAATGGAAGAGAGAAATGGTTAAAAGATATGATCGGCAGAAAGATAAGGATTATCTAGATAAGATTAAGGAGTTTAGAAGAAGGGTAATTAATAAATAATTATGAACATTAATTTTGAAAAGATAAATAACCAAGAAGAAAAGCGGAAAAAGGATGATGAGTTCTTTGCTACGCGGCACAGCATATCCGGATATAAGTTGAATGAAAGTATAATAAAATCAGATAATCCCGAGGCCGCTCCGAGTGCGGATAAACAATGGTTTAATTCTGATCTAACATCGGAAGGGGAAAAGCTGGCCCATGAAAAAGCCGCTGAGTTTTTTGATAAGCTTAATCCAGAAACTGATGCTTTATTTTTTGTTTCCAGCGACCTGGTAAGAGCAGCCGAAACGGCTAAGATTTATCTAGATACCGCGAGAGAAAAGGGGTTCGAGATTATCGCGCCTAGAGAGAAAAAGGAGGAAGAGGTGGATGAGCTCCCTAAATATAGAAATAAAGTTGAAGAAATCGGTGAGGGCTACATTAGAAAGATAGACTGCTTAACTTTGGATCATCTGGAAAATATGCTGCGAGAGTTTATTTTTCATCCCGATAATTATTTAAAGAAAATTAAAAATCCGGAGAACATCTCAGCCGAAACTAAAGAAAAGTGGGCAGAGGCTAGGAAAATAATTGAGGCGGATAATAGAGGGACTTGGGGTAATAATTATGCTGCTCACTCCGAGGAAATTGGGAAGATATTCCCGAACGTTAAATCAGCTAAGGAGGTTTATGAGTCTAAATTCAAAGATATGATGCGGCTCGTCCGGTTTGGAAACGAAAAAATAAAACAACATAATCCGGAAAAGAATATTAAAATTATGGCTTTCAGTCATGAGAATTCTTTCCTTTATTTTCTGAATAATAATTTCGGTGAATCCATGAAAAACTGCGAAAGCATCGCTTTTAAAGTTCAAGATAACGATGAAATAACCGTCGCCGCCAAGGGACAAACTAAAAACGTAAAAGATTAATATGAAAGTCGCCGTATTGGGGCCGATTGCAAAGGATCGCGTTAAAGTAGATGATAACCTATCAATCCAGATCGGTGGCATTCCATATTACGTAGCTTTAGCTCTTAAAGCTTTAAACGTAGAAAAAGTCGTGCCTTATATAAGTTGCGGTCAGGAAGATAACGAGTGGGTTCAAAATAATTTTTCCGGCCTGAAAGTCAGGTGCTTGCCGGCAGAAAGAACATTAGAGTCTAATTTAGAGTATTCATCCTTTAACCCAGACGTGCGAAAACATGAGATCAGATGCTATGATAATACTATCAAACCTACCGGCGAGTTGTTAAGGGAACTAGAAGGATATGATTATATAATTCTGGGGCCGCTATTCCATGATAATATTCCTTTTGAATTATTTAATAAATTAAAACATAAAAATCTGGTCTTGGGTAATTTTGGAATGTTCACTTATGGCGAAAACGGAAAATTTGTCAGAAAAAACCCGGAAAACTTGATTAAAGTTTTGCCATTCTTAAAATATTTGTTTTTAGACAGAAACGAGGCTGAGTTCGTATCCGGAAAGAATACCATAAAAGAAGCGGCGCGTTTTTTTCAGAATCATAGCTTACTTAACCTGATCATTACTGAAGGATCAAAAGGGTCCCATCTTTTTTTAGGAAAAGATTTTTATGATATTCTAGCTTTCAAGCCTAATATAATAACTGATCCCACTGGCGCCGGAGATACTTATTTAGCAGCTTTTATCAGAGCCTTAGAATTGTATAAAAATCCGGAGGAACGGGGAAGATTTGCTGCCATGGTTGCCACTATGTCTCTAGAAGAAAAAGGAGCTTTCGGAAAAACCTCTGAAGACGTTCAAGCTAGATTAAATAAATCAACATGTTAAAATACCTCGTCTTCCTTGGAATGTCGGCGCAGTTCATCGGAATCTTTTATTATGGCCGGGAAGTCGTCAGAAAAAAAGTAAAGCCTAATAAAGTTTCTTGGTTGATGTGGTCTATCGCCCCCTTAATCGCTACGGCCGCCGGGCTAACGAGCGGCGCTGGCTTATCAGTCATTCCGGTCTTCATGTCCGGCTTTGGTCCGCTGATAATATTTATCCTGTCTTTATTCGTTAAGAAATCATATTGGAAATTAGAATCCTTTGACTATTTATGCGGGATATTTTCGTTATTAGCTCTAATCCTGTGGGGAATAACCAAACAGCCAGGGATAGCAATCATCTTCGCGATTTTAAGCGATCTGTTCGCGGCCATTCCGACTTTTATAAAATGCTGGAAATATCCGGAGACAGAAACCACAGTCGCCTATTCGACCGGACTGTTTAGCGCTTTCACTAGCTTCGGAGCGGTCAGAATATGGGGGTTCGCGGAATTAGCTTTTCCGATTTATCTGATTTTTGTTAACTCATCATTAATTTTAGCTATTATAAGGAAAAGAATATCACGAGTTTTCGCGTAATGGTATAATAAACACATGAGTAAATATTTTCTTTATACCCTCAGATGTGCCGACAAGACGCTTTATACCGGGATTACTACGGATCTTAATCGCCGGGTAAGCGAGCATAATTCGACTAGCCGAGGGGCGAAATATACTTGCGGCCGCAGGCCGGTTAGGCTAGTATATTCTAAAGAGTTTTCGAATCGTTCTACGGCCTCTAAAGAAGAAGCGCGGTTCAAGAAATTACCGCGTCCCGAGAAATTGGAAATTATAAAATCAGCCAAAAAGATATGATGATGGAAAATTACAGCCAGATTAGCAGCTCTGAAAATAACCAGATCAAATTACTGGAAAAACTGAATGCGAAAAAATATCGCCAAGAATTCCAGCAGTTTATGGTTGAGAACCTGACGATTATTAGCGACGCGCTGAAGGATGGCCACGACTTCGAGGCTTTATTCGTGACTGAAGAATTTGCCGCTAAGCATCGAGATAGGCTGGAATATCTTCAGAATAATTCTCAATCGTCAGATTTTTTCATGATCGGCCCTAAGCTGAATAAGCAATATTCTAATCTTGACACCCCTTCTGGCATTACTGCTATTTATAAAATAAAGGCCAGGGAATTAGATGAATCATCAATTATCTACCTGAACGGCATCAGCGATCCGGGAAACTTAGGAACAATCATGCGCAGCGCCCTAGCTTTCGGTTTTATTAATCTGGTTTTAGATGAGAGCTGTGTAGATGTTTATAATTCCAAAGTCATCGCGGCCGCTAAAGACGCGATTTTTAAGCTTAATATCATTGAAGATAAGACTGGAGAATGGCTCAAAAACAATAAATTGCCTATTTATGCGACTAGTTCTCATGAGGGTGTTAATCTGACGGAATTCAAACCGGCTAAGGCCTTCTGTTTAGTCTTGGGAAGCGAAAGCCATGGGGTCAGTCCGGAAATAATGAAACTGGCTAAGACCAATCTGAAGATTGAAATGTCTGAAAATATCGAATCTTTAAACGTGGCGACAGCGGCCGCTATTCTTCTTTATGAACTCAAACGGAAATAAACTCATCAGAATAGAAGAAGTGACCCTAGGAATAGATGACGATGAAGGAGTCTTAAAATCTAGGATTTCTCAGATTTTAGATTTGCCGGAAACTGAGATTCTTGGTTATGCTATCGTCAAGAAAAATATCGATTCCCGCCAGAAGAATATCCTTTTCGTCTATTCTTTGGACGTAGAGGTGAAAGATCTGAGCGCCATCAAGAAATGGGATATCAGCCATCGGACTAGGCCGTATGAGCCCTTTGTCTATCAAGAGAAAGTAATAAATAAGAAAATAAAAAAGAATATCATCATTGTCGGCAGCGGGCCTTGCGGTTTGTTCGCCGCTTTATTATTGGCTAAAGCCGGTTTGAAACCGCTCGTCATAGAAAGAGGGAAAGATGTTGATGCTCGCGTGAAGGACGTTGATGATTTTTTTAAGAATAGGAATTTTAACCCTAAATCAAATATCCAGTTCGGCGAAGGCGGAGCGGGAACCTTTTCAGATGGAAAATTATATACGCTCATAAACGACCCGCGCTCTAAATATGTTTTTACCGAATTGATTAAGGCCGGAGCGCCGGTAGAGATCGCGACTAGCGCGACGCCACATATTGGTACTGATAAATTACGCGGTGTAATTAAGAATATCCGGGCCGAGATAATTAGATTAGGGGGCGCGGTAAGATTTGAAACTTGCTTGACTGGACTGGAAATTAAAGGCAATCAGATAATAGCCGCGATTGTTAATGACCAGGAAAGAATATTAGTCGATGATTTAGTGCTGGCCACCGGCCATTCCGCGCGTGATACTTATCAAATACTTTATGATCAAGGGTTGAGGATGAGCGCTAAAGCCTTCTCTATCGGACTCAGAATCGAACATCAAGCCGAGATGATTAATCAAGCCCAATATGGCGCGTCTTATCAACATCCTAAATTAGGCGCCGCTAGATATAAGTTAGTCCAGCACTTAAATGATCAGCGGCCGGTCTACAGCTTCTGCATGTGCCCGGGCGGATATGTCATGGGCGCGGCCTCTGAAGAGGGCGGCGTAGTGACGAACGGCATGAGCGAATATGCTCAGGATGGCGTTAATTCCAACAGCGCTTTATTAGTGCCGGTGACGCCGGCAGATTTTGGATCCACGCATCCTTTAGCCGGAATTGAATTCCAGCGCCGCTGGGAAAGAGCCGCTTATCTCGCCGGAGGCGGAAATTATTGCGCCCCGGTTCAGTTAGTCGGAGATTTTCTAAGGGGCCGCGCTTCGAGCGAGACAAAGAGCATTAAGCCGAGTTATCGGCCCGGAATCAATTTGACTTCCTTAGATTCTTGCCTGCCAGATTATGTCATCGCCAGTCTGAAAGAGGCTATTCCGCTTTTAGATAGGAAGATTAAGGGATTTTCTCACCCCGAGGCCGTGCTCACCGGAGTCGAGACTAGAAGTTCATCACCGGTCCGTTTAGAGCGCAATGCCAAGTGTGAATCTAATATCCTTGGCATTTATCCAGCCGGAGAAGGGGCGGGACATGCCGGAGGCATAGTTTCTTCGGCTATCGACGGCCTGGCGGCGGCGGAAGCGATTATCGAAAAATATATTGAATAAATACGGGAAATATGGTTTAATTAGCTTAGTTTATAAATTATTTTTTATACCAAGATGAGCCAGAAAAAAGTATTAGTCGGTTTTATCGGCCAGGGTTTTATCGGCAAGAATATGGCGGATGATTTTACCGCCCGCGGACATAAGATTGTCCGTTATGATAATGAAAATTACGTCGCCAATAAAGAACTGATCAAGACTTGTGATTTCGTTTTTATCGCCGTGCCGACGCCGAGTACACCGCATGGCTTCGACGATAGCATCTTGCGCGAGGTCATTAAGCTGGTCGGTGACGGCCGGACCGCGATTATTAAATCAACTATCAAAATCGGCACGACCGAAAACCTGCAGAAAAAATATCCGAAAAAGTATATTCTGCATTCGCCAGAATTTTTAACCGAGAAGAATGCGGTTCAGGATACAAAATTTCCGCCGCGCAATATTATCGGCTACACGGCTAAATCTAAAAAGAAAGCGGCCGAGGCTTTGAAGCTATTGCCTAAGGCGCCCCATAATTTTCTAGTCGGCAGCCGGGAAGCGGAACTAGTTAAATACATGGGTAATAATTTCCTCTTCTTAAAAGTCATTTTTTCTAATATCGTTTATAATTTAGCGCGCCGGAAAGGAGTGGATTATGACGCCGTCGCTGATATTGTCGGTTATGACGCTCGTATCGGGCACAGTCACCTAGCTATCGCTCATCAAAGCGGGCCGCACACTAAAAAGGGCCGAGGAGCGGGCGGACATTGCTTCATCAAGGATATGTCGGCTTTCATCGAGATGTTCAAGGAAGCAAAATTAAAGAGCAAGGAAGACCGAATCGCCTTGGATTTCTTGCATCAAGCCGTTAAGCTTAATAATCAGTTGCTTCTAGATACTAAAAAAGATCTAGATTTATTAGAAGGAGTTTACGGAATAAAAAAATAAAATTATGAAGATTCTTGTCACCGGCGGCGCCGGATTCATCGGCTCGCATCTATGTCGGAAACTTTTAGAAGAAGGTGATGAAGTTATTGCCTTAGATAATTTTTTTACCGGCAGCGAAGAGAATATCAAGCCTTTTCTGGAAAATCCTAAATTTACAATGTTGCGCCAAGACGTCACTTTTCCTTTAGAAATGGCGATCGATCAGGTTTACAACCTAGCTTGCCCAGCTTCGCCGATTCATTATCAATTTGATCCGGTTAAGACCATCAGAACTTCTATCTTGGGCGCTATCAACGTGCTTGATTTAGCGAAGAAGACTAAAGCCGTCGTTCTCCAGGCCTCGACTTCTGAAGTTTACGGTGACCCAAAGGTCCATCCTCAGCCGGAAAGTTATTGGGGTTCAGTCAATCCGATCGGCATCAGATCCTGCTACGACGAAGGGAAGCGCTGTGCCGAGACCTTATGTTTCGATTATCATCGCCAGTATCAGGTTGATATCCGGGTAGTGCGGATATTTAATACTTATGGACCGAACATGCATCCGAACGACGGCCGCGTCGTCTCTAATTTTATCGTTCAGGCTCTAAAGAATGAAGATATCACTATTTATGGCGATGGTTCGCAGACCCGCAGCTTCCAGTATGTTGACGATCTGATTGAGGCATTAATAAGAATGATGAATAATAAGACTAGTTTCGTCGGCCCAGTCAATCTCGGTAACCCAGAGGAATTCACGATTAAGGAATTAGCGGAGACGGTTTTAAAATTGATTCCAGAAAGCCGGAGCCAGATAGTTTATAAGGATCTGCCAGCCGACGATCCGCGCCAAAGGAAGCCGGATATATCTTTAGCTAAAGAAAAATTAGGCTGGGAACCAAAGATAAAATTAGGAGATGGATTAAAGAGAACAATAGAATATTTCCGAAATAAGATATAATTACATTTTAAAAACCCAGTAGTATTTTACTGGGTTTTGTGTTTTAGAAGTTATCTTGATAGATGCCTTCTGTAATTACAGCGGGTGCTGATGATTTTTGGTTTTGATTCTGATGCCAATTCTAGGGCTCAGGTCGGCTTTAAACCGGTTCTTTTTTGGTCCTTTATAACTACTAGCATGACGCAAGCTATTTGTGCAAGGATCACCATAGACCAATGAAAAGCAAGAGCGAGTGCGCTTGCTATATTCAGACGGAACATTATTCGGCTTATGGGCCTGAACGATAGGCGCTAAAATTAGTAAAGAACAAAGTAGTGCGGATAACGCGATAAGTTTTTTCATGACATTCTTCTATTGGTGTAAAATAATATTAACATATAACCTTGCTAATGTCAAGGTTAAGATCATTTTTGACTTTTTAGCAGCTATAGACTAATCTATATAAATATGGCCAGTAATAATACCCTCAAAAATAAGGTAAATTTGCCTCTTCTTATCGGCGCCCTCGGGGTCGTTTTTGGCGATATCGGCACGTCGCCGCTCTATGCTCTAAAAGAAACATTCTTTGGATTACATCCTCTAGAGCGCAGCCCCGAAAATGTTCTCGGCGTTTTATCCCTGGTCTTTTGGACGCTGATGATCGTCGTCACTATTAAATATATCTTGCTGATTATGCGCGCCGATAATAAAGGCGAAGGTGGAATTTTCGCCTTGCTGGCCTTACTCCGCCAGGGGAAAGTCAAACGGATATTCGGGCTCAGCGTGACCGCTGTAGTCCTGGTAGGGGCGACCTTGCTTTACGGCGACGGAGTCATCACTCCGGCTATCTCTGTTTTATCAGCTGTCGAGGGATTTGCAATCTTATCGTCTAAATTAACTTTATTCGTAGTGCCTTTAACCATTCTCATTCTTATTGGCTTGTTCTATATCCAGAAGAAGGGAACCGGACAAGTCGGCCGTTTCTTTGGTCCGATCATGATCCTCTGGTTCATCGTGCTTATGGTCTTAGGTTTGCCGGCTATCATTAAATACCCTCAAGTCCTAGCCGCCATTAATCCGCTCGCGGCTTATCATTTTGTCTGCGCCCATACCTGGTCGACATTCTTCGTTCTCAGCTCCGTTGCCCTCTGTGTCACTGGCTGCGAAGCCCTATATGCCGATATGGGGCATTTTAATCGCCGTGTCATCACTTGGTCTTGGGCAAGTTTGGTTTATCCGGCGCTCATCATTAATTATTTCGGTCAGGGCGCCTTATTATTATCCGGCCGCGAGATTATCGGCAATAATACGTTCTATGCGCTGGCGCCGCAATGGGCCTTTCTTGGCGTCGTTATCCTAGCGACCGCAGCGACAATTATTGCTAGCCAAGCGCTGATTGCCGGCGTCTATTCTTTGACGAGCCAAGCTGTCGCTTTAGGCTTATTCCCGAAGATAAAGATCGTTCATACTAATTCAGCTATTGAGGGGCAAATTTATATCCCTTTCATAAATACCGCCTTAGCCGTCAGCTGTATAGCTCTCGTCTTGGCTTTCCGCTCTTCCGGCGGCTTAGCGGCCGCTTACGGCATTGCTGTTACTGGTACGATGATCATTACGACTTTAGTATTTTATTCTTTAATCCGTTATCTCTGGAAATGGCCTCTGTGGGTAGTGGCTCCGCTTATTTCCTTCCTGCTAATCATAGATCTGGCTTTCTTCTCCGGTACTATTCTGAAATTCTGGCAAGGCGGTTTTGTGCCGATTATAATAGCTATCATCCTATTCGTCATTATGTCTACTTGGGATTGGGGCCGGGCTCTTTCGCGCGCCGCGCATCTTAGCCTGCCCGGGCTGGCTGTTAAAAAATTCGTTGAATTACAGGCGGAGTATAAAGATACATTACTGAATCGTTCAGTTGTGGTCATGTCTTCACGTCCGATAACAAGCCTTTATGACAGCATCCCAGTCGCTATGGATTCTTTCTTGGCTAAATGGGGATTATGCATCCCGAAACATATTATTTTCATGAATGTCGTTTTTCTTAATATCCCGCGGGTAGACAGGGAAAACCGCTACCAGATTATCAGCTTTCAGCCGGACGCTGAAATCGGCAGTATCGTCTCGATTCAAGCTTCTTATGGTTATATGCAGAATCCAGATATTCGGCGCGTTTTAGCTGACCTCAAGGAAAGGAAGAAAATCAAGATTCCGAGCGATCCCCAGAAATGGCTAGTCCTATTCGCCATGGATCGTTTTGTTTCTAAGCCGCGTCAAATATGGCGCCGCCTCCGTATAGGCATGTACGATGCGATGTTGCGCTATGTCAAGCCAATCTATAGCTATTATGGCCTCGGATCGGATAATAAGGTCGATATCGAGATTATCAATATTTAGCTTGACTTATCTATTTTTACGTGGTACAGTGTTTAAGCAACAATATCGCGTATCAAAAAGTAGTCGATTTTTAAACTCTTTATTAAATTGCAATCTTACAAACTAAGTCTAAAAATTTTTATGACTGGTACTATCAAAACTTTAACCGACAAAGGTTTCGGTTTCATCAAGGTAGAAGGTCAAGAAAAAGATTTATTCTTTCACAGCAACTCATTGGTTGGCGTCCAATACAATGAATTGCGCGAGGGCGATGCTGTTTCTTTCGAAACAGAGAACTCTCCGAAAGGAATGAACGCGGTTAATGTTAAACGCGCTTAATATCTCTCTTGAAATCACGATCCCGCCCAATTATGTTGGGCGGGATTTTGATTGGAACATATCAGACTTTTTTACATATTTACATATCATTAATCATTAGCTTATAATTTATGAAAAATTTTAATCGCGATAGTGGATTTAATTACAAGAAGGGCGGGGGGATGAAGGATGGCCAGCGCGCCGGCGGTTTCGGTTCTAAGAGTTCTGGCGGTTTCGGCGGCAAGAGCGGCGGTGGCCGCAGCTTTAGCAGGGACGATCGGGATTCTGAAAGACCGGAAATGCATCGAGCGACTTGCGCTGAATGCGGCGCAAGCTGCGAAGTGCCGTTCAAGCCTTTATCCGGAAAACCGGTTTTCTGCAGCAATTGCTTTAAAGGCAAGGAAGAATCCAGTCCGAGACGCACTAGCGACAGGGGGTCGTTCAGGTCTTCTAGCCGGGATAGTGGCTTTAAAGGCGGCCATGGCAATGATGGTATTTCCAAGGAACAATTTGAAATATTAAATGCTAAATTAGACAAAATTCTTCAATCCTTGACTTAAATTAAATTACGTGCTATTATTACTATATTAATTAGATTCGAATCTCCTTTAGTCATAAATAAGTGGCCTTGAGAAATCGGGTCGCTTATTTTTTATTATGACAAACATTAAACAAATGGATGAAACCCTTGAGGAACTTCCTCAAGAGGCGACTCCAAAATTCGCTGACTTAGGTATCAGCGACTCAATCTTACAAATCCTCAAGAAGCTGAATCTGGATACTCCGACGCCTATTCAGCGCAAGACTATCCCGATTGCTATTACCGGCCAAGATCTTATCGGCATTGCGCAGACCGGAACTGGAAAGACTTATGCTTTCGGCATTCCGATGCTGCAGCGTTTAGGTATTAATAAAGGACAAGGACTTATTATCGCCCCGACTCGCGAACTAGCCTTGCAGATTGAGGAAAGCTTAAAGAAGTTGGGCCAAGCCCTAGGCTTGAGAACCGCTATCCTTATCGGCGGCGAAGCGCTTGATCGCCAGCTTTTTCAATTGCGCAAAAAACCGCATATCATCGTTGCGACTCCGGGAAGATTAATCGATCATCTTAAGCGCCATACTTTCAAGCTTGATCAGATTAAGACTTTGGTTCTTGACGAAGCAGATATGATGCTTGATTTAGGCTTTGCGCCGCAAATTCAGGAAATACTGAAACAAACGCCTAAAGAGCGCCAGACTATGATCTTTTCCGCCACTATGCCCGCGACTATCGTAAAAATTGCGGCTACCTATATGAAGTTGCCGGTCAGCATCGAAGTCGCGCCGCAAGGAACGACCGCTTCCCAGGTTGATCAGGAAATATTTATCATTAACGGCGAAGAGCGCCTAGAACATCTTTTGAAGATTTTGGCGCAGTACACTGGCTCGGTCTTAGTATTTTTACGGACCAAGCATAGTGTCAAGGCTTTGACTGCTAAATTACAGTCATTAGGCCATAAAGCTATAGAAATTCACTCAAATTTATCCTTAAATCGCCGCCGCGCCGCTTTGCAGGATTTTAAATCCAAGAAAGAGCGCATTTTAGTGGCGACTGATGTCGCTGCTCGCGGTTTGGATGTCAGCGGTATCGAATTAGTGGTTAATTATAATCTGCCGGATAATTCCGAGGATTATGTCCATCGTATCGGCCGCACCGGCCGCGCCGGCCAAACCGGCAAAGCGATTACTTTCGCGACGGCCCATGAACAGAGAGAAATTCGTGATATTGAAAAATTGATCAATAAGAGCATCAAGCGGACTGAATTCGTCAAGTTTAATAATCAATTTTCAGCGCCAATCACTAATAAGCAAAAAAGACGGTCATTCAGAGGAGATTCTAAGCGGATAGAAGGGGGCTCTCGCCGCCCGGAACAGCGGTCTTCTCGCCCTATGAGCAGTCATATGACTAATCATAGACAAGCGCCGTCTCGCGCGGCGGATACGACGCGGTTTACACCTTTTTTTATTACCGACGTATCTCCTAAGCCCTTCAAACGCGCGGCGGACAGACGAGGCTTGTCGCCTTTGCATAAAGCTAGCAGACCAGAGCGTTCATCTTCCCATCCGGCTAGCGGCGCTAATCAGCCCTCTTCGCAGCATAGATTTTCGCATCGCGGACCTGCGGCTACCAGATAATTTAAAATAAAAATAAGATAAATAAGGCGCTTCTTCTGCAAGGGTGCCTTATTTATTTTGGGGTTTTATTGTTTTTATATTTATGCTAAAATTATGATAACTTAATATTACACAGAGAAGCTCCTTCAGAAGCTCAGACATTTTATGTTTGAGCTTTTTTAGCAATAGAGATTATGGACATAAACAAGGAACCGCATATTAATAATATGATAAAAAAGAAAGTTTTTCTGACGACCGTTGTTTTTATAATGGCTTTTTTTATTTTATTAAAAACTGCGGCGGCCACTAACATCGGTACTAATATTTCTACGGCCGGCAGCCTGACAGTCGATGGCGCTTTGAAATTTACTAGTGGAGCTGGCAATAGCTTTATCTTAACGACTGATGCTAGTGGCAATACCACTTGGATTGCGGTCAGCGGAGCTTTAAGGAATATTCGATCTCGCTACTAGGAATTTTTTAAGTTGCACCACTCCAGTTGCTCCTATTACTTCGACTGCTTATGATATTAATCTCTCTAACCGATTAAAGGGAAGAATATTGCTGCAAGTTGAAGAACGAGGAGAAGCTTATTATATCTATCCGGATGATTTGAAAAAATACTACCTCGGCACCCCTAATGACGCTTTCCGGGTAATGAGAGCTTTAGGGTTAGGCGCTAATGATAAATTCATTACCGATTATACGGTTTACCCCGCCAGGGTTTCCGGAAAGATCCTCATTAATGTCGACGATTTCGGCAAAGCTTATTACATCTCGCCTCTGGATAGGAGGGCTTATTATCTCGGCAGTCCGGAACAAGCTTATCAAGTAATCCGCAGCTTAGGCCTCGGCATCACTAATAATAATCTGAATAAAATAAGAGCCGGCATCTTGAGCCAATAGCTGGTGATTAGTGCGCCTAGAAGCTATTACGTATTTTTTTAGACTATGCTATACTAATTTAGTATTTAAATTTATTAAGTTAATTATTATTATAAAAGAAAAAATTATGCGCCAATTTCACCAAAAAATGATTGCCGGTTTGAATCTCTCTAGGATTTCAGCGGCAGTGTTGATTGTCTTTACCGGCCTGAACCTAGGTTTTTATGCTCTTGCGTCCAGCACCAGCGAGTTTACGCAGGCTATCAACCCGGGGACTCTAAGTACTGATATTGTTAATGGATCGTATGTTTCTGTTTCTTCTCCGACTTTCAGCATGAGCGCTGTTCCTTTCAGTTTCTCGTGTCAAGCATCGACCGGGACATTCGGCTCTGCTACGCAGCAGATATATGTTAAGAATCCAGATGCATCTGACACTGGCTGGACCCTAACTCTGGCTGGATCTTCTCCGACCGCTTACTGGGATAGCATTACTAGTTCTTTGGATTTCGATTTTAATGACTCGGCTTCCAGCGGCTGCTCTGACGGCGCCGACACCGATATCTTAAAAGGACAGATGACCGTAGATCCATCAATAGCTACTCTAGCGAAAGGAGCCTGCGCTGCTTGCGACACGGCTAATATCACTAAAGGAAATTCTACAGCTTTCGCTGAAGGAGCGACCGATAGCGTTACATTGCTAACGGCTGCAGCTGGTTCTAGTGATATCGGTGATTGGACTTTACAGGGCGTTAGTGTCAGTCAGACTATTCCCGGAGAACAGCCAGCCGCGAATGATTACAAAGTAAATCTATCTTTAAGTATTGTTGCAAACTAAGCTAACAATCCTACTAATATGTTAAAATGTCATTTCCTCCGTAATCGCCAGATAACGATTAATGGGGCTTATTTAGTTTTGTTTTCGTTGCTTTTTGTCTTTCCAGTCATTCAGGCTAAGGCAGTCGAATACGGAGGAATCGGCGGACGGCCGGCTTATCCCCGAACGGATAACCCGCGCACTGAATCTATCTTCATCCATACGCTCAAACCCGGAGATATTCAGAAAGAGGGCGTCTTATTAGTAAATAATGCCGCCGAAAAAAAGACTTTATTAGTTTATGGAGTAGATTCCGTAGTTTCTTCCGGTGGAGCCTTTGCTTGCCGACAAATGTCTGAACCGAAAGGAAGCGTCGGCTCTTGGATAAAACTCGAAAAGAATGAAGTCGTGCTTAATCCTGGCGCCAATGACCTTGTGCCATTTACAATCGAAGTGCCTCAGACCGCTGGCGTCGGGGAACACAACGGCTGCATTGTCATTCAAGAGAAAAAAGAAGACTCATCCGGACAGGCCGGCGTTAACCTAAGCTTTAGAACCGGCCTAAGAGTCGCTATCTCTATACCAGGAGAAATCGTTAGGAAGTTGGAGATAACAGAGTTCAGGATCACTAAAGAAGATAATGGCAACATCTTGCTAAGTCCGACCATCAAGAACTCTGGCAATGTCTCTGTCGATACTAATATTGATGTGACTACTAAAAATATCTTCGGCGGCGCTTATTTAAAACAGGGCGGGGAATTTCCGATTCTGCGTGACCAGAGTTCAGATTGGAATTTTGAAATCAAGAAGCCCTTTTGGGGCGGATTTTATAGATCAAGCCTTAGAGTCGAATATCAGGAGGATTTGAGCATTGAAATCGGTAAAAACTCGAATCAACCGAAAACCGTCTTAACCGGGGAAACTATAACTTTTTTTAGTTTTCCAAAACCCTTGGCTCTAATGGTCGAATTACTATTTTTAATCGTTGGCGTTATCATGACGTTCTTGTGGAGAGTTTATAATAAAAGAAAGCAGTGGATTAAAAAGTCATGGAAGGAAACGGAAATAAAATCCGGCGAAGACATAAAATCATTAGCTGATCGCCTGGAAGTATCCTGGAGATTGCTCGCTAAGGTCAATAAGCTGCAAGCCCCTTATACGCTCAAGCCGGGACAGAAATTAAAGGTTCCTCCCCGTCCCTAATATTTTATGAATAAAAATAACGTTACCCGGGAGCAGATTTCTTTTAAGAAACCCTGGCATAAAGATTGGGTTAAGATTTTTTTGATTGTCTTGTTGCTGTCTAATTTGGCTACTATCGGCATATTAATAAATAAAAATAAGTTGGCTAAGCAGCTGCAGGAGGCGAAAAAATACCCTCTCCTGGACTTTTCTCGAAATTTCATCGATCAAGATAATTTCCTGAGCAGTATCGAGCCGATAAGAAAATCAATGAAGGAAGCCGTCGCCAAATATGAGGCGCAAGGGAATAGGATTAGCGTTTATTTTGAATTCTTAAATACCGGAGCGAATATCTCTATTAATCAAGAAGAGCGTTTCTGGCCGGCTAGCTTAAGCAAGATGCCGACCGCGCTCGCGGTCATGAAGAAAGTAGAAAACGGGGAATGGAAGCTGAGTAATGAACTGGTGCTTTTCGCGGAAGACCAGGATTCTCGTTTCGGGGACATCTATCTAAAGACTCCGGGGACGCGCTTCACGATTGAAGAGCTCTTGAAAGAAACTTTGATAAACTCCGATAATACCGCTCATAAAATATTGGTGCGCAATTTATCTAGTGAAGATTACACGAAATCCTTTGAAGCTTTAGGGTTAGAAGAGTTATACGATGATAACTATGATATCACTGCCAAAGAATATTCCCGTATTTTTCGCGCTCTATACAGCGCCAGTTATCTTAATCGGGATAATTCCCAAAAATTATTATCATGGCTCACGCAGACGAGCTTTGATGAATTTATCGGCTCGGGAATACCGACTACGACATTATTTGCTCATAAAATCGGGGAGGAGTACAAGGAGGTCGTTTTCTTGGACTCCGGCATCTTTTATGTCGCTGGCCGCCCCTGCCTAATTACAGTCATGGCGGAGGTGAAGGACGGCGGCGGCGTCGGGAGCGCCCAGAAAATAATGGGGGAACTGTCAAAAATAGCCTATGATTACGTGGCGAATAAATAAAAAAATAAAGACGGTGATGATCGGTATGTTGATCGGCGTCTTTTTTTTATCCGGCTTTCCTTCTAACGTTTTCTTGGATAAATTAGAGGATTACCTAACCGATAAGAATATAGTCGATTCTCTTTATCATGCCATGAGAGATCCTAATGTCATAGATAGAGGCATGTCCGGACTAATGGATGCTAAGACGCCTCAGGCTAATGCCGGAAATTTTCAAATCCAAACCGGCTATTACATCGGAAACGGCGGCGCTAAACAAATCAGCGGACTAGGATTCTCGCCGCAAATGATCCTCATAAAAGCCAACGATACCGGCGGCACCGGCGCGATCATGAAAACGACAGTCATGCCTAATCTCAATAGCTCATATCTCGGCGTCGCGACTGCTGACGTCGCAGCGGCCGTGCTGCTCAATCCCGACGGCTTTACTATCT
>Ga0172379_10002061_pt1 | contig 37158 bp, 32 predicted proteins | sample GrowelOW334metaG_FD_119756 | JGI IMG/M metagenome (GOLD analysis project Ga0172379, IMG submission 119756) | Groundwater microbial communities from an aquifer near a municipal landfill in Southern Ontario, Canada - Groundwater well OW334 metaG | ecosystem: Environmental > Aquatic > Deep... | reverse complement strand
CTTGAGTTCGGTACGCGAAAGCTTGCGCGTATATGCGCCGGTGAGCAGGTTCTCTTCGACGGTGAGGTGGCCGAAACAATGCCGCCCTTCCATGACTTGCACCATGCCGCGCTTGACCAGATCGTTCGGCGACAGATGGTCGACGCGTTCGCCGCGGAACTCGACCGAGCCCTTGGTGATATCGCCGCGCTCGCCGCGCAGCAGCGTCGACACCGACTTCAGGGTGGTGCTCTTGCCGGCGCCATTGGCGCCGAGCAAGGCGACGATCTTGCCTGCCTCGACCTGCAAGGACACGCCTTTCAACACCAGAATGACGTGGTCGTAGATGACCTCGACGTTATTCACGTTGAGGTAGGGCGTGCCAGGTGCCGTGACAGATTGTGCTTGTTGCATGAGGAATCCGTTGGTTGCGCAGCGCTATCGAAATGTTCGCAGAGATTGGACCGCGGTCGCGACGGCCCTCCTTCTCCCGCAACGGAAGAAGGAGGGCCGGGCGATCAGCTTTCCTTCGAGCAATCGCGTGCCGTGATGCCCTTTTCTTTGCCGTACTTCGCGGCGGACTCTTCGATCATCGGACGGGTGATGCTCTTGTCGGCATCGATCCAGTCGCTGATGACCTTCCATTGCTTGCCATCCCATTGCTGGAACTTGACCTTGCCGGAACCTTCGTGATCGGCGCAGTTGACGTGGAGTTCCGGCATGAAACCTTCGGCGCCGAGTTTCTTCAGCATGGCGTTGTCGATGGTCAGATGCTCGATGCCCCAGCGCATCTGCTCGCCGGTGATCGACTTGCCCTTGCCGTATTTCTCCTGCGCCTTGCGGATCGCTTCGACGGTGACGATGCCGTGCACCACCCCGCGGTTGTGATAGATGCTGCCGACCCGGGCCTTGTCCTCCATGTTGCCCTTGTTCTTGGCATACACGTATTTCTGGATGTCCTTCATGACCGGGTAGTTGGTGCCGGCAACGTTGAAGCCGGCGGCGATGTAACCTTTGGCGGCTTCGCCGGCGGGTATCGTGTCTTCCTCGGCGCCCGACCACCAGACGCCGACGATCTTGTCGCGCGGGAAGCCGATCTTGGCGGCGGCCTTCAGCGCCACCGGATTCATCACGCCCCAGCCGCGCAGAATGACCCAGTCCGGTTTCTCCTGGCGCACCTGTAGCCATTGCGACTGCTGCTCGTTGCCGGGGTGGGCCACCGGAATATGTTTGACCGTGAACCCGTATTTCTTAGCCTGGGCGTCGAGCACCGGAATGGTTTCCTTGCCGTAGGCGGAGTCGTGATAGATGTTCACGATCTTCTTGCCTTTCAGTTTGTCCATCCCGCCTTCCTTCATGCCGATGAACTTGATCTTGGCGGTGTTCTGCGACCAATAGTTGGTGATCAGCGGGAAGATGTAGGGGAAGTAGCGGCCGTCGGTGGCATCGGTGCGGCCGTAGCCGAGGGAGATCAGAGGGATCTTGTCGGCGGTGGCTTTGTCGATCAGCGAATAGGTGATGCCGGTGGACAACGGATGCACCACGGTATTGCCGGTCGGGCCGTTCTTCTTCTGCCGCTCGTAGCACTCCACGCCGCGGGCATTGTTGTATTCCGTTTCGCATTCGTCCCAGGTCAGCTTGACGCCATTCACGCCCCCGTCGCGCTCATTGACGAGCTGGAAATAGTCGATCATGCCGCCGTAGATTCCCGATCCTCCCGAAGCATAGGGTCCAACGCGGTAGCTGGGCAGACCGATATATTGATCCGCGGCTTGGGCCGCCGAGGCGCCGAGCGCCGCGGCTATCGTCAGCCCGATTAGGGTCGATGCTTTCAGTTTCATGTTTGTCTCCTCAGGGTTAACTTTCTGTAAAAGCGATACAACAGTGATCAAAACAATCTGCAACAAAAATAGTCTAGTACCCCTAGTCAAAAAATGCAGGCACTAGCAACCCAGGCCCCAAAGCGGGCATTAGTGCGGGAACGGCCACAGGCGCAACTTTTCCTTGCCGATCTGCCACAGGCGCGCCAGGCCGTGGGGCTCGACAATCAGGAAGAAAATGATCAATCCGCCGAAGACGATTAGTTCGAGGTTGGAGCTGATACCCTGGGGAACCAGGCTGCCGAGCATATGCATGGCGACGTTCAGGAAGATCGGCAACAGCACGATGAAGGCGGCGCCAAGAAACGAGCCCAGGATGCTGCCGACGCCGCCGATGATCACCATGAACAGGATCTTGAAGGACAGGTCCAGATTGAAACCTTCCGGCTCCACCGTGCCCAGGTAGGTAAAGGCGTACAACGCGCCGGCCACGCCGCAGTAAAAGGAACTCACCGCGAAAGCCATCAGCTTGGTGTGCATCGGGCGGATGCCGATCACTTCGGCCGCCACGTCCATGTCGCGGATCGCCATCCAGGAACGGCCGATAGTGCTCCGCACCATGTTCTTCGCCAGCAGCGCGAAGACGCTGACGACGGCCAGGGTGAGCAGGTACTTGGCCTCGGGCGACTCAAAAGCGTAGCCGAAGATTTCGACTTTCTGCGCCGTAATCACGCCCGACGAACTGTTGTTGGAGAACCAGGGGAACTTGGTCAGCACCCAGACGATGAAGAACTGTGCCGCCAGCGTCGCCACCGCGAGGTAGAAGCCCTTGATGCGCAGACTCGGCAGGCCAAACACCATGCCCACCGCCGCCGCGCACAGGCCGGCCAGAACGAAGGCGGCCAGGATCGGCATGCCGGGAACGCGCAGCATGAAATTGTAGGCGGCGAAGGCGCCCACCGCCATGAAGGCGGCCGAACCGAGGGAGAGCTGCCCGGCATAGCCGGTGAGGATGTTCAGGCCGATCGCCGCCAGGGCGAAAATCAGTGTCGGTATGAGTATCCCCTGCAACCAGTATTGGCTTGCAAAATACGGCACGACCAGAAAGAAGAAGGCAAGGATCAGCGCGATCGCAATGCGATCCTGGCGGATCGGGAAGATCTGCTGGTCTTCCTTGTAACTGGCCTTGAACTGGCCTGCTTCACGGTAAAGCATCGTCGTCTACACCCTGTCGATATGCCGCTCGCCGAACAGGCCTTCCGGCCGGACGAGCAGAAAAAGGAGAGCCATTACGTACGGGAACCAGCCTTCGATGCCGCCCAGGCTGGTCTCGATGCCGAAGGAACTTTGCACGAAGGGCGGGATATAGATTTCACCGAGCTTTTCGCTGGCGCCGATGATCAACCCGCCGACGATCGCGCCCGGTATCGAGGTAAACCCGCCGATGATCAGCACCGGCAGCGCCTTGAGGGCGACGAAGGTCAGCGAGAACTGGACCCCGTTGCGCGCCCCCCACATCACGCCGGCTACCAGTGCGACCAGGCCGGCCACGGACCAGACGATGCGCCAGATGTCCTGTAGCGGGATGCCGATGGCCAGCGCCGCCTGGTGATCGTCGGCGACGGCGCGCAAGGCGCGGCCGACTCTTGTCTTGTTGAAGAAAATGGCCAGCACGACCACCAGCACCGCCGAGACACCGGCGGCGAACAGGTCGAACTTGGAAACGCCGATGCCGGTGGCTTCCATCATCCACTCCAGCGGCTCGTCCTGAATGCCGGGGATTTCCAGGCCGCGTACGCTGGCGCCCCAGATGCCTTGGGCCAGGCCTTCCACCAGGAAGGTGAGTCCGATGGTGGCCATGAACAAGGTGATCTGCGGCTGGTTGACCAGGGGCCGCAACACGATGCGCTCGGTGGCGATGGCCAGCAGGACCATCGCGCCGAAGGCGAGGATCAGTGCAAAGCCGAAGGGGACGCCCATCTCCATGATGCCGACGAAAGTCAGCGCGGCGAAGAACACCATGGCGCCCTGGGCGAAGTTGAACACGCCGGAGGCCTTGTAGATCAGTACGAAGCCCAGCGCCACCAGCGAATACATCACGCCGGAGAGCAGGCCGCCGATCAACACTTCGAAGAAAAATTGCATGTCGTTCTACCCTTTTCCGCGCGCTCAGTGCGCCGTGCCCAGATAGGCACGGATGACAGTTGGATCGGAACGTACTTCGTCGGCCGTGCCGTCGGCGATCTTTTCGCCGTGATCCAGCACCACCACGAAGTCGGAGATGTCCATGACCACGCCCATGTCGTGCTCGATGAGGAGTATGGTGGTGCCGAACTGGTCGACGATGTCGAGGATGAAACGGCACATGTCCTGTTTCTCTTCGACGTTCATGCCGGCCATCGGTTCGTCCAGCAGCAGCAGTGTCGGCTCGGCGGCAAGCGCGCGCCCCAGCTCGACACGCTTTTGCAGGCCGTAGGGCAGGCGCCCCACCGGGGTCTTGCGGATGTGTTCGATCTCCAGGAAGTCGACGATTTCCTCGATCTTCTGGCGATGCTCGAGTTCCTCGCGCTGTGCCGGCCCCCAGTAAAACGCCTGCTGTAGGAAGTTGCACTTCATCTTCAGGTTGCGGCCGGTCATCAGGTTGTCGAGAACGGTCATGCCCTTGAACAACGCGATGTTCTGGAAGGTGCGGGCGATTCCCTGGGCGGCGGTCTGGTGCGGGTGCATCTGGTGGCGTGCTTTCCCCAGGAAGGTGATGGTGCCTTCCTGCGGGTGATAAACGCCGTTGATGACGTTGAGCATCGAGCTCTTGCCGGCGCCGTTCGGGCCGATGATCGAGGATATCTCGCCGCGCTTGATTTCGAAGCTGACGCCGGTGATAGCCTTGACGCCGCCGAAACGCAGGTTGATATTCTCGACGCGCAGAAAGGTTTCCTCCGCGGCGGACTCCGATTCGCGTCGGCGCTTGCGCATCTCGCCCAGGACCAGCAGCGCCTGGTCGCGGGTGTCGTAGATGTTGGCGCGAAAAGACTCGATCCCGGCCCGTTCGCGGATCGTCTCCCGCGTCTGTGAAGTCGCACCGACCCGCACCGTGCCCAGACCGTAGCCGACGTTGGCGATCTTGCCGCGTTCGGCAAAACGGTCCCAGGCTTCGGGCGCAATCACGCAGTCGGTGTAGTTCACCAGGAAGTACCAGCGCTTGTTGGTCGCCGCAAGCCGGCGTTCCACTTCGTCGTAAAAAGCATCGACCGCCACCGTGTCTGCGAAGGTCAGGGTGGAAAAATCCACTTCCATCGTCACTATGGAGTCGTGAAAGCTGATGCGCTCTGAATAGGTTCGCTGATTCATGAGTGGTTCGCCGTGTTCATTGTTGCCGGTTTCCTGGCTACGCCGCCTTCTTGACGGCCGCGCTGAAGGTCTTGGTATTCCATATCTTCAAGTCAGCGGCAACCTTGCCCCGGCGGCCGTCCTCGAACTTGACCTCGGTCTCGATGAACTGGCTGCTCCGGTCGGAGTAGAGGGCGTCAATCAACACCGAATACTTCTCGGCGACGAAGCCGCGCCGGACCTTGCGGGTGCGCGTCAGTTCGTCGTCGTCCGGATCGAGTTCCTTGTGTAAGACCAGGAAACGGTGCACCTGGGAATCGGCCAGCATGCCTTCATGCACCAGTTCGGCATTGACCTGCTCGACGCATTCCAGGATCAATTGGCCGACTTCCTTCTTGGCTGCCAGGTCGGTGTAGCCGGAGTAGGCGAGATTGCGCCGTTCCGCCCAGTTGCCGACCGCGCCCATGTCGATGTTGATGAAGGCGCAGACCATATCGCGCTGGTTGCCGAATGCCACCGCCTCCTTGATGTACTGGAAGAACTTGAGCTTGTTCTCGATGTAGTTGGGCGCGTACATGGCGCCGTTGGCCAGCTTGCCGACGTCCTTGGCGCGGTCGATGATCTTCAGATGGCCGTCGTCGTCGAAGAAACCGGCGTCGCCGGTACGGAAATATCCCGCTTCGTCCATTGCCTCCACGGTGTCTTCCGGCCGCTTGTAATATTCCTTGAGCAGCATCTGACCGCGCACCAGCACTTCGCCGTTGTCGGCGATCTTCACCTCGACGCCGGGCGCCGGCTTGCCGACGCTGTCGAACTTGATTTCCCCGTCGGGCTGCAAGCACACCGCGGCGCAGGTCTCGGTGGCGCCATAGAGTTGCTTGAGGTTCACCCCGATGGAGCGGTAAAAGCGGAACAGGTCGGGGCCGATCGCCGCCCCGGCGGTGTAGGCGACCCGGATGCGGCTCAGCCCGAGCACGTTGCGCAGCGGACCATATACCAGCAGATTGCCGAGCAGGTAGAGCGCGCGATCCTTGATGCCGACGGGCTTGTTGCTGTCGAGGATCTCGGCGCCACAGCGTTTCGCCACCCGCATGAAGTAGTGGAACATGTTGCGCTTGATGCCGCCGGCGTCCTCCATGCGTATCATCACCTGGGTCAGCAGGTTCTCGAACACGCGCGGCGGCGCGAAGTAATAAGTCGGTCCGATCTCGCGCAGGTCGGTCATGACGGTGTCGCCGGATTCCGGACAGTTGATGGTGAAGCCCGCCACCATCGCCTGGGCATAGGAAAACAGGTGGTCGCCGACCCAGGCCATGGGCAGGTAGGAGAGGATGTCCTCTTCCGCCGTTAGGTGATCGAAACCACAGCCGCTGCGTGCCGCAGTGATGAAGGAGTGGTGAGTCTGGCAGACTCCCTTGGGCTTGCCGGTGGTTCCCGAGGTATATAACATGACCGCGACATCTTCCGGGCGGCCCTGGTCGATCTCGCCGTCGAGGAAATCCGGCTGCGTCTTGTCATGGACGCGCCCCATCTCGACGACTTCGTCCAGGCTCTGGATGAAGGACTGGTTGTAATGGCGCATGCCGCGCGGGTCGTCGTAGAGGATGTGCGCCAGCGCCGGGCAGCCTTCCTTGATTTCCAGCAGCTTGTCGACCTGCTCCTGGTCCTCGACGATGGCGAAGCGGATTTCGGCGTTCTCCAGGACGAAGGCCATCTCCTGCGCCACGGCGTCCTGGTACATCGGCACCGGCACGCCGCCGAGCATTTGTGCCGCGCACATCGCCCAATACAGTCGTGGACGGTTGTCGCCGACGATGGCCAGATTGTCGCCGCGCTTGAAGCCCATCGCCGACAGACCGCAGGCGATCGCCCGAGTTTCGGCGGCGACCTGGCTCCAGGTCCACGCCTGCCAGATGCCCATGTCCTTTTCGCGCATGGCCACCCGGCCACCACGCACACCGGCGTGCTGCATCAGGAGATGCGGAAAGGTATCGACGCGGTCGCCACGGACTTGGGCCGCTGCTACGGGCATTTCGGTCTCCTCCTCAGATCACTGCGTGCCGGCCGCCTGTCTCGTCGCAGCTTTGCCGGGCACACTCATTCGGAATATTTTATTGGCCTGCCGAACTCGATTCTAAACTTAAATCCTCCGGGCGCAAGCCCGTCCCGATCTATCTTACGGCTTTGGAAGCTTTATAATTGTCGCGTGGCGGACAATCCGGACTTCGATGCGGACGCAAACTCACCCAGCTTGGCGCAGAAGTTGCGCGCATGCGGCTGGGCCTCGGATCTTTCCGAAACGGAATTCGCCCGCGTCGAAGCCGGAGTATTCGAACGCATGATACCCGCGGGTGGCTTCGTCTGCCGCAAGGGCGAGCCGGCCGAATACTGGCTCGGCGTCATGGACGGCCTGCTGAAGATTTCCAGCGACTGGGTCACCGGGAAGACCGCCACGCTGTCCGGCATGCCTTCCGGTGGATGGTTTGGCGAAGGCTCCCTGCTCAAGGTCGAGCGCCTGCGCTATGACGCCATTGCCATGCGCGATTCCCGGGTGGTCTATATGCGGCGGGATACCTTCCAGTGGCTGCTGGACCACAGCATTGCCTTCAACCGCTTCCTGCTGACGCAGCTGAACGAACGCCTCGGCCAGTTCATCGGTACCCTCGAATCGGAACGCCTGCTGGACACAGACGCTCGTGTCGCGCGGGCGCTGGCGTCGCTGTTCAACGAGGTGCTGTTCCCCGGCACCGCCCACAACCTGTCGATCTCCCAGGAAGAAATCGGCTACCTCGCCGGCATCTCGCGCCAGCGAGTCAATCGTTCGCTGAAGATCCTCGAGGACGCCGGCTTCCTCGAAGTTGCCTATGGCGGCGTGAAGATCGTGGATCTGGACGGCTTGCGCCGCTTCGGCGGTTAATTCCGATTCGCATTCGAGCCGATACTTTGTCGACTGCGCCTTGCCGTGCAATAGCACTGTCTTCGGCTTGTCTTCGCGTCTCGTCTCGAATGCGAATCGGAATGCGGCTTTACTTCACGGTAGTGCCGGTTTCCTCGAACAGGAAACAGAAGGTGTCCGTCACCTCGGCGATGCGCTCCGACAGCGCGGTGCCGATGCCGTGGCCGCTGCTGGCGCTGGTGCGCAGCAGGATAGGCTTGCCGCTCGGATTGGCGGCCTGGAGCCGGGCGATCATCTTGCGCGATTGCGCCGAGTTGACGCGGCCGTCATGGTCGCCGGTCACCATCAGAATCGACGGATAGGCGGTGCCGTCCTGGACATGGTGAAAAGGTGAATAGGCATGCAGCGCGTCGAACTGCGCCTTGTCCTTCACCGTGCCGAACTCGGTGATGTTGAACGCCCCGTTGGGATCCAGCTCTATCCGCAACATGTCGTAAATCCCCACCGAGCTGACCACGGCGCGAAACAGCGCCGGCCGTTGCGTCAGGGCCGCGCCCATCAACAGGCCGCCGTTGCTGCCGCCCTGGATCGCCAGGCGTTGCGCCGAGGTGTAGCGGCGCGCCACCAGGTGTTCCGCCGAGGCGATGAAATCATCGAAGACCGTCTGCTTGCGGGTGAGATTGCCGGCCTTGTGCCAGGCTTCGCCGTATTCGCCGCCGCCGCGCAGGTTGGCGACCACATACACGCCGCCCTGGTCGAGCCATAGCCGCGCCGCCAGGGAAAAGGCCGGCTTCAGGCTGATCCCGTAACCGCCATAGGCGGTCAGCAGGGTGGGATTGTTGCCGTCCAGCGCCGTGCCCTTGCGGCGCAGGATGTTCAATGGCACCTTGGTGCCGTCCTCGGCGATGGCGAATTCGCGCACCACTTCGGCGTCGCCGAAATCCGCGGCGGAAGTCACTGCCAGCGCCGTCTTTGTGGTGCCGCCAGTGGCGTCGACCTGATACCAGGCCGGCGGCGACAGAAAGCTGGTGAGACGCGCCAGCACCCGGCCCTGGCTGCTGCGCACCAGGTCGGCCACGCCGCTCACCGGCGGCAACGCGACGGTGGTGGCCCGGCGTGTGGCTATGTCGATGACCTTGAGTTGCGAGGGACCACCCGCCAGCAGCGAGACGAACAACAGCTTGCCCGCTGACTCGAATTGTTCGATCGTGCCTTCGCCCTCGGCGACGACCAGTTGCGCCTGCCTGAGGCTGGGATGGGCCAGCGCCACGCGCACGATCTTGCCGCGTGGCGCCTTCTTCAGCGAACGCAGATACAGGTAGCCGTCCTGGCCGAACTCGGCATGCTTGATCTGATCGGCGAAATCCGCGATCCGGTGCCATCGGCCTTTAGTCTTCAAGTAAAAGGCATAGTCGCCGCCATCGCCGTTGGCGACCTGGGCGAGCGTGTATTTGCCGTCCGCGGAAGTGGCCAACCGGGTCTCGGCGATGCGCGGGAATTCCCTGCCGATTTCGTAACGATCCTGGCTTGCCGGCGTGCCCAGGACATGAAAATACACCTGTTGGTAGAAATGCAGATCGGCCTCGGCGCGTTCGCCGGCGGCCGGATAGCGGGTGTAATACAGGCCGCTGCCATCGGCGTTCCAGGCGACGCTGCCGCCGCCGGTCGCATAGGCAACGCGTGGCACGCGGTCGCCGAGATCCTTGCCGGTGGCGGTTTCGAAGACATGCAAGGTGCCGTCTTCGCTGCCGTTTTCCGACAGCGATACCGCGACATGCGAGCCGTCCGGCGACGGCTGGAAGAAGTCTATGGTGACTCTGCCTTTGTCGGACATGAGATTCGGGTCCACCACGACTTTCTCGCCGATCGGCTGGCTGGCCGATTCCAGGGTCACCAGCAGGGGTTGCTGTTTGGGTGGTTGCCGCTTCAACGCGAACAATTTGCCGCCGCGCTCGACCAGGCCGTAGTGGTCGTTCGACGTCGACGTAAACAGTGCTTTCGCCCGTTCCGCCACGATGGTTCGCGCCGGAAAGGCATCCAGCCGTTCGCGGGTGAGGCGGTTTTCCTCGGCGACCCATTGCGCGACCGCGGCTTCGCCGGACTTTTCCAACCACTGGTAATCGTCGCTGACGGCGACGCCATGGTAGCGGTCGACCGTAGTTATCTTCGCTGCGGCCGGGTAGGCCAGCCCGCTGGCGAACACGGGAAAACTGGTCGTCACGGCAACCAGGGCAAGCAGGGGGAGGGGCAGAGAGCGCATGGGCGGTGCATTTCTGGAGTCGAGGCTGGAACTGGCAAGGTTAGCACACCGCCAGCAGGCTATTGGCGTCAGGGCTATTGATCGGGCTGCTTCCAGTCCGACATGGACGCTCGCCATAGAGTCAGGTGCACATTACCTGCGCACTTCTTCTACCGAATCGAAGTTGTGGACGCCAATGAAAACGGCCCCCATCTCTGGAAGCCGCTTGGAAACTGGTGGTGATGAGTGGACTTGAACCACCGACCCCCGGATTATGAATCCGATGCTCTAACCGACTGAGCTACATCACCAAATTTCGCCAGGAACAGCCGAGCAGGCCATTTTGGCAAGGGGCGGAATTATCCAGTGCCGTGCGGAGCCTTGTCAAGTTTGACGCACTCCGCGACAATGGCTGGATGAAGCAGGATTTCGATGTGGTGATTGTCGGCGGCGGCCTCGCCGGCCTGTCGCTGGCCGTCGCCTTGAACGCCAGCCGGCTGCATGTCGCCGTGGTCGAAGGACATGGCCCCGCTACGCCGGTGGGCTGGGATGCGCGCATTTATGCGGTCAGTCCCGCCAATGCACGATTTCTACAGGAGATCGGCATCTGGCAGCATTTCGATCCCTCGCGTATCGCAGCGGTCGGGGCGATGGAAATCTATGGCGACGCCGGTGGCCGGCTGGATTTCTCCGCCTATGACAGCGGCGTCGATGAACTGGCCTGGATCATCGAAGCAGCGCTGATGCAGCGGGAGCTTTGGGAAACCGCCAGGCGCCAGGGCAATGCCACCCTGTTCTGCCCGGCTCGCCCGCAGGCCCTGGCGATCGAGGCCGAGCGGGCCAGCCTGAGCCTGGACGATGGGCGCCAATTGACCGCGCGGCTGATCGTCGCGGCCGACGGCGCGGATTCCTGGGTGCGGCACAGCGCAGGAATGGAAGTTGAATTCAAGCCTTATCACCAGAAGGGGGTCGTCGCCAATTTCCACTGCGAAAAACCTCACCGCAACATCGCTTGCCAGTGGTTCCGCGACGACGGGGTCCTGGCCTATCTGCCGCTGGCGGCAGACAACCTGATTTCCATCGTCTGGTCGACTGCGGACGAATATGCGGATGAACTTCTGGCATTGCCGCCCGAGGAGTTTTGCCGCCGAGTCGCCTGGGCCGGCGACATGCGCCTGGGGGAGCTCGCCCTGATAACGCCGCCCGCCGGATTCCCCTTGCGCTTGATGCGCGCGCCACGGACGGTGGCGCCGCGTCTGGCGCTGATCGGCGACGCGGCCCACGCCATCCATCCGTTGTCCGGCCACGGCATCAACCTCGGCTTCCAGGATGCGCGGGTGTTGGCCGAAACCCTGGCCGGACGCCCGGAATTCGTCGATTGCGGCGACGAGAGGTGGCTGCGTCGTTACGAGCGGTCGCGTATCGAGGAAGTGCTTGCCTTACAATCGGTCACGCATGGCTTGCAACGGCTGTTCCAACCGCAAAACGCTATACTCGCCACGCTCCGCAATGCCGGATTGAACCTTACCAATGCCTTGCCGGTCGTAAGAGATTCCTTGGTGCGCTATGCGCTGGGATAGAACGACGACTCACCCTTACCCTCACCTTTTACCCTCACTCGGAGTTGACATGATCAGGAAATTTCTCGTTTGCTGTGTGGCCGCACTCTCCCTGGCGGCCGGCATGGCACACGCCGGCGAAGCGGAAATCCGGAAGGCCGCGGCGTCGCTCGGCTTGACCCCCGATGAGGTGCGCAAGACGGAACCTCTGGGCTTGTACGAAGTTCGCATCGGCGACGACCTGTGGTACGCCGACGACAAGGGCAGCTACCTGATTCACGGCGATATCATCGACGTCAAGGCCAAGGCCAACCTCACCGAAGTCCGCAGAAACAAGCTGGCGCAGATCCGGTTTTCCGACCTGCCCCTGGAGTTGGCGGTCAAGACAGTGCGCGGCAACGGCAAGCGCGTCTTCGCCACATTCGAAGATCCCAACTGTGGCTATTGCAAGAAACTGGCGAAGGATATGGTCGGCATGAACGATATCACCATGTATACCTTCATGTTGCCGATTCTTTCGGCGGACTCGGGCGAGAAATCCAAGTTCATCTGGTGCGCCGCGGATCGCAGCAAGGCCTGGAGCGACTGGATGGTGAATGGCACGGCGCCCACCGCCGCCAACTGCGCGGTGCCGACCGCCAAGGTCATGGCGTTGGCCGAGAAATACAAGATCCACGGCACGCCGACGATCTTTCTCGCCAATGGCGAGCGGATTCCCGGTGCCGTCCCGGTGGCGCGTCTGGAACAGGATCTGAACCGCGTCGCCTCCGCCAGGTAGCCTTGCCCCGGCCAGGGCCTGGCTAGGCCCTGGGGTGGTGCCTGGAATGCAGGCGTTTCAGCCGTTCGCGGGCGACGTGAGTATAGATTTGTGTCGTCGATATGTCCGCGTGGCCGAGCAACAGTTGCACCACGCGCAGGTCTGCGCCGTGGTTGATGAGGTGGGTGGCGAAGGCGTGGCGCAGCACGTGCGGCGAGATCGACTTGACGATGCCGGCCTGTAGGGCATAGCGTTTGACGAGCATCCAGAACATTTGCCGGCTCAGCGCCGTGCCGCGAGCGGTGACGAAGATTTCGTCGCAGGCACGCTGCTTGAGCAGGATAGGCCTGGCGTCATCCTGATAGCGCTGTAGCCAGTCGATGGCGAATTCTCCCAGCGGCACCAGGCGCACCTTGTCACCTTTGCCGCGCACGCGCACGACGCCTTCGTTCATGCTCACCTCGAACAGCTTCAACCCCACCAGTTCGCTGACGCGCAGGCCGCTGGAATACAGCAGTTCCAGCATGGCGCGATCACGCAGCCCTAGGGGGCGGGCGGTATCCGGCGCCGCCAGCAGCTTTTCCACATCCTCTTCCGACAAGGTCTTGGGAAAACGTTGCGGCATCGCCGGCTGCTCGATATTGAGGAGAGGATCGACGGCGATGCGCCCTTGCGCCAGCAGGAAGCGGTAGAAACGCTTCAGCGCGGCTTGCAGGCGACGCTGGCTGGCTGGCTTGGGCTGTTGCTCGGGCGGACGGCGGTGCAGATCGGCCAGGTAAGCCTTGACCCATTGCTCGTCGACTGCCACCAGGCTGACGCCATTCCCCGACAGCCAGCCGGCGAACAGGGATAAGTCGCTGCGGTAGGCAGCCAGGGTATTCTTCGCCAGCCCGTCCTCCAGCCAGAGGTTGTCACAGAACTGATCCAGCGCTGCGATGTCCTCCGCCGAGGGCCCCACTACAGCCATCGGGCGTCCTCGTGCGCCAGCAGCCAGCGCTTGATCTCCAGCGCGAAGCCGGCGCGCTCGTGTCCAAAGCCGCCCAGGCCGCCGCTGGCGACCACCCGGTGACAGGGAACGACCACCGCGTAGGGGTTGGCCCCGCAGGCGCCGCCGACCGCCCTTGGCGCGCTGTTGATCGTCAGCGCCAGTGCGCCATAGGTGCGTGTTTCCCCGCTTGGTATGGCGGCGATGCCGGCCCACACCCGGCGCTGGAAGTGAGTGCCGGCCGGCGCCAGCGGCAAGCCAAATTCAAACATTGGATCCTTCAGGTAGCCGCTCAGCTGGCGCACGGCCTCCTTGGCGAGCGGAGTCCTCGGCGCCAGCGCGGCGCGTGGCGCCAGGAATTCGACGGCAAGAATTTCATCGGCATTGCAGCGCACGCCCAGGGCGAATCCCGATCCGGGGTTCGAAATGCAGACGACAGCCTGATACGGGGGAGTATCCATGACGGCGCGGGGTGGATGGCGACCGTCGCATTGTCGACTGCGTTCCGGCATTTCGCAAGCGGTGGCGCAATTCGCTTGCCCGCGGCAAGATTGCGCTGCCCGCAAGACCCAACGCCACCCGTGAAGCATGCTGCGCCGGGATTTTCGGAAGATATGCCTTGACGCGATAGATGGTTGTTTTTATAATAGCCTTCCTCTGACGCGGGGTGGAGCAGTCTGGCAGCTCGTCGGGCTCATAACCCGAAGGTCGCAAGTTCAAATCTTGCCCCCGCAACCAACAAAAATCCCATAAAGCCAATCACTTAGCGGTGGTTGGCTTTATGCATTGTGGGTTCTGAAATCTGCCGTGCCCATACCGTGCCCAAAATGTGCCCATGGCGTACCCAGCCAAACGAGACGATTTTGCCCGCAATATCGATTTGACCTTCGGGCTTCGTGCCTATCTAGCTATCTGATGACCTTCGGGTAAGTTCGACCGAAGGTCATCAACCTGTTCGAAAAGAAAGTCTTCAAAATTGACCTTCGGTCTGCTTTACTGATCTTCGGGCCTCGTGCTTTAAGGTCACCAACTGCTAGCGACCTTCGGTCACGTTTAATGAGAATTAACAATTTCTTGTAGGTTCTCGGTTCGTTCAGAACTATAGGCTTTAGATTTCAATCAGGATATGAAAACGTTTCGGACAATGCCTGTCGACATTTCCCGAAACGTTAGATATTCCTACCGCACCCTAGCCACAGAAAAGCTGCGGCTAGGATTTGCCCGTACCTCTTACTAGTAGAGGTACGGAAAGTGGATTAGCACTGTAGTGCTAGTCGCGCTGCATCTGTTGTCGCTGCCTTCTCGTCAGCAGATTCTTCTCGGAGAGAACGCTCATTGAAATAGCGCGAAGACACTTTCAACTCCGTCGCGTCCCTGACTAGTTGCGGCCATTCGTCAACCTTCCGAGAGGCTTGTGCAATTTGTTCGTCAATACTAATGCGCTTCATTTTGTTTTCTCCTTGGTTTGTTTTTTTGCTTGTTCGTCGGTCCATCGCTGCTTCATCACTTTGATGTCGTTAGCGATCAACCACGTTTCAAGCAGTAGGTGGGTGTTTATATGTCGTTGGAATTTAGGTCTAGCGTTATTCGCACTCCACTCGATCATCTTTCCATACTTATTTTTACGTGCGTCCGCATCTCTCATCTCGAACAATTCTGAATACGCTCTCGGTGCGATGCCGACGAATGACTCGAACACCACTGCTCCATCGGAGATGCGAACGGGGTCGGATGCGATCGAATCGGAGTAAAAATCTCTTGCTTTGCTCTTTGGATACGGTTCGACGTAAATGACACGATCAATCCCTGCAGCCACAATGTGCTTGGCGCAGAGGTGGCAAGGATAGGTTGTTGTGTACAAGATGGCGCCCTTTACCGAGACACCTCTCCTAGCAGAATCCATGAGTGCCGCCATTTCCGCATGAACGCTACGGCCAAATTCGAGCAGATTCAGTAGTTGAGAGCCCTTCAACACTTTCTTCTGTTTCCCAAAAAGCAGGTCGTCAGCAAGGTCATTGGGATTCGATGCTTGACAGTTGGCAGTGAGTAAGCCACCTTCGTTCAGCCGTCCCATGAGTTCGGCAACGATTTGTTGACGATGTTCGATGCTTGTATCACCGCCACGCTGAAAGTCTCGCGCGTCTCGCTCGTCACCTGGCCAATAAAGGCCGCCACCTGCTTTTGGAACATCGTTGCATCCTACGGCGATCACGTCTCCTTCTGCGGTAGAAATTGTTGCCCCGACTTGCCTTCCCATGTCCGATGAGCGAAGTGCGGCTGCCCTCGCGTGAAACATTCCGTACTCTTCTCTAGTGGGGGTATGGAACGGATGCCCAAAAACGAGTTCGATAAACCGCTGGATATTTGCCTCTAGCGAGGCGCGATCTCGGACGTCAAGGAACAAATCGGCTTGCGGGAAGACATCTCTGACCTTTTGACCAAGTGGCTTGTTCTCTTCAAGCTCGTCTCTTTCCACAAGCTCTTCTGCCTTGGCCTTAGCACCGCCTGGATGATGCGGTTTTGATCTGCCTATTCTGCTCGCCAGCGCTTCAACTCTGGCCTCTCGTGGGGAAAACACGGAAATAGCAAAGAAACCCTTACCGTAGACAGCCCGAAGGGTTTCTACCTCTTCTGGACGCTTCAGCGAATGGATAACGAACGCGTTCTTTTCTGGTTTCCCTTTGAACTCGGCGTTTCTAATTCTTTCGATTTCTAGCAAACCGAGGAGCGCAACAGCGTCGCCTCGCCCGCAGGTATCCCGAAGTTCGGTACCTGCATCCATCAGCTTATTGATTCGCTGATCCTCGGAGAGACCAGAGAAGCTGCGTCCCGTGAACTCCTGGATGAGGTTACTAAGACGAATCTCCTCTTTGGGAACCTTGTAGCCGACACGCTGTAGCTCTTGCTTCAGGAGCCTAAAGACCAGTTTTAGATCCGTTCCAGCTGGTCCGATTAGCCCGAATACCAACTCATGGTGGCTATCAGGGGCGACCTCACATAGATCTGCTACGGAAGAAGCGGAAACAGCTTCTTTAGCGGTCGTCTTCACGCGTTTGGTTTTTGCTTTCTTTGGTTGAGACCTCGCAACCATGTCGCCTTTCGCAAAAGCCAATGTTGCCAGCCGAAATATGTTTGCGACCTGCTAAAAGAAGTTAAGAATACCCAGCAAGTCACTGATGCGTCAGAAAAAACACTTTTACGTTTATGAGAGTATAGATTGCTTAACCACGTGTGTAAAGGTCTTTAGAAATTGAGCCTGACGGTCGATGCGAACCTCCGCTGGATCGGTGTCGTCCAGTAGCGACTTGGGCTTTCAAACTCACCATGGTAGCGATGGATAACTAGGCGGCGACAGCACAATATACCTCACGTAGCCAGCCAAACCACAGGCTCGACCGTACAACGCCGTCGCTTATCGCTCTGGCGCCCGATGAGAGGCAAACCCCGAATAATCAGTATATCGCCAGCTAGGTGGAGCGGTAGGAAGAACATACAGTCTACGCTTGCGACACCCCTATAGATTAGTCTTATACTATGATCACGTCATGTCGCTAAACTTTACAGGAGAAGAATGATGGGAGGGTCTGGGTCTTCAGGCGGATGGGTTCCAAGCACGCCAAGCAGTCCTTGCGAGCGGATCAACTTCCGAGCAGTAATCAACTCGCCGCAACCTATCGTGAGTACCCTGAAGTTGCAGGATGTGCTTGCGGTAAGGCTTCAGACAGCCCCAACACCCGCCGTTGTTGTCGAATTAAACGGCATCATTGTTGGGGCACTCACCGGCGCACAACTAAATTCCTTGGTGAACTGTCTTCAGAATGGCTATACGTATGAGGCAACAGTCGTTGCAATTGCAGGCGGCAACTGCACGGTTCAGGTCTGCGCTACATGAAAGCCAAGACGATTGCCGTCATCGGCGGCGCCTATGGTGAAGAGTGTGCATATCCTGCTCGCCAAGTTTTTCGAGGCAGTGGTGGGCGAGCTGCGGCCATTCTCGCAAGCCTCGGAGCGCAGGTTTCATTAACGACGGCGCTAGGAGATGACCTTTTGCCGACGTTTGCGAGTATTGCCCAGAAGCTTGGTTACTCGTTGGATGCTAAGCCGCGATCAAGCGACATCTGGTTTCGATACCGTCATCCTTTGGCCCACCCGACCATCTATCCACATTCAGCTCCAACCACGAGTTATGACTTACCTGTAGTTGCCGACAACGTACTCGTGTTTGGCATGATTGAGGGCCGTCCTTCGGTACATGCTAAGCGTGCGGTATACGATCCACAAGACGGTATCGCCGCAACATCATTTGGCAAAAATGGCTCTACGGCGGACGATCTAGCGTTGGTAATGTCTTTCTCAGAGGGCAAGGCGCTAACCGGAGAAACTAGCCCGGAAGTGATGGCTAACAAGCTGATACGTGAGCAGTCGGTTTCTGCGGTGATCATTAAGTGCGGACCACAAGGCGCTCTTGTGCGAACGGAAGAAGCGACAAACTGGATCCGCGCATTTCCAACCAAGCGCGTGTACAAGGTTGGCTCGGGTGATGTCTTTTCAGCTGCGTTTGCATTTTCGTGGCTCCTAGAGGGTAACGATGCGTTGTCATCCGCTTGGTATGCTTCATCTGCGGTCGCTGCCTATGTAGAGACCGCGCAGGACCGTTTCGATGCTAATCAACAGATGAAGTTTCGCGCGCAAGCGCGTCACGCATTGGAGGCTCTTACCGATACAAAGCCCCGTCGTATACCTGACACGCAAATTTATCTGGCCGGCCCATTTTTCAATACTGGACAGCAATGGTTGATTGATGAAGCCCGATCAACACTCACGGACATGGGCTTCAAAGTCTTTTCTCCTGGACATGAAATAGGTATTGGACCTGCGCAGGAAGTAGCGCCGGCAGACTTGCTTGCCCTGGAACAATCGGGGTTGGTGTTAGCGTTGCTGGACGGCTTCGACCCTGGTACAGTTTTTGAAATAGGTTACGCGCGCGCACGCAATATCCCGGTTGTTGCCATTGTCGAAGCAGGCGATGAACCTTCTCTCACAATGATCATTGGCTCCGGTTGCGAGGTTGCCAACGATTTTGCAACCGGCATATACGCGGCATGCTGGCATTTGATGGGCGATGTCTGATCTTCTTTTACTATCCGGGGGAATAGATTCCATCGCAGTGGCGAACTGGTTGAGGCCTGCGATGTCTTTGACGATCGACTATGGGCAGAAGGCGGCAAGGGCAGAGATCGCTGCGTCGAAACAAGCATGTAACGCGCTTAACTTGCCTCACGCTGTTCTAATCGCTCAAATCGGGAGCGTTGCTGCGGGTGACATGTCTGACCAAGCAGCGTCACAACATTCGGCCAACTCTGAATTTTGGCCATTCAGGAATCAGTACCTAGTGACCTTGGCTGCAATGTATTCCATTAAGCACGGTTACAGCAGGATTCTGATAGGTACAGTGGCAACAGATTGCCGCCACAAAGATGGTACTCAGCGTTTTGTCGAAATCTCAGACAGGCTTCTGAGCGAGCAAGAAGGCGGCATTCGCCTTGCAGCCCCCGCGATATCGATGACAAGCACCGAGTTGGTACGTCAATCAAAAATAGAGTTTTCGGTCTTAGGCTGGGCTCATTCTTGCCACATTGGCCAGTTGGCCTGCGGGTGCTGCAGGGGATGCATCAAGCACTCAGAAGTGATGCAATCCCTTGAGTTGCAGCGGTAATTACATCAGTAGGCGGAGCGCCAATTGCTTCTGTTTCAACGGAAAGACGGCAGGCTTCTCGCCGGTTACCCCTAGCTTCTGGCTCAGTGCGGTAAGCGCGACCTTTCCATAGTTACGCATCTGGTCCCAGATTAGACAATCGAGCACAGCCGGGCGAGCTGTTAGGGCGTGGCAAAATCGGATGTAGCGCTCTTCCATCGCAAAGTAATCGCGTTCTACGCGCTGCTCAGGTTCAAATAGGTTGCAGAGAAGTCCCGCTCGGATCAAATGAATATCCAGAATGGCAACGTCGTCGGTGTCGAGATAGTTCCTCGCCACCCAGCCAGCCGTTTTAGGCCCAACGCCTTTGATTTCCAATAGTGCATCCCGGAGGTGTCGGCCACTATGCTGGTCAAGAGGGTTTCTGCGAAGAAATGCCATCGCATTTGCAAGAAAGCGAGCCTTCTGCTTCGGATATCGATAGCGGGTGGTTCGGCCATTCAACAATAGGGGCCTCGTAAGTTCGGCCTCCCATCGTGCCGCTGACGGCTCAAGAGCCGCGATCAATCCGGCCGATCGACATACATCAAATGCCACGGTAGCCAACTCTGCTGTAATTCCGTATCCGCCAAGCATGCAGAACGTTAGCTCTTCCGCCAACGACCCGCGCCCTTTGTAGGGTGACCTGTCAGCCCGGTCCAAGCCACTCATCCATAGCTGCGATAGCCAATATGCTGGCGTGAAGAGCTGCCAGGGTGTTCCCCACAGGACTCCGTCAATTACCTGTTCACTGCAATCCGGAAGGTTCCGGCAGTGCTGTGTTTCGCCAACCCAATAGTGTAGTGGTTGGGTCATGTCCAAGCCCTTTCGTCAGCCCTGTCCTTAAGCCAACTATAGAGGGACTTTTGTTCAACTGCTGACAACTTATCAATGCGCCGCCGTAGTCGTTCCTGCCGTCGGCGAATGACTTCACGTTCTCGGAAACCGGCCCCGAAATACCTGTCGTCGTGCAACAATTCCGGCTGTAGGTAATTGAACCAAACCCACTCCTCGCGCGTATCTACATGGGTCCGGGCGCGAAACCGGTGGACGGACCATCCGCTCAACCAGCGCTCGTACAAGGGTGTGACGTACCCTGAAATGATGACTTTGCAAGGAAGTGCAGTTAGGCAGTCAAGCAGGCGTTCGTGATCTCGTACAGAGTAGTCATGCCGATATACCTTCAAACGGCGTCGTGTATCCGGATGGTATGGCGGGTCGGCATATATCAACGTGTCGGCATCGAGATGTTGCGCGCTAAGGTAATCAACCGCATCCGATCTAATCACGTCGCAATGGTCAGGCCAGCGCAGCTTCCACATTTCAATGACCGTTGGATCGACGTCGAGACCCACTTGATCAGTCGCCGGCAACTTGTTGCGCATTACCGCTCCGCCGCCTAAGTGCGTCTCGATGTACCGCTTGTGCGGCGGCATCAAATTGACTATTTGGGGGAAGGAAATCCCCTTTCCACCATCGTATCGCATTGCCGAATCATCGCCATTTCTGGCGATGGTGTCAACCACTTGCGAGTCGAACCCTCCCGCCTAAAGCGCGACATCTGCATCTACCGTCCAAAGTTGACCAACCGCGACGAGTTCCCTCAAAGTGTCCTTAGCGTCCGTTCATGGTCAGTGAATCGTGGCCGAGTGCAGAAATACGATCACCGAGCCAGCATGCGGCGGCACGGTGATCGTTGCCTTCGATGAGCCGTCCGTCATTGCCTTGCTGAAAGCTTCGGTGACAACACGTATGGTCTGCCGCAAATCCACGTCAACCCGCTCGGCAAGATTGTGCGCCGACGTGTCTAGCTCAATGCGCTTGCGCGTTTTCTTCTGCAAGTGCATAAGCTCGCCCTGGATGATGCGCAGGCGCTGGTTCGGCTGCGGACGCGGCACGTGGAACACCGCGACGCGGGACAACAACGGCTCGGGCACAGTCCGCAGTGTGTTGGCCGTCAAAACGAAGACAATGCGGCTTGCGTCGAATTCTAAGTCATAGAATTCGTCTTTGAAATGCCGGGCGCTGGTCGGTTCGAGCATGTCAAGCAAGGTCGGCTGGAGCGAGTAATTACCGCCGCCGAGCTTGTCGACTTCGTCGATCACCATCACCGGGGCGGCACTGCTATTTGACGCCAACAAAGTGAACACTGAGCCGGGCATCGCCCGATTCCAGGACCCGTGCGAGCCAACCAGTTGAAACGATGCTGCCGACCCGCCGGCACTGACCTTTGCCATCGGAACGCCGAGTGCGGTGGCCAGCTGCATGGCCAGATGCGTTTTGCCAATCCCTGGATCGCCAAGCAACAAGATCGGCGAGATGCGGAAGTTGGACGCGTTCATCGCGCCGGCCAGAGTCAGTTCCGATTTCAAATGCGCGATCGGATCGGCCAGGTTCTCGAACTTTTCCGCGAGGCGCGTCAGGTTCGCAACGGCCTTGCGGACATTCGGCAGCAACCGAAAACCGTCATTCGTGCGAGCCTGCGCCAGATCATGCCCGGCTCGGTCGCGATCTTTGCTGTCCAGGCGACCGAGGTGCGCATCTGCCTTTGCCAACGCTTCCGGCCTAAAGATCTGTATGACGGGCTGCTTACGAACACGGCGAGCCTTCGCTTTACCCGTCCCGGCTTCCGGCGCGGGATTCCTTACGCAGGCAAGGGCGTCCTTGAGCATCGCCGCACTACGGTTGATCAGACGCTGCAACGCAGCGTCATCCATGCCCGGCAGGTACTCCATATGCGTTTTGATCCATTGACCGGCAGGCGTTTCCATGACGTGTGGCTTCTGTTGGTAAAGATCAAGCGCAATTTGCGTGACACAATCCCAACCTGGCCCGATCAAATAGTCGAGCACCATATCCCAGGTCGGAACATTGCCTTCATACACCATACGCAAGGCCGCACCCACGATCACGTCGCGACAGGACGTGACGGTGTAATCATCCAGTCCCTTGGTCTGGCTTTCGAGTAAGCTCACAACTAACTGTTCGGTCGCTTCGAGCACGGCATCGCCGCGCGCCAGGACCGTCACAAGTTCGTAGGGGCCCGCCGACATCAAAGCCTTATTCTTTTCGGTGTCTGCGTGCTTTCTCTCCTCGTCGGCCTTCTTCCGCGCGGCCATGGCGAGCCTTTCTTCAAGCACGAGCTGCTTGTGTTGTGCGAGTACGACGGATGGCACCAATAAACCGCCGTCACCGAGGTTCAGCAGCTCGAAACCAGGCATATCGATGCGGTTGTGGTTGCTTTTCATGATCTGCTCCCGGTTGGATTACTTGTTGAGCCAAGCGCGCAGTTTGTCCGCCACGCCCGGCGTAGTCAGGGCGAGGGTTGGATCACAAGGCGCCATCACAAGAATGGGAACAAGTCTAGGCGCCTTCGGGCTCAGTAGCTGCGCCCGCGGAACTCCAGTGCCACAACTTGCCGGTTTGGCCAAATCGAGATCGTAGTGACCGGAGCGGCTAATCTTTTAGTGTCTCTCTAGAACCTCGACGGTCATGATGTCCTGCTCGCCCTGGTAATACTTGTCGAGAATCCGGACGAAGACGGAGCCAGGTTCGGCCACCGATGCAAACAGGGTCATAGACGACTTGAGTTTCAGGTCGTCTGGATAGCCGAAGATGTCTGAGGCAGATCGTCCCTCGCAAGCAAGAACCGTCTTGGCGCATTCCCGCAGCCGCTTGCCGAGAACTGGGTGTTCCAGATACTGCCGGGCCTCTTCCCGGCTCTTAATAGAGTAGCGGACAGCCATGGTGCTGCTTCCCAGTCCCTGTATCTGGGGAAACACGAACCACATCCAATGGGTAAGCTTCCTGCCGTGCCGCAGTTCCGCCAAGGCGGTTTCATAGAAGCCTTCCTGCGCAGCGAGAAAGCGGTGCAAGGCGAAAGTGTCGTCATAGGTCATGTGCGGTATCTCCCCTGGGCCCGGTCCAGTTCGGCTGCGACGCGCTGTCGTAGCTCCGTCGGTGCCATCACTTCGCAATCGCCGCCGTATTTTAGGATGTCCATGACAAGTTCGCGGTCATCGGTGTAGGGGACCTTCAGCTCGCAGCTGTCGTCTTTGAGCAGGGTGGCTTCCTGTCTGGGGTGCCAGCGCTCAGAGGCCACCCAGCGGGCACGTTCGGGCGTGAATCGCAAGGTAGCCCAGGTGACGTTGTCCCCAGTGAAGATACCGTAGCCGGAGCCGAGCACTTCGTCGAGACGCTTCTCGGCGACATCCTTGGCCTTCTTGTCGATGATCTCGGCACGCTCGATGGCGTCGACCGAGAATGAGCGCAGATCGTTGCGCAAGTGGCACCAACCGTCCAGATACCAATTGTCTCGATAGTGGCAGAGGCGTTGCGGCGAGATTTCGCGTTCGCTGGTTTCATCCGCGCCGCGCCCGTGATAGCGGATGACTAGGCGCTTGCGGCGGAGCAATGCGGATCCCACTGCCTGGAAATGATCAAGATGGAACTGGCGGGCACCAACGGTTTCGATCTTGATGCGCTTCTTCACTTCCTCCGTCGGGTTGTCGGCGGCGCCGAGCAAGCCGGTTAAGCGCACGAGCAGGGGCTTGATCTGCGGGCCCAGCAGGCCGCCAGTGTCGAGATTGGAGAGCAAGTGCTGCATGGTTAGGAGGGCATGGATTTCCTCGGCGGTGAACCACATACCGGGCAGTTCGTACTGGGGACCGAAACGCTTTTCATCCTTGGCGAAGCGATAACCGCCCAGTTCGCGATCAAAGACGATTGGTGCGTTGAGGCGGTCTTTCAGATAGTTAAGGTCGCGCTTGAGGGTGGCCCAGGAAACGCCGAGGCGCTGCTGTAGTTCGGCGCGGGGGACGAACTTCCGATCGGCAAGAATCTGGTCTATCTGGTAGATGCGCTCGATGTTGCTCATGCTGGCGTACCCACGAGTTGCAACTCCTGCGGCGAGGTCCGACTCATCTGCATAATGAAACGGCGAATCCCCTCGTCGCGAACATAGATCAATTGCCGACATGGATCGGGGCTATGTCCTCGGATTGGATGTATTCGCTGCTCGGCCAGCAATCTGGCCACCTTTCGCGATGAAGTACCCAGCCGTTCGGCGATCTCGGTTCCAAATACGTATTCTTCCCTAAAACGCCCTACGTCTTCCCTACGTACTCGGGCTCCAGTTTTGTCTGTAAAACCCAACTTTTCGGAAACGGGAAGGTAGCCATTTTGCGTCAACCAATATGCAACCTGTTGCTTCACACCGAGGAGTTTTGCGGCTTCCGGAATTTTGAGCCAGTGCATGCGGCCTGGGTTCAATGAAACCTGCCACGCGCGAAGCCGACCAGCGTCAAATATCCACCGGCCGATTCCCCGGCCAGAGTCGAGAGCCGCTGCGGGCACGAATTCTCGCACTCTGACGCTCTCAATTAACGAAACGATTTCTTCCGCTGTCCATGCCCAGTACTTGAAGACGTGAGCCAGTGACACCTGGTTCTCTTCGGGGATGGTGACTACGGGAAGAATATTTTCGATTCCGAGGAGCTGTTCGACATCGCTGCGCGGGACACACCAAGGCATCTTCTCCTTGTTTTGTATGCGCCGTGCATTCGGAAAAAGGAGACGAAGAAGTCTCTGCATACGGACCTTACCGATTCCGAGTGCATCCATAGCCGCCGTCATAGTCATTTCATTGGCCAGTTGAATGTTGATTTGATCCAGCTGGTCCCGCCTCACGATCAGGAATCGGCGGGCCTTGGTGCTCACCGACTCCTGCCCATCCAAGTAACCTTCTCTCACAAGGCTTCTCAGCCTTGCAATGGAAATCCCCAACTGGTCTGCAGCCACTTTTCCAGGAATCCACTGGACCTTGTCCAGGAGCTGAGCAGTCAAACGCCGGTTGCGCTTGCACAGGCCGCCTTTCCAATGCTCACCGAGCCAGGTCTCGAAGGCGTCCCGGACCGGTAGAAAGGCGTCCTCCTTCAAACCCTTGTACAGATAGTAGTAGGCCTGACGGAACAGACCTCGAAGGCCAGCTTTTTCCCCTGCGCCGTGCTCCTGTATCCGGGTCCAGCATCCGTGGAAGGCCTGGGGCCACTGGGCAACTATCTCGGCAGCCAGAGAAGACACGGGCCAAGAGGCTTGCATCGAGCCGGCGTTTCTGAGCTTCAATGGGTTGGGACCTGAAGCCGAATCCATGTAGCCCCCAAGATAGCGAATTAGACGTTGGACCTGCTCCACGTCCAGACCAGCCAATGGTGGTCGATCCGAATCCACTTCACTTCCCAACAACCGAGCCTCGAGGATGGACGACAGATGCCGGGAGTTCTCCGGAGCGATGCCGGGGGATTCCTCCCTCAGGTCGGAGCCGCACTGGCAGCGCAGTATGGCTTCCCGATTCCACTTAATCGGCTGTCGGCAGGATCCACATTGATCCACCAGCCATACCCGGTGGTGCGGACAAACATCGTTGAAGAGAATTTCCCAACTGGCCCGCCAGGTTGGCTCCTCCGCCAGACACAGTGGGCAGAATCGGGCATGACGCAGGTTCCAGATCCGCCCCTTGTCTTGCAGCAAGCCAGCCATCCGGGTTACGTGGGCATGCAGGCCTGGGTCCAGGGCGGAATCGGGAAGAAGCCGTTGTCGAGTCAGCCATGACGGATCGTAACGGACTCCCAGTTGTTTCAGTTCACGCTGGGACATACAGTTTTCTTCCGCCAAGCGCAGCAGGTAGCCTTGGGGACCTTCCGCTCGTCCGGGGGCTGGCCGCAGCAACAGGTCGGGTTCTGGCATGAGGACCTGCAATGGAATGAGCTCACTCATGTCACTTGCTCCCCCGCGTAAGGTTCATCCCCAGCTTGCGCGCCACGGGTGAGCCCACCAGGTCCTGGCGGGTATGGAGGTGGAAAACTTCTCCAGGCCGATCCAGAGGTCTCAGAAGCGACTCAGGATGAAAAGGATTGAGCCGGTCCGGAACATCTCGCCAAACTCGGTTGCGGAAACCTGCCGCCAAGACTGGTAGATCTATCGATTCCAGGCCGGCGGTGGCCGCAGCCGAAACAGCGCCCTCCAGTATCTTGACTACGTAATCGAGCAAGCCATAGCTGCCGACATGGAATCTACGTGCCAAGTTCGCCTCATGTAGTGGCACCTCACACGGAAGAGGCAACAGAGCCTCAAAAGCCTTCAGCAGGCCACGGAATTCCTGGAAATCCTCTGCATCCTCGAAGGAGAAGGGTGTAATCCGGATCCTTGCGGAAAACCTCCTCTCCAACTGCCCGTTGCTGTTGACCACGGCCTCCGCCTCCGGCAGGCCGCTGGCCACCATGCCCACTTTGGTGTCTTCCAGAAAGTTTTTCAGCCAGTCCGTCACATCCCGAAAGGCGTTGAGAGTGGGGGCGTAGAACAGATGCTGAAACTCATCAAGCAGGACCTTCTCTACTCCGCACTTGGCAAAGAGGTCGTAGATCCAGGCGGTTTTTTCCGGAGCGGTGCCCCGATGGGCCTTCTTCTGACCCAGCGCCTCGAGGATGGCGCCGGCAAGACTCCGAGCCGTCGGCGAGGAGGGGACCGTTACCAGCAGCACCGGAACATGAGTACGTTCCGCCTCATGCTTACGCGGGAACATCGCCTGATAGGTCCGCACGATGGTGCTCTTGCCCGCCCCAGAGAGTCCTGTGAGCAGCAGGCCGCCACCATCTCCATAGGTACGACGGCGAAGGTGTAACTCGGCCATGGCGCACATGGCTTCCTTGTAGCGTCGATGGGGGAACGGATCTAAGACCAACTTGAATCCATAACCGGGGGATCCGGGCTGGACCCGGTCCCCTGGCGCAAATCGCGTCATGACAGTTGCCGGATCCATGGTCAGTCCTCCCGTCCTGGTTCGGAAAAGTCGGGCAGATCATCATCCAGGCCGGATGGCAGATCTGACGGTGGGACCTCCTTCGGCTGTTTGATCGGGCGCCGAGCCTCGGCCAAAGAATCACCTTTCTGCAAGACCGACTCACTGTCATGCATGAGGTACCTCGCCCCGGTTTTGCGGTAGCCCATCTTTTTGTGCTTCAAGGCTTCCTGGATCAGGGCTTCGATCTCCGCCCGCGCCTCCAATAACTGGCCAGACAGGCAGTGGTCACCAAAGCGTTTTCGAGCGTGTTCACGTACCAGACGGTGTATGTCGCGCGGCAGGCCTTCAGCATATTCGGCCAGCTTGGCCGGAACCTTGATGTACTCCTTGGCGTGGGGATCGAAGACGTGGATATGGGCCACGGTGTCCTCGTAGTACTTCAACGTGACAGGACGGTTTTCACCGGCGCGGCGGCGGATGGTTTGGAGCAGGTCAGAGTTATATTGCAAACCATCCAGTTCGATACCGTAATGGAACAGGGTGCGCTTGGCCGGGATGCCGGTGATCACCTCCAAGTGCTGGGGATAGACCGGGAGTTCGATGATGCGGCGATCGGCGGATTGCAGCCAATGATCCAGAGGCCGCGCGCCGATGCCGCGGTGAGCAGTAATGTTATAGACGTCCACCACCCACTTGGTCAGCAAATGGACAAGGGTCTCCATATCGATCACAGCTTTTTCTTCGGCTGGGTAGTCGCCACGCTGATCCACATTCGAGAACACCGTTCCTGGAAGCCGATGGATGAGGCCCATGTTCATCGTCCGGAAGAACCGTTCGATAGCGCCCTTATGCTGGGGCGTCTTGGAGCCGCAGAACAGGATCTGGATCCCCATCTCCAGACAAACAGATTCCAAGGCATCGGAGTGCAGGTCCGTGCCGTTGTCGACGGCAAGCAGTTCCGGTATCCCACAGGCCGGCCATTGCCCCTTGATGTCTGGGAATCGCGCTAACCAGTCATCCTTGGGCAAGATGGCACGCCGCAGGCATTGCAGAACGCCATGGCCGGACGGAGAATTGAAGCTGACGTAGAACCCAACGACCATTCTCGAGTGATGATCGATAGCCATGGTCAGCCAGGGCCTTCCCAATGGCAGCTTGGTCAGGCTGTCGATCACGATCAAGTCTAAGGGCGTGTGATCGATCTCGATCCGCTCAAGGACACTGCCGACTTTCACGTTGCCTAATGCAGCTCGGTACTTCATTCTCGCGGCTTCCGCCCCGTCGCGAGCTACATCTACAAGATCCTGTTGCAGGTTCTCGAGCCAGCGATAGATCGTAGATCTCCCCGGACGCCGAACCTGTTCGTCAGGACGCAGTCCATTGTTGATGGCGTCAATCCGCCGAAAAACTTCTTCGGCTACAGTTAGCTTTGGTAACTGCTGATTCGTCATGTAGACGGTGGCAATCACCTCCTCGAAGATCTGATACCGACGCTTGGCGATGGGACCTGTGGACGGCTTGTTATGGGGAATCAGGCAGAGAATGCTTTTGGTGCGCCGGTACCGTCGCCACCAGGCTTGTACCGTGGAGGAACAAGGCAGATCACTATCCTCAATCTGCTTTCCGGCTTCGGCGATCAGCGCTCGCCATCGGTCTGGCTTGTAAGGATTGGTTTCAGGATTTACCACCGTCAAATAGTGGTACCGGCGGCGTGCTTCCCTTTGTTGGTTAATTGGATAAGTACTGAGATCCCTCGGCACCGCCAAGTAGATCGCGTTGCTGAGAGACCCCAGGGAGGCCTCATCAATCAGCCATACCTGGGAAGACCAGCACAAGCGAAGCTCGCTATCCGAAAGACTTTTCAGTTCGCCGGAATCCGATTCGAGTTGGATTTTGCCGGTGGCAAGACGGCGACGTATCTGCCAACGCACTTGTCCCTCGATGAAGACGAGGCCGACCTTAAAGGAGAACCGCTGCATGGTGCCCTCCTTTCGTGACGGACACAAAAGCGTCCGCTTTCAGGGGCTGGGCGAGGTCGCATTCCAGCCGACCTATGGCCACAAGCCGAAGTGCAACATCGTCACCCAGTTCGGCCCCCACCTGACAGAAGTGCAGCGGAGCAAGACCAAACTTCCGAGCCAATTCAGCGATCGTTGGTAACGTGTGACCAATCCGACCTGAAAGATAGGAGAGCTTACGGACGTTGCTGAGAAGCGGCTCACGGCGAATCTCCCGTTCTGTCACGATTCGAAAGTCGCGTCCTTGCAGCCGGTAGTGAGTCGCAATAGCCCGCAGCTTTGCTTCCACCTTGGGTTTCGCAAGCTGGCTCGATGGTTTGACCTCAAGATGAACTAGCGAGCCATCCTCGAGGACGAGTTCGAAATCTGGGTAATAGTCGCGCATCTGATGGCCGTCGAAGTATTGGATAACGGTCGGTTGCTCCTGGTAGGACACAACTCCGCCGGAGAACTCCAGTAGATGGATCGCATCACATTCCAACAGCGATTCCCAGGCCACCATGCGACCTAGCTTGTGCGAGGGGAAATAGCCCCGGAACCGCCGGCCACGGCGGGTTACAACTTTTCTTGAAAGCATCATTCTTCTCCTAGCAGCAGGCGAAGGGAGTTCCTGCGGCTGCCGCGCATATCAAAAATTGGTCAAAGTTTCGAGACAAAAAAACCCGCAGTCAGTAGAAATCTGACCGTTGTCTCAATGAATCAGTTGGGTAAGCCTTGACGCCCAGGCTAGGAGAATGGATACTTTGCTTGTCTAGAGCGTCTCCGTAGCACCCGAAGGGCAGGCCTTGTGCTTGCCCTTTTCACATGGTTCGGCCCTCCCTTCTGGACAACTCAAAGGAGTGCCTTGCGATGCCTTCGGCATCGGATCGGGCCAATACTGATTCTGGGATCCGTAGCGCCAACTCAATCAGCCGGATTTGCATCGGCATGAGGCGACCGAGTTGGGGTTCCAGCAGACGCGCCAAGGCATACTCTTCGTCACTGGCGCGTACGGGCAAAACTAGCTGGCGGCGTGATTCCTTGAGCGTCCGGTCCAGTTCCGCTATTTCTTCGTCGTTAAGTTCGAGCCCTTTGATCAGGCGCTCAATGAAGTCCCGCCGAGGAGGCCCTTTTTCGCTGCGTTCTAGTGCCGACAAATAGCTTGGCTCATAGCCCAGATGATGGGCAAGCTCTTTCTGCCGGAGACCCCGGCGGGTGCGTAGCGCTTTCAGAAAATGTGAGAAGGGACTCACGGCGGGTGGGCCAGCTGTTATTTCTACCCGCAATAGTTACATAGGTTTTGCTGCTAAAGCAAGCGTAATTAATTGATTAATAGTGCATTATTTAATTCACTTCGCTTCCAATGTTGGAATTTGGCTGAATATTTCGGTGGACCGGTGACGAGTGCGATCGGCCCTAAATCGCCAGCTTTTCAACTCGATATGAACTTCCTCTGTTCGGCCTTATGTAGCGCTCCACATAAGGCCGATCTCCGGCCAATCGCCATCGCGGTCTGGTCCTCGGCCCGTTCCCGGCCATTCGATAAACAAACCCGTCGGTCCGCTATGGATCGGAGATTTGCCAGATTATCCGAGAACTGCCAGTTTCCTTGTGTATCAGTTTCAGGCCGGAACGATAATGGAGGGCCTCTCGGCGATCGTCCCACCGAGAAGGCCTATAGGAATTGCAACATAACGGTCGCACGACAGCATTACCTCGTGACCGCTTGCGTGTGCAGCTTCGAGGTCGCTTTGCAGATACTGTGCGCGATCCAGATAGGCATTGACCGGATCAGGGGCGCCATCCGCATATTCAGTGGCGGCGAATAGCAGATCCGAAACGGCAGGAGACCAGCAGTATTTGTATGCGGACAACGGAATCACGCGCATTACATGCGAAGGCGAGGCTGCATAAACCAGCGTAGCTTCAGGGCGCGCTGTCACAAATACTCCCCCGCTTCGATAACAAACTCCGAAGTGTGACTCAAACCACTGATCTGCGGCTTTATGAAAAGCTAGTGATGAGTTCCTTGGCCGTCGATCGGTTCGCGGCACGACGAGCGACACTCTATCAGTCGGGATCTCCTCGGACATGCCACGATAAAACGCCAATGATTCGAACGTCGACATGGCTTGTTCCACCTTACCAAGAGAATGCTATCGAACCCGCTTCTTATCCTTGCGCCCTACTATAGCAGGGTAATCCTTCTTGCCGAGATTCGCAGAGGGCGCGCCTATAAGTCCAAGCGCCTCTTGGAGAAGATCCGTCACTCGTCGGTGCAGCGTAGACATCTCGGCATCGCGCCTCGCTCGTTCGACACTCCTGTCTGCATCGCTGCCAAATCGCGTGTAAACGTCCACGCCTGGTAAGAGTCCAACCAGCAGCGCTCGCTGCTGCGTCGGCTTGATCGCTTCGGCAGGCATTGTTGCGCGTGAGAGGACATCCAGTTCGTCTAAGGAAATATCGCAGCGCGGTCGCTGCTCCAATGAAAAAGGTTCAACGAGGTCGCGCTCGAGCTTTAGCACCAATCCAGCACTCAGAGAGGACGTCTTGGCCGGTTTTGTCAATAAGGAAAAGTAGCCGTACCAGACTAAGGCCGCGGGAAAGAACTGAGCCAGCGGCACTAAGGCGCCGGAGTGGGCGAAAGACGACGGGAGGATTCGGTTGCAGATATAGCCCACCACAATCTCGTCGAATTCCCGGCCTCGCGAATACAGTTGAATCGTCTGGACTAGCTGAGCAAAGGCACGCATGCGCCCATCGAATACGCCCGAGAGTTCATGAAGGAAGCGTTCCGCCTCTGGATAAAGAGCCGCGATAGCTTTGTTGAGGTCGTCACCGTCAGGATCGTGCCCCGCAACGAGACCATCGATTGCCCGAAAAAAGTCAACATTCCTGTCCACTACAGTTGACTCTTGAATCATCCTGCCGCTGGCTACTTCGTGTGCGCGAATCACCGCTTGAACCGTCGATTGCGAGTGGGGAAGCCCCGTAATATCCCGCAGGCGGGTCCATTTTGAAGCGAGCTGGCGCGTCGACGCTTGCTCACCATAAAGCTGGTAACCACGCGCCAATGCAAAAGCGAGCGTCCGTCGTATGACTGAGTAGGATGGAAGTCCGCCGCTCCCTTCTGGGACACCCAGCGCTGCGAGCGCCGCCTCTCCCAGCGCTGCACCTATCATCGCCCTGCGGTTGCGCCCGTGGCGCTCGCGGTCGTTGTCCGGTGACGGGTTTCGCTCTCGCATTACCGCGCTTACCGATTCCGGGGTGACGACGTACGCTAAGGCCGTTAGTGGGGATTGATCCGGATAGTAGGTCGCAATAGCCGCAAACAAGTCCTCGAGGTCGCCCGATCGCGGGACGATCACGTGCGGAACAGACAAGCCATCGGGAATAGTCGATTGATAGCAATCGAAGGATCGTTCCCCAGCGGGGAAACTGGACGAAAACAGGTCGGTCCGGGGGGAATTGTCGCGTTGGACCCCAGCGATCAAGATTTCAGATAGGGTTTCAGCTCTGTGTCGCAGCATTATCGTTTTTGAAAAAGTTCATCGAACGCGGGATCTGGCCGCGGGGGCTGTAGCACGCTAAGTGCCGCGTCCAGATACCCGGGAAGATGGCCACTGTAATACAAATGGGCGCTCGTCTTTCCGCGCAGGACGCCAGTGTAGATCAACCGCTTCTGGACCGGCCCCATCCGGTAGAGCACCTCGCAGCCACCGAGATGCACGGCCCGGAACTCCCATCCTTTGGCGCCGTGCAACGTGTCTGTCCAAATGGAAACCGTCGGATCGCTCAAGCCGCTCCTGGCCATAGCGTTGTTGAACGCCTCAAGCTGATCTCTCTTGGGGAATAGTACGCCAATCCTTTCCCCCGGATAGAGCTGGAGATGTTCCTGTAGGTTTTCCAGTATCTTTGTGATCTGACCTTCAAAGGTGTCACACGGCACCGGAATAACAGTCGAGGGCCGCTCAGCTTCGGGGTAGTGACACTCCCCCTGAAGCCGAGGATAAGCAACGACATCCGCCAGAATCCCGTCGGCGACTTTGCATAAACTCAAGCCGCTACGGTAATGGTAGCGAAGTGCCACAACCTGGCCTTCCACCAGCTTTTCGATCAAGCCCGGCGTATGAGTCGCCTTATAGATGCTTTGTCGGGAGTCGGCCGCTAACACCAGTCGTTTGCAAAGCTTCCTGAAGACCAAAAGCTCTGTATCAGTGTAGTCCTGGGCTTCGTCCACCAGGAGTGTTTCGCAATACGAGTCAGAAATTCGACCGGCATCGATGAGGGCCATGACCTTCCCGGCGAGGAGGGCTCGATTGGCCTCGAAATTCTCCTCGGAATCATCCGCAGAAACGCCATACTCCTGCAATACTCCGCGGAAGAAACCCATCTGCGTCACGGCGGAGGCAGGATCGACGCCATAGTGACGGCATCCGGCTTGAACAAAGCTTCGCAGACTCCTTGTGAACACGACGATCTTGAAGTTAGTCTGCGACTTGAACGTCAGATACTTTGCGCGAAGCAGAAGGATATTCGTCTTGCCCGAACCTGCCGGTCCCGTCAAAAGGAAACTGGCTGTTATCGGGATGTTCTCAACCGCTTGGCGTTGCTCGGCATCAAGCTGATCGGTCCTGATCCAGAACATTCGTGTCCTTTCGATTAGTTCAGCAGTATCTGATCGACGGCGTCAAGGAACGCCCCTCGGCAGTTCCCGAATGCTGTCTCGACGGTAAACATTTCAGTCCATGAGGCCCTTGAATTTATCGGCACCTTGTCGATCGTCGCGGTAAACGACAATTTTGTCGCCTCGGCAACGGTCGGATCGATCCCCATAGTCAACGAGAAACAAATGCCCAATTGAAATCCGAGGTCCTTGTCCGCATCGAAAAGGAATCGCGACGTGTATTCCTGCCCCTGTCGTTCTTCTTCTACCCTGAACTTCGGGAAAATGGACGTATCGAGGAAATACGTCCTGACTTCTCTAATCAAATCGTTGTTGAGGTGCCAAAGCTGCTGCTCGCGATTAGGTCCTGACGCCGATCGCGCTTGTCTGGCCCGTGCCAGCCGGACTTCCTCGGCGCGTATTTGTCGCAACCGGATATTCTTCTCGCGATGCGAGTCCGTATGGGTCTCAGGCTCGAAGAAGTCGTCCCAGGTTACATATTGGAGACGCTTCCGCCAGTCCTTCAGAAGACATGCCTTCACGGTTTGGATCAGCCATCCCGGGACCTTGTCCGAGTCTACATCCGGAGTGTGATCCCGGACGGCGTCGTATAGGCAGACTCTTGGTTTGTCGATCCCGTCAAACAACACCTTGCCCATGATCATGTCGTGCAAGGTTGCCCCAATTTGATAGAAGGTAACGGCGCGCCATGCACCGTCCGCGTCCTCTTCTTCCCTGCGCCATACAAATTCTGGCGGACTATATCGAACCGACGCTACGAATTCCATTCCGGAACGTCGCTCCTGAACATCTTCACCTGTTGGCATTTGGTGAATGATGCCTAGATCAAGGAGGGTGAGTTTCTTGAAATCCTCGCTGATAACGATGTTCGCTGGCTTGATATCGCGGTGTACCAGATCTCTCTCCTCAAGCGTCCGAGTAACCTCCGCCAGTTGGCTGGCCAGTGCCGGAATTGCCTCGGGAGGCAGCTGTCCCAAGAGTTTGTCGAGCGAGGTCCCAGGCACCAGCTCCATGACGAGATACAACGAATTAAGCTTCGGTGCCTCGCCGCCTGCATAGATTTCGACAAGGTTCGGATGAAGCCTGGTCCCGATTAACGCCAATTGGAGCTCGAGTCTTTGCCGAGCTTCCGCCTCACCATTTTCTCTTATGGCGCTGGGAAAGAAGAGCTTAACGGCAACGTCTCGACCGTCGCGTTGGGCGGCATAGACGATACCGTCCGCACCATGTCCCAGAACCCGCTTCAGTAGGCACCCTTCTACCTCTGTACCTTCAAGGTTGTCGAACTCAGCCACAGCGTCCCTCTAAGACAGATTGACTGAGCCCGGGAAATAACACGTCCTGAACCGACGCTCATTCAAAGCGGATTACGGCTTCGTATTCTAGCGCCCTGCGCCAACGGCGCAACAGATACTAGCTGGATTGTATGCACATGCAGCCGTTGGATCTAATTATCCAGAGCGGCAAATCGGAGCGACTTGCGCCTTTCCGGCTGGGCGATTTCATTGCCATTTTTAGGTATTATGCAAAATGTTTAGAAGCATAATCTGGCTGAGAAGGGGTGATGCCATGAACGGTGAAGGCGCGGTCAAGGCGTATGCGTGGCCCTCGTCCCTATACGCGCTCGGCTATCCATGGTTATGGGCATGCATCCTCTACTTCACCACTGCAGCATTCGTCATGCCACTGCGCTTTCAATTCGGCATCCACTCTGACCCAATATCCGGCGGTAGTGGCCCAGCTTGGATTGATGTTGGAATTGTTTTGGTGCTCAGTTTCGCCGCTACCGCTGCGATGTCTGTCAAAAAAGCGCGCCACACCGCGCAACTGCTTGCCCGTTCACCACTAGACATCGTTGCCTCGCTTGCGTTGTCACCCATCTACACCTTTGTTGGGCGTTGGTTTTGGGAGCCCGCGTCTTCAGGAATGTTGGACTCTTCCACAGGGGGGAAACAGCTCTTTGCCAGGGGCGGCCTCTTGATCACACTGGTTTTTGGTACCCTGCTCGTTGGCGCAGTAGTCGCGCTGTTGGTTTTTCTAGCGTTCTCACTGCCAGTTATGGCCACGAAATTACTCGGAAATCCAATAACAATCCCGTGCATTGCAATTGAGCTGATGGGAGATCCGCACGGATTGATTCGAGTCAGGTGCAATCAGCTTCCCCTAGAGCAGTGGTACGACCACGACGCTTTGTGGTTTGCTCTTGCGCTGTGTAGCGTATGGTCTGCAATAGCAGTCGTACAAGGCTCAATAGCGATTGCTAAGGCAATGAGTTTGGCGCGTAGATTTCGTTGAACGGCTGTGGAGATACTTCACCTATCAGACCTCCACTTCGTCGACGGGGATACCGTCAGTCGAGTAGAGACACATGGGCACCCTCCTTTTGGCAATGGCGCAGTATTAGAGCGGCTTGACCGACTTCAAGATCTGCTATTGCGCGCAGACGTGGTTGTGCTATCGGGGGACACAACGGACAGTGGCACTGAGGTGCAGTGGCAACACTTCTTGAACGCGATTGGGCGATTTCCAGGGCTTTGCGAGAAGATACTCTTGGTTCCTGGAAATCACGATTTGAATCATGTATCGCCAGGATTGCGCGTCGTACAGACAGACAATTCAAATTTCGACGGACGCCAACAGCGAACAAAGAACTTCCTGAAGGTTTGGGCGCAACTAGGTCGAAACCTTAGGTCCGGCGCAGGCGTATCAGTTGCCGGCTGCGATATTGACGGTTACTTTCCCGAGGTACAAGAGGTGATGCTTGATGCGGCTGGATCGCTTGCATTCATCTCGATCAATACTGTCGCGCCATCCATCAACACTCTAGGAAATGCGGTCGGTCGATTCATAACGGGGCCGGTGCTTAGCGCAGTCCAAAAGTACCAGCACCAAGGAAGCGCTGTGGTAATTGTTGGACATCACCACCCCCTCCCCCATTTCGATTCTCCGGCTCCAAACCGTTCTGCTCTTGAACGGCTATCGGCCATCGCACAGGGGCCGTTTATGGAAGCAATCGACGGTAGACATTTCCTAAGTCACCTTTCGGAGTCTTTGGTAGCGCCCGCACTTTACTTGCACGGACATAAACACATTTTTCGCCGACACGTTGACCAGGATTGCGGGCTTTACATTGCGGGAGCACCGTCCCTTCTCTTTGGCGACGAGAGTACTAGGAACGAGGGCCGAGTCGCCGCAGTACATCGAGTGACGCGCGAACGCGGTTACGTCGAGTTCATTAGCATGCCTGTTGATACCAACTAGTAGTTCGTTCCATCAATAAAGTTACAAAATAGCCGATAATAGTCATGATTCTTGTACAACTCTTGACGGGAGTGATCATGGCGAGGAAAACGAAACGGGCTGCACTGGTGTTGACGAAG